>Ga0315320_10000671_pt1 | contig 28134 bp, 26 predicted proteins | sample M140m21515metaG_FD_203458 | JGI IMG/M metagenome (GOLD analysis project Ga0315320, IMG submission 203458) | Ammonia-oxidizing marine archaeal communities from Monterey Bay, California, United States - M1 40m 21515 | ecosystem: Environmental > Aquatic > Marine > Coastal | place: USA: California... | reverse complement strand
TCGAGTTGTATCCGAACCCTGTCGCCTTCTGGCTCGATGGCGTTGTTGCCTATCGTTAGCTGTTCGGGGGCTTGGGTGACGTGCTGGGCTCCATAGTGCGTCATGACCCATTGATCGCCGCCTGGCCGGTAGAGCGCGACGTTGACGCCGCAGTGCTCCAGTGGCTTACCTACGCTGCGCTGACGGTCCCGATAGTACCGCGGCGAGAAGACACTCCCGATAAAAAAAATTACCGTCATGCCCAACTGTCGGTCGGCCGACAAGATGTCGACGTACCACCACGCGTAGCCCCCTGGCGGAACGGGTCGCGTCAGTTGGCTCTGAGGTCCATAGATTGTAGGCTCGTTTTTGCCCATGAGCGGCGTCTTATCCTCTGCTCCACCTGACGCGGGAGCGCACGATGCACGTCTCAACCTTGTAACTGTCTACGTCGGCGGCGCTTGTCGATTATTGTTTGCGCTTTACACCTTACGGCGAAAACGTCATACACCTCGTTTCAGAACGGATGTTGGGTGGGAGTCATGCGGGGGCGTATCGACAACGCATTGCGAGCAGGTTTGGTGGACGGCGATGGATCCGTGCGCCCCGGTTCTCTGCGGCAGGCGATGACGGATGCGGTCTTTCCCGGCGGCGGACGGCTCCGTCCACGGCTGGTGTTGGCGGTCGCGGAAGGGTTGGGCGACCCGAACCCCGCGCTGTCGCTTGCGGGCGCGGTCGCGGTCGAGTTGATCCACTGCTCTTCGCTCGCGCACGACGACTTGCCATGCTTTGATGACGCGCCGCTGCGTCGTGGGGAGCCTTCCGTCCACGCGAAACACGGCGAGGCTATTGCCGTCTTGGTGGGGGACGGACTGATCGTACGCGCCTTTGAGGTGGTTGCGATCGCTGGCGAGTCGGACCCACGAGCCGCTCTAGCGATCACGCGAGAACTCTCTCGCGCTACTGGCGGATTTGAGGGACTCGTCGCCGGTCAAGCGTGGGAGTTTGAGCCCAACGCCGTCTGGTCCGATTACCACGATGCCAAAACTGGCGCGTTGTTCGCGGCAGCCGCAGCGATCGGCGCGATCGCCGCGGGTGGTGACCCGGAAAACTATCGGGCACTGGGCGGTCGGATCGGCGGTGCTTACCAGCTCGCAGACGACCTCGCCGATCGATATGGTCAGCCTGAAGATCTCGGCAAGGCCGTGGGCTTGGATGACCGCAAGGGTGTGCCGAGCGCGCCGAGCGCTCTAGGCGTGGACGGCACGTTGCAGCGCTTGCAGGCCTTGCAACGCGAGACGAAGTCATGGCTTCGCGAGATGAAGGCGAATGAGCAGCTCGAATCTTTGGTGCTGGAGACGCTCGAACGGCTGCTTCCCAAGCAGTTCCGGGCTCGCTGAGCGTCCGCAGTCCTGTCACCCGATGGAGGGCAGGGTAGTAAGCAGCGCGCGGATGGCGGCCCATCGGGCGATGAGTGCGAGAAGCATCGCTGCGGTGAGTACCATGGTGAGTTCTGTCACAACGAGGGCGGTGATCGTGCCTCGGCTGCCGCCCATACGTCGAATGAGGGCATGCTCTGCGGCTCGGAGTCGCAACGACAACGACAAGACCAACCCCATGAAGGCCCCGGTCGACAGCGCGACCAGCACAAAGAACAGGCTGAGGGCCCGCTGGGTCGCGAACAAGATGTCGAGCACTTCGCTGACCACGCGTTTGGGGCGAACGCCCTGCAGACGGTCGCTCAGCGCGAGGTCTCCCAGAAGTGTGTCGTGCGCGCGCTGATCTCGGGGAACCAGCAAGAAGCCGGAGACGCTGAGTTCGTCTTGCTCTCCGTGAAAATGAAATTTCGCGCGCGTCTCGTCGCTCACCTCTTGAATCATAAAGATGGCGGCGGTGGCCTCCAGCACTTCGTCATCCTCGTTGCCATCTTTGGGCACGTCGAGCGCGTTTTGCGTGGTGACTTCGTCGTGACCGTGGAGGTGCCCATCGAGCATCCAGACCGTGGGAAGGCTTGTAAAGAGCGCCTCATCGTCAGGGCTCCCTGTCTCATCGAGCACCCCGACGACCCGCAGCTGGTGGGGGTAGGCGCCGGCGAGGTTGGTGGCTTGCTGGATATCGTTTCGTACGGTGTCGCCGGCTTGTAGGTCGAAGCGTTCCGCGACCGTAGACCCTGCGACCACTTCCCCGAGCAACGCGAAGGCGCGGCCCTCCGAGACCGATAGCTCGCGATGGGAGAGGTAGTCCGCGTCGGTACCAACCAGCGGCGCGCGCTGAACGGTGTGGCCGACGTGGAGTGGAATGGCTCGCGACTCTCGTGTCAGCTCGTGTCGTTCACCGTAGCGAATCGGCGATTGGACGGAGCCGCGAAAGTACAGGGTAGACATGGTTAGGTCGAAACGGTCGCCCTTCGCGCCGACCAGAACGGGTGACGCGGCGGCGCGCTGCAGAAGCCCGGCCTCAATCAGGTTGGCCGCCTGCCAAGTGAAGAGTGGTAAGAACAGCGCCACGCCGAGCGCCAGCACAAGCGTCGCGGTCTGTTTGGGTGCGTGAAGCAGGTAGCGCGTCGCCAGATAGAGCGCGTGACGGAGGTTCATGACGCCCCCCCACCCGCGACCGCGTCGAGGTCGAGTTGTTGCGCGAAGCGCGCGAGGACCTCGGGACGATGCGACACGAGCACCAGCGTGCAGCCGTTCTCTCGCACGAGGTCGTCGAGCAGTGACAGGAGCGTGTCTGCCCGGGCGGTGTCGAGGCCTGTCGTGGGCTCGTCTGCCAGCAGCAGGGCCGGCTCATTGACCAACGCGCGGGCGATCGCCACGCGTTGTCGCTCGCCTTCGGACAGCGCGTTGGGGTAGCGGTCTGCCATCTCTCGGCGTAGGTCGAGTCGCTCCAACAAACCGCGCGCGCGATCCACCGCGCTCTCGTCGAGTCGCAGCGATGGGTGGATACGAAAGGGCAGGAGCACGTTGTCGAGTACGGATAGGTGTGGGACCAAGGGGTGGTCTTGAAAGATCTGCCCGATCGACTGCAATCGGTGAAGTCGTCGCGATCGTTCGTCGGACTCGCGGAGCGGGTGGTCGAGGACGCGCAGCGCGCCAGACGTCGCAACCAGCTCGCCGGAGAGGAGCCCAAGGAGGGTTGACTTTCCACATCCAGAGCGGCCCTTGATGGCTACTCGTTCACCACGTCCGACCTCCCATTGTGGAATTTCGAGCGTGAAGCCGCCTGGCCATTGGTAGCGAAGATCGGTGCAAGAGATGGCTGCGCTCAAGGTGCCTCCTCTTCTTGCAGCATACCGGCCTCGAGTAAGTCGAGCGGGCTCAAGAAGCCCGCCGCGTTCTCAGGGAGTTGGTCTAAGATCCACCCCTTGGATGCGCGAGAGAGCATGTCGCGAACGCGTTCCGCGCTCTGGAGACGTGTATCAACGATCCGGGGCCCCTCTTGGGTTTGCGCGACGGTGAAGACCGCTTGGTAACGGTTCACGCGCGGGTGGCTGTGGGCGCGATGGGTCACGACGCCTCCGACGCTCCAGTCGACCTCGACATCGATCGCTAGGTCCGGCCTCGAACGGGTCGCAATCTGTGCGTAGCTCACCTCGAGGATATTGACGGAGGTGTCTTCTTCAGCCATCTTCGTCCGCGTGGTCCAGTGTTCGACATACGCCTGCGTCAGCGCCTCGCCCGCGTACACCTCGGACAACTCGTCGTGGAGTCCGTGGCGGACCAACGGGGCGTCGTAGATGCCGTAAACCTGTCGGTGTAGGTCTGGGAAGGTGGTCTTCAGATCTGCAAATATGGGCGGGTTTTCGGGTGCAGCCCCACAGGCGGTCAGGAGCCCGAAAAATAATGTTCGCAACATGGATAAACCGCTCGTGGTGGTGGAGCATTCGGGACAGAAACTTCAAAGAAGGACATTCTGGGTGTACGAAGACCTCTGGTTTACGTTAACAGGGCAACATAGGTTGCACCCACGGATGGAAGGTTGTACCTTCCTCAACTTGCACGGACAGGAGGTTCCATGAACTTGCGTGCGCTTCTTACGGGAGCGTTGGCCATAATCATTGCGACAACTTTGGGCTTAGCTCCCTCTGTTTCACAGGCCAGCGTACTCGCTGATCTCTCTATCGAAGACCGCACCGATGGTGCGGTATACATCGTGGAAGGCGACGTCGTCTCCACTTGGACCGAGCTGGACGCTCGTGGCCGAATCTGGTCACGCGCCAAGGTCAAGGTGTCCGCACAGCACAAAGGTGACGATCTCCCAGCCGAGATCGTGATCGACAGCATGGGCGGGACCTACGGAGACTACACACTCACGGTCGTCGGCCAAGCCGTCTACTCTGAGGGTGAGCACGTCTTCTTGTTCCTCGACAAGCTAGAGCGCTCCGGTCGCCTTGTCCCCTTGGGCAAGTTCCTTGGAAAGTACACCCTGCGCCGCGCGCCTGGTGACACCGAGCAGCATGCGTTCAACTGGCACGCCAGCGCCAACTCCAAGTACGACCACCGATTCCTGCCACACAAGCTGGCCGAAAACCGCCTCTATGTGGGCGAGCTTCGTCAGGTCGTCGCGGTACGCCTGGAGACAGGTTGGGACGGCAAAGAGATTCCGGGCTTGTCCACGGAGCAACTTAAGACACGGAACACACCCGTGCTGAGGAGGGTCCAATGATGCGCGACCTAACCACACGTTTCGCCACATTCGCCGCAGCTTGTGCGCTTTTCGCGCCAGGCCAGGCCATGGCTTGGGATCACCTGTTGCACGCATGGCTCCCCTCGGACATGCCGCTCGAGTATTACGTCGCTGCAGACAAAGAGTGCGAAGAGACCGTGCCGGCGGACTACTGCCGAGAGGCGACCGAAGAGGCATGGGATATCTGGATGAGCACGCCTTGCGTTGAGTTTGAAGCGCAGTACGCCGGTGAGTGTCCCAACGTGGGCTACGATCCCAGCAACGGCGAGCTCTACAACACCTTCAACGACCCCGACGACGAGCTAGACGGCGGCGCCATCGCTGCGGCGTTGACGGTCGCAGCCGGTTTGGCCTTCCAGCTGGACGGCAAGAACTACGAGCACGCGTTCGACTCCGACATCGTCTACAACAACAACTCGACGTTTGACACGCGCGACCGCATCGCGGACAACCAGTGCAACGGCGGCTTTGACATGGTCAACATCGCTGTGCACGAGATCGGTCACACCTTGGGGCTCGCGCACACCTGCGAAGAGAACGAGCTGTGCACGGACCCGCTGTTGCGCAACGCCATCATGTACTGGACCGGAAGCGCTTGCGTGAACCAAGATCCAAACCAAGACGACTTGGAGGGCTTGACCGCTCTGTACGGACCGTACGCCGGCTTCAACTGTAGCCACCAAGTGTCCGATGATTTGGCGCTGGGTGTGGTACCCTTCGAGCTCAAGTGCGTCGTGACGGCGGAATTTGTAAGCGAAGTGACCGGCGCTCTGTGGCGCTTTGGCGACGGTGGTAGCTCTGAAGAGTTGGCCGCTACGCACACCTACGAGACTCCCGGTAACTACACCGTTCAGGTCACCGTGGAAGGTGAGCGCGATGAGTGTGGCGAAGAAGGTTGGGAGTACAACTTCCGACGCGTCGGCTACGTCCGCGCGTGCGGCCTGCCAGAGGTTGGGTTCACGTTCGAGCACAGCGATGGCTTGACCTACCAGATGTACAACGAGACCGACGTCTCCGTGTATGGCTGCATTCAAGACATCCAATGGGAAGTGTACCGCGGAAGTGGCAACGACTTTAGCGACAAGAACCGCATCGACGACTTGACCGTTAAGGCTTGGGAGCCTCTCCTGACCTTCCCGAGTGAGGGTACCTACACGGTCGTCGCAAACATCGGTGGCCCGGCCGGCACGGCCGCTGCGTCGATGACGTTTGAGGCCACCAGCAAGCGAGGCGACGGCTATGGCTGTAGCTCCGTGGGCAGCATGGGTGCGCTAGGCGCTACCGGTACGCTCGCCGCGATGCTGATGCTGTTCCGCCGCCGACAAGACTAGAGGCGTTCCCACTCTGCGCGCACTGTGCGCAGGGTGTCGTCACGAAGCCAAACCTGCCCGTTGCGATCGATCGATCCAGCGGCAGGTTTTTTGGTTTCAGCACCCTCTACTGGGCAGGTCCCGCGTCGGAGCTTGTCTCTGACGCTCGACGTCTCGAGAGACCACGGTGAGCCCGAGAGCGTCTTGGCCGTCAGGTACATGTCTTCGTCAGCGTGGGCTTGATTTCGCAGGGCGACCGTGAGTTTTTCTGAGCCCTTGGGCAGCGGGATTTTGGTCTCGAGGAAGTAGACGAAGAATCGCTCGGAGGCCATGGCGTTCACAGGGCTATCGACGGGCACCCAGTTGGGGGTGACCGTCTCGCCGTTGATGTCGACCTCGATCGAGGCCCCAAGGTTCGCGAAGACCTCTTCGGTGTAGCGATCAGACGCCTCCTCGAGCTCAGAGCGGTTGAAGCCTTGCAGCGCATTGGTGGCCTTCGCGATGTCTCGCAGGACGGTGAAGGTTGGGATCTCCAGCGCGACGACGACTTGGAGGTCGCTCTCCATCGCTCGAAGCTCGGTGCTCATGGACCAAGCTGAAGGTTGAAAGGGATGCGCGAGGGCCTGTGAGGCGAACAGTAGAAACATGGGGGCCTGTCTAACCCATTGCGCGTGGGCTCAGGATTCGAGCAGCTTGGCGCTGGCCAAACGAACGCGCAGTCCCCATTGCCGTTTCTCGATAAACCAAGACTCAAAGCCTGCCTTCTCGGCTGCTTTCCGCAGGCGGTAGACCAGTACATGCAAGGTGTTTGTGTCGGTCGCATTGCGGCCCCAGATGGCACGAAGCACGTCTTGATCGTTGCACCACCCCTCGCTCGCGGGGCTCATGTTGGTCGCTCGATCTTCGACCAACTTGGTGGTGAGCACGTAGAGTAAAATCCCACGATTGCCCGTCAGGAGGAGCTCGGCGTCGCTGTTGGGGTCCGTGAGCCGCGCTTGCGTGCCGGAGGGGCCTTGCGCCGTAACTTCTGCGGTGTACGGGTAGGGCGCGCGCGAGGACCATTCTACGGTCGGCGCATGGGTGTCCGTTGCACGCACAATTCGATAGTCTCGTGCGTGCACCTGAAAGATCTCACCTTCTTCGAGGGCGCGTAGTTCGGAGGCTTGCCCGATTTGTAGTGCGCCGTCGGGGTGGGCCATGATGGTCGCCGCGCGGCCGGGCGCGCCTGGAATCCGAACGTCGGCGTCGGCCCCTCCTCCGAGTCGCAGCCGCTCACCCCGTATTGGGAAGAGAAGCGTGTCTTGGAGGTCCTCGAGGAGCCAGGAGATGTGCTGCGCTTCGGTGGGCTGTTCCGATGTGATCTGAAGCGCCAGTTGGCGACCGATGCGAAGCGTTTGGCTGGGCTCGAGCGGCTGCGCGGCGCGAACACGTTCGTCGTTGATGTAGGTGCCGTTCCTGCTGTTGAGGTCACGGACCCAGACTTGGTCGCCTTCTACCCATAGGTGCGCGTGATGCCAAGACACGGTCTCCTCCGTCAACACCATGTCGCTTGTGGGTGACCGCCCGATGGTTAGCGGGGTTGCGCCCAACGTGAGTCGGGCTTCGGTCTCGTCGCTTTTTATGGAGACTTCATAGCGGTTCATGTTCCGCTCCGGGTGCGGTTGGGTTGGCGCGAACCGGCGCGGTTCGCACCAAAAGGCATGGCTCGATCGCGCCTTCACGTGTGGTCAGCGTACCTTGCATGCTCAGGTTTGGCATGTCTAGGGTGAGGTTATATTCTACGAACCGGGCGTCGGGGTGTCCATCGGTCAGGCGCACCGAGCGCGTCGCTGGGTCATAGGTGCCCACCAGACGACTTTGAATTTGGTCACCGGAGGGCAACGTCACCATCAGACGGCCCGTCGGGTCCAGGCGAGGCCCGGTCAACGACAGCCTCGCCGAGTAAGACGCCCACTTTCCGACCCACTCACCGAGCGGTCCGTCACCCGCGTCGACCCACTCGACAGGCGCGGTCGCCTCATTCACCTGTTCGATGACCGGGCGACTAGCGATCGACGTTGCCACCACGAGCCCCACACCGAGCCCCACCCAGAGCCACGTCCGCGTTGGGTTTCCGGACTCGGACAGCGCCATCTCAGGCGCGCCTTGAGGTCCTTGGTATCGGGGGCTGTATTCGTCATCGAGCGAGCTGAAGCGAACCCGCTCCTGGTCGAGCGTTGGAAGCTTTGGCGGCGGGAGGCTTAGGGCGCCCCGTTGCGCATGCCCGTCGAGGGTCGGCTCGTACGTTGTCTGTTCGTCGATCGACGGTTGTGGGATGGGGACGTCATCTCCGAGCAGCGGCAACGCCCCCTGGAGCTGGTGCATCATGCTGTGTGCATCGCTGGGCCGATCTTCGGGGTTCGCCGATGTCGCTGAGCGAAGAAGTTCTCGAAGCGGCGCGGGCACCTGCGACCACCGTGGTGAGCCGGGAGATGCGAGGAAGAGGTCCATCGGGCTTGCGCCGGTGAGCATATGGTAGAGCGTACAGCCGGTGGCGTAGAGATCCGCCCTCGGGCCCACGGGATGCTCGCTGGAGCGTTGTTCGGGTGCCATGAAGGACCAGGAGCCCAATCCATCTTGGGTGAGATCGAGGTTGGCCTCTCGGGCGATCTGTGCGATGCCGAAGTCTCCGAGGTGCAGCTGATCGTGTTCGTCGAAGAGGAGGTTGCTTGGTTTGATGTCGCGATGGACAACCCCGCGTTCGTGAATGTACTTGAGTACGTCGAGCAGAGACAGGGTGATCTGACATGCCGCCTGCGGAGGCATCGGCTGCTCGGTGAGGCGGTCTGCGAGTGTGCCGCCCGAGAGCCACTCCATGACGATCCAATCCGTCGCCCCATCCGTTCCGTGGGCGTGAAGTTCGATCAGTTGTGGGTGATCGAGTTCGAATAGAATTTCGGCCTCGGCCCGCAATCGGGTCCGAAGAGGCAGTCCCCCGACCGGATCAATCGGCACAAATTTGATCGCGACTTGCTCACCGCTGTTCCCGCCGGCGGCCAGCCAAACGGACGAAAAGCCACCTTGTCCGATAGATTCGATAATGGTGTAGGGGCCGACCGTGGTTTGCATACGTACCCAATATCCGACCGCTGTAGACTTGGGGTCGCATGAACCGCGTCCAATAGACTAAGAGGAGGTGGAGGAGACGGTGGATGTCGGATGAGCGACCCAAGCGGAGACCTGCTGGACGAAGACGTCTAGACTCTGGCTCTGCGTATCAGATTGTGGATGACTCGGCTGGATTCCTGAGCCGCGAGGCGCTCACGCATACGGAAGAGGTGCCCTTGCCGGCTGAGCCGGTTGAGCCTCCCCCAGAGGAGACCGGCAAAGAAGATCGGCTGGTTCGCATCTTGATGGGGCTGGCGATCGCGATCGCGCTTTGGACCACGGCGTTTCTCTATTCGCAGCCGCCTCCCGCAGCGCCCGTCGCTCCATCGGTAGCTCCGGTCGTGGCTCCGACCCAACCGACGGCACCCGCACGGAACGGGTTCGAGGAGATCGACGGTGTCCGCGTAAAGGCGAGCATCTCCAACGGCTTGTATGAGGACGCCGCTCCAGCGCCTACGGGTACGGCGCCGGCGATGGACACACCGCCAACGATGTAGCTTAGCCGCTGTCTTCGGTGGTTGTGTCGGCAGAAGCGAGCGCGCTCCCATCGGCAGACGTACCCGGCGACAAAGAACCAATGGTGCCCTCGACTTCGTCGTGTAGCGCCCATTCTGAGGGCGTGCGGTCTGGAGATCGGGTGAGTGAACGATCGTCGCCACCCTCTGGCCCATACGATGCTGACGCAAGCAGCGTACCTTCTACGCTGGTCAGCAGCAGGCTGTCCCCGCTGTTGTTCAGCGCCAAACGTCCGGTAGATGCGGTCTGGCTGGTAACTTCGGCCGGCCACATGGTGCAGTGCGCGCCCACGTCGGTTGCCGTAGTGTCAAAGCTAGGGAAACCTGCGGAGAACACCACCAGGGTGTGTTCGGGCTCGAGTTGTGTATCCGCAGAGAACACATGCCGAACGCCGACAGCGTCGGATAGTACGGCGCCGCTTAGGTCCACGATACCGTCGGTTTGGTTGGTTATCTCAACAAACTCGTCGTCGGAGGTGTCGACGCTACCGTCGCAGTTTGCGTCCCAAGGGCCGGGGTCGGCCAAGATCTCGTTGAAGAGCAGCGGTTCGGCAGAACCCGTGGATGTGGATGTGGATGTGGATGTGGATGTGGATGTGGATGTGGATGTGGATGTGGATGTGGATGTGGATGTGGATGTGCTCGTTCCGCTATCGGCCGGCGCGTCGCTATCTGTGGTTGTGGGGAGGCCGGAGTCTGCGCCTGAGTCCCCACTGTCGGTTGGGGTAGAGGAGTCTTCTGTGCCGCTGTCGCCGGATGTCGGTGCGTCTTCGAACGCGCCACCGCCGGCGCGTGTTCCCAAGCTGTAGGGGGCGATCGCGGACGGATGTGACAGGTGTGGCGTCCAACCTGCGTCGCGTTGAAGCTCGGGCAACCGCACCAAGCTCTGGTCTTCGGCTGCGCCTGAGCCGTAACTGTCGCCCTGTGTCCAGCTTTCGTCGGCGCTGACCAGGCGAATGCTGTCCCCGCTGTTGTTGAGCGAGAGACGTCCAGAGGACGCGATTTGAACGAGGGTGCCCGCAGGTAGCGCGGGACAGTCGGATGCTGTGAACGGGTCACCGCCTCCGAACACGAGGAGGGCCCGATGTGCGGCGAGGACCGAGCCAGCCGGTACTTCATGACGGACTTCATATGCGTCCCAGAGGGTGAGTCCTGAGATGTTGAGCGGCGCGTCGGTCCGGTTGACCACCTCGAAGAATTCATCTTGTGTGCTGCTGTACGAGGCGTCGCAGTTGGCATCGTCGGGTGGGTCGTAGAGTACCTCATTGATCACGATGTCGTCCTCGCTCGGCTGCGAGGCTCCGGTTGTCGACGTGGTGGTGGTGGTTGGGTCGCCCGAGCCCAGCGCGTCACCATTGGAGAGCCGTCCTGGAGAGAAGAGACTTGTCGAACCCGGGAGTGCGTCGTGGGTGTCAAAGTTACCACGTGACATCTCCGGATTTCGGTTGTAGCTGGCGCCCGCGCTGGTGGGTCCGCCCAGCTCCGCCGCGTCCAATCTCCAACCCTTAGGCCCCATCAACTCGAGGCCTTCGCCCGTGTCGTTGAGGGCGAGGTAGCCTGTGCTCGCGGTGACGACGGTGACGTTGTCGGGCAGCACAGCGCAGTGGGGAGCGCTCTTGGTCCCGTCGAAGGTTGGGGTGCCTCCTCCAAAAACTACGATGCCGTGCCCGGGCTCGAGTACGGTGCCTGTCGCAAAACGATGCCGCTGCGCGACCTCGTCTTGGAGAGATCCCGCACCGAGGTACACCGTCGTTTCTCCAAGGTTTACGATCTCGATAAATTCATCTTCGGTGGTGTCGACCCGTCCATCGCAGTTGGCGTCAAAGGTTGGAAGGGTGAGGACCTCGTGAATCACGATATCGACGTCAACCGACCCGGTATCGTTGGTATTCGGTTCGGTGTCGGTATCGGTATCGGTATCGGTGTCCGTATCCGTATCCGTATCCGTATCCGTGTCGGTGTCCGTATCCGTGTCGGTGTCGGTGTCGGTGTCGGTGTCGGTGTCCGATTCCGTGACGCTCGTTGTGGTGGTGGGCTCCGCGGGTGCGCCCGAGCACCCAAGCAGGAAGCCCCATGTTAACGGCAATAGTGTTCGCATGCTGTGCTCTCCAGAGTCGCTGCTTTAGGCTAGTCGCTGCGCGATCGATGCGCTACCCATCCGTACAATAGGGGGCCGCTTTGTTGTTTTTTTTGACTGCGCTGATGTCGTTAAGCTGGGCCACGACTCCTGAGGAGGTCGTATCGGCCTGGGCTGTCTTCAACGCGGGGGCGGAGCTACCTCTACCCAAGATGACGGAGCCACAGCTGGACCGCCTTCTCGAGGGTAAACTAGTGAAATACCGTGAGGTGGGTGCCGAGGACGAGCCTCAGCGTGTGGTGGGCATGCAGATCGTTCCGATGGATCGTTCGCGTATTTGGGCGGCCGCGCGAGCGGAAGACGTGGATTATGACGGCGCGATCTTCTGGGCTGTGGCAGGTGCGCCGGAAGGTCGTGAGCGGTGGTACGAGTGGATCGACATCCCGTTCCCCTTCGCGGATCGACACTTCGTCCTTGACGTATGGGATAACGATGCCCTCGCGAAGTCGAGTGACAATAGGGTTTGGGAGCATCCGTGGGCGATCGCCAAGGGGGTCTTGCCACAGACCCAAGAGGCTGCGGCGCGCGGGGAGATTGAGGGTGTGAGCCCGGCGGTGTACCGAAAGTCGGTTGAGGTAAACATCAACAACGGTGCGTGGGTCGCCATCGCGTTGAGCCCCGATGAGACGCTGCTCGTGTTTCACGCACAGTCGGTCGTGGGCGGGGCCATACCGGACAAGTTGATCGCCGACTTCGTCATGATGTCGATGGGCAAGGTCTTTAAGGGCCTGACCGCTCGCGCTTCAAACTGTGAAGAGTGGTTCAAGCCCGGCAAGCTGGTTGGGCCTGGCGGCGAGTTGGTGACCTTGCGCGAGACTCAGTAGCAGCGAGAACTGAAGATCCAGTTTCCTGGATCGTATGCTTGGATGCTCACGAAGACGGGCATGCGGTCATAGTCGAGAATGGACGGCCATCCGCTCTCGCCGATGGCGACCTGTACGGTCTGCTCTTCGTCGCCGAAGCGCATTAAGGCGCGATCATTTTGGTAGAGAAAAGACGTCATGTCGGCGCCGGGATCGGACAAGCTCAAGTAGCCCTCTGCGTCGCGGCGATGCTCCAGCTCCGCGTAGAGCGAGGCGACATCTCGGGTCACAATACAGAAGGTCCTCGTCGATTTCTCCGTGAACACCGGCTCTGCGTAGTAGCTCCGCTCGAAGGTTCCGGAGAGGGTGTCGACGTCGCACGGCATGGGCTCTGCGTCCTCACACGCGAGCTCGTCGCCTACGATCAGTCGGTAGTCTTGGGTGTGGCTCAGACCTTCGCTGTCCTCGATGGTGAGGGCGACATCCCAGATGCCCTCCTCTTGGGCGAGGGCGCGCAGCGAGGTGCCGACCGAGACGCCGGGAGGGAGACCTTGTGCTGACCATCGGTACGGGGGCGTTCCGCCGATACCTTCTAGCTCAACCAAGGTGTTTTGATTGGGTTCGAGTACAGGGAGGGCCGCACGATCGGTGCGAGGACCCCTGTCGCAGGTCACCGACAAGATCAACTGTCCGTTGGCGTCGAGGCCTAGCCCGTCGTTGAGAGGGGCGGCCACGAACAGGGCCTCTCCGTCTCCGCGGTAGTTGGTCCATCGGGGATAACTGGTCGCGTTGAGACTGATTTGTGCTGTGCTTCCATAGTCGTACTCGGCGCTGCCATAAAAGCGATAATAGGGGTCGGGAGAAACCAGTCCCAGGTAGCTGTCGGTGTCGCCTGCGAGCTCGATCTGAATGTCTCCGATTTGCGTATCGAACGGGAGACGGAAGACCTCGTAGCCCCGCGGGTCGTAGGGTCCCGTAAACGGCTCTTCGTACCAACCTTGCTCGGTTTGCAGCAGCGTGGGCGTGTTGCACGGGATGTCCGTCACGTCAAATACGCCGAACATGGTCTCCTCTTCCCGAACACGTCCTTCGTCATCTTCGGCTTTGATGGTGAAGTCCCATCCTCCAGGCTCTTCGGCGATACCTTCAAGCAGACCTTGCTCGTTGAGGGAGACCCAAGACGGGAGTTCGTCGTCGGTCCAGATGCGAACCGTGCTTTGATCACCGAGGATGTCGTAGTCGATCGCGACCGGTTCGCCCTGCTCGACGGGTAGGGTCCAGAGTCGCTCGAAGATCGGGGCCTTCGTGCAGACGATCTCCATCGACCAGTCCCGTACGCCGTTGCCCACGAGAAGCATCGAGATCGGCAGGCCGTCGGTACGAAAAGAGGTCAGGCTCGGCTCTGTAGAGAGGTCCACGGTGACGCTTGTGGTGGCCCCATCGAGGGTCGTCTGGACGTAGCCGTCGGCGAGGTTGTGACTGCCCGGAGGCTCGCCCGCTTCGGGGATGAAGCCGAGCGCCGACCCATCGCCGCGCATCACCGCTTCGATACGCGTCACTGCGGGGTCCGGGAGCTGAATTTGGAGCCAGCGGTACGTCCCGAATCGATCCCAGTCTAGGCCGCCGTTGCTCCCGTCAAAGCTACCCTCCAAGACATCTCCGCAGCCGATCGAGGTAGGCTCGAAGCGCACAGGGAGAGAGACCTCTGAAAACTTACGGTTGTTCTCGGCGTCGGTCGCCGCCACGAAGATCTCGTAGACGCCGGGCTCGGTTGGCGTTCCGGTGATTCGCCCGTCGTATTTGAGCCGCAATCCATCGGGAAGCCGCCCTCGGTCGATGCTCCAGGAGATGGGAGGGACGCCCCCCTCGGCTGTCAGCATGTGGCGGTAGCTGATCCCGACCCAGGCGTCGGGGAGCGTTTGATCTCCAAAGGCGAGCGCGCCGTACTCTTCTGCCTCGGGGCTCGTCACGCCGGGTCCACAAGCGATGAGCATAAGGAGCAAAAAGATCACGCGTCGTACCTCGATGAAGGATCAATCGAAGAGCACTTCCGCGATGTAGGGCAGATTGCGGTAGCGCTCATCCAGATCTAAACCGTAGCCTACCACGAAGCGATCTTGTATGGAGAATCCACAAAAGTCGACATGTACTGACGCCTTGCGACGCGACGGCTTGTCGAGGAGCGTGCAGACTGCGAGGCTGGCGGGTTCGCGTGTCTTGAGCATCTTGAGCAAGTACTGCATGGTGAGACCGGTATCGACGATGTCTTCTACGATCAGCACATGGCGACCTTGAATGTCGACTTTCAGGTCCGAGGTGAGCCGGACTACGCCCGTTGAGGCGGTGCCCCGGTAGCTTGACAGTCCGAGGAAATCGACGGTTACGTCTTCGTGTAGTTCACGACAGAGATCGGCGAGGAAGAGGAAGCATCCCTTGAGAACGCCGATGACTGCGACCGGCTCACCGTTGTAGTGGGCCTGAATCTCAGCGCCAAGAGCCTGGATGCGTTCCGCGAGCTGCTCTTCGCTGATCATCACCTTGAGTGTCTGTTGCTTGGTCATACTGCCATCTCGAAGTCAAAGAGTTCATCGGCGAGTTGGATGCCGTAGGCTGCCATTCGCGAGCGGAACCGTGGTTTAATTCCGCTGGCCTGAAAGCGTCCGCGGATCTTGCCGTCCTTATCGACGGTCTCGCGCTCGAAGGTGAAGATATCTTGGCTCGTGATGTAGGGGCCTTCCATCCCGGTGATCTCCGTGATGTTCATCATGCGACGTGAACCATCGGCGAGGCGCTCTTGCTGTACGATGACGTCGAGCGCGCGCGCGATCGTCTCGCGGATGACCTTGTCCGACATATTGGGCATACCGATACCCACCATGGTCTCGAAACGCGCCAGCGCATCACGCGGGTTGTTCGCGTGGACGGTGGCGAGGGATCCGGCGCAACCGGTGTTCATCGCGGTCAGCATGTCGACGGCCTCACCGCCACGAATCTCACCCAAGATGACGCGGTCGGGACGCATACGCAGGGAGTTCTTCACCAAGTCACGCTGGTCGACCTTTCCTTTGCCCTCCAAGTTGGCGGGTCGGGTCTCGAGTCGAATGAGGTGCTCTTGTTGCAGCTGGAGCTCTGCGGAGTCTTCGATGGTGATGATGCGTTCGTGGTCGGGGATGAAGGCAGACAAAACGTTGAGGAGCGTGGTCTTACCAGACCCGGTACCACCGCTGATGATGGTGTTGAGCTTGGAGCGAACACATCCGCGCAGGACTTCCATCATCGGCGCAGGGACCGAGCCGAAGTTGATGAGGTCTTTCGCCAAGATGGGAACCGTGCCGAAGCGTCGAATGGACACCGCAGCCCCGTCGAGGGAGAGCGGGTAGATGATGGCGTTGAAGCGCGAGCCGTCCAACATACGCGCGTCGACCATGGGGTGACTCTCGTCCACGCGCCGACCGACCGCCGTGACGATGCGTTCGATGATCTGCATGAGGTGCGTGTTGTCGTCAAACTGGACGTTGGTCAACGCCAACTTGCCCTTACGTTCGACGAAGACGTGCTTGGGCCCGTTGATCATGATGTCGGACACCAGTGGATCTTTGACGAGCGGTTCGAGCGGACCGAGGCCGATCAAGTTGTCGATGATCTCATCGATCGCCCGCTCACGCTCGACCCGGTTGAGCGGGATGTTGCGGACTTCGATCAGGCGCGTCAGCGTCATACGCAGACGTTTGGTCAGATCTTGACCTTCACTCGAGGCCATCTTCTCGAAATCGATGACCTTGAGAAGCTCATCGCGTAGCGATTGCTTGATGTTGCGAAAGGCTTCCCCTTTCCCGACTGGCGGGGAAGGGACGTTCTTTTTGCGACTGGGCGGTTTTCGGCCGCTTCGCATGCGTCGTCTCCTTCAGCACATCAGGGTGAACGTTGGGAGTCTATGGGCATCGGGCGACGGCGTCAACGCGGTGATGTGGGGCTGTCTTCATCGGTCTCTTCACCGCGGGGAAACTCAAGCCAAAAACAAGAGCCTCCGGTGGGAACCTCTTCGAGGCCAACAGAGCCTCGCATCTCCTGCACGAGGTGCTTTACGATAGACAGGCCGAGCCCTGTTCCACCGACGTCGCGGCTGCGTCCTTTGTCGACCCTGTAGAATCGTTCGAAGACGCGCTCCCGATACTTTTTGGAGATGCCCGGCCCGTCGTCCTGTATTTCGATACGCGCCCGATCCTCGCCCAACGCAAAGGCACGCACACAGAGGTGGCCTCGCTCGGGTGTGTACTTCGCGGCGTTGTCGATGAGGTTGACCAACACCTGCTCAAACGCAGTCTGGTCGGCCACGCAGTCGAGATCGTTGTCGATCTGGACATCCAACTCATGCTTTCGACTCGCGATTCGTTCGACCGTACTCTGGATACTGTTCTCGACACACTCCCGGACGTTGAGTCGGGTGGGCTCAAGGTCGTATTGTCCGGCTTCGATCCGAGAGAGATCGAGGAGATCTGTGACGATCGCCGACATACGCTCGGCGTTTCGGATCAAGGTCTTCAAGAGCTTCGCCTGACTCGCTTTCGGTGCGTCGGGGAGCGTCTCTGCGGTCGCGCGAACCACGCTGAGCGGATTTCGCAGCTCGTGCGAGACGTTCGCGACGAAATCTCGCCGAACACGCTCGAGCCGAACGGTGTCGGTGATGTCCAAGATCACGAGTAGTACCTCGCCGTTGGGCAGCGGGGCAGCGTGCGCGGTCGCCGTGCGTCGGAACGGTTTCTTGGTGGTGATCGTGATGTCACCGGTCTTTCCTTTGAGTCCCTTTCGAATGAGCTTTTTGAGCTTGCTATCGGTAATCAGGTCGTACGCGGGTTGGCCGAGAACGTCGCTGCTGAGTCGGAGAAAGGCGCTCGCTTGATCATTAAGTAGCACGACGCGCTGTTTCGGATCGATGACCACGACGGCCTCACGGATGCCATGCAAGACCGCTGCGAATCGCTCCTGTTCTTGGTTTAGCTCGGCGAGTGTTCGCTCAAACTCTTCGATCACGGCGTGCACAGTGCCGGAGATGTCGTTGAGTTTGAGCGACCCATCGGGCTCTTCTGGCGTCGCTGTTCGAGACGTGACGGTCTTGGCGCGACCCAAAATGCGTTCCAGGCCCACGGTGACCCAGTGCGACACCAGCCAACTCAACAAGACCGCACCCGCTACCCCGAAGACGAAGGCGAACAAAATGAGTTGGCGCAGCCGCGCGGTCGTCTCTTGCAGCTGGAGCAGCGGTCGGGAGACCCGGACGATACCCCGACTTCCGTTGGGCGTGGTGTAGGGCAGCGCGACGTAGAGGAGTTCCGCGTTGACGGTGTTGCTGTAGCGTCTGGCGATCCCCTGGTCGCGCTTGAGTGCGTCGATGACTTCGGGTCGATCAAGGTGGTTGTCGACCCTCAAAATTTGGCCGATGCTTAAGCTGGAGTCGCCGAGCACACGCCCGTCGGAAGCGATCAAGGTGACCCGGGTCTCGTTGGCTTCTGCCAGCGCATCGACCACGGGATCGAGCTCCTTGGCCCTCGCTTCGGCCAAGCGCTGCGGCGACAACAGCAGGGCTTGTCGCGTGGTGTGCGCGTGTTCGATGATCTGCTTCTCAGAGGCTTCAATCCAGGCGGTCTGAACATATTCCTCGAGGACCACGTCGTTCACCATCAAGATGGTCACGATGACCATCAAGGTAGAGAAGAACATGCGAGAGCGCAGAGTAAGAGGCATGGGTCTTCTTAACGCGGCGCGTTTCGGGGAGTGCGCGCGCGGAGGTGCGGCTGGTTGTTGCGTCCCCCGATACCGCTCGCCGCGTTAGGGAGGGCCCCATCATGTGGTTCTTGTACGCAATCATGGCCTGCCAACCTTCGCTCCGCGCGTTGGATCCGGTCGAAGGTGAGCTGAAGGGAGAGGCGCAAGAGGCCTATGTGCTTCATCGTCTCGACATGGAGCGGGCGCCCACGTTGCCCTCTTCGAGTCGGCCCGATCAGCGCCCTGTACCGAGCGCGGTGAGCTTGTTTGAACCGTTTGAGTTGGTGAGCGAGCGCAAGAAGGTCGACGTGTACGCAACTCCGATTCCCGTCGCGCCCGCGTTGATGGCCCGCAAGGAGAAGGGCACGCACAACTTTGGGGTGAGCTCGCCTCCGGGATTTGAGCTGCACGGTCCCGAAGACAAGTTGTCCTTCTATCGGTTTGGTCGAGAGGCCAACTCATGGGGGTTTGATCAAGAACACTTGTACGTCGGCGTCGCGAAGGGCTCCCCAAGGCCCGATATTGTGGACTACTTCGTCGTGTATCCCGACGCGGTGAAGGCCGAGTCATCGCTCAACCGCGTGGCCTTTGATGGGGACGATGAGGCCTTTGTGCAGCGCGGCGTCACGCTTGGGATGGCATCGCATGAGGGGCTCTTCCTCCCTGCACCGTCCGAGGCGTCGTGGACGCTTACGGTTCCTCCACAGGGTGTGCTGAGCTTCCGTGGACGAATCATGGAGCCGCCCATTCGCTCCAAGCACCGCTCGGACGGGGCCTCGGTTGAGGTGTCGATCCACATGGACGGCGTGCGCGAGATGCTCCATCAAGAGACGGTGTCGATCGCGAGCTGGAGCGCCGTGCGCGTTGACCTCGCGGCCTACGAGGGCAAAGAGGTGACGCTGTCTTTCCGAACATCGCCGGGCAGCTCTACGGATTACGACTACGTCTTCTTGGAGGGGCCATCGATCTACACGCCGTCTGAGAACCCGCGACGCGCGGTGATGGTGTTCGTGGACACGCTCCGCCCTGATCATCTCGGCGCGTATGGCTACACGGAGGTCGCGACTAGCCCGACGATCGACCGCTTCGCATCGCACGGCGTGGTGTTCGAAGAGGCCCGCAGCGTCGCACCGTGGACCCTTCCCTCGGCGCGAGCGGTGCTCTCGGGTGCGCAGCCTGAGTTGTGGTTTGAAGAGGCGACGGTGGCGGAGCGTTTTCAAGCGGCTGGCTGGCACACCGAGGCGGTGGTGACCAACGCCTTCTTGTCGCAGCCTTTCGGCATGCAGCGCGGATGGACGCATTTTCAGTATGACCACCTGGCGTCCGCGCGTGAGGTGATCGACGCCTCGTTAGAGCGATTGTCGGCGCACGAAGACCGCGACGTCTTTCTGATGGTGCATCTGATGGATCCACACCTGCCCTACGAAGAGCCGTGGACCTATCGTTGGCGCTACGCTGGGAGTCGGCCCGATGAGCTCAAGCATCTCACGCGGAAGTTCTTGACCACGGTGACGGAGGCCACGGACGGCTTCGAGGCGATCCGTGACCATGTCATCGGTCGTTACAACAACAACATTCGCTACGCGGACGACCAGTTGCGAAGGCTCTTCGCCGACGTGGGCTCCCAAGCGACGGTGGTCTTGTTCTCCGATCACGGAGAGGAGTTTTGGGAGCATGAGGGCTTTGAGCACGGCCATACCTTTCATGACGAGCTGCTGCGCGTCCCCTTGATCGTGCGCTCGCCCGACCTACCAGCGGGTCGGGTGTCCGCGCCGGTCAGTCTTCTCGACATCGCACCGACGATACTGGCCCTTGAGGGCATTGATTCCGAGGTTCGGCATGGGCAGTCGCTTGTCGGCGTGGCCTCGGGGCAAGGCCTCTCGTCGGTGTCGCATGCGTTCGGACGACCGTTGTACGGCCCGGACGGTTGGGGTGTCGTGACGGACGACATGAAGTGGTACCGTCGGGCCAGCCGAGAGCACCTCTTTGATCTCGGCGAAGATCCTTCGGAGATGACCGATCGCTCTGCGGACGCGGACATGAGCTCGTACCCGCACAAGCTCTCGGAGGCGCTCGGTCGCGACGTTGTCCAAGCATGGCGCGTAAAGCTCAAAGCCAAAACCTTGGAGTCCGACGTCACGTGGCGTATCCAACATCCTGATGGTCTTGAGAAGGCTTGGAGCAGCTACGATCCAAGAGGGCGGGCGGCGGCCTCTACACCGGTGGTGGAGCGAGGCGGAGTGACCGTGCATCGTGCGGCCGGTGGCGAGGCGCCTGCGGCCGTGTATGTGTTGCCTCCGGTCGATAATGTGCTGGATTGTACCGGGCTCACTCTGGACATCGAAGGCGGGGGAGCGCCGCTCAAGCCGGTTACATGTGATGCGGCGCGGCCTTCAGGTGACCGGATGCTGGTACTTGGAAATGGTTCATGGGGTGCCACCGTGGATGTGGTATGGGTGCCGGTACCGGAAGGTGTGGCGGTGTCTGGATTTGACGCGCGATTGGCCGAGCAACTCAAGGAGTTGGGCTACGTCGAGTAGGTTGCACTTGTGGATGCACAGATTTTTGTGCATGATGGGACGGGAGGTTTGCATGCAAGTCGTTTTGAGGGTGGCGCTGCTTAGCGCGTTGCTTGGGTGCGGTGACAAGGATGACGGCGACGTCATCGAAGATACGGCAGTGGTTACAACCAGTACAACGGAACCAACCGAGCCGCCGCGCGATGTGGACCACCTGCAGGTGCAGGCGATCATGGACGCCCACTGTGGCCCCTGCCACCTTGACGGCAACATTGAGGCGGGACTCACCCTGTCGAATGTGCTGAGCTTGATCGCCCGGCCGGCCTCTCAAAGTGGGCTGCGCTTGGTGGAGCCTGGTGATTCCTCCCGGTCGTACCTGCTGTTCAAGCTGCGCGGTGAGCAAGTGCTTGGTGGCGGGTCGGGGCAGCAGATGCCGCGCGATAGCCAGCCGTTGTCGGACTACGAGATCGAGACCATCGCGGTGTGGATCGACGAAGGGTGTACCATCGCGGAGTGATGGCGGTCGTCTCTAGAGGGACGGCCACTCACTCGGCGCGAACACCCTCGCGACGAAGAAGCTCGCGGGGTCGAGTTGATGGGACTCCGGTCCGAAGTTCTCGACCCGGTAGCCGATGCCGTCGGTGCTGCCCTGTGTGGACCAGTAGCGGATCCCTTGGAGGGTCCCTGCGTCGTCATAGTTCAACCCGTCGAAGATCACCGAGTGGCCGCTTCCAGAGTTGCGCCAAAACTGGACGAAGTCTCCGGGCTGTGCTTCCCCGAGGTTGGTGACCCGCGCTCCGATTCCCGCCCGCTCGACCGCCTCCACCACACCGGAGCCAAAGAGGTCGCGGACGTACCAGTCGGTGCGAAAGTCGAGCAGCTCCGAGACATCCAAGCCGGCCAATGTTTCAGGCATCCCGTCTTGGTCCTGTAGGGTCTGATAGGCGCGCATGAAGACCTCCCAGGTGAGCCCCACGCAGTAGGAGCGCTGGTAGGCATCGCCAGTCGCTACGCGGGTGTCGAGGTACCAGATGTCTTGGGTCGTTCCAGCCCAGCCGCCGCCGCGAGGCCAGTAGTAGCCGTAGCTGCCGTCAGTGGGGTAGGTCGCGATGCGGTCGAGGACCGCGGCGTTGTAGCTCGACGTCCCCGGGCTCTGGGCATCTGTCACGGTAAGCGAGATGGTGTCGGTGGCGATGGCCTCACCGTTTTCAAAGGCCGTGGTGGTGATCACCCGAGGGAAGTCGGTTCCGTCAAAGGTGTGGGTCAGCGTGCCGTTCGGGCCCACCTCTCCGAGGGTCCACCCGTCGGCCTCGAGGACAATCTGGTCGGCGTTGTCCGCTGCGCTGACCGTGAAGGTGACCGGGTTGAAGGCCACCGATCGGTCGCGAGGGCTGACGATGCTGACCCAAGGGGTCTCCGTCGCCGCGACCCGAACCGTGAGATCGTGTGCGCTGACGACCTGCCCCGTATCGTCGAGACCCTCGACGTTGAGTCGGTGCCGACCTTGGTCCAGTGTGAGTCGGAAGACGCCGCGGTTGCGCGTGCCAGTCAGGACCGGATCACCGTATGGCGCGCCCGCCACCTCCAGTTGCACCGTCGACACGTCTTCGCCGGTCTCCCACTCGATGGTGAAGGTCTCAGAGACGGTCGCGCCGTTTGCGGGCTGCGTGACGCGGACGCTGTGATCCCAGCGAAAGTCGTCATCGACCGCGGATGCGGTGGGTTCTGCAGAACAGCCAAAGAGAAGGAACAAGAGTACGATGCGCGAGGCGGACAAGGGGGCTCCGAGGAAGAGGCGGAGCACGAAGGTTATCCTGTTTGTGAACCTGTGCATAGACAATGGTGAGGAACGACGTGACCAACTTGCGAGACGTCAAACGGGAGCTGAGTCAAGGGCTGGACGACCCAGCCTACGCATCGGCGTCGCGTGCGATTCGGCGATGTCGAACCCGTGCCGACTTGGACGCGCTGGTCGACACTTGGCTGACCCCTCCGAGCGACCAGCGGCTCAAGCTCATTCGCCACGGCGTGGGGACCTATATGGTGGTGCGCTACGAGGATGGGTGGACCAGTCGCCTGTCCATGACGACCTGGCGAGACCGCTAGCGAGAGGGCGTCCGGGGATGCGCCTATTTCGGAGCGTGGTAGACTTGCTCTGTTCCTTGGGAGGTTCGATGCTTCAGCGGCGTTGGGTTGCGTTTGTCTTGTTGATGGTGGGGTGTTCCACACCGAAGGGAAGCGAGGACTCGAATGCGGGCCTAACGACGACCGCGCCGCCGATGGAGGCCGCCGAGTGCAAAGAGCGCATCAAGGCGCCCGATCCGTTCGATCTGGGCATCGCGGAGAAGGTTGACGCACACGAAGACGTCTATGGCGTGGCCGAGCCCGATCCGTATCATGTGCACTTGTCCTACCCCTCGACCGACACCTCGACATCGATCGCTGTGTTGTGGCGAACGGACGTCGATACGCTGGCTACCGTGATGGAGTACGGTGAGGGCGAGGCGCTCGATCAACGGGTTGAGTCGTCGAGCTACCGCTTTGGCGGTTCCGACAACGCGTCGTTTCGCGTCCACGAGGTCAAGCTCTGCGGACGCTTGAAGCCCAACACCACCTACAGCTACCGCGTGGGCGGTGAGGGCCATTGGTCGAAAGTGTATCGCTACACAACACCTCCCGATCCGGGGCCATTGGCCGAAGGTGAGACCTTCAAGGTCGCCTTCGCGGGAGACAGCCGCGGAGCCTATGAGCAGTGGGGCTTGATGCTCGCCAAGATGAACGACCGTGACCCCGATTTGTTTGTGTTCTCTGGCGATATGGTCGATTTGGGCAACAACCAAGACGAGTGGGATGGTTGGTTTGAGGCGGCCGGTGACGTGCTGGCAGAACGCGTCCTTGTGCCTGCGCACGGCAACCACGAGTTCCTCGCGACCAACTATTTCGCCTTGTTTTCGCTCCCCAACAACGAAGAATGGTTTCAGGTTCGCTACCGCAACATCCACTTGGTGTCGCTCAACGACACGGTCCGCGACCAAGACTTCATCGAAGAGAATCAGGTGACCTACCTCGACGAAGCCTACACGTCGGTGCCCGACGCCTCATGGCGTCTCTTGATGCACCACAAGACGATGTACAGTGCCTGCACGACGCACGGCAGCAACGAGGGCGTTCGAGATCTATGGTCACCGGTCTTGGACAAGCATGAGGTCGACTTGGTGGTGGCGGGCCATAACCACACCTACGAGCGCTCCGTTCCGATTCGCAACGGTGAGAAGGTCGAGCGCGGAGACGGGACCTTGTACCTCGTGTCCGGTGGTGCCGGTGCGCCGCTGTACACGGGCGTCGAAGACGCTTGGTTTAACAAGGTGTCCGACCCCACCTACCACTACATCATCGGCACGTTCAGCGAGACCGAAGCTTCGTTTAAGGTGTACGATTTGTCGGAGAACGTGATCGACCGCTTTACGATCCCACGCTGAGTCACCACGCCGGGTGCGCGACGTGCGCGACGTAGGTCCCAAGGACGAAGGTGATCATCGCGGCGACCCAGCCCAGCGCGAGCAGGGTGTGCGCCAGCCGAAGGCCTTCTTTGTGCTGACGCCCAAACCGTAAGGTCAGGGCGGCCGAGAGGAGCAGCGCGACCGCGATGGCGGCGAGGTGCTCTTTGGACTCAAAGCGCATGGCTGTGTCGAGCTGCTCCGCCATGAGGCCGGGTTTGATGTGTTCGCGGTAGGACGGGTAGAGCCACCAACCCATCGAGAACGAGATCGTGAGCAAGAGGGCGCCGATGTCCGTCGTCCATTGCGCGCGAGGGCTGAACCGGCGTCCGCCCCGAAGCCACACGATGGGGTGCACCAGCACGGCGAGGCCTAAGATAGCCATGTGTCCATGGATACGTTGCGCCAAGCTGAACAGTTCTGGAGTCATCAGGGCACCGCCAAGCTAGCCGCGATCAAGGTGGGGACCAGCACCCACGCAACCCGCGACGTGAGGAGGAAGGCGCGCTCCGGCTCTCGTACAAGACCCGCCACCAGTGCTCCCAAGATCAAGCCCTGAAGGATCGCGCCGTCGACACGCCAATAGTAGGCGATGTGCGCCGATGCGATCACACCAGCGCTGTGTGCGTCTCCGTACAGAGCGGCGATGAGCCGCTGAGCCACGTATGAGGTGCTGGCTCCAAGGCCGGCCCACGAGGCTCCGAGAGCGATACGGGCTCTCATGGGACCACCCAATCGATACTGTTGAAGTGATACAAACTCAAGTAGCCTGCGCACAGGGTCGCGAGGCCAGCGCCCAGACGTATTGGCCACTTGGTTCGTGTGCTAGGGCGCAGCGCCGCGCGCGCGAGCACGTGGATGACCGAGGCCATCAGCCCAAAGGCCGGTAGGCTGACTCCGGCGCGCGGCTCCCAGGCCGACGCAAGCGCCCAAGCCGATCCCACACTGAGCCAAATCAATCCCAGGCCGGGGAGCGCGCCGCGGAGCTTGTGTGCCCCCACCCGGTAGGCGGAGGGTGCGGCTGTGAGGACAAACAGGGCGAGCCCAAGGAGCGAGGCCTGGGCCCAGCGCGCTCGTCGTTGGATCTGCGCGACGGCCTCGACAGGGGTGTTGCGTGTGGTGTTGCGTGCGACGCGTGCCTCATTCTCGACAGACGAGGCTTCGTCAAGACGTCCCGCCAAGGCGAGCGCCTTCGCGTGCGTGAGCGTGACGTCCATGCGTGTCGTCTGTGGAAGCTCCTCTCGACGCTCCCAGGCGCCTGTCGTCCAAACCAAGACGCTCTCCGGTGTGAGTCCCGCCGCGAGACCTTGGTGGGCCAGCCAGAGTTGGACCTCGGCGCGCATGGTGGGCGAGTGCCCTTCAGAGCTGAGCAGCGTGGTGACGCGCTCGACCGCCTCGTGGGCCGCGAGCTGGTCTCTGCTTTCGCGAACCGCTTGAAGGGCTTGAAGTGTCGCAAAGCCTCCGTTTTTGTCGCGACGCTGATTCATCCAGAGGAGCCGTTTGTCGCAGGTTTGCGCCCTTGGTCCGGTGGGCCAGACCGCGACGGCGTCCTCACATTGCGCGTAGGCTTGTGCGTAGAGCCCTTGCGCTTCAGAGATTTGCGAAGCCTCGAAGAGCGAGACGTGCAGAATCTGCGCGTCGCTGGCGAGCGCGAAGGAGAGGCTAAACCAGAGAAGCACGAGACTCAGGCTCTTGTGGCTTCAAAGGCTTGCGCGAGGTGCTCTTCCATCGCGTTTCCACCCGTGAGTATTACACCGCAGCGCCCCTCTCCCTCGCGAAGCGCCGCGGCGAGCGCGGCGGCCCCTGAAGGTTCGAGTACGATCCGAAGCTCGGTGAGCGCCCAGGCCATCGCGCAGATCATCTCACCGTCCGTGACCGAGACCACCCGATCTACGTTGCGCTGCAAGACCGGCCAGTTGCCGACACCGGGCGCGCGACATCGCAGCCCGTCGGCGATCGTCTCGGAGTGTCCACAGCGTGTCCGCTCTCCCTTCGCGATCGACTGAGCGAGGGCGTCTTTGCCTTGTGGCTCCACCGCGACGATCTCGGCGTGGGGAAGCAACGCGCGTACGACAGTGGAGCAGCCGGCCATCAGCCCGCCGCCACTCACCGGAGCGTAGAATCGATCGAGCGTACCGGCTTGCTCGATCAACTCGAGCGCGGCCGTCCCTTGTCCGGCCGCGATGTGGAGGTCGTCGTAGGGCTCGACGGGGTGTAGTCCTTCGTCGCGTGCGATCGCGTGGGCGCGGTTCGCGCGCTCATCGCTGTCGGGTCCGACCTCAACGATATGCGCACCATCGGCCGCTGTGCGTGCACGTTTGACGGGGGGTGCGGTGCTCGGCATCACGATGGTGGCCGGGCGACCCAGTATCTTCGCTGCGCGCGCCACGGCTTGGGCGTGGTTGCCCGAAGAGTGTGCGACCACGCCGAGGCCATCGTTGGGCAGGGCCAAGAGTTTGTTGAAGGCGCCACGGAGCTTGAACGCGCCGATGGGCTGCAAGTTTTCTGCCTTGAGGCAGAGCGTTGCGCTGGCGGTGCTCCGCTCTAAGCATGGTGTTCGTCGAATGTAGGGCGCGATGGTCTCGGCGGCGGCTCGAATGCGCTCCACAGTCAGTTGGTCCAGCATGGGTTTTCCTCCCGGTGGCCTCTACCTAACGCAGTATTCGACACAAATGTTGTGCTTCGTGACACAAGGGTCTTGACATGTTCCTGACGGTGTCTAAGCATGCGGCGGTCAGACAAAGGGGGAAACGATGTGGACCGATATGTTGGAAGAAGTGAAGAAAATACCCGCGCTCGTCTCAGACAAGGGCGTTGAGGTTCAACAGACAGCGCACTCGCGATGGATCGAAGCGCGCGGACAAAACGCTCAGCGATGGTACGAGTTTCAGATCTCCGCGATGGAGCGTGCGGGCGTTTGGTTGGACGACGCGCCCGCGTGGCCGGTTGTTGGACCGGTGGTCGACAAGGCCGAAGAGGCCGTCCAAAAGCAACTGCAGACGCTCACCAACGTCCCACTCGAGGGCTTTGAGGGCTTGAACGCCAAGGTGCTTGTCGCGGCGATCCGCGAGACCAGTGACCGAGGTGTGTTGCGAAAGGTCCGTTGGAACGAGGCCCGCGGCAAGTCACGAAAGACGGTTCTTGAGGCGGTGGCTCGCAAGCTTGAGCAGCTCGACCGCACAGAGTGCGAGAGCTTTGAGCCGCTCGCCTTTTAGTCAAGATCTCCGGGGTGCCATTGGGGGCCCCCGGAGAGTTTGAGCTATCGTGGCGCCATGCGCAACGCGCCATCGAGACGGATGGTTTCGGCGTTGAGCATCGGGTTGCTCACGATGTGGCCCACGAGGCTCGCGAACTCCGTGGGGTCACCCAAGCGAGACGGGAAGGGCACGCTAGCGCCCAAGGAAGCTTGAACCTCTTCGGGCAGGCCCATGAGGAGCGGCGTGGCGAAGATGCCGGGTGCTACCGTGCAGACGCGGATGCCGAGCTTGGCGAGGTCGCGTGCGAGGGGCACGGTCATGCCGACGATTCCGCCTTTGGATGCGCTGTAGGCGACCTGTCCGATTTGGCCTTCGTAGGCGGCGATCGATGCGGTGTTTACGATGACGCCGCGCTCGCCTGTTGCGGTGGGCTCTTCGCCTGCCATATCGGCTGCGGCGAGCCGAACGCAGTTGAACGTTCCGATCAAGTTGACCTCGATGACCTTCTTGAAGAGGCTCAACGAGTGGGGGCCTTTGCGTCCTACGGTCTTGCTGCCGGGACCGATGCCCGCGCAGTTGAT
>Ga0315320_10000666_pt1 | contig 28271 bp, 33 predicted proteins | sample M140m21515metaG_FD_203458 | JGI IMG/M metagenome (GOLD analysis project Ga0315320, IMG submission 203458) | Ammonia-oxidizing marine archaeal communities from Monterey Bay, California, United States - M1 40m 21515 | ecosystem: Environmental > Aquatic > Marine > Coastal | place: USA: California... | reverse complement strand
GACACATAGATACTGACGGTGCTCCTTTAGTATATTACGATTTAAGATTTGGAAACTTATGTAATTTAAAATGTAGAATGTGTGGACCAACAGACAGTCATAGTTGGTATGAAGATTGGTTGCAAGTATACGGCGGCGACGGTTTTAAAGATACACACGGATATGTCAAGTTAGAAAAGAATTCAAAAGGCAGACTGCATACAGCTGATTATGATTGGCATACTAGCGAAACATTTTGGGATCATATTGAATCAAATATTCCTAATATGGAACACGTCTATATGGCAGGTGGCGAACCTCTAATGATTGAAAGACACTATGACTTTTTACAAAAGTGTATTGATATGGGCCAAGCTGAAAAGATGAGCATAGAATACAATACCAATATGACCAATATGCAACCAAGAGTATTAGAGCTCTGGAAGAAGTTTAAGAATGTTAGAGTCGGAGCCAGTGTTGATGGAATGGGACCAGTTGTAGAATATCAAAGGTATCCAGCAAAATGGCCAGCGATATTAAAGAACTTACAAACAGTTGATGCATTAGGAGACAATGTTGATGCCTGGTTGGCTTGTACTGTTACTACTTTGAATGTATTTCATATACCAGAGTTTATGAAATGGAAGATAAAAGAAAGTGGTTTTAAAAAGATCAATGCAGGAAAAAGGTTACCTGTGTTAACAATACACGTAGCCCACTCACCTACAACAGCTTGTATTCAAACTATGCCACTTGAAATGAAACATCTAGTACGTGAACAATATGATAACTTTAAAGATTGGCTGATCAATGAAGAACTTCCAGATCACGTTAGAGCTGGAGCAATGACAATATTGAATAATATTGTTAACTTTATGATGAAACAAGACAAGTCTGAAAAATGGGACTGGTTCTGTACATACACAAAAGAATTAGATAAAATGAGAAATCAAAACATAGTAGATGTAGTACCTTACTATGAGAAGTATTTTAAGGAGTAACAAATTGTCACAACATTTTAAACAACTAGATTATTTCACAACAGACTATATTGAAAAACTTTATACTGAATTATATAATATGGTAAGTGTCAAGCAAGAGATACAGTTTCATAGATCACACAATCAAATTTGTATCAACACACATAAAGATTTTAAAACAACAAAGTTCAAAGGTGTGCGTGATTATATGATAGGTACTGGTAGTTTGATATTCAATTGGAACGATGAGTTTGTATATAAGAAAAGTGCGTTAGCTGGTATGGGAGAAAGAGTTCTAACTGACTATCAAGAAGATGAGAGACTTTTTGAAAAAGATTTTAATATCATATCTTCGACGTTTAGAGATACTATATTTGAAGATCTGTATAATAAATTAAAACAAAAACACAACATTGGTAGGTTACGTATTATGAAGATGGAACCTCGTAAGTGTCTAAGTTGGCACAAGGATACTTCGCAGAGATTACATATAGTATTGGACACCACCGAAGGAAACTTTATGGTTATCGAAGATGAAATAAAACATATGCCAAAAAATACTTGTTGGAAAACAGACACAAGACATAGGCATACTGCTTTTAATTCAGGAACAGACCAAAGAATACACATAGTAGGGGTTATACTAGATGACTAAAGACAATGGAACATTCTGTGGCGAACCTTTATTAAATCTTAGTACTAGAGGAATAGGACACGTACAGCAATGTTCACAAGTAAAATATATCCAAGGGATACCAAAAAAAGGCACGGTAGATGGTTTAAATGTTGACGATGGTTATGTTTACATCAATGGAGAAAAACAAGAACTCTTTAATTTGAAAGTAGACAGTTGGCAAGATGTGTGGAAGAGTGAATATTTACAAGACCTTAGATACAAACAAGCGAATGGAATAAAAAATCCTACCTGTGAACTATGTTACTTTATGAAAGAACATTCAAAAAGAAACCAATACATCAATAAGGCTGATTATTATCGCCCATTGTATAAAAAAGAAAGTCCAAACAAACTTGAACTAAGACTGTCTAATGAATGCAATCTGTCTTGCAGATTCTGTACTCCAATCAATAGTAGTATCTATGAGAAAGAAATGATAAAGTTATCGAAAAATGAAAAAGATATTCCTGATATAGTACAAAAGAATTATGTTGCTGTTGCAGAAAGAGTTTACAATCTAAAACAACAAGGTACAAAGTTTTTAAGAGATACAGTTGACAGTTTACAAGAACTACTAGATAATGTACGTATAATTGAAATACACGGAGGTGAACCAACATTAGAAACAAAGTTATGGGAAGTCTTGGAAAATTTAGACTTGTCGGACAAAGAATTTATATGTTACAGTAATATAATAAAGTTATCTGATTATCACATTGAGATATTAAATCGTTTTAGAGCAGGAAGATTTGTCGCTAGTATTGATGTCGCTGACGAATCAATATCATATATTAGACATCCAGCCAAGTGGGAAGTAGTTTCTCAGAATGCAATGATGTTAAAAAAGTTTAAACCAGAAATTGAAATACAAATTAGTATGACCTTTCAGATATATAATATGTTTAGAATATCTAATAGTATTAAATGGATAGTTGAAAACTTCAAAGACTGCGACAATCATAAACCCAAGTTTTCTGTTATACAAAAACCTGCATATCTATCTCCTAATTTAGTAGATTACAAAGATAGAGTATCACTAGCAGAATCAATTAGAATATCAAAAAATAATTTATTTCAAGGTCTACCAAAAAACAAAAGAAAAATTTATGAAAGATCGTTAGATGAAGTCATTGATTATCTAAAAATAGAAAAACTTGAAGAGTCAATACCTGATATTACATCTTATGTAAAAGGTAAAAAAACAAAACAGATCAGAGCTATACTGATAAGACAGTTTTGGGAATTCACTCGTACGTTAGATAAAAGTAGAAAACAGGATTTCTTAACAGTGTATCCTGAGTTTAAAGGAAAGCTATAATGAAAGTACTAATAACAGGAAACAGGACAAAAGATCTAACCAAGCACGTAGCAAAGTTATTAGAAGATAGTTCATATGAAGTAGATACTGTGAGCAGATCCAATGGTTGGGATCTAGGAAACACAGAAATAATACCAGATTTCATTAATTTACTTGACAAATACGATATATTTGTTAATATGTTTGCTAACTGGAGATTTAATGCCAGTCTGTTAACCTATTACGTTTTCCAAGATTGGCAAAAGAAAAAATATGGAGATAGAAGAATCATAACAGTAGGAAGTACAACAGATAGAGTGCGTAGAGCTAAGACAAATTTATATCATTATGAAAAACTCGCTTTGAGAGAAATGAGTAATGGTCTGTCTATGGCAGGGGTGTGGGATGTTAAGTCACCACTAGTCACACATATCAGTTTTGGCACAATGGATAACAGAGCCGAACAAAACCCAGGAAGAAAAACGTTAGATATGCAAAAGATATCTGAATATGTTTTATGGGTACTACAACAACCAAAAGAAATGCACATCAATGAACTCAGTGTTGACCCGGTACAAAGGTAGAATATATGATAACAGTAATTAATGTATTAGAAAAACAACAGTATATAGATCCTTTGTTAAAGTCTATAGATACAATTAAAGATCAAAGTCATCATAACAAGAACAATTATATTGATTTTGAAAAGCGTCTTCCTGATTATGATGCATTTCATATTGTCGTTGATGACAATGAGAAAATTTTAGCAATGAGTGGATTGTACAACAACGGAATATATCCTGCTAACACTGTAAGAGCATTAGATAGGACCTATTATTTTTATTGGTACGAAGGAGACAGCAGTTTTAATCCAAGAATAAGATACAACACTTCTTACTTCTGGCCAGAGCAGGCAAAGGTTGCAAAACAGCTAGGTTACAGTAGTGTATTCTTTAGTGTACAAAATATAAAAAAGAGAAAAGCCGCAAATGACATTGCAAGTAGGACAAATCCACGTGGACATTTATTGCCTTTACTTTATAATACTTGCAGACATACAACAAATGGTGTAAACAATGATAAACTTTGTTGGCAAAACATAGTATTACACGAATTTAACAAAGATACATTTGATTTACCAAGTATAGAGATTGAAGAATATGAAAAAAGATATAAAGACACTGCGACAATACGCTAGGTTAAGAAAATTACCTGAAGCGATCCAGCTAGGATCTATTGATGAACAATTTATACAAGATTGTTTACAAGTACTGCCAGCGACACCGGTTAGCAATGAAAGAGCTAGTGAAAATAGAGAAGGCATATATGGAGTAGAACACGATAACACAACTCCATTAGGAAAAACCTATAATCAAAGGCATATTGATGACTTTATACCAGGAATTGAATGCCTTAAAGAGTACATAAATACGTATGAATGGAGATTTGCTGAATTACAACCACAGGCAAGTATACCAGAACACCTAGATGATCCTTATTCGTATAGGTTTATTGTTATGTTAGAAGGCACACACGATTTTGTAGCAAACAATAAAACAACTGTAATGAGTAAAGGGCAAGTTTGGTTTGTTAACTCTGCATATCATCATTCAGTTTATAATAAAGAAAACAATACAAGAATAGCAATATTAGGAAAGATGAATGTCAATGATCACAATACCCGGTTATTACGAACAAGAACCTGAAAATAACACATTTCAAGATGTGATTATTGATGTTACACACAGATGTAATATGAGTTGTAAGAATTGTTATATTCCCAACAGAGAAGTTCCTGATATGGATATGGAAAAGATGCTTGAAGCAATCAGTAAGTTTCCAAAAAGAACAATGATACGTATTATAGGTGCAGAACCAACTATGCGTAAAGATTTAGCAGAAATGATTACACGTATCAAACAAACAGGGAATAGATGTACATTATTAACGAACGGATTAAGGTTAGCAAACGACAAGTATGTTAAGAAATTAAAACAACACGGTCTAAGACATTGCTATTTGAGTATGAATGGAGCAGACAATGATGATTGGTATGAAGCTATCGATGAGTTAAGATGTGCAACAAAAAAAGTACAAGCATTAACAAATTTAAAACACAACAAATTTATAATTGATACAGGAACTATTATTGTTAAAGGTGTTAACGATGAAGTACTTGGTAGTATGTTACACTTATTTCAAAAGCTAGGAATTGAAAATGTAATGGCAAGATTAAAAAATGTTGGAGACATTGGTAGGAGTATGCAAGATCAAGACAACTACACAATGGATGAATTAATTGACCTAGCAAGTAAACAGACTGGATTAAGTATTGACTATATCAATGAATGGAGACATAAACCAATATACCAAAACACTGAGCCAGAAATTGATAGTTTTATCTTTCCGATGAAGCAAGAACAAGCCGAACGTAAGTTATTACACAAGAGTGGTATATGGTTCAAGATTGCAAACTGGAAAGGCGATGAAGGACAAACTATTCCTTTAAGGAACAACAAACGTAGAGGAAGACTTACACCTGAATTTAAAGTAGCACCTTTCTTTGAACACGTTAAGATGAACGAGGGTGGATACTAATGGAACACAATTTAAAAGACATATTGTTCTTGCCTCTGGATCTACCAACTCTAGAAGTTGACTATGATAAGTTGGTTAGTACAGCTGACTCAATGAAGGAAGACCTGTTAGCTGATGAGTATAGAAATTGTGAACATATTCCAATAAGATGGTTAGATGTAACTAATAAAGGCAAAAAAGTTAATGTATGGACCAAGTTCTCAGAACAGTTTCCAGAAATCAAGCAATATATAATTGATCACGTACAACCTTTCGTTGGAGGATTGCCACGTGTAATGATAATCATCACACCTCCGGATACACAAGGGTTTGATCATATTGATTGTGATAGAGATGATTTTGATCAATGTCAACTTAAATTTAGAATAGTATTACAAGGTAGAACAAGTACATTGTATTTTTTAAACGAACACAACCAACGTGAATATGCACCTGAAATTAAGCAACAACCTTTTTTAATGTGTGGTAAATGGCCACACGGATTGGATAACTATACTAGTAACTATAAGTTTACTTTGGCTATTGGAGCACCGTGGAAGTGTGATCCGATACCAGAATTAAATGATCTAGTAACAGCAAGTAAATTGAAATACGGGTGGAAAGATAAATCACAAATTAATCTGATGTCAGATTATGAAAAGTATTTTAAAAAAGAAAAACTTAAAGTAGTACAAGAAGCAGAGAAACAAATATTTAAAGGTTAATATGAGTAGAAATCAATTACTAATACTATCACATCACATATTCCTAATATTAGGATTGTTTTTTTACGGCATCAATATATGGTTTGCAGTTCCGATATTTTTAGCGAGTATGATGTGGGCAAAATTTGTTGGAAGCGATATAATGCATTTTTATTTTGCACACGGCACTTATAGAGATTGTGCCAAGAGTTATTTGTATACATTGCTAACATTATGTACGGCACTAGGATCACCTTTAAGTTTTAGTGCGTCACACAGACAACATCACAAGTATACGGACACTGAAAAAGATCCTCATAGTCCTGCAATCATAGGTTGGAAACGTGTCTATACATTAGACTGGAAGCAACAACATATATCACCTGTTATGATCAGAGATTTTGTCAGAAGTAAATTTCAAAAGATGGTACACAAATACTGGATACAACTTCATATAGTAATAATCAGTATCTTAGCATTAATAGATATTAGACTAGTTTGTTTTATTATATCTCCATTTGTTGTTTATACTTTCCATACAGCAAGTCTTGTTAATGTAAGATCACACATAGATGGTGAACCAAGAAACGCAACTGAGCTAAAATTTATTAATTGGTGGGGCTGGAATCACAGTGATCATCACGATTATGGTATCAAATCAAATAACAAATAGTACCGTACTCGACAAACAACGATTTTGATAGTATAATATATTATGAACAATACAGATACAATATGTGCATATCCGTGGACTTGGTTTAGCTTCAATGTGGATTATGGAATGTGGAGAGCTTGTCCACGTAGTGAGTATCGATGGTTTCAAACAGAGTCTGAAGTAGATAATTTTTTCAATACAAAAACAGAACAAAAGATACGTTCAGATCTGTACAATGGAATACGCAATAGTAATTGTGGAGATTGTTACACAGCTGAAGACTCTGGGGGATTGAGTTATCGTAAAGTACTTAAAAAAGATTATGCTGTTGACAATGCCAGTAGTGTAAACGTAGTAGCACCTAAAGTAATCGAGCTAAAATTTAGCAACCTGTGTAACTTAAAATGTGTCTTTTGTGCAAGTGTTTGCAGTAGCTTATGGGAACACGAAACTGGATTACCACAACAGTACGTAGACAATCAAAAAGTTCCAGCTGAATATATGCGTAAGTCTATATTCAATTGGCTCGATACTAATATAAATCAAGTTGATAGCATTATGTACTTAGGAGGAGAGCCTGCTATACAGAAAGAGTTCTATGAAATAGTTGATATACTTTTAAAAAACTCTCCGGATAAGATTGGAAGAAAAGAGTTAACCTTTAGTACCAACACATACTATCCGGAAGCATATAGAAAGAAATTTGAAACAGCATTACAAAATGTGTTAGATGCAGGACATACAGTTTTTCCAAGAATTAGTTTAGATGGTATTGGTAACAAACAAAGCTATCAAAGAACAAATCTAAAATGGGATCACTTCGAATACAATATGTTGAGTTTTCTTGAAAAGTTTAATACAACTACTCCAGGAATAAGAAAGATAAGAGCCAATATTGCATTAAATATCGTTAATCTAGTATACTGTGGAGAAATAGTGCAGTATCTTGATTCAGTTGGCTTTGGCAATATAGAACCACATTACAATTATATTGTGAGACCAGAAATGTTCTATATGAGACATTGGGGTAACAAATTAAATAAAGCTATCGATATAATTCAACAACAAGACTTCAAAAAACATTCAGTGTATAAAGATCACATAATCAAGATGGCAAAGTCCTTTACTAACCTCGAGCCAGATATAGATCACATAAATGAAACAAAGAAATGGTTAGACGAATATGATAGCAAACAAGGATTTAATTTTTTAGAAATGTTTCCGGAAAATAGGTATATGTTCGATGAGATGTAGTCTTCTTGATAATGGTGTATTTTTCTATCCTGAAAAGGATAAGTTGAGTAAGGACAAACCTTGCTGTAATTTTGGAAGATATCCTCACGATGCAGGTGTACGTAATCATAATTCACTAGATTCAAGGAGAGAATTAGATAAAATAAAAATCACAGAGTTGACACAATCTCTCAACAATAAACATAGAAAGAATGCCATAAAATACTTAGATAGAGGCATCAAGATATCGTCTTGTAGTAATTGCTGGAAACACGAAGATAATGGTTATCCAAGTATGAGAACAAGAACCAGCAAACTTTGGAAAGATGCAAAGCCAGATCAATTGAAATATATAGATTGGAATACGGGTAACACTTGTAATATACAATGTATAATGTGTAACCCTGATGACAGTTTAAAAACTAAAGCATACTCTCCGTTAAGAGACAAGTATGATATCGTAGAAAATAAATGGCAGAGCAGTATGTATGCTCGAGGGTTGCGTAAATCTGATATTGATGAAATTGACTTTAACAGTTTCAATCATCTTGAGTGGTTTAAATCAACAGGCGGCGAAACTTTCTATAGCAAAGAATATTGGTATATGCTAACTAAAATAATAGAACACGGTTTGGCAAGAAATATTTCATTGATTAATGTTACAAATAACACAATACCAATCGACGATGAGAAGCTCACAATACTTAAAGAGTTCAAACACGTCACAATTTTTAGCAGTATCGATGGCATAGGTGAACTATGTGATACAATTAGAGCAGGTAGCAAATGGTCTAGTGTAAGTGACAACATAAAGCACTTGATTGAATTGAGCAAAGAATATCCTGATAAATTTGAACACACCAAACCTCACACAGTAGTACAATTTGCAAATGTGTTACAATTAGATGAGGTAACCAATTGGTGGGAATCAGTTGCAGACGAAGATTATAAAAGTCAGCAGTATTTTAGATTATTGTCTGATCCATTGTATTATGATGTTAAAAATTTGAAAGATGAAATAGCAAAAATGGCTATTGAGAAATACAAAAATAATAAAAAATTAAAACACGTTTCTAGTTATATTGAAAAATCCAAAGCTGATTCTAAATATCAAGATAGTGATATAGTATTAAATATTTTTAGAGAAAGTTGTAAGATTAATAATACAAATCCAGAAACTTCAGACACATATAGGATAATGCAGAATGGAATATAGTAAACCAAAAGATATAATCTTTAACAGAAAAGTTGTAGATAAGTTGACAGAAATAGTCAGCCAGCCGTATGTATTGAAAGGTTTCTTTTCAAAAGATGATATAGCATATATTAACCAACAAAAGGAAAACGGAATTCCAGTAGACAAGCTAGGAAAAGTTTCTAATTGGAAGTATGATAAAAATACTGAATTTAAAAATTGGTTAGAAAAAAAACTACAAAGTACGTTGGATAGAAGTTTTACAATGCACGGAGGAAATTATTTTCAAACCAACGTACCATTTTTTGTACACACTGATACAGGAAAGAATGAAGTAGAAGGTATGGTACCTTACAAAAATGTTGTTGTACCATTGACACAGAGTACTACCAATCATCCTTGCTATACTGTGTTGTTTAAGCAACGCTGGTTCGGTGAAGCAACAATGTTCTGGAAAGGTCCACTATTTAAGACAGCTAAATCAAATTATAATCACAAGCTAGAAGATTATTCTATGTTAGAAAGTTATACCGGTAAGGAAATTGATATAAATGAATATAAAAAATTTGTAACTCATTTGCCCTACAACAATTTGTATGGACTGTCGATAGATCGTGTGTATGAATGGAACATAGGAGACATAATAGTATTTGATTGCACACAGTTGCATAGTAGCAACGATTTTACAAGTAAAGGAACAGCGATACCAAAGTTTGCATTGAGTTATTTCTGCAGGTTAGACAATGAATAAAAATTTTAAACAAATAACAAATGGTGCTAGAGCAATTTTTAATCCTGAAATATTTCAATATATTAAAACAGTTTCAGCTGAATTATGGAACGAACCAAATAATGTAATGGCGTTTGCAGACGTAGATGATTTTAAAAACAACTACATAGATATGATCAAACAATACAAGCACTCTAAGTTATTAGGCTTAGATGATTTCAAAGACACTGTAGTAACAGATGGAGTAACAGGTGCATTTTTAGACTGGTATATTGAGTATGGCATAGAAAATTTAGTAGTATTACAGGGAGAGTACCCATTCCACGAAAGAAATGGAATAAAAGTTGTTGATAGTTACACTGACATACAACAAGGCCAAACACTAATATTGAGTACTCCTTTTAGTGCTACAGGAAATGTACATAATGATTACTATTCAATTATGGAATGGTGTAACTCTAACTCCATAAATGTATTAATTGATGCCGCATATTTAAATATAAGTGGAATAGGAGAGATACCCATCTCTCAAAAATGTATCAAAAGTGTTGCAACTAGTCTTAGTAAAGTGTATAATACTGGTATGAATAAGATAGGTTTAAAACTAAACAAAGAAAGAACACAAAGTCCATACAAACAACTTAATGATTGGAGTTATGTAAACCACCACAGCATAAACTTACATAACAAGATAATGAAGAAGTTTAATTTATCTTATGTATATGACAATTATAAAGATAAGCAGATAGATTTATGTATCAAGTTAGACATACTGGCAAGTAGTACAGTCATATTTGGAGTGTCTACTGATGACAAATGGAAAGAATTTAATAGATCAAATTTAATCAATAGAATGTGTATATCAAAGGAATTAGCAAATGCAAGTAATACATAACGATGAAAACATAACCATAATAGATAATTTTTTAGACGATGAAACTTTAACCAAAGTTAGAGATCAAAGTGAATGTTTAAAAATGAAGAAGCTAGAACTTGGCGATGACAAAGTCTATAAGATGAACGTAGGTGATATCTACAAAAGTGAAAACAAATACTGGTCTAATAAAAGGCCCTGGAACAATAATTTTGAACCTTTTATGGACGCACTCAATGAATTTGTTAATAATTCTAAAACTTGTTTACCGGAAAAGCAATATGACAAAATTAGTTGTATGTTGCACGTATATCTTTCTGGTGCAGAATTAAGTTGGCATAGAGATGGTGCATTGGGTGGAGGAGCATATAGTTTTTATATACACGATGAATGGAGACACACTTGGGGTGGAAATTTACTAATAGCAGATGCATCAACTAAGATGACACCAGTAAAACCATTAGAAGGTACATCAATAGAAGATATGCTTGGTAGACAATATAACATAAGAAGTAGAACCTGGAATCTTGAGGAAGAGAGTGATATGACATTGAGTCCAGGACACGGCAGATACTTTGCACCGATACCTAACAGGTTAATGATAACAACAGGAGAAATTGTGCATAAAGTAGAAAGAGTAGATCAATCAGCTGGAGAAAATACTAGACGTAGCTTGACAGGTTTCTTTTCATAGAAATGTACGAAAAGTTTAAATCACCACATAACGGAGTTGGAACAATAGTTGACGTATCTGTTGATTATGATAATAAATTAATTAAAAGACAATTTCAACCTGGTTCTGTTACTGTTGGACAAAATGTACACGACTACAATTATAACCAAGTTAAACAATTTTTTAACAATGAACTCAAATGGTTAGAAATACTAGAAAGCAAATGGGTGCCCGAGACTATAGAAGTTGGTAATAATTTTATTGTACAGAAATACTATGGTCCTTGCTTGTTAGATTTCAAACCAAACGAAGAATTTCTAAATTATGTACCTGACATTATGGAACAAATTATTGAAATGTATAAGTTTTTTAAATCTCACAATGTTTTTAAACGTAATGGTAGTTTAAGCAACCTTACACACAACAACGGACAACTTGTTGCATTTGATTTTAAATGGGCAACAACACGACCAAATGGAATAGAGATGGAATTGAAGTCTTATAAAGAATGGTTAAGTAAAATTGATAGCAAACTAGAACAACAGTTGACAAATTTAATTTAGTCTAATATAATAGCAGTATGGTCCCTTCGTCTATCGGTTAGGACAGCTGGTTTTCATCCTGCAAAGGGGAGTTCGATTCTCCCAGGGACCGCCAACAAAAAGGAAAGTAATGGCAATAAAGATTGAAAAAGTAACAAGTATAAAACACTGGAATGATAAAGTATTCTCCTTTCGTACCACAAGAAGTTTTCCAAACAAGTTCAACAACGGAGAATTTGCAATGATTGGTATGATACACGAAAATAAAAAGATTCTAAGGGCATACTCTTTTGCATCAGCAAACCACGAAGATTATCTAGAGTTTATATCAATAAAGATTCAAGACGGTCCTTTAACATCACAGTTGCAACACATCAAAGAAGGTGATGAAATATTAGTTAATAGCAAAGCAACTGGCACATTAGTAATAGACTACTTGTTACCAGGACGTAATTTATACTTAATATCTACCGGAACTGGTTTAGCACCTTTTATGGCAATTATCAAAGATCCTGCAACATACGATCGTTTTGATAAAGTTGTACTAACTCATACGGTTCAATATGAAAATGAACTAGTACATAAGGATATGCTACAAGGGTTTAATCAAGAATGGAATGAAGTAACACAAGGTAAATTTTTATACTTTAATACTTTAACACAACAAGATTGGCAAAGACAAGGAAGAATCACTAAATGGATTAAAGATCAAAAGTTGTTCACTGAAACAACCAAACAATTATTAGACACTGAACAGGATAGGTTTATGATTTGCGGTTCACAAGGACTTAACACAGACCTAATGGATTATTTTGAATCTCTTGGTATGCAAGAAGGCAATACTTCTATACCAGGACAATTCGTAGTAGAAAAGGCATTTGTACAAAGATGAGAAAATTATTATTAACTGACGTAGATGGTGTTGTTTTAAATTGGTCAGAACAATTTAACAAATACTTAAAACAGTATCACCCAGATAAAGCACTAATGGATCCTACCACATTTTCACAGACAGAAGATATTGGCCAATTGATTAAAGGATATAATCTTACAGCCTGGATTGGATTTTTACAACCTTTGCGAGATGCACAAGAAGTATTACCTAGGTTTAAAGAACAAGGATGGACTATTATTGCTTGTACGTCAATGGGTACTGATCAATATGCGAATGCATTAAGAAAACAAAATATGGAACAGGTATTTCCTAATGTATTTGATAGAATTGATATTATTCCATTTATGGAGCCAAAAGACAAATGGTTATCACATTATAAAGATAGTGGTGCTATTTGGGTTGAAGATAAATGGGTAAATGCAATAGCAGGTGCTGATCAAAGGTTAAATACATATTTAATGAGACACGAGTATAATGCAAATGGTGACGATAGTAGAATAACAAAAGTTGATAACTGGCAACAAATTGCAAGTAAGGTATTATGATTTTAAACTGTAAAAAATTTTCAGACATTGCTTTTTCAAAGCAGATTGTAAGTGCAGATTGTTGCTCTGTCTGTAAAAAGAAAGTTCTTCATCCTTCGAAGCAAGAACCTAACTACAATGATTTTGTCTTTGGTATAAATTATGATAAATTGATTAAAAGTTTTTATTCAGAGATTGACTATGTTACCTCTTTGTTTTATGAAGGCAATACAGTAAAAAATACAAGTTTCTCTTATATTCATAATAAACATAACGATACTTTTCTTATGGTGTACTTTGTACCAATAAAATCAAATACGAATCAGATTGAGAATTTCAATGCTAATTTTTTAACGACTTTAGAAAAATACACAACACAACAAAGAAAAAGTTTAATATATGAACTTACATATTTCTATCTAAGGACACAAAAAAATATAAATGTTGTTAACAGCAATGTTGAAAAAACAATAACTTGTATTGATCATACAAGTCACAATACCAAAAAAAGAAAACAACTTCCTGAAAATCATTACATAAAGAAGTCTATGATTGATTTAGCAAATATGGAAAACATATTTGATCCAGATATTAGACGCCTTATAGAATCCGCTTCTAAGTTAAAAGGAAAACCTTCTTTTTTACAATACAAAAAGAGGATAGATATATTTCTTTTTGATGCGTATTATCAATGGATAGGAGAAAACCTTCATAAGTTTCCAAAGGTGGTTTGTAATAGTTGTGCCGGCAAAAAAGTGGTTACGGCAAAATTAAAAGAAAAATTCAATATTTTAGACCATATCGAGGACCACAATCCATCAGAATTTACAAGAAATCTGTAAAACCCGGTTGACAGAACTGGATTCTGTGTTATTATTATAATATGGAAACAGAGAAAAATACACATAATACAGCATATGCACTCAATATCGCTCTAGCTATTTGGAAAAAGCAAGGGTACGTTAGAACAGTAAATGTTGTAGGTGAAGAATTAACTAAAAGACCTAATAAAGAAGTACTGTTAGAGCAGTTAGCAACGAATGTAATACCCGATACAGTTGAATATGAAAGTAACCCTGAACTCAATAATATACTGGATCTCAAAAAAGATTTAGTATTTAAAAAAATGGCAGGAACACTCACTGATTATGAAACACAGGTTTTGCAGATACTAGGTCAGACTAATGTCAAGCTTCATCAGTTAGGGGTTTTGTCAAGTATACCGTTGATGTATGATAATCTAAAAAAGAAAGAAGCCAGAGATGAATCATATGAGTTCTTTAGAGAACATAGTAAATTCGTAGGCCAAGTCGGTGTTAGATATTATTCACAAGTTGAGCTATTAGATAAAAAATGGAACGATAGAGGATTTTATATCTATACATTTGTTGAGAATAATAAAAATATTATTAAATGGCTGACAGGTACAGATTATCCAGATTACAATAAAGGTATACATCTTAAATTGAATGGTATCGTTAAGGCTCATAATAATACTAAATGGTATGGCAATGAAACTTTAATGAAAAGCTGTAAATTAATGTTAGATATAGAAAGAGGGGAAAACTATGCAACCGTATAAAATAATTCAAGAATTAGAATCAGATAATAGTCGTCTTAAGAAAGAAGCAATTATTAGACGAGAAAATGATGCAGACAATATAAGATTCTTTAACGGTGTATGTATGGCACTAGATGGTTTTCGAACATTTGGTGTACAACAAGTACCTATATCTAAACAAGATGGGACTGGTATAACTCAAACAGAATTTGATGATGTAGTTAGAAAGCTAGAAGATAGAACTTTAACTGGTAATCAAATGCGAGACGTGATACAAGAATTATGTGATAGATCCAAGACAGAAGAATGGAACGACTGGTATAGAAGAATTTTAATTAAAGATTTAAGATGTGGAGTAACACATAAGACAATTAACAAGCATTCGGATAACAAAGTTCCTGTGTTTGAATGTATGTTGGCAGATGATAGTAAAAAACACGAAAAGAAAATGACAGGTGATGTACTTGTTGAACCAAAACTAGATGGAGTAAGAGTTGTCGTTATATGTGATGTAGACAAAGATGAAGTCAAGATGTTTAGTAGGAATGGCAAAGAATTGAATAACTTTCCTAAGATACTAGAACAATTTGATTCAATGCTAGATCAAATGTCAGAGTCAATGGTGTTTGATGGAGAAATAATGAGTGCTGACTTCCAAACACTAATGAGAGAGATACATAGAAAAGCAGGAGCAAAAACTCAAGACGCAGTTCTTAACTTGTTTGATTGTATGCCACTTTATAATTTTCAAGATGGCAGTTGCGTAGATCCGTTATGGAAAAGAAAAGAAATGCTCGATAGTTTTACATATGGTGCTAATATCAATTTGGTAGAACACGTAAAGATGAATTTAAGTGATGCAGATGGACAGAAGCAGTTCGCTGATTATAACAAAATTTGCATAGACAGAGGATTCGAAGGCATTATGGTCAAACCTATTAATGGAATATATGAATGTAAAAGAAGTTCATTATGGTTAAAAGTAAAACCTTTTATTGAAGTTTCTTTAACTGTGAAAGCAGTAGAAGAAGGAACAGGCCGTAATGTAGGCAAACTAGGTGCTCTTGTTGTTGAAGGTACAGATGATGGCAAGTTTATTAAAACAAACGTTGGTAGTGGATTAACTGATGATAATAGAGATATGTATTGGTCAGCTAAAGACAAATTGATAGGACAAGTTGTAGAAGTTAGAGCAGATGCAATAACACAAAATCAAGATACTAAAGACGAATGGAGTCTTAGATTTCCTAGGTTCCTAAGATTTAGAGGTTTTGAAATTGGAGAAAAATTATAAAGATGATTAGATATGGATATTGAACCGATTAAAGAAAAGCTAGACGATAAAATAAAAAAGTTAAACTCTACTAGAGTATTTAAAAAGGTAACTCCTAAAGGTGATTTATCTTGGTATATAAAATGGGCATCAGTTGTATTAATACTGTTCGCCACCTGTGCTAGAGCAGTAGGAACCATACCTCATATTGATCTTTGGTTTGGTTTATTTGGTACATTAGGTTGGTTCTGGGTAGGAATGTTATGGCACGATAGAGCTCTTATTTTGCTAAATGGTGTATTGGTAACATTAATAGTAATAGGACTGATGAAGTTCTACTTTGTAGGATTGATATAATGTCGAATATTGTTAAGTTAGATACTATACGTAAATCAAAAGATGTAATATTAAAAGAAGAGATAGCAAAATCTTATCAAAACATAATTGAAGATCTTGTTTCCTCGATGATACAAAATGGTATTGAATTTGATGAAAGGACAGAAAAAGCAACTGTACCTCTTTTAAAGATAATTGAAAACATAATGTATACCCAAAAAGGAATAGATCACAATATGAGCAACCAAGTAGATAATTTCATAAAAAATGCGTTCAAGTAAAAAATATATACACGTCAACCAACACGTGATTCGTTCTAACAAAAAACACGGCACAAATGATCCGGTAATTACAATCAAACAAGGATCGAAGAATACATATTGTCACGAAGTTGAAGTCAAAGGACCTAGTAAGATTATGTATGGTGGTAATGACAAACCATTATTGAGCTGTGGTGCTAGGGTAGTAATTGAAACCGAAAGCGATATAGAAATAATTAGATAATGTTTGAAGTTCCTTTTGTAAAAGAAAAAATTGATTTTGATAGGAACAGGATAGTAAATTCTGTAAGAGACCACGCACCATCATTAAAGGTTCCTAATCCTTGGGAGAAACAATCGGATGTAATAACGTCGATAGCAGAAGATGAAAATCTTTGGCAAGATGAAGAACTGTTTATGGCAATACAACCAGTGATTAGAAAGTATCTAAAAGAAACAGTAGGACAACCTGTCAAGACTAGTTTACATATGTGGTATAACATATATAATAAAGGATTCCATCAAGAACAACATAATCATAATTCTATCAGACAACTTGCATCAGGAATAGTATATGTACAGATGCCTAAAGGTTCGACCGCAACTACATTTATTAATCCAATGAAGACTATGTTTAATTCTTGTGAATACAGACAAGAACTAACAATGACGACTCCAAAAGTGGTCGAAGGTGATTGCATTATTTTTCCACCTTGGTTAGAACATAGAGTCGACAAACAATATGAGACTGAAGGCACGAGAGTTACTGTAGCTTTTAACGTTTCAAATATTTAAAAAAACCATTAAAACTCTGCTTATCTACAATTATTAACTAAATAGTTGTATGAAGAACAACTGTGTTATTATTGATATCACACATTTAATTAATCAAAGAAAGATTAAAAGAAATATCTATGATCAATTAGAAGATCTTGGTATTTCTGAATACTTCTACGAAGAATGCTCAGTAAAGTTTGTTAACGGAACTCCTAATTACAGAGGATATATCTATGACAAATACAGCGGAGAACAGTTGACATTGAACTCAGATTACTGTGTAACCAAGGCTCTACTAGATAGAGTTTCCTAAAAGCACTACTTTATCTCTAAATGTAATAAATAGTTTTAATAACTTTGTAAGACTGTGTATTTTATAATATACAGACTGTGGCAATCACAGACTTTGGAGCGGAGATGGCAGTAACGTATAATTTGAAGGGAACTACAAACCCTTCGTTTAAGGTAGGTAAAACTGGAAACGGCACAGTATATGCCGAGAACCTAGAAGCGACAAGCGGACAGCAGTTATTACTATCAGGTACTTCATTAACTTGGACTGGTGATATAGTTACTAACTCCATAGTTTCCACAAATTTTTACATAAACGATACAGCTGATATTTTCTTAGATGCGGCCGGTGGTGATGTCATTCTCAAAAAAGGTGGCGGAATACAGCACGGGTATCTATCAAATGATAATGATAACTTTGTCATCAAGGCAAGTGTAGCAGACAAAGATTTAATATTTAGAGGTAGTGATAGCGGATCTGAAATAACAGCATTGACATTAGATATGTCAGACGCAGGTGCCGCCACATTTGGTGGTAATGTAACAGTATCGGGTAACTTAACAGTCAGTGGTACAACTACGACAGTTAATTCGACAACTATTGCAGTAACTAATTCATTCACTTTCGAAGGCGCAACAGCAGATGATTTTGAGACAGTTTTAACAGTAACGGATCCGACAGCAGATAGGACAGTTACTATACCAGATGCAACAGGTCAAATAGTTTTAAGAGATAGCACAGACACACTAACAAATAAATCAATTGACGTCGACAACAACACAGTCACAAACATTGAGGTAGATAATTTAAAATCAGGTGTGCTAGACACAGATATTTCAAGTGTAGCAGGAACAGACACAACTTTAGCAAGTGCAAAAGCAATTAAAACTTATGTAGATGCACAGGTTCCAGACGACACAGATGGATTGACAGAAGGCAGTTCTAACCTGTATTACACAGATGCAAGAGTACAGATAGTTTCGATAAACAATTTAGTAGAAGACACTACACCACAACTGGGTGGAACACTAGATGCTAATGGTAATACAATTGATATGGGTACGAATGTATTAACAGATACAAACCTAGGACAATTTGCCACAGCATATAGTTGGGGAGATCACAGCACACAGAATTATCTTTCAGGAACACTTGGTTTTCCAACTGACTTAGGTGCAGTCACAGGATCAACAACTTCATACTTAGGACTAGGACCAGATCTGGGATCTATAGCAACTGGTGATACGTTTGTAGGATTGGTAAAAGATTTCGGAGGCTTCAGTGAAACTGTTAGACTGTCAGGAGTACAAACACTTACAAACAAAACAATAACTGATGCCGCAAGTATATCTATTGCAAACACATCAACAGATAACAGTTTGTTAATTACAACTACAGAAAATTCAAGTACAGCAGGACCAGTAATAACACTGAAAAGAAATAGTGCAAGTCCGGCTGATGCAGACTACCTTGGACAGATAAAATTCAAAGGTGAGAACGATGCAGACCAAGAAATTGTTTACGGAAAAATTACAGGTAAGATTCAAGACGCAAGTGATGGTACAGAAGACGGACTAATAGAGTTTGCAAATAAAAAAGCAGGTTCTAATGTTATCACTGCTAGATTAAGATCTGATTCATTACAATTACTAAACGGAACAGGACTAACGGTTGCTGGTGATACAACACTTACAGGAACATTAAACGGGCATACACTACCCGGTGGTGCAGGAACTTTTGCATTGACAAGCAGTTTCACACACTTCCACAGTTCAGCACAGACAGTCACTAGTACACAATCCACAAACAATGCTTCAGGAAGTGTTGACTATACATTCAGTGAACTTTCAGGTGCAATACATTATGTGGCTTTCCTAAACAGAACATTAATGAGGGCTAGCGAATATAGTGTAAGCGGAACAACATTAACGGTAAATACTGGTGTACTGGCAACAGATGATCAGATAGAAGTAACAGGAATTAGTGTTTAATGAGTAGAGGTAGAAAAATTAAAATTGGAGGAATACTCAGAGATTTCTCTGATCTTCGTACATTAAAGCAATCGGAAATTGCCGCACACGAAGGTGGAAGCAAGGACATTGACGAATTAAGATGGCGTTACAAGAAAAATGGTGACGTTGAATTCTTCGCAGGTGATCCAGGTGTTGACGATATCACATTTGGTGGTTCAAAATCAGACCTAAGAAGAATTGAAGAACTCGAAAGAAACATTTCAGTATTAGCAACTAAAGTGGTTACAATTAGTGATCCAGATAACTATGATTCAGATGATGATGCTTTTGGACAAGTATTTGACGATCCTATAAGATTTAAAAATAAAGCAGTGAGATTTTCAAGTAGTGCAGTGGTGTTTGATGGTTCATCTACATTACATTTCGGTAATAGAAAATTAGCGGCAGTTGACGATCCAACAGCGGCTCAAGATGCGGCCACAAAAGCCTACGTTGACGCTCAAGTATCCGGAGGATCAGCATCAGTAACAGGTCTATCAGATACGACAATCACATCAGTAGCTTCAGGAGATTTTTTACAATATGATGGTAGTAAGTGGATTAACAGAAATACCAACTTTCTATCACACGGATCAACAATAACATTTGCAGTAACATCAGCAACAAAAACCTCTGCACATAGATACAATGGTACAGGTTCATCGATGGGATATTTTATTGATGGAATTGAATCACCGTTTTTAGTTTTAACACCAGGTAGAACATATAGATTTGATACTTCACATAGTTCAAATGCTACACACGGAATTAGATTTTATGAAACTGCTGACAAGCAGAGAGCATACACAACAGGGGTGACACAAAACGGAAATGCCGGCCAAGCAGGAGCATATACAGAAATTGTTGTAAGTGATAGCACACCTGGCGTACTTCATTATCAGTGTAACAACCACGCATATATGGGTAACAGCATACAGACAAATACTGTACAAGGTGACTTTAACAATTTACAAAACAAACCAACTACGATAGCAGGTTATGGAATAACAAACAGTCCATCAGCATTAACAGATTTAAGCATTACAGATGGTAGTGCAGATCAAGTATTAAAGACAGATGGTTCTGGTAATTTCACTTTCACGTCAGTCAGTGCATTATCAGGATCGGGTATACAGAACCTTTCAGAAGACTCAACACCACAACTTGGCGGGAAACTAGATGCTAATGGTAATGCAATCAGATTTGCAAACCTATCGAGCGATCCAGGATCAGGTGCAGAAGGTGATGTCTACTACAACACAGGTGATAAAGGTTTAAAAATTTATTCAGATGGCAGTTGGGGAGCGATAAGTTCAGCTTCCGCACAACCTTTCTTGACAAGACAAGTTATCACTCACGGATTTGTTATGGGTGGTTACCAGAGCTCAAGTCCTTGGAAAAATGTAAACACTATGGTTCACGCCACAGACGTTATGACCAACAATGGAGACGTACTTCCATATGCGGCTTCATATACATCAGGGGTATGTACATTAACAACAGGATATCTTTGGAGTGCAGATGACACTTGGCCAGGTTCGAGTGCCCAAACGTCTAACTTCAATATGACAACTTATTCAGGATCATCAGGACCAAGTATGCAATGGGGAAGAAATGACAGTGCCACTTTATTCAAGGAACACGAAATGGCCTGGATTTGCGGTGGTGGTAATGCAAATATTGATGTTATGAACCTTTCAAATGGAACTATGTACAGTGACCAAGGACAGGATTCATTGAGCGGTGATGGTATGCAGTCAGGTAATTCAAGTCACAGTGGAGAAACCCACGGGTATCTCTGGCAGAGTTCCGATGACAACAGAAAGTTTGTTTTCTCAACAGGCACAACAGTGTCAATGTCGACACCTTCTAACAAGCCAGGATTGAACAGTCAGCAGAAAGGTTTTGCAGACAAACTGGGTTATGGTTATGCAGGTAACGAAGGAAGTTATAATGGTGGTAACAATTTAAGGGTATGGAATTACTCGACAGAATCATATACAACAGTTGCGAAACCAATAGCGAATTCAGGGGAAGAGAATTTGGATATGGGTCAAGCACACCAGTATATGATGGGTATGTATGACGGTGCTCAGAACAACAGAGGTTGGAAGTGGACATATGCAACTAACTCAGGATCAGAACTAGGTTCAGGATCAGTAAGAACAGGCGTACCAGGCGGAAGCTCAGGACACTGTGTTTGGAGAGGTTAACGGTGTACGTATTATTTAAAATGAAACCAGAAAACGAACTAGGTGCCATACAGATATATGGTAGATGGTTAGGTTACTGTGTAGGATTTATACCTGAAACACACAAAGACATCATACCTTACTTGCATCTAGATCCAACTATATTAGAAGAAGCAACGGCCAAGGCTTGGTTACTCACACAAGGTTGGAAAGGCCACGTTAGCATTAGACCAGGCACCTTAGAAGATGAGCAGATGCAGTTGCACGAAAGTACAGAAGCAACAGGTGAAAAAGAAAAGTACACACTGACAGCAGATGACAACACGAACACTATGGCATTTATGAAAGCAGTTATGCGTAAGATAACTGATGAAGTTTATGATCACAGATTACAAGCATTAAACGTGAATGTCAGTGAGTTAGAATTTAAGAGTTGGGATAAACAAAAGAAAGACTATATAAAATATACTGCAAACAATGATGCGAATGTTCCATTACTTGAAGCATTAGCAACAGCAAGAGGGATAGAAAAATCAGCAATGGCGATCTTAATCAGAGATGCAATAAACAGTTATGATGATAAAGTTAAGACGTTATTAACAAGCAAACAAGCAACAGAAAAATTAATAAAAGATTGTGCCTCCTTGAAAGAATGTTTTGTACTATTACATAACAAATTTGAATATACTATGCCAGTTGCGTTAGCAACAGAGCTTTCAATTACAGATGCCGCACAATTTGATGTGTAGGCAATATGTTCAGCATACCACTTAATCCAAAATTAGATAATTCACAGCTTCAGCATTTTGTAGAATTTTGTAATAAACACAAAGAAGTCATATATGACATTTACTTTACTTGTCGTATGCCTCCTTTTATACAAGACGCAATGGGTGATACTTTTCAATCTAACACAGATGACCTGATTGAAGTGGCTTTCAAAGTGCAAGAGCAAACTGGTATAAGAATAAGTGCAACATTTAACAACATAGAAGTTAGGCCATCTCAAGAGAACTTAGATCTATGGATACAGAATTTTAAACAGTTGTATGACTACGGAATAAGAAGTGCAACAATACCACATACTCATTGGGTAGCTACTGGACAAATACAAAAAGCAATGCCTGACCTACAGATAAAAAACACTATTTTAAGACAAGTAGAGAATGCCAAAGATGTTGCCAACCTTGGTCAAAGTGGTTTTAATTATGTAAACTTGCATAGAGATTTAATGAGAGATCAAGAATCACTTGCTCGTATAAGAAAGGCCGCAGACAAGTATGATATGAAAATTTCATTATTGGCTAATGAAGGTTGCGCCGGAGGTTGTGCTATGATGCAAGAACATTTTCAATTTAATAATACTAGAGTTGGTGATAGTCCTCAATATTTCAATGATCCTATCAGCAGAGTAAGTTGTTCTAAATGGGATCTCACTGACCCTAGTTCACATCTAAAGAAAGCAAACTTTCCTCCGTGGCGAGAAGATTGGGTAGAATTATTAAATTATGTTGATGTGTTTAAGATGCACGGAAGAGAAAGTATAGATCGTTTTTATGAAACTCTAAAGATAGTTGAAAATTACCATAACAAGAAAGAAATATTAGTTAGTGGATTCGAACAATATCTCGATGATACTAATTTAAAAGATAGGCCAATAAATGCTTGGCGTAAAATAATTAAAACCTGTAAGTTTGACTGTTGGGATTGTAATTTTTGTGATAAAGTTTATGAGAGCAAATCAGAAAAGCAAAACAATAGCAAAGCAATAACATTAGTAAACACATTAGTAACACACGAAAATAATGACTATTCTAATGGAATACAAGGTTTAACTAGTAATAGAGTAAAAAAACTCTTGCACGAGCTTGGAAAACATAGTACAATGTACTTAGAAATAGGAAGTGCAATGGGCTCAACAGCAGTTAGTGTTTTAGATACAGGAATTCCTGTAACTTGTATTGATAATTGGAAACAGAATGTTAATCCAGAAGGAGGAGCATTTGAATTACCAGATAATAGCAAAGATCAATTTGATAACAACACAAAGCAGTATGATAACTTGACAGTGTACAACAATGATATGTTGGATGTTAAGTTAGATAAAAAATATGATTTATTTTTTTATGATGGACCACACGATAAAGTACAGACTATTAATGCAGTAAAACATTACAGCAAGTATTGGAAAGATGAATCCATACTAGTATTTGATGATGCTAACTGGCAAGGAGTAGTACAAGGTGCAGTAGAAGGTATACAACAAACAGATTTCACTATCGAGATTGAACGAATGATACTTAACAATGTCGAAGATGCAACAAAATGGTGGAATGGTTTATATGCAGTGGTAGTTAAAAAAAATGATAAACATATTTAGAACATTACAATCTGATTCATTTATTAAAAACGATGTTGGAACATTAGAACAACGACAGTCGATGATTGACTATGCAAAGAACATAAAAAAACAAACTGATAAACAACAGTTGAACTTTAGTAATAAAGGTTGCTGGAGACACGAATTTAATTATCCAGATGTACAATGGCTTATTGATAACATCAGAGATGTAACTAACTACGCCATAGAAACTTATGCGAATAGTGATCCATTATATAATGACAAACTTAAACAGTATGGAGATCCATCTGTAACTTATTGGACTAATATTAATGAAATAGGAAGTAAAAATTCTTTACACGATCATAGACTACATCATTATGTGGCTGTGTATTATCTACAAGGTGATGACACAGGAGAAATTGTCTGGCATAATCCAATGAACTTAACAGAAAGCTGTCATCCACACGCACCTTTTACAAGTAGATACAGTTACGCACCTAAAGATGGTGATTTGATTTTGTGGCCTGCGTGGATGCCACACGAAACAGAAATAAACAAAAGTGATAAACAAAGGATCAATGTCGCATTTAATATAAGGTTTGAAACGCCAAGATACATATAATGAAAAAAACAGTATTCATAAACACAGCGGTAGGATTAAAAGATATTTGGCCAATAGAACCAATGAGTAAACATATACCAAATTGGGTCAAAAATGCCAAAAACGATTACATACAAAACAAAGACGTTAAACAAAGACACGTTTTTAAATGTAGTGGAATTGCTGATTTATATAAAACAGGATTTGTAATTAGATCTTGGCACGACATTGAAGTTTCAGCTGATCAGTTGAATGTGCAAGTAAAGTATCCTGATATAGGAACAGCACACGCAGTAGACATTCATAAAGCTGATGAAATAGCCAAACACCTACCTAAAAAACCTTGGAGTTGTAAAAGTATTTTAAAGTTAAATACTCCTTGGCATTTGATCAGTGGAGAAAAATTTTTAATGTTACCGTTGCCATATGCTGATGATCATACATTTGAAGCCTGTCAAGGTATATTAGATCCAAGCATTAGTACCGAAGTAAATGTACATCTTTATTGGAATAAGCTAGGAGTACATATTATACCAGCTGGAACACCACTGTGTTATCTAGCACCATTAACAAAAGATAGAGTCGAATTAGAAATGCGTGATGCAACCAAAAAAGATCTTGACTGGCTACAAAAAAGACACTATATTAACAAAATGTCTTTTAACTTAAACATAAAAAAAATGAAAGAATTTTTTAATACATACTGGAAATAATATGATAGAATTTGAAAAACTTGAAAAGAAACTTAAAGAAACAGCTAAAAAAATTGCCTCTGGTAAAACATCAGATGAACTGACTGATAAACATAGAGATATAATCAGATTTGGTGCAAGTAGGACTTTCACTATGCCGGTGTTCAAGGCACAAAACTTTGTAGGACACGGACAGATAACACCATATGGTGCTATGAAACAATATTTTATGGAATTGCAAGGACGTGAGAATGCTATTATGAATGTCGAATATGAGATTAAAAAAATAGAATTAGCAATAGACGAGTTCAGGTATGCGATAGATAATTCACAAAATGATTTTGAAAAAAGAAAGAATGATATTGAATTAGGTTATGCTAGTAGAAAACGTGATGGTTTTTATCTTCAGCTAAAAGGCCAAAGAGAAGAACGTATGATGTATTTAAAACTAATCGAAGAATTAGATAAAAGTGAATATGGAGTACTAGATGACGGAACAAAGTTGATTGATGCATTTAAAGACTCTGCTAAACTTGAACAGCTTGAACGTGATTATTGGGTAAAGAGATTAGGTAAACAAGCGGCGATGGATATGATTGCATATGGCAAAGTCGGTGTAGGTAATATGGATAGTATTGCTATGATGAGTCACGATGACCAAGAAAAAGCAATACAATTAGCAGGTGATGTTTTTGTTTGGAACGAAAATAGATTACGTAATCTAGTATCAAAAAGTAATGAAAACTATAAGTTAGGAAAACCTTCCGAGTTAACGGACCAATTAAGAATTTCAGTAGAGCAGAACGAACAGAAAAAACAGTGATAGATTTATTAATTAAAGGACAGATATATTTGTTCTTGATTGTATTTGTAATGATGATTGCAGGTATGGTTAAAGAAAATCAACTATTTAGAGATATATTTTGTTTCTTTGAACAGAATTTAAAAAGCAATAAAGCCATAGTAGCAATAGTCAGTGCATTGACCGGTATATTACCTATCAAAGGTAGAGTTACCGTGAGTGCAGGTATGCTTGATACATTAGCACCTCCTAAGGGTTGTTGTGGCAGAGAAAAGTTTGGACCTATAGATTATGTATCAACACATCATTATTATTTCTGGTCGCCATTGGAGAAAACTGTTATATTACCTATGGCCGCATTTGGTTTAACTTATGCTCAATGGCTAGGTATAATTTGGCCTTTGTTGACAGTTTCTATTCTGTTTATTATTGCATACTTGGTGTTTGGAGTAAAAGAATCAGATATCGAATTAGGAGATTGTGGTACGGAAATTAAAGTTAGCAGAATAACAAGATATGTATTACCATACATAGCAGGAGTGATAGGAATTATAGCAGGTATTAATTTTATGTGGATGTTCGGCACACTAACTCTTTATTATATAGTGGTCACTAAAACATTTGATATTAAAAAACTGTTAGGTTATGTAGATTGGAAACTAATTGGTTGGGTAGCGGCTATTATAGTAGCGGCCAATTTTGCTAGAGAAAACACAGAACAGATAAAAACATTTTTAGAAACAAGTGGTCTTGATATTAAAACTACTTCGGGTTTTATTATGTTAAGTTTGGCCAGTTTTGCAGGTGCATTTGCATTAGGATCTAGTTCTCGTTTTGGTGCATTGACAGTTATTATGTCAAGTATATATGGAATAGAATATTTGCCTTGGTTCTTTGCAGTAGACTTTGTCGGATATCTTATAAGCCCTATGCATAAATGTGTAGCAATCGGAATGCTTTACTTTGGCACAAAATTTAGATATTATATAACAATACTTGGTGGGTGGGGATCTCTAGTTATTGTAGCAGGCGGATTAACACTACTGTTCTCATAAATATTATTATAATATAGGAGAACTAAAATGTGGAATTTATTTAAACACGAAATACCAGAAATGCTTGACAATTGGAGAGTAATTCCAAGATTGTTAATATTCTTATATGCAGTGGTATTTTATCAAACAATGAACTGGTTTATGCTATTAGAGAACCCAAACAATGCACAGGCAGGCTTTGTATCAGTGATAGTTGGTGCGGGAGCGGCTTGGTTTGGTCTATATGTTAATTCAGGAACAGGTAAGAAAATGAGAATTGAAACAACTACTAAAGGAAGTAAAGTAAGTTAATGTCACCCGATCTTAATACATTATCAATGGATTTGACAGGTATGTTAATGCCCTGGATAGCAGTATTAATATCATTAGTAGTGGCTGTTTGGTTTAAAGACTTTGCAACAGGACTAGCAAAAGGCTTAAAATTTAAAATGGATCCTGCATTTAATGAAGGCGATGAATGTTTGTTAGATGGTGAACTAGCAATGATTGTTAAGATAGGTATTAGACAAACTGTTTTTGGTGTATACTCGGATAGAGGAT
>Ga0315320_10000665_pt1 | contig 28278 bp, 23 predicted proteins | sample M140m21515metaG_FD_203458 | JGI IMG/M metagenome (GOLD analysis project Ga0315320, IMG submission 203458) | Ammonia-oxidizing marine archaeal communities from Monterey Bay, California, United States - M1 40m 21515 | ecosystem: Environmental > Aquatic > Marine > Coastal | place: USA: California... | reverse complement strand
CTTGTTGATGCGCGAGGCTGATGGCGCCGGCGATCTTCTTGTTCAGAGCGCCATCGGCGGCCGTGACGCTGACGCTGTATTCGATCTGCGTGATGATGTTGTCGAACTCCGACATTTTTTCGCGCTGGGAGCGGTTCAATCCCTCGAAGACACCGAGAGATTTTTCAATGCTGACGACCATTTGGTTAACCGCATCCTTTAAGGTGCCATTGGCTTTTTGGTTGAACCCCCCATCGCGGGGGCCTTCGCCGGCAATGGCGGGGTTGGCAGCGATGAGCGTGGCGGCGAGAACGGTGGTGATGATAATGTGTTTCATGGTAGATCCTTTTTCTTGGTTGGTTTCGTTGATGGCGTTTTGCCTCATACCCTTACCCACGTCGGCCGGTTGGGGTTTCTTTCAGGGAACGGAATTTTTTAATTTTTTTGGGTCTACCACTGGAAAGAACCTGTTTTTTGGGGAATATTGAATCAAGGCAATCGGGCAGGATATATGGCTTCCTCAACTTTTTCCACTGAACCCACCCCGCACATTCCTGATTATCGGCTGATGTTGAAGATCGGGGAAGGGGCGTTTGGGCAAATCTGGATGGGCCGCGACGCGCTGGGTTTGCACCGCGCGATCAAGGTGATTCGGTACAAAGATTTCAAATCGCTGGAATCGTATCAGGCGGAATATTATGGCATCCGCCATTACGCGCCGTTTTCGCACAAGTACGAGGGCCTGCTGGAGATTCATCATGTGGGCATCCAAAAAGAGGAGGGGTATTACTACTACGTAATGGATCTGGCCGATGACCTTGCAGGCGGGGCGCGCGGCTCGATGGATTATGAACCCAAGACTTTGAGGGCTTATCTCGATGCGCAGCCTGATCATCGGGTGGGGGTGGAAGAAGCCCTGCGTATCGGCATCGAGATGGCTGAATCCTTGAGTTACTTGCACTCGGTGGATTTGGTGCATCGGGATATCAAACCGGACAATATTTTGTGCATTAATGGGAAATGGAAGCTGGCCGATCTGGGGTTTGTGACCACGCGCGGCGGCAAGACCTTTGTGGGATCACTGGGCTACATTGCGCCTGAAGGACCGGGGCATCCGTCGGCGGATGTGCATAGCCTAGGCAAGATACTTTATGAGATGGTCACCGGCAATGAGGTGGCGGATTTTCCGGAATGCCCGAGCTGGGTGTTTGAGTATGATGTCGAGGCAATGCGCTTTCAGGAACTAAATCCAATCATCCTTAAGGCGGCAGATCCGATTTCGGATCAACGACATCAATCCGGCTGGGGATTGCTGGGTGAATTGGAGGCGTTGTTGCCCGGGGCCGAGCCGGAGCCACTGGTGGCGAGTGAAGCCGCGGCGTCGGATTGGGGGAGGTGCATTTATGCCGCTCTGGCGGTCGGTCTGGTGTTGGCGGTGACCAATTATGTGCGCCTGATTGATCAGGCCTTAGACGAAGCGACTGAGCCGACCGAACAGCGGGTGGAGCGTCGATAAATTTTTCTGAAAGAAACAACTGCTCCTTTGCGTGCATAAAGATATGGAAACGACCAAGGCGAAAATTAACTGGGACCACACCCGCCGGACCCTTCTAGAGCGCCTGCGCCGCACGCGCACGGATGAAGCCGGTTGGTACGATTTTTTTGATACCTACTCGCGGCTCATTTACAGCGTGGCGCGTAAGTCCGGTTTGGAACATTCGGATGCCGAAGACATGGTGCAGGCCGCGACCTTAAAGGTGTCGCAATATATTCAGCGATTTGAAATCAATCCGGGTCGAGGCAAGTTTCGCAACTGGGTCTGCATGATCACCAAACAGCAAATCGCCAACCACTACCGAAAGCTCCATCGCCAGCCGCCTCTCGCCGAATGGGTGCCGGGCGAGGAGGAGGTGGAGCCGGAGATTGAGGATCCGGTCAACCAATGGTACGATCTGTGGGAGAACGAGTATGTCCATCACGTGAACGATTTGGCCCTGGCGGAAGTGAAGAAAAAGGTTAGCCCGAAACAGTACCAGATTTTCCATCTCTACTGCATCAAGGAACAGGATGTGAAACGCATTGCCACGTTGTTGGGGGTCTCACCCAACGAAGTATATCTCGCCAAAAACCGCGTGCAGCCTTTGTATGAAGAAGCCTCACGGCAAATTCTGGAGGACGCACGGGAAGCGGTGCCGGCCTAATCGGTTATTTGGTCAGGGCAAAATATTGCAGCGCTGCTACGACAATGGAGTGGCGGATACGGCCTTCCCGGATAAGGCACCGGAGGTCGGCCTCGGGAATGAGCCGCGTGATCAGATCTTCGCCGGCATCCCACTCGACTTCGTGCGTGCGCTGGCAGTTCTCCACCAGGATGGTGTGCACGCGGTTGTTCATGATGGCGGGGTTGGCGAAACATGCGCCGATGAGCCGAGCGTTCTCACCGGTATAACCGGTTTCCTCCCGTAGTTCGCGCAGGGCGGTGGCGACCGGATCGGTCTCGCCGGGGTCCATCATGCCGCCGGGAATTTCCAGCTCCACGGTTTCCGAGCCCTGCCGGTATTGTTCGACGAACACCACCTCACGTTCAGGAGTGAGGGCGATGATATTCACCCAGTCTGGGCACTCGAGGACGACCATCTCATGCTCGGAGCCGGTGCGCGGGTTGGTGGTGTGGTCTTCGCGGATTTTAAAAATGCGATGATCGCTGACCACACGGCTCGCGTGCTTTTCCCATTTGCGGATCTCGTCATTCATGATTGCTGACGTTCGTCGTGGGCGGTTTTCATGAGCTGCAATAAGTGCAGCAACGCATCCTGATGGGTACGGCCGTCTTGTTCGGCGAGTTGATGGGCGCGTTTGTCGAGCTGGTCGGCCATGGCGGGGGCTCTATCAGCCGGCACGCCGAGTTGTTGCAGGGCGCCGGCCAAGGCCGCTTGCTCGGGCTTGATCATTCCACCCCGGCGTCAGCGCGTGACAGGATGGTGATCGAGAGCACGCCTTGGCGTTCTTCCGGACGACTGTTTTCACCTCCGCCACCGCAGGGCATGGCGCCCAAAGTATCGAGCACTTCCTCGCCCTTGATCAGTTCGCCGAAGCAGGTGTATTGGCCGTCGAGAAAATTAGCGGGGGCGAGGCAGATGAAAAACTGGCTACCGGCAGAGTCCGGATCGCTGGATCGGGCCATGGAGAGCACGCCCTTGTTGTGCGGGCGATCGCTGAATTCAGCTTCGATCTTGTAGCCGGGATCGCCGGTGCCCCAACGGAATTCCTCGCTAGGATCCTTGGTGAGCGGGTCGCCACCTTGGATCATGAAACCCTTCACAATCCGGTGAAAGCAGGTGCCGTCATAAAACGCATCGTTGGCGAGTTTCTTGAAATTCTCCACTGTTTTCGGGGCTGTCTCGGACCAAAACTCTACCACCAGTTCGCCCTGGGTGGTGCTGATCACGGCAACTTCATTATTGGATGCACTCATAAAAAAACAAGGTCGCCCATTTACCCCTAATGTGTCAAAAATGAAAAAAGTCTCGCAACCCACAGCCAATCCGCTTTCATTTGCTCCCCATGAGCACTCAGGTTTTACATCGGGCCTTCTTAACCTTGATCTTCCCTTTGCTTTTCGGATGCGAAAAGACACCCACAACAGATAAACCTAATTCAGGATCGGCAGAAGTTGGCAAGCCTGCTTTGCTAGAATCGAATTCAAAACCAGAAGCGAAACCCATGGGAGAAGGTCTTTATGCCGAAATGACCACCACCAAAGGTGTTATTCGGCTAAAGCTGGAGTTTGAGAAGACACCTCAGACAGTGGCGAATTTTGTAGGACTTGCTGAGGGAACAAAATATTACTCTACCGACGGGAGTGAACCGAAGGATCAAAAAGGTAAACCTTACTTTGATGGCCTCAATTTCCACCGAGTGATAGTTGATTTCATGATTCAAGGTGGATGCCCATCAGGTACGGGTTCGGGCAGTCCGGGCTACAGGTTTAATGATGAAATTGATTCCACCCTCAAGCATTCAGGACCGGGGATTCTCTCCATGGCCAATGCCGGTCCCGGAACCAATGGGAGCCAGTTTTTTATTACCCATCGTGCGACACCACATCTGGACGGAAAACACACGGTTTTTGGCCATGTGGTAGACGCCTCGGATCAGGCTATCGTGGATGACATCGCCAAAGGCGATAAAATTCAGAGCGTCAAAATTATTCGTAATGGAGAAAAGGCTAAGGCCTTCAAGGGAGGTGAAGATCACTTCAATAAATTTGCCGAGGAAAGCAAGAAACGGCAGGCCGAGAGGGAAAAAGCTGAGCAAGCCAAGTTTGCAGAAAAAATGAAAAAGGAAGCAGAACAAATTAAAACATTACTGGCTACGCTTGAGGGAAAGCATAATGCTAAAGTCATTTCAGCAACCAACGGTTTGCGCCATATCATCACCAAGCCGGGTTCGGGCGATGTGCCCGAGAAAGGCGATACACTTACGCTAAAGCTCGTGTTTAAGTTGACTGATGGAAAAGTGATCGATGACACCAGTAAGAACGAGGATCCCTTCAAGATGCCCGTTGGGACACCAATGCGTCTGAAAGGTTTGGAGCAGGGCTTGAAAGGTATGAAGAATGGCGAGCAGCGCACAGTTATTGTTCCTCATGAGTTGGGGTTTGGGGCTGCTGGGGCGGGGCCGGATATACCGCCTTACTCAACCTTGATATTCGAGTTGGAAGTTGTTGATGTCCAATCGGATAAAAAACAAATTGCTGAGATAATTTCGAAATTAAAAAAAGATCACCCAAAGTCTGAATTGATCACTACCGAGAGTGGTTTGAAATATGTGAGAACAAATGAGGGGACTGGTGAAAAAGTTGGCAAGGGCAAAAAAATTAAAGCCCATTATATTGGTAAACTCCTAGATGGGACCGAGTTTGATAGCTCGGTTAAGCGTGGAATGCCTTTTGAATTTGTAGTTGGAACCGGTCAGGTTATTAAGGGCTGGGATGAAGCGTTGAGTGACATGAAAAAAGGCGAGAAACGCACCCTCATTATCCCTTCTGATTTGGCCTACGGGGAAAGAGGGAGTCCCCCTAAGATTCCCCCTTCCTCTACACTTGTGTTTGAAGTGGAATTATTGGATTTTTGAAAGCGATGCGTACTTTAATCATTTTATTTTCAATCTCGTTATTCCCATTGAGTTCTTCTGCAGCGGAGAAAATGGGCGATGGACTCTATGCCCAGCTGAATACCTCCAAGGGTAAAATTACCATCAGGCTGGAATATGAAAAAACCCCTCTCACCGTCGCAAACTTTGTCGGATTAGCCGAAGGGACTAAAAAGTTTACTGCCCAAGGCCGCAAGGACGGTAAACCCTACTACGACGGGCTCGCATTTCACCGCGTGATTGCTGACTTCATGATCCAAGGCGGTTGCCCACTTGGCACCGGCACGGGCGGTCCCGGTTACCGCTTCGCCGATGAGATCGACCCGACCCTCAAGCACGTGGCCCCCGGCATCCTCTCCATGGCTAACGCTGGCCCCGGCACCAACGGCAGTCAGTTTTTCATCACCCACAAAGCGACCCCGTGGCTCGACGGTAAACACACCGTCTTCGGCAAGGTGCTCGGCAAATCAGACCTGGACGTGGTCAGCGCTATCGCCAAGGGCGACAAGCTCGTCAAGCTCACCATCCTGCGCGTGGGCGACAAGGCTAAGGCCTTCAAGGGGGACGAAGCCCATTTTGCAAAAATCATGGAAGATAAGGAAAACGCGAAAAAAATCGCCTTCGAAACACGCATGAAAAAGGAGGAGGAACAAGTAGCCGACTTGATTGCCAAATATAAGAAGGACAACAAATCCGAGGTGGTGACCACTAAGAGCGGCCTGCGTTACATCGTGTTGGCCGAAGGCAAAGGCGACGCCCCGGCGGTAGGTGCGCGCATTGCCGCCCACTACACCGGCACGCTGACCGACGGCAAGAAATTCGACAGCTCCCGCGATCGCAATGAGCCCATTCGTTTTCCGGTCGGTAAAGGCCATGTGATTCCCGGCTGGGACGAAGCTCTGTCGCAAATGAAAAAAGGCGAGCGCCGAATTTTGATCATTCCGCACAAGCTGGGCTACGGCGAACGCGGAGCCGGTGGCGGCGTTATCCCTCCGTTTGCCACGCTGATCTTCGACGTGGAACTAGTGGATTTCTAATCCGAACCTATTGAAACTTCTCAAACGGCTGTGTGGCGACTTGGGCCGGTACGGAGCCGTTTTTTGTGCCCACACTTAGCGCTGTGCCCGGCTCGCAGGCGGCGCGTTTGATGATTGCCAGAGCGGCACTGGGTTCATGGCAAACACTGGACAATGTGCCAACAGGTGTCCCTTCGTGCAGCACCGGATCGCCGGCGGCTGCGGCTCCCTCCAATGTCAGGCCGCGGAGGACCTTGTTTACTTTGCCGTAGGTGCGAATGCGGGCGATGATTTCCTGTCCGATGTAGCAGCCCTTGGCGTAGCTGATGGCGCGCGTCTCCAAGCCGCCTTCAGGTGGGAGATGATCCGTAGTGAAATCCACACCGAACCTTGGGATGGTAGTCAGCAAGCGGGCCTTTTCAAATGCCGGCATATGGCATTGTGGCGCGCGGGTGGTTAGGCGTTCGCGCCAGTCATCCATAGCGTCGATGGGGATAAACAAATCAAAACCGACCGTGCCGAGGCGGGGTTGATGGACGACATAAATTTCATCCTCAGTGCAGGCGACGGTCAAGGGCTCGGAGGGAGTTGGCAAATCCAGCGCCGTCAATACGGTCGTTGCCTGCGGGCCCTGTACGGTGAGTAGGCCGAAGTGCGGGGCAACGTCGGCGATCTCCACATCCTCAGCGATGACATATCGCTCCAGCCTTGCCTGCACGGTCGCTGTGAGGCCAGGCTCGAAATCGAGCAGTATCTCATCGGCCAACCGATAGGCAAACAGGTCGCTTTCCATTTTGCCCTTCGCGTTGACAAGAGCGGCGTAGCAACCGGTCAACTCCCCAAGGCCGTTGATATCGTTGGTGACCTGCCCGTGCAGAAACCGCACGCGATCGGTGCCGAGCAGGCACAGACGCGAGCGGTCGGATTGATCCAGCCAACCGGAGGTCTGGGTGAGAGCGGTGAATTCCTGTTCCACGACGTGCACGTGGCGCATTGTGCACGTTTTTGCTGACAGGCCAAGGCCAGCTCGCTAGAGTCCGCCTCCCATGTACAAGGTCGTTTTACTTCGTCACGGACAGTCCCAGTGGAATTTGGAAAACCGGTTTACCGGTTGGCATGATGTGGATCTCACCGAGCAAGGCCAGGCTGAGGCCCGCGCCGCCGGTCAGGTGCTCAAGGAAAACGGGTTTGTGTTCGACAAGGCCTATTCCTCCTTGCTCAAGCGCGCCATCCGCACCTTGTGGCTGGCCTTGGAAGAACTGGATCAGGTGTGGCTGCCGGTGCGCCGCGACTGGCGCCTGAACGAACGCCACTACGGCGCGTTACAGGGATTGAACAAGGCTGAGACCGCCGAGAAACACGGCGAAGATCAGGTCCTCATCTGGCGGCGTTCCTACGATGTGCCGCCTCCTCCCATGGGAAAAGATGATGAAGGCTATGCTGGCAAAGACATCCGGTATGCCGATATGCCCGAGGCGGACATTCCTTTGACCGAATGCCTGAAAGACACGGTGGATCGGTTCCTGCCCTACTGGCACGAGACCATTGCCCCGGATATCAAGGCCGGCAAACGCGTGATCATCGCCGCCCACGGCAACAGCCTGCGGGCGTTGGTGAAGTATCTCGATGATCTGTCCGAAGAGGATGTGTTGAAGTTGAACATCCCTACCGGCATGCCGTTGGTATACGAACTGGATGCCGATCTGAAGCCGATCAAGAACTACTATCTCGGTGACGAGGAAGCCGTGAAAGCCGCCATGGACGCCGTGGCCAATCAAGGCAAAGCGAAGTAAGCAACCATGAAGGCTGTTATCCTCGCTGCCGGCAAGGGGACGCGGATGGGGGATCTCACGGAGGAGACGCCCAAGCCGATGTTGCCGGTGGAAGGCCGTCCAATTCTTGAGCATATCCTGACTGGCCTACGGGAGTCGGGCATCCAGGAATTCTGCCTGATCACCGGTTGGAAGGCGGAGGTGATTGAATCTCATTTTGGCGATGGCTCGGCCTTTGGGGTGCAGATCAATTATGTGCGGCAGGAGGTGCAGGATGGCACGGGCAAGGCGCCGGAACTGGCCAAAGCGTTTGTGGGCGATGCGCCGTTTCTGCTGACGTACGGCGATATTCTGGTGAAACCGGAGACCTACTGGCAGATGCTGGCGCGCTGGGAGGGTGGTAATTTATCGGGGCTAGTGACGGTGACGGGCAGCGAGGATGTGACCAAGGGCGGGCTATTCTTCTTTGACGACGAATTCTTTCTTCAGCATCTCGTGGAGAAACCTTCGGCAGCACAGCTGGATGAACTACGTGCGGCCGGCTGGCTGAAGACCGAGGAGCCGGCTTGGTACAACGCGGGCATCTACTGCTTCACGCCGGCGCTCTTTCAATACACGGCGCAGTTGGAGAAATCGCCCCGAGGCGAGTACGAGCTGACCGATGCGTTGACGGCCATGCTGGCGGAAGAACACGCCATGGTTGGGCTGGCGATTGAGGGGCGCTGGGTCGATGTGCGCGATCCGGACGTGTTGCAGGCTTTACAAGAGTCGGTCGAATGATTTTACTCCCGCCCCCGTGCAACGAGTTACTGACACCCGCATTGTTTCCTCTGAACCGCTACCCAGTCCAGCTGAGCTGGCGGCTGAGCTTCCGCGTACAGAGAAACAGATCGAGTTCGTGGCGCAGGCTCGCCAGGAGATTCACAGAATCATTCATGGCGAAGATCCGCGGCTGATCTTCGTGGTGGGGCCCTGCTCCATCCATGACCTGAAAGCCGGCCGCGAGTATGCCGAGAAACTTAAGGCCGTGGCCGATGAATTGAGCGATCGACTGCTCATTCTTATGCGCGTGTATTTCGAGAAACCCCGCACCACCACCGGCTGGAAAGGGTTGATCATGGACCCGCACCTGAACGGCACCTACGAGATTCCAACCGGCCTGCGAATTGCCCGCGAGTTCTTGGGTGAAATTCTCGATCTTGGCATGCCCACCGCCACCGAGCTACTGGATCCTATTACCCCGCAATACATTGCAGATAGCCTGTGCTGGGCAGCCATTGGCGCGCGCACTGTGGAGAGCCAAACGCACCGGCAAATGGCCAGCGGCCTGTCCATGCCGGTGGGATTCAAGAATTCCACGGCCGGCGATTGCGATGTAGCGATCAACGCCATTGTGGCGGCCACCCAGCAGCAAACGTTTCTCGGCATCACGCCCGAAGGCCGGGCTTCAGCCGTGACCACGAGCGGCAATCCGGATTGCCAAATCATTTTGCGCGGCGGCTCCAACGGCCCCAACTACGCCTGCGAACATGTGGCGGAGTCGGTGGCCAAGGCGGAGAAGACCGGTGTGATTCCCTCTCTGATGATCGACTGCAGTCACGGCAACAGTAGCAAGGATCCCGAGCGGCAACCGGCTGTGTTGCAGGACGTGATGCAACAAGTGACCGGCGGCAATCGCCACATTCACTCGGTGATGATGGAAAGTAACCTCAAGGCGGGCAACCAGAAAATGCCGGCGAATCTTGAGGAATTGGAGTACGGAGTGAGCATCACCGACGGTTGCCTGGACTGGGCAACCACAGAAAAAGCGCTACGGGATTCCCACGCAGCGCTTGCCAGCCGAATCGGCTAAATTCTTTTTTCTTTAAGGCGTAGGCGATGGAGCATCCGGGTCACTGGTACCGTCGCTGAGAACCGCGCTGCTGGGATCCACGGTGACGGTCCGCACGCGGGCGCTCACTTGAGGATCCGGCGCGAGGATCACACGAGCTTTGTTGTAGTTGGTTCCCCGCCAACTAATTTTCATTTGATTGTAGTTCCAAACGATCAGTCCATTGACGTTGGTAAAACTGTTCGGCATGCCAAAGGCGTTGGTGATTACACTGGCGGGTTGGCCTATGTAGGCTCGATCCAGATCGGCCGGTTGCCCGGTGCCATAGGACCAATCCCTTTGTTTGCCGGCCGGCAAATTGGCGGTGGGATTGGGGATGGGGAAGGAAGTGGCGTTGGTGCTGGCGTTGGAAGGTTCGGAGTTGGTTTCTGTATTCTCCGGCTCGGACGGCGTGGTGGGCTCGGTGTTTTCAGCGGGAGGCGCGGCTGGCTCGCTGGTGTCGGGGCCATCTTCGGTGGCCTCTTCCTCCTTGGAACAGGCCATGGCCAGCAACAGTGTGAGGCATAACGTGATTAACCAGTGGGGCTTCATTATGGGTTCAGCCTATCGCGGGGGATTCAGCCGTCAACCTTTTGTGGTCAACCGTGGCTTTGGTCGTGATCATTGATCATGCTCGTCGGCCGGCGGATCGATTTCAGTGATGTCCGCATTTTCGGCCATGAAATCGATGACCTTTTCTTCCAACAGTCGATTTTGGATGTAGCCGATCTGATTGTTCTCCGCCAGCTCCTTGATGTGGGCCTGTGGATCCTTGCCCATTTGCTGAGCCTGCATGGCGACCACGCGTAGGACTTCTTCTCGGGAAACCTCGAGTTTCTCCTGCTCCACGATCTTCTTGTGGGCGAAGAACCAGCGGAGGCTATCGATGGCCGCGGCATTGGCTTCGGCGGTGATTTGGTCTTTGTTCTTCTCTACATCCTCCTCGCTTTCGCCCTTGGCGCGGCGGTCGCGAACGATGGATTGCACAGCGTTCTGCAGCTCCTGTTGCTGGAAGGAGGGCGGCACATCAAAGTCCAGCTTGGCGGCGTAGGCTACGCGTACCTGGGCACGCACCCCACGGTTTGCATCGCCCTTTTTATTGGCTTCCAAATCTTCGCGTACACCGGTTTGAAGTTTTTCCAAACTTTCCGCATCCCAGCTCTTGGCGAATTCGTCGTTTAATTCGGGTAACACCTTTTCTTTTACCTCATCCACAGTGACTTCGTAGGAGGCCTTAAGTCCCTGCAGCTTAGGTTGGGCGGGATATTCGTCCGGGAAGGTCACCTCGATGGTGCGGCTCTCACCCTGCTTGGCGCCGACCAGTTGGTTGGTGAAGTTCGGGATAAAATGATCCTGTTCGCCATCGGCGTTTACGTGCAGCGGCATGCCTTTCTGCTCAGACAACCCGCGCGCAGTCGGGGAAATCTCCGTGACCGGTTTGCCGTCAATGGTGCCGACGAAACTGACGTTAATGTAATCGCCATCCTGGACCTCGCGATCCTGCGTCTTGTATTCTGCTTTGCCTTCGCGCAGGTGATTAATGGCGGCCTCCACATCCGCATCGCCCACCTCCACCTTGGGGCGCTCGGCGGGGATGCCCTTATATTCGGGCAATTCAAACTCCGGCGCGGTCTCGATATTGGCGAGAAAAGTAAACGCCTCACCCTTTTTGAAATTCACCTCATCCACTTCCGGATCCAGCACGGGCTTGAGGCTGTTGTCCTCCACGCCTTTGCGATAGGAATCGTTGAGCAGTTTTTTCTGCACCTCATCCTCGATCTGCTGGGAAAAGCGGGCCAGGACTTTATCCAACGGCGCTTTGCCTTTGCGGAAGCCGGCCAGGTTGGCTTGTTTTTGGAACTGCTTGGTCACCTCACCAAAAGCCGCATCCACATCCTCAACCGGTAGTTCAAAGCGCAACTGCTTCTTGCAGGGCCCGAGATCAACTAATTCAACGTTCAGGTTCACGATAATTTAAATATTCCGCTGCGCGGGGAGCGGGCCAACCTAGAAGCAAGCCTCGTCTCCGTCAAGGACGGAGGCGGCTTTTGCTGGACGTTGAATTTTCGGCCGTTAGGCTCGTCTTCTTTTAAGGAAATGATAACGATTCGGAATGTAGTTTTGTTGGCCGTAATTTCGATTACGGGAGTGCTCGCGCAGGAGAAGCCGGAGTGGCAGGCCAAGTTGCCGCGGACGTTGCAGGCGGATTTTCCCTATACCAAGGCGGCGGTCCGGCAGAATTTCCCCAAGGACACCGTGGCCAACAAGGGCATGGCGATCATTGCCGGGCGCGAGGCATTCATGTGTTTTGATACCGATCTCTTGCGCTGGACGGCCGGGTGGACGGGGAATTATCTCACGGAAGACGGTGTGAGCTTTCGCGGTAACCACGGCGCTAGTCCGCGCATTGCCGGGGATCAAAAATTCGGCAGCTCCGCGCTGGCCGGTTGGGCTGATGCACAGGGCAGCTTTGCCGATCCGCGCAAGGAACCCTTCGGGCCACTGCCAGAGGCGCAGGCAAAATGGCGCGGGTGTTATGTGGCCGACGACATGGTGGTGCTCAGTTACACCGTGGGCGAAGTACAATTTCTCGAGCAGCCGGGTAGTGTGGAGCAGGACGGGCAAACCGCATTTGTGCGCAGCCTACAACACGGCGCGCTGAACGCGGCAGTGTCCACGCTGGTATGTGAGGTGGAGAATGCCCAAGGCGGTGTGGAGGATGGCGTAGCCGTTTTGGTATCCGGTGATACGGTGACGCAGGTGGCGTTGGTGAATGCGCCCAAGGGGGTCGCGCTGGAGGTGCAGGAAAACAAACGCATCGTCGCCAAGCTGGCCAAAAGCACGGCTGCCGGCACACTCCAGATTCGCATCTGGAGCGGCCCCAAAGCGGCTCACGGCAAGTTTGCCGCGCTGGTCAAGGCGCCGGTGAAGGCGGAATTTCGCAAAGTAGGCAAAAACCGATGGCCGGAGCTGGTGGTGACGCAGGGCGTGATGAATTCCAGCAAGACACCCGATGGCGCCTACGCCACGGATGTGATCACGGCACCTGAACGCAATCCCTGGAACCGCCGCGTGCGTTTTGGCGGCTTGGATTTCTTCAGTGACGGAAACCGCGCTGCGTTGTCCACCTGGGATGGCGACGTGTGGATTGTGGAAGGGTTGAAGAATAAAAACTTTAAGGACCTGAAATGGACGCGCTTTGCCAGTGGCGGCTTTGAAACGCTCGGCCTCAAGATTGTGAACGACGTGATCTACACCTCCGGCCGTGATGAGATGACGCGGTATCATGACCTGAACAACGACGGTGCCGCCGATCATTACGAGAGTTTTAATAACGACATCACCAGCTCGCAGGGGTTCCATGAATTCGTGTTCGATTTGCACACGGATAAGGCAGGCAACTTCTATACCATCAAGGCCGGCCCAGTGCGCGGTGGCGGCCGCGGCTTCGGCGGCGGCGGCGGCAACGGCCATGTGTCGGCGCACGCCGGGGCGTTGTTGAAGATCGACAAGTACGGCGAGAAGCTCACCGTGGTGGCTACCGGTTTCCGTGCGCCAAACGGTATGGGCGTGGGTCCCGACGGTCAGCTCACCAGCGGCGACAATGAAGGCACTTGGGTGCCGCGTTGCCCGATCAACTGGGTGAAGCCCGGCGGCTTTTACGGCGTGGAAAATCTCGCCCACAAGAAGCCGTTGCCCGCGCATCACAAGCCGTTGTGCTGGCTGGACAAGGGCTGGGATAATTCCGGTGGCGGTCAGGAATGGGTGACCAGCAAGCGCTGGGGTCCGTTCCACGGCGAGCTGCTGCACACCAGCTACGGCAGGTCCTCGCTGTATCTCGTGCTCAAGGAGGAGGTCGCGGGCCAGATGCAGGGCGGCGTGGTGAAATTCCCACTGCGGTTCACCAGCTCCGCGATGCGGCCGCGGTTTAACCCGCATGACGGCCATCTCTATGTGGCCGGTCTGAAGGGCTGGCAGAGCAATGCCGGTCGCCCCGCCGGGCTGGATCGCGTGCGCTACACCGGCGAGAAGGTGTACACTGTGAACGGCCTGAAGGTCGACAAGTCCGGCGTGCATTTGACCTTTACCCAGAAACTGGACCCGAAGATTGCTGCGGACCCGGAGAACTACGCCATCAGCCGCTGGAACTACAAACGCAGTAGCGCCTACGGCTCGCCGACTTTCAAGGTGAGCCAGCCTGAGGAGCGCGGCAATGAGGGCGTGAATGTCACCGGTGCCAAACTGTCGGCGGACGGACGCACTGTGTCGCTCGTTGTGGAAGATCTCCGTCCGTGCGATCAGCAGTTGATAAAGTTCAACATCGACGCCGCTGATGGCACCAATATCCGCAACGAAGTGATGCACACCATTCACGTGGTGAAATAAGCCTCGCCTTGATTCCGGCCCCGGAAACCATTATAAGACGCCGCTCCATAGCACTATGCACCGACTGATCGCCATTGGCCTCGCGCTCTTGACCCTGGCGGGTTGGGCGCAGGATGCCGAGCCCCAACCCGGCTTGGCCTTGACCTGGCAGGTGGGCGAAGCCCGCGCCGTGAAGGTGACTCCCAATCTGTGGTTGTACGTGCCCGAAGGGAAACCGCCTTCGCCTCACGTGCCCGGCGGTCGCTTTACCGCCACCTACGAGGGCTTCGTTAACATCGACCTGCGCGGGGATTATTCCTTTCATGCCACCGGCAAGGGCAGCGTGAAGTTGGCGGTTAACAACGCCGTGTTACTTGATCTCAAAGGCATCGGCGGCGTAGCGGAGGCCAAGACTCAGGCCGTGCGTTTAAACAAAGGTGCCAACCCGATTAAGGTCACCTACACCAGCCCTGTGAAGGGCGATGCGCAGTTCCGCCTGTTCTGGAGCGAACGCCCGGATAAACCCGTACCGCACGAACCAATCCGAGGCGGGCAACTCACGCATCTGCCCGCCGCGCCGATCACTCAGGCTGGGTTGGTCGAGCGCGGCCGCGAAGTGTTTCTGGAACATCGCTGCATTCGGTGCCACACCAGCGAAGGCGCCGGTCTACCGGAATTCGCCATGAGCGGTCCGGACTTCAATGCCATGGGCAGCCGCACCCATCGCAATTGGCTGGCCAAATGGATTCTCGATCCCAAGGCGCAACGGCCCGGGGCGCGTATGCCGCAACTGTTGCATGGCGACACCGCCAAGGACGATGCGGCCGACATCGCCGCCTACCTGTCCTCCCTGCGGTATGATCCGCCCAAGCCGGCGGCTGAATATCCCGAGCCCGATCTCGAAGCTGGCGGCGACCTCGTACGTGAGCTCAACTGCGCCGGTTGCCATACCTTGCCGGGCGATTTGGCGGAGGAAGGCAAACTCTCACTGGCGCATGTGAACGAGAAATTTAAGATGGGCGAACTGGCCGCCTTCCTGCGCGCGCCCAATGCGCACTATGACTGGACCCGTATGCCGAAGTTCAAGTACGGCACTGGCGAAGCGTGGAACATCGCCTCGTGGTTGCGCGACACGGCTAAGCCGCATCTGGAACCCAAGGTGGAACTGACCGGGGCCGCCGTGGCGCGCGGTAAGAAACTAGTTTCCACTCTGGGCTGCATCAATTGCCACGATCACCCCGGCGAAAATGAATTCAAGGCACCCGACCTTAAGGCTCTGGCGGCTGATCAATGGGCCGGCGGCTGTCTGGCGGACAAGGCCGACGGCAAGGCACCGCATTTTGGGTTTACCGCCACCGACCGCGCGACCTTGCGCGCGTTTGCCACTACGGACCGGCAGTCGCTGCACCGGCATGATCCCAAGGAATTTGCCCAACGCCAAATGCGTGTGCTGAACTGCAACGAGTGCCATGGTGAACTGGAGGGGTTTTCCGATCTCAACCATGTGGGCCTGAAGCTGAAGCCCGAATGGATGACCGGCTTGCTGGATGGCTCGCTCAAGCAGCGCGCCCGACCGTGGCTCAATCATCGCATGCCGGCGTTCCCGGCACGGGCTAAGGATCTGGCTGCCGGGTTGGCCATGGGCCACGGACATGCTCCGGTGACGCCTGTGGAAAAAGGTCCGGTGAATGCGCAACTGGCCGAGACCGGCCGCGCGTTGGTGGGTGTGGATGGCGGGTTTTCCTGTGTGGCCTGTCACGGGGTGAAGAATCGCGACCCGTTGCAGGTGTTTGAAGCGCAGGGCGTCAACTTCTCCCGCGTGGACGAACGCTTGCACTCCGAATATTTCCTGCGCTGGATGCTTGATCCCCTCCGGGTGGATCCGCAGACGCGTATGCCCGATTATTTTGATGACGATGCCCGCAGTGTGCTAGTGGATGTGCTGGAAGGCGACGCCAAGAAACAGATCGAAGCTATCCGTCAATATCTGCGCCAGGGCAAGGACATGAAGATTCCCGTCATGCAATAAGGGCGGGCCCGATCGACACTTTTGACAATGAAACTGATTAATACACTTCTCACGGGCGCCCTGCTGGGCGGGCTGACCTTCTCGGTTCAGGCCGAGCAAAAATGGACGGTGCTCTTCGACGGCAAAAAGGTGACAGGCCTGCGCGGCTACGGCCAAAAAGCTTTTCCCGAAAAGGCGTGGAAGGTGGAGAACGGCACGCTCAAGACACTTACGCGCGGTCAAGGAGGCCAGTCGCGAGATCTTGTGACCGAGGGCGTGTACACGGATTTTGAATTTGAATGCGAATGGAAGGTGTCGCCGCGCGGCAACAGCGGCATCATGTATCGCGTAAAGGAAACCAATCGCCCGGCGTATTTCACCGGCCCCGAGATGCAGGTGCTTGATGATGAGCGGCATCCGGACGGGAAATCCAACTTCCCTCTCCGCACCGCCGGTTCGCTCTACGACATGATCGGCAAGGGCATGAAGGACAAGAAATACCACAAGGCCGGGGAATGGAATCATGTACGCATTGTCTGCAAGGACAACAACGTGGAGCATTGGCTCAACGGCGAAAAGTTGCTGTCTTACAAATGGGGCAGCGAAGAGATCGACGCCATGATCAAGAAGAGCAAATTCAGCAAATGGACCGGCTTCATGAAGGAAGCCAAGGGCCGTATCGCCATTCAGCATCACGGCGAGGAAGTGTGGTACCGCAACATCCGCGTGCGTGGGAAATAAGCAAATAGCCATTGCGCGCCGTGGGGTGCCGATTTACAAATGCCGCATGAACCCTGTGCGGCATTTTTTTGTGGCCACGTGCCTGCTTGCTGCCGGTCTGTGGGCCGGCGAACATAACACCCTGTCCAAGGCCGAGAAGGCGGCCGGTTGGCAGTTGCTGTTTGATGGCAAAAATATCAACGCGCATTGGCGCAATATCGGCCAGAAGGAAGTGACTGGCGCGGGCTGGGTGATCAAGGATGACGTGCTGATCAAGGAGGAAGGCCGGCCGGCTGGGAACATTCTCACGCGCCGGACTTGGATGGATTATGAATTCACTTGGGACTGGAAGGTGGACGTCAAGGGCAACAACGGCGTGAAGTACATGGTGCTCGAGAAGCGCGGCGCGATCGGGCATGAGTACCAGATGATTGACGATAGTTTCTGGATGAAAAGTCCACTGAGCCTGACCGGCGTGTTTTATGCCGTGCTGCCGCGCGATGTGAAACTGGCTGAGCCGGTACGCATCAACAAATGGAATCAATCCCGCATCAAAGTGCAGGGCCAAAAGGTGGAGCATTGGTTGAATGGTAAAAAAATCTTGAGCTACACGCTCGGCAGCGAGCGCGTGTTGGCCGGTGTGGCCAAGAGCAAGTTCAAGAAATTCGAAGGCTTTGGAAAAAAGGTCACCGGCCACATTCTGCTAACCGACCACAAGGATCGTTGTGAGTTTCGGAATCTGAAGATTCGTGAGTTGAAGTGAAATTATTTCTATTTTTTCTAGGGCTGACTTTTTTGCTTTAGGGCGCGCCGAAACAACTGCTGATTCTCGGCCAAAAACCAGATGGGTATCCGCCGGGTACGCATGAGTACATGCCTGAAAGTGAGAGTTTGGTTTGGAGTCGGACGAGTTTTGTTCAGCGCTTGCGTAAACATCCCGGGGGACAACCTGCTAGTGGATTGCGGTTGACCTGTTTGGTGTCACGGGCCAAATCTCTCGCGTCTCATGGCTAAGATTAAGCGCGCACTCATTTCGGTTTCGGACAAGGACGGGCTTGTGCCCTTTGCTCAAACGCTGGCGGCGGCCGGGGTGGAAATTCTCAGCACCGGCGGCACGGCCCGCGTGATGCGCGAAGCGGGGTTGGAGGTGATGGACGTGAGTGATTACACAGGCTTCCCCGAAATGATGGATGGCCGCGTGAAAACGCTGCACCCCAAAGTGCACGGCGGCCTGCTGCACCTGCGCGGCAATACCGAGCATGAGGCGGCCTGCGCCGAGCACGGGATTCGACCGATCGATCTGGTGGTGGTGAATCTGTATCCGTTCGAGGAAACGGTCGCCAAGCCGGATGTCACGTTGGAGGATGCGATTGAGAATATCGACATCGGCGGTCCGTCGATGCTGCGCAGTGCGGCAAAGAATCACGAGAGCGTGACGGTGATTACGGATCCGGACGATTACGCGGCGGTGGCCGAGCAGATCGAGACTGAAGGCAACACGACGATCGACTTGCGTCGCGCGTTGGCCGCCAAGGTTTACGCGCGCACGGCCGATTACGATGGCGCCATTGCCGAGCACTTGATGCAGGCCTTCGGCGCGGAAGAGGCGGAGGACGCCGGCGAGATGCCGCAGGAACTACTCGTGCAATCGTCCCTGACACAGACGCTGCGCTACGGTGAGAACCCTCATCAACGTGCCGGGTTGTATGGTAAGTTTGACGAGTACTTTGAACAACTGCACGGCAAGGCGCTGTCGTACAACAACATTCTCGACGCTACGGCGGCGGCAAATTTGATCTGCGAATTTCTCGAGGATGCGCCCACACTGGCGATCCTCAAGCACACCAACCCCTGCGGCATGGGCCAGGGCGCCAGCCTGCGCGAGGCGTGGGGCAAGGCGTTTGCTACGGATAATCAGGCGCCCTTCGGCGGGATCATCGCTGTCAACCAGCCGCTCGACGGCCCGTGCGCTGAGGCGATTGCGGAGATCTTCAGTGAAGTGATCATCGCCCCGGACTTTTCCGACGAGGCCAAAGCCATTTTGCAGAAGAAGAAAAACCTACGTTTGCTGCGTATGCTGAAGAATCCGTTTACCGCCGTGGCCTGGGACGTGCGCAACACAGGCGCGGAATCTTTCCTAGTCCAGGAACGTGATATCCAGGCGACCACTGCCGACGACCTAAAGGTGGTGACCAAGCGCCAACCGACTGAGGGCGAACTTAATGCTATGCTCTTCGGTTGGCGCGTGGTGAAACACGTGAAGAGTAACGCCATCGTCTACTGCGGTCCCGGTGCCACGCTGGGTATTGGCGCGGGCCAAATGAGCCGAGTCGACTCCAGCCGCATCGCTGTATGGAAAGCCGGTGAAGCGGGCTTAAGTCTTGAAGGTAGTGTGGTCTGTAGCGACGCTTTTTTCCCTTTTGCTGATGGCCTTATCGCTGCTGGCGAAGCCGGTGCCACCGCAGCCATTCAGCCAGGAGGTTCGGTGCGTGATGAGGAAGTGATCGCTGCGGCTAATGAACGAGATATCGCTATGGTCTTCACTGGTCACCGGCATTTCCGGCATTGATAAAAAGGGAATACCCTTCCAGAGTGCGGGCCATGTCTGAGCCCGCTATTCGCACCACAGTCGTTGGAAGTTATCCGGTCCCGAGTTGGTTGGCTGCCCAGCCTTCAGGTCCCAACTTGCGCGACGCTATTCTCACCATTCTCAAGACCCAGGAATTGGCCGGTATTGATGTCGTCGCTGACGGCGAGTTGAGTCGTTTTAATGTAAGCCATCCTGAAACCAACGGGATGATCGATTATTTCATCGCACCTATGACCGGGATCGATACCACGTTAAGTCGCGAGGAACTCGCCGCATTCCGTGCTCAGGAACGGACCACCTTTCGCACTCAGCCCGCAGGCGTAGTGCGTGATACAATTGGGGAAGGTTTGCTCAATTTGCCTGCTGATTGGGATAGCGTTAAAAATCTCGGTGCCGCACCCATGAAATTCACCGTCACCTCTCCCTACATGCTGGCAAAGACGTTGCTCGATCGAAAATACAATGACCTTCACGCACTAACTATGGATCTCGCCCAAGTGTTGCGTCGGCAGGTTGAAACTATTGATGCGCCGGTTGTGCAAATCGATGAAGCCCACCTTACAGGTCATCCTGAGGATGAAGGTTGGGCACACGAACCCATCAACGAGGTGCTAAAGGGTATTCAAGGAGAGAAAGGTCTCCATCTCTGTTTTGGCAATTATGGGGGGCAATCCATCCAGAAGGGTTTTTGGAAAAACATTATGAACTTCTTGAATGCCCTCAATGTGGATCATCTCGTGCTCGAGTTTGCTCGGCGCGGGTATGACGAACTGGAGGCCTTCAAGGAACTTCGTGAAGACATCGCTCTTGGCCTTGGGGTGATCGATATCAAGGATAACGTCGTCGAAACCCCTGACCTGGTGGCCAGCCGTATCGAGCACGCTGTAAAACTGCTTGGTATCGAGCGAATAAAATGGGTTCACCCGGACTGCGGATTCTGGATGCTCCCCCGCACTGTCGCCGATGCCAAAATGGCGGCGCTGGTTGCCGGCCGGGATCTTTTTTTAAATCGCTAACACCCCGTTCTAGTCCTAGGGTTATCCGAAGATCACTGAAATGAGCGATCTGCAGATTCATATTAACCGAGCCGGCCAGCAATACGGTCCCTATCCTGAGGCGACTGCACGAGAGATGTTGGCGGCTGGGCAGTTGCTTCCGACTGATTTAGCTTGGCATCCTGGAGCAGAAGGCTGGAAGACTTTGCAGGAATTACTGGGAGCTGAGGCGGCACAGGCTTCCCCAACTCCCCCTCCACCGTCCAATCCTGCAGGGCCTCCCAAAAGACAGGTTGCCGGAGGTCAGCCAGCTGAGGAAAAGAAAGAAGAGCCTAAGGAAGGTGAAGAGGCGGATGATCCCGACAAAATTCATGTCACCCGCAAAGGCGAACCGATTGGGCCTTATCCACGGGATAAGGCTCGGGAATACTTCATAGAGGGAACTTTACTGCCTACAGACTGGGCCTGGCATGATGGCATGGGTGAAGATTGGAAACCTCTGAATGAGGTTTTGGAACTGCCTTTGCCTGCGGGGGCTGGAAGTGGCGGATCGGTTAGTGGCGGTCCGTGGACCATTGGTGGTTGTCTGAGTGAAGGATGGCAAAAATTTAAGGCGAATTTGGGACCGGTCATTTTATTTTTTATAATCTCTTCTTTGGTTTTGTTCATTACGGCGGTCATCCCATTGGTAAACTTTTTTGTCTTGGTGCCCGTGATGGCAGGTTATTTATTTTATTTCATCAAATTCTCCCGTGGTGAGCCGGTTGCTATTGGAGATTTGTTTTCCGGGTTTAAGCGAGGGTACCCGCAACTGCTACTGGTGGCCTTATTGATTGGGGTGATTGGTTTTGTGGCGGTGCTGCCAGGAATATCGGTGATGATATTTTCTGGGGCGGCTTTTATCACGGACTTAATGGGTACTATTCAAGGCGGGATAGCAGGTAATATCACCGATTTTGGTTCCGAATTGGAGGGGATATTTAGTTCCCTTAAGTCCGCGGGAGTAGGGTTATTGGCTGGAGTGATCTTGATGATACTACTCCCGCCCATTGCTTTGTCGTTTACTTCGTTCTCGATGCCGTTGGTGATCGATCGCCAAATGAAAGCTGTTGATGCCATTATTGCTTCAGCTCGTTTGATGAAGGGCCAATGGTTCAAAGTGGTTTTTTTCTTAATTCTGACAGGACTCATATCTGGATTTGGCCAGATCGTGATTATTGGAGGGCTGATTACTGGCCCTTTGGCCATGACAGCTTGGGCTATTTTTTACCTAAAGAATGCGGGATCGATTACGGCAGAGCACACGGCTCCGGTGGCTAAGAATATGAAGATTGGACTTATTTGTGGAGCCGTCCTGCCGGTAGGTGCGGCGGTAGCTGCAGTGGTCATGGCCGGCGGATCTATTATGGGAGTGGCTGGAGCGATTGACAGTAATGGCACTAGTGAAGATGCTGGTAATTCTGGAGGAGCGCAGACTGTTGATATGGCCAAGGAAGTTCCGGGTGTTTACTTGATTGGCGCACCACAAGGCGGTCCAAATGGCCTCCCAATTCCGATGGTGATCACTTTCAAAGAAGGCGGGAATGCAACAATCAATTTAGAGGCTCTCAAAGGGGGCCCCGGTACAGGTTTTAAGTGGGAAGTGGATCCAGATGAAGACAACACCATTAAGTATTTAGATGCCGCTGGTCAGGAAAAGAAATCTCGCCTTGTTCCAGGCAAGGGGCTGACCGGTGATGATGGATTATCGCTTAAAGAGGAAACCCTTACTGGGTCGTATTCGTTTAATAGTGGAACGACTCCAGGACGTTTAGTTCTTAAGAAAAATCATAAAGCGGAGTTGCGGACAGGTGGTCCAAATCCCATCAATTTAGGATGGTATGTAATTGGTGGATTCAAACAAAGCCCACATGAAATTTGGGTCACGGGAGGATCCATTCAACTAATCCTCTCACTGGACATGGATGCCAAACCATACAGCATGAAATTGGTGGCGAGATTGCAGCCAAATCAAGCCTCAGGAAAGATTGATCGGTTACCAATACCGGTAGATAGGCAGATTACTTATACTCGGGCTAAAGGTGGCGGCGGGCAGGGCGGCGGCCAAGGTGGTGGAAACGAATCCGCGGAACCGGAAGAATAAGTAAGTTCCATTTTTGGGAGGGCTTTTACTTCAATTAAAAAGCCGTGGACAGTGCTGGCTCTTCTGCCACAATCGAAACATGTCCACTCATTCCCGCCGCCAATTCATCGCGCATAGTGCTACAGTTGCCGCTTTTCCTTATGTCCTCACCCAGCGTGGTTTGGCCGCCAAGAAGCCGGCTAGTGAACGTATTCGTGTAGGGATGGTCGGGGCAGCTGGACGGGCAGGTTCGCTCAACAGTATCTTTGCTCGTAACCCGAATGCCGAGGTTGTTTCCATCGCAGAGATTGATCCGCGCCGCACTGCGCAAACACTCCAGCGCGTCACCGAAATCCAGGGCCACAAGCCGAGGGTCACCACGGATTTTCGGAAATTAATCGAGGATAATTCGATCGATGCACTCTGCGTTGGTACCCCTGATCATTGGCATGCGATCCCCACCATTTTGGGGTGTTTGGCCGGCAAGGATGTGTATGTGGAGAAACCTGATGGACACAACATTGTGGAGGGTCAGCGCATGGTGGCTGCCATGCGCAAGCACAAGCGCATTGTTCAAATGGGTTCGCAGCATCGTAGTACTGAGCGACTGCAAAGTGCTTTAGCTTATATTCGTGAAGGGCGATTGGGGAAATGTTTGGTGGCTAAGGCATGGGAGAGTTCCAAGCAGGGCAATATTGGTCGGCCGGCCGATGGCCCGGCTCCTAAGGAAGTGGATTACGATATGTGGCTGGGCTCGGCACCCAAGCGACCCTTTAACCCCAACCGCTTTCATGGCCGATGGAGGTGGTTTTATGATTACGGCAGTGGCGATCTGGGTAATGACGGTGTACATCGGCTAGATATGGCCTACGCCGCGCTCAGTGCGGCGGTGGAAACCGAAGGCGAGGCACCCTTGCGCATGCCGCGCAAGATCAGTGGCACCGGCGGTAAATGGTATTTTGATGATGACCAGGAATGGCCCGATACCATGCAGGTGAGTTACGAGTACCCGGGTAAGCCGCCTCGGGTTCTCACCTATGAAATGCGAGTTTGGGCTCCGTACCATTATTTGGGTGAGATGGAAGGGAGCGCTGTGTTTGGTGACAAGGGGTACATCATCATCGGGAACAACGGCTGGCGTGCCTATGAGCGCGGCGGCAAATTAGTAAAGGAACACGGTGGCAATAGTGATGCCACACCGCATGTGCAGGACTTTCTGGACTGTATTAAGACCCGAAAACGCCCGTTGTGTGATCTGGAAACTGTAGGGCACCCGGCTAGTGTCTTATGCCACGCAGGCAATATTGCCACTCGCCTGGGACGGACCATTACCCTTGATGAGCAAACCGAGACCTTCGTGAATGATGATCAAGCCAACGCCATGCGAGGTCGGTCTGAATGGCGTAAGCCTTGGGTGTTGCCTGAAGTGTAGGTTTACTCTGAAAACGATATGTATTGTGGCTTTTGGTGGCTTATGCCCAACCGTGGGGTGCGATTGCTTCCTTGGTGCCGGGGATCGCTTCGGCGGGCGGGGTATGCTTGCCGGTTTCCCAGTTCTGATCCTTGGGGAAGAGATCTTGTTTTGAATTCAAGGCCATATCCCAGGTGACTTGTTTTCCGGTATAGCCGGCGATTCGGCCCATGAGGGCCATCATGGTAGCGTTGCACATTCGTGCGCCGTTATTGATGGGATGTCCATCGCGGATACTGGCAAAGAGTTCGTCGTGCTCAATCTGGTACATATTTCCACCCGGGCCGGTGTAGCGCCAGAGATCTCCATTTGGATTGTAGGTCCAATTGTTGGTCTCACCTTTGATGGCGTCTTTTCCGGTAATGATTAATCCACCACCGATTTGTGCGCGTCCCTTGGTGCCGTGTATGTAGTCGTTATTCTCCCCGTGACAACCGGGGATTTGGCGTTGGCCAAGGAAACCCCGGGCACCTTGGTCAAACAGGTAATTCACCTCAATGTGATCCCATATGTTGCCAGAATTATTCGGACGCTGGCGCCCCCCCACGGCCACGCAGCTGTGTGGAGGGACATCTCCGAAGAGCCATGAAATTTTGTCTACGCTGTGTACAGCCTGCTCCACCAGTCCATCGCCGCCGCACCAGGCGAAGTTATACCAGTTGCGCACTTGCCACTCGATATCGCTCCATTCTTCGTCGCGCTTGTTGTCTGGCGGCATGGGTTTCACGGGTCCCGTGTAGTAGGTGGCGTACATGCTTTGCACATCGCCGATGGCACCATCAGCGATACGCTTGAAAAACTCGCGTCGACCTGGGTCATATCGCCAGCAAAATCCTGCGACAACCGCCAGCCCTTTTTTCTCAGCCAGCTTGTAGCTCTCCATGACCGACCGCAATCCCGGAGCATCAGTAGCCATCGGTTTCTCAAGGAAAATATGTTTACCGGCTTCCACCGCGGCCTTGAAGTGCAGGGGGCGGAATCCTGGTGGGGTCGTCAGGATGACCAGATCTACACCGCTATCGAGCACTTTTTTGTAGGCGTCTAGTCCAATAAACTGACGTTTTTTATCCACATTGACCATACCCGGCTTGCGCTTGGAGATATTAGTCAGACTGCTCTTTAACCGGGCCTCAGACACCTCACCCATGGCCCAAAGCTCGACGTTACTATCAGCAGCCAGTGCCTGATTAGCCGCACCGGTACCCCGGCCACCACAACCGATGAAGCCGATCTTCAGCTTACGACTATCCGGTTTTCCAAAAGTGACGGTGGGAAAAGAAAGGGTGCTGGCGGCCACCGCAGCAGTGCTACCGGCCTTGATGAATTCGCGTCGGTTGGGAGTGTCGTTTTTCATGTCTTGTTCGAAATTGTGCGCAGGTCCTCGCCATTTGGCAATAGGCGATAAAAGCCCTCGGATCATGTTATCAGGCGGCGATAAGAATCAGTTGTTAACTCCAGCCGTGGGGCTTGATGGCCTCGTCGCGGCCTGCATGGCGGACGGCACGGGGGGGGAACTGCATGTCGAAGCTGATCTTGTCCGGCACGAGTTGTTCCTTGGAGTTGAGCATCATTTCCTTGGTGACCTTTTTGCCGGTGTAGGCGGCCGTGCGGGCCATCATGGCGGTGAGGGTGGTCTTGATCATGCGCTCGCCGGTGTTGAGCGGTTTACCGTCACGGATGGCGGCGTACATTTCGTCGTGCTCAGTCTGGTAGCCGTTGTTGCTGCGTTCGCCGTTGGGGCCTGCATTCCAGCGCCACATCAATCCATCCTTGTTGGAGAATACGTGGAGTTTGCGGCCGGATTCACCAGTGTATTTGCCTTTGGATCCGTAGACGCGATCCCAAACGCCGTTCTCGCAATTATCCATCTGGCGACTGAAATGGTAGCCTTGGGTGCCGTCGGCCCAGGCGAATTCGACGCCGAAGTGGTCGTAGATGTTGCCTTCTTCTTCGCCGCGGTTTTGGCGGCCGCCGTTGGCGACGGCGTAGGCGGGCACTTCGTCGTTCTTGGCCCAGAGCATTTTGTCGATGCTGTGCACGGCCTGCTCGACGATGTGATCGCCGGAGAGCCAAGTGAAGTAATACCAGCGCCGGAGCATGTACTCGACATCGGTCTTGGTGTTTTCCCGGTTCCAATCGACATACCGTTTGCGGGCGTTGTTGTTGTAGCTGGAGTAAATGGCCTGCAGATCGCCCAGATCGCCTCCGAGAATTTTCTCGTACGTGTCGCGTTGCGCGTAGGTCCAGCGCCAGACGAAGCCGTCCACGATGGAGGTGCCTTGTTTCTTGGCTTTCTCGATGGATTGCATCACCGATTGAACGCCGGGCGCGTCGGTGGCCATGGGTTTCTCGGCGAAGACGTGTTTGCCGGCATCGACGGCGGCTTTGATGTGTTGAGGGCGGAAACCGGGAGGGGTTGCGAGCAGCACGACATCCACGCCGCTATCGATAACTTTTTGATAGGCATCAATCCCCACGAACATGCGTTTCTTTACGGATTCACTGATTTTGCCGGGATGATATTTCTTGATTCGCTCGAGTCCCGCCTCGGCTTTATCCTGAAAGGCTTCGCCGATGGCGTGGAGTTCGATGTTGGAATCAGCCGCGAGCGCCTGGTTGATGGCGCCGGAACCGCGGCCGCCGCAACCGATCCAGCCGATCTTCAGTTTGGCGCTGTTGGGTTTGCCGAAGGTGACGTTGGGGAAGGCGATGGCTGCTGCGCCGGCGGTGGCGGTGGAGGCTTTGATAAAGTCGCGGCGAGTAGAATCGGTGTGCTTGCTCATGGTGAAACTATTTGGGCAGGTTAGGCGCGGGTCTGCAATGGGTCAAGTTGAGGTTTTAAGACTGTATTTCTTGACTTGAGATAATAATTCCGTTTTAACCTGCCGTGAGGGGGAGGCGATTGCCTTATTAGTAAAACGGAGGTGTGTTCCCAATGGTTCCCATCGCGATTCACGCGCAATAAATCAGATCATCATGGACAAAAATATCTATCTCATTCCACTGGCCGGAATGGCAGCACTAGCTTTTACCTACATGCGTGCTCAATGGGTGGCGGCGCAGGATCCCGGTACGGATCGCATGAAGCGGATTGCCGGCTATATCACCGACGGCGCGATGGCGTTTCTGCGGGCTGAATATTCTAAACTGGCGTGGTTTGTGGTTGCGGTGGCGGTGCTTTTGGCACTGACGCAGGCCGATCATTCCAGTCCGCTCATAGCGCTTTCCTTTGTGGTCGGCGCTACGTGCTCGGCGCTCGCCGGCTTTATCGGCATGAAAGTGGCCACCAAAGCCAACGTCCGTACCGCGCATGCCGCCCGCACGGGCCTTGCTTCCGCGCTAAACGTCGCCTTCCGGGGCGGCTCGGTGATGGGTATGGGCGTAGTGGGCCTCGGGGTGCTGGGGCTTTCCGGATTATTTTTCTTTTATCACGGCCAAGAGGATTGGTCGATTCACAAGGTGATCACCGTGCTGACGGGCTTCTCGTTTGGCGCATCCTCCATCGCGCTCTTCGCGCGTGTGGGCGGTGGTATATATACGAAGGCGGCGGACGTCGGCGCGGATCTCGTGGGTAAAGTGGAAGCAGGCATCCCCGAGGATCATCCACTCAACCCTGCCACCATCGCCGATAACGTGGGCGATAACGTGGGCGACGTGGCCGGCATGGGCGCGGACCTTTTCGAAAGCTACGTCGGCTCCATGATCGGCGCGATGGTGCTGGGCGCGGTGCTAATGGGGCTGACCGAGTTTGACACTTTTAAGGGAGGCATCGGCGCGATTGGCGTGGTGATGCTGCCGTTGTGCCTTGCGGCCATCGGCATCGTGGCTTCGATGATTGGCACGATGTTTGTGTCCGTCGAGGAAGGCGGCGACCCCAAGGCCGGCCTCACGCGTGGCGAACTTACCGCAGCGGTCATAATGCTGGTGGGTGCCTATTTTCTCATCAACGGTCTGCTACCCGCAACGTGGGAGTTGAACGGCGCCACCTACTCGGCCATGGGCGTTTTTTATGCCAGCTTGATTGGCCTTGCCTGCGGGCTGGGCATCGGGTTTGTCACTGAATATTACACTGGCTTTAACAAGGCCCCAGTGGAGGAAATTTCCCGTCAATCGGCCAAGGGCGGCGCGGCCACCAACATCATTTCCGGACTCGGCGTGGGCATGCGTTCCACGATGTGGCCCATCCTGTTTCTCGCCACCGCCATTCTGGGCGCGT
>Ga0315320_10000664_pt1 | contig 28303 bp, 24 predicted proteins | sample M140m21515metaG_FD_203458 | JGI IMG/M metagenome (GOLD analysis project Ga0315320, IMG submission 203458) | Ammonia-oxidizing marine archaeal communities from Monterey Bay, California, United States - M1 40m 21515 | ecosystem: Environmental > Aquatic > Marine > Coastal | place: USA: California... | reverse complement strand
GGCAGTCGACAATGAAGCCGGCACGCAATCGAACTGCCCCACCCTTTTTCAGGCGAAAGAATTTCCGTGGTGCCTCTTCGCGGAAATCTTCGCGTTCAATGAGTAGATTGCCTGACATGGGGATCTCTCGCTTCCCCTCGGTGGGTTCGCCGGGATTGTTGACTGCTTCATTGGTTTCAACGTGACCCTCGGGCCAATTTGTGATGGTCAGCTTGACTGGGTCAAGCACAGCCATTCGTCGTGGTGCCACACGATTGAGGTGTTCACGCACAGAGCTTTCAAGCCGGATGATATCGATCGTGCTGTTGAACTTTGCGACACCAACGTCAGAGCAGAAATTGCGAATTGATTCGGGAGTGTAGCCACGGCGGCGATAACCCGAGAGCGTGGGCATGCGTGGGTCATCCCAGCCATCAACGTAGTCCTCTTTTACCAGTTTCAGCATGAAACGCTTACCGATCATCAGAGTGCTGAGTTTCAGCTTCGCAAATTCAATCTGTCGCGGATGGTGGATGCCAAGTTTTTCGCAGAACCAGTCATAAAGGGGACGGTGATTTTCAAACTCAAGTGTGCAGATCGAGAACGTTATGCCTTCAATCGAATCGCTCTGTCCGTGTGTCCAGTCGTAGGTCGGATAGATACACCAGTCATCACCGGTGCGGTGGTGCGTTGCCCGTAGAATGCGATACATCACGGGGTCCCGCAGATTGATATTGGGCGACGCCATGTCAATCTTGGCACGCAATGATTTGCTGCCGTCTTCGAATTCCCCGGCACGCATGCGACGAAACAGGTCGAGATTTTCAGCAGGACTTCTGTCGCGGTGGGGGCTGTTTTTTCCGGGAGCGGTCAAGCTGCCCCGGTACTCACGGGTTTCTTCGCTTGATAGGTCGCAAACGTAGGCGTCACCTGACTCAATTAGTTTTTCTGCCCAGCCATAAAGTTGTTCGAAGTAGTCGCTGGCAAAGTGCAAACTGTCCCATTCGAAGCCCAGCCAGCGAATATCCTCCATGATTGATTCGACATATTCAGTTTCCTCTTTGGCAGGGTTGGTGTCGTCGAATCGTAGATTGCAGGTACCGGAGTGTTTTTCAGCGAGCCCGAAGTTCAGGCAAATACTTTTCGCGTGCCCGATATGAAGGTATCCATTGGGCTCGGGAGGAAACCGGGTCTGAACATTCGCAAAGCGGCCAGCCGCAAGATCCGCGTCAATCGCTTGCTCAATGAAGTTCTTTGATTCTCGTTTCTCGTTTGTTTCGCTCATCTCAATCGCTCCTGGTTCGCCCACTGTTGGCGGCAAATGATTACGAACGCCCTGCCCTGCCTACCCGAGGTTCCAAGCGATCGGTGGCGGCGAATTCAGCGAAGTGACACGTGCCGCGACGGCTAGGGTACCGAATCAGGAGGAAACTTCGTAGTGACCTCGATTTGAGCAGCTTGAACGAGTGCTCACGATGCCTCGGAAGAAACCTCGGCTGGGGCACTCGTTTTAGGGGACTCTGATGATGAATCTGGTGTTTGGAGTGACCTGATGAAGTTGATCAGATGCCAAACATCGTCGGGATCAAATTGGCCTTCCACGAAGGTCGCTGCCGGCATGGGCGTCCCGTCGATCCCCTGAGTAATCCGACGGTACAGGTCTTTGGAGGATGAGCCACCGCGAAATACGCCTTCAGCAAAGTTTCGCGGAATGATGTTGACAGGCGGTAGAGCTCCACGCGCCATCAAGGGAATCAACTCTTCGCGGTTGTCTGGTTTCAAATCGACACGGGTTGTCCAGTCTTTTGTCCAATCGTCGTAGTCTGTCGTTTGGCCATTGCCCAAACCCTTTTCTCCATGGCATTTGCTACAGGAAGCGATTTTTCCAACAAACAGCTCTCGTCCTCGCTTGATGGAAGCTGCGAATTCCTCAGCTTGAGCACCGCTCTTCAGGCTAACAACATCAGCTCCAGTTTCTGCCAACGGGAAATTCGCCGGCGGATCTGGAACTTTGAGGACCGCATCCGGTCCCTCAAGCCACGCTTCTGCGATTTCTGCTGCGTACTCTTCCGCATATTCCCAGTCTTCCTGGTATCGCTCGTACAGCTCCAAGTTGGACTGCACTTCGTCTGTCAAATCCTCGTCCTCTTTCTCGGCGTTTGCCTCAAGCGTCGCCTTGAAGTTCTCTTCCGAAACAACGCGACTACCAAAGTCTGAATTAATGAGCCTTTCACCATCTTCCAGAATCTGCTCTAGAATTCCCATGTCGACTTGCTGTCGTTCGTGCTCACCTCTGAGCGACAGGTACATGACGTAATCGACGAGAGCTTGTATGTCCTCTTCGGTGACCTTGCTTACTGTTAGGGCCGGCTCATTGTCCTGCTTGCGACGAAAATTCTCATTTTCAAGCAGCTTTTCCGCAGGCAACATGTTGGTGCCTGAAATTCCATCGCGAATTAGCCGAGCCAAATCTTCCCGCGTCGGCTTTTCGCCCCGCGGTGTAGACTTGAACTTGAAAATGCCCATCCGATAGTCACGCGGATAAGGCATTTGTGCTGAGGCGTCTTTGCCTCGCCCATTACCGGTGATCCCGTGGCAGTTTGCACAAAGGGCGCGGAACAGACCTCGTCCCTGGTCGGTTGTCGGGCCGGAGGCGTGCTTCAAGCGTTCCATGCTGACAAGAGTCACCAGATCTTCATCCTCAGTGATGACCGATGGTAAAACCGGAGCATCGGGGCTACCAAACATCGTGTCCACCACCCACGTCGAATCTTTCGACGCTTCATCCATCGGGATTTCCTTCTGGATTTGATATTTCATTGTGTGAACCAGATTTGGCTCGAACACAACGGGTGGTTGCTCAGTGGAGCAACCGAGAGCAAATAAAGTGAGGCTAGAAGCGGCGAGTAGTCCAAGCCGTTTTGTTGGATGCAGCAACAACATAAAAATTCTTGGCGTGAGCGGCGATAGTTAAGTACTTCCCATTGTAGTCTCCACAGCCCTTTCAGGAATCGGTGCAGATTGTCGCGGCTCGATCCAATGCGTCATCGATTCTACCCAGCACTCGTTCCTTTCCCAGGATTGCTAGGGTCTCGAACATGCCAAATCCACCCGCCTGACCGGTGGTCGCGACCCGAATGGCATGAATGATGTCCTTAAGCTCAATTTCCATATTTGCGCAAAATTGCCCAATCTGTTGTTCAAGTTGATCGGCGCTGGAAAAGTCGACTTGGGCTAAATGAGCACGGAGTTCAAGCAGTAAAGGGCGAGCATTCTGCGGCTTGCAGATTCGCTTGTTGAAAGCTTTATCGTTAAAGCAGAATTCATCGATAAAGAAGTAATCAAAGTCGAGAATGTCTCCGGCCATCTTGAGTCGATCGTCGGCGCCTTCAACGACCTTGGCAAGTTTTTCCTCGGCTTCGGGGGTCCCGAGCAAACCGGCACGAGCAGCAAACGGTTGGGTTCGTTCAATGCGCGTCGCGAGCGGCAATTGTGCAAAGGCGTCACCTTGGAAGGCAATCAGTTTTTTGGGATCAAATGACGCTGGTGACTTGTTCACCCTTTCAATGGTGAACAACTTGACCATCTCATCAACGGTGAATTTCTCAGTTTCCCCATCGAGTGACCAGCCTAGCAACAGAAGGTAGTTGAGGATGGCTTCGGGCTCGAAACCAATCTCACGATAGAAGTCGATGATGACTGGATTGAACGTGTCGGCCTCGACAGGAATATTGCAGCGTTCAGCTATATTCCTGCCTCGTGTGAGCAATTGCGAAAAGTCCTTATTGTTTTCATACTTCGCCAATTTTCGTTTGCTTAATTTCGCCGAGCCACCGGGTTCGGCAACATACGGCAGATGTGCGTATTGCGGCCGTTCATAGCCGAGCGATTCCAAAATGAAAATTTGGCGTGGAGTGTTTGGTAAATGTTCTTCGGCACGTACCACATGAGAAATGTTGAAGTCATGATCGTCGATCACACTGGCGAGGTGGTACAGGCAACTGCCATCGGGACGTTGGATGACGGTGTCCTGCTCCTGTGCCCATTCGAACTGGACCTCTCCACGCACTAAGTCATTGATCGTACATGTCCCCTCTCGCGGCATTTTTAGTCGCAGAGTACGCGGGCGACCCTCTGCTTCGTACGCTGCTGCCTGCTCATCTGTTTCTGCCATCCACTGACGGTCGTAGAAAAATCGTTCCCCTTTCTTCTCAGCTGCATCACGTTCTGCTTTCAATTCCTCGGGGGTTGCATAGTCGCGGTAGGCATGACCACTGGCAAGTAACTGCTCAGCTGCTTCCTGATAGCGTTGGGATCGCTTTGATTGATAGTAGGGCGCGTGTGGTCCATCTACGTCGGGCCCTTCGTCCCAGTCCATTCCGAGCCAACGGAATCCGTCCAGAATCGGCTGTAAGGCTTCGCTTACATTTCGGCCAGCGTCAGTATCATCAATTCGCAAGATGAACTGCCCCCCGCTTTGCCGTGCAAGCAGCCAGTTGAAGAGAGCAGAACGGACTCCACCGATATGGAGATAACCCGTGGGACTGGGGGCAAAGCGTGTTCGTATCATGGGAAGCTTATCGATCTTCGAGGGGGACAGGAGTACCCGTGAAGATATACGAATCTGGTCGATTGACGTAGTGTGCCTCTAAGCTTGATCGGCGTCAGCCTGGTCCCGTCGGCTTAGTGGTCCCCGAGTTGCTGCCGAAGCGTTTTCATACCTCGATGCAAGAGACCGGCGATCGCGCCACTTGTTTTCCCTGTGATTTCCGCAACCTCTGACAATTTCAGGCCCTCAAGATAGTGCAAGCGAATTGCTTCTCTTTGGGACTCGGGCAGGTTTTCCACTGCTTCTGCCATTTGGATAACATTTTCTCCGAGCATTACATTTTGGCTGGGCGTAGGAGACTGTCCGGCCAGTAAACCCTCGAGTCGCAACGAAGAATGCGCCAATTTTTGTTCCATGGATTGTTCGCGTCGGACATCTCGTTTGTCGCGATGCATGTCGCGATCGAGGTGACAGATATGATGCGCCAAGATTTGACGCAACCAGCCTCTCAGTTCCGCCTCGGTGGAACCTCGGAATCCATCGAATCCTTGCACCGCTTGAAGCATGGCTTGCTGCACCATGTCGCTGGCACCTACTTTTGCTTGAAAGGCTCGACGTAGCTGGATTCGTGCGAGCATTCGAAGATAGGGCTCATAATCCGCGACGATGGCGGGATCGGTCACGTCGACTTTGGGATTGTCCTCGCCTTCGATTTGGTCGTTCATAGTGAGTTATTTATGCGTCAGATGAGATAGAGTCGTTCTGCTCGATGAGATTCGCCGTTTCAGCCTTGATAGACTCAGTGACGACGGTCGCGAGCATGTCAAGTTCAGCTTCCGTAGCGATCAGTGGAGGCATCAAAATGATCACATCACCCAAAGGTCGGATCCAGACACCATTGCGAACTGTCCGGCGGCAAACAGATCGACCTAACTGTAATTCTGATGGAAAGGGTCGACGCGTTGCACAGTCGGCGACGAGTTCAATGCCCAACATCATACACCGGCCGCGGATGTCACCGACATGTGGTTGGTCTGACAGTTCGCTGATTATCCGGTTTCGTAGATATTCACCCTTCTCTGCAACACGATCGAGGTAGGATGATTCTGTCAACAAATCCAGCGAGGCCATTGCTGCAGCCGCCGCCAGCGGGTTGCCTCCAAATGTGTGACCATGGAAAAACTGCCGTGAATCACTTGCCCGCGCCAAAAATGCTTTGAAAACATGAGGTCGAGCCACAGTAGCAGCCATGGGGAGATAGCCGCCTGTCAGACCTTTCCCGATGCACAAAATGTCTGGCGTCACGGATTCATGTTCGCAGGCAAACATTTTTCCGGTCCGACCGAATCCGGTCGCTACTTCATCACAAATCAATAGCACGTTGTAGTGGTCACAAAGTTCCCTCAGGTTGCGCAGCAAACCCGCGGGGTGGGTGATCATCCCTGCTGCTCCCTGAACCAAAGGTTCCATCACGACCGCAGCCAGTTCCTCATGATGCTTCTCAAGCAGCATCTTGATTTCGTTGGTGTAGTATTCAAGTGGCGTCACTTCGATTTCCGAAGGGACTCGATAGCTGCATGGAATGGGGCCACGAATGGGCGAGAATAGAATTGGGGCAAAAAGTTGGTGAAAATATTTGATCCCACCAAGGGAAACGGCACCGGTAGTATCGCCATGGTAGGCGGATCCCAACGCAAGAAACCTTGTCTTGTTGGGTCTTGGGTCCTCTCGCTGTTGCCAATACTGAAATGACATCTTTAGTGCTGCTTCGACGGCTGAGGAGCCATCGCTGCTGAAGAAAACATGCCCCAGATCACCTGGGGTTAGTTCTGCCAAGCGTTTTGCAAGATCGTCTGTTGTTTGGCAGGACATACCCAACGTGGTGACATGTGCAACCCGTTGGAGTTGGTCCTGTATGGCGGAATCCAGTTTGGCATGCCGGTGTCCGTGGACATTGCACCAGAGACTGGAAACGCCATCGAAGAGTTTTTGGCCGTCCGTGGTGGTGAGCCAGCACCCTTCACCGTGGTTGATGACCAGTGAATCATGGTCAGCCATTTGCGTAAAACCGTGCCAGTGAGCAACTTGTGGTTCAGCGGGGTTCGTCATAGATCCATTCATTTAGGTGCATTTGCGGTTCGCATCGCTGCAGGAAACCGCTAAAACTAAGGTGTCCGCAACCAACGGAGTGAGACATCGATGGCACGAGAAGCAGTTTACCAACAATCTGATCCTGAGACCTCGGAGGCTCCTGTGCCTCCAGAGCAGGATGGCTCCCTGCGTCCTAAACGCATGGACGAAATGGTCGGCCAGCGTGATGTGATCGAGAGGCTTAAGATTGCGATCGAGGCAGCCCGACAACGTGGTGAACCCCTAGGGCACATTCTGTTTGACGGCCCACCCGGGCTCGGAAAGACCACTTTCGCAACCGTGATTCCAGCGGAAATGGAGACGGTCGTCCAGATGGCCAATGGTGCGGGCCTAAAAGCTCCCAAGGATCTTCTACCCTACCTCACCAATTTGTCTGAGGGCAGCGTCCTTTTTATTGATGAAATTCACCGTGTTCCCAAGGCTGTTGAGGAATACCTCTACACCGCCATGGAAGACTACCGGATTGATATTGTTCTGGGGGAAGGAGTCAGTGCTCGTACTCTGAACTATGAATTGCGCCCATTCACACTGATTGGGGCAACAACGCGGGCTGGCATGCTGAGCGCTCCGTTAAGAGACCGTTTTCAGATTCGCGAACATCTGGGCTGGTACACCGAGCCAGAACTGTGTGAAATCGTACGACGCAACTCAGTGAAACTGGAAATTCCCGTCGACGATCCATCCGCAAGCGTGATCGCAGCACGCAGCAGGAGCACTCCGCGTTTGGCCAACAATCGATTGCTTTGGGTGCGTGATTACGCACAGAGCAAAGCGAATGGGAAAGTGAGTGACGCCGTTACGACAGCAGCACTCGATATGATTGGGATTGATGTCCTCGGACTCGATAAACAGGATCGTGGCTATCTGGACACGCTGATTCGTGTCTTTGCGGGGGGGCCTGCAGGACTCGAAGCGATTGCCCATACGATGAATGTCAGTGGCGATACACTGGAGGATGAGGTTGAGCCATTCTTGCTACGCAGTGAACTAATCGTGCGCACGCGTCGAGGCCGCATTGCGACTGATAAAGCGTATGTGCACCTCAAGCGGCTTCCACCGAGTGCAACTGGTTGATACAGGTGCAACTGGCTGATGCAGGGATCGTGTTAATTTCCGTCCTGTACCGTCAGTTGGATTTGCTGCTTCGTTTGCGAACGACCTTCTTTTTTGCCTGGCTTGCTTTGGCAGGTTTCGTAGCTGATGTCGGTTGCTTCCCTTGGCGTGTCTTCGTTCTTGCAGGCGAAGCAGATGTTTTCTTTTTTGGTGCTTGCCGGGACGCTGGCTTGGGCTTGGTCACCGATTCATAGATTTCAATGTATTGCTCTACCGAAAGTCGCCTCACAGCTTCCGCGATTACATTCAGTGGAAGGTCGTCTGTGTTTTTGAACCTCACACAGGACTTTCCCATGTTCATCTTTTTCCCTGTTGCTTTCCAAGCCTGCTGAAACCATTTGTTTTCATCGCTGCTTGAGTACTGAGCGTGAAGATAAAGTGAACAATGGTTTTTTTGTGATGCCAAACAGATGTAAGGTAACGGTTCCTTGGGATTGCAGTGATATCCTGCTGGGTACAGGCGATGAGGTACAAAGTAACCAATCATGCCGTACTGCATTCCTTCTTTAAAACCAGTTGGCAGACTTTGCTTGATCAGTTTGCGAATGCTCGCGATGATCTTACGTCGTTCTGGTGGTAGTTCCTTGAGATATTCTGAGACGGTATTTGCGTTACTTTGCATCGTTAATCTGTTGGGTTGGGGGCAGATTGGGTGACAGTTTTATTCCGCTTGCCAACAAAACTGATTCCTGAACCGTTACATCATGTTCTGAGTTCCATGCCAATTTCTTTTTGCCTTGGATCACGTTGGCGAGGTCCTTGAATTCGGCGTCGTAGCGACCAACGGATGTTGGCATCTCAATATCCTGAAACCCTTTTTTAAACTGCCCTCGCGGTCGATCCAATGCAAGCCTGACCTTGGGCGGTTCAAGGGGGGCGATTTGAAATGTCCCCTGCTCGCCAACCACATTGAAGTGGCGTCTTGGGAAGCCAAAGGGATCAATGTGGTTGCAGCGTATCGTGGCTATTGCGTGTGGGTAATCAAATACGGCAAGTTGGTTATCCAGAAAAGTATCTTTATCCGGATAGCTGCTTCGGTTATGAGCTGTGATTTTTTCGGGGCGTCCCAGGATCGTGACCATGGCGTCGATCAAGTGACAGGCGAGTTCAAACATCCCACCGCCAGAGAATTCACTTAATTCCTGGCGTAGGGAATCGTTGGCCAATTTCCCCATTTCAGCTGTCACCTCTGTGATGCGACCAAGCCAACCTTTTTTCACGATATCAAATAACAGGACAAAGGCAGGGTTGTATCGAAGCATATAACCCATCTGGATCGTGAGGTCTTTTAGCTCGGCTTGTTTGTGCATTGCGCGGCAGGCTGGCAAGGAGCTCCCAGCTGGTTTGTCCAAGTGTATGTGCTTACCCGCGGCCAGGCACTGCATCGCAGTTGGCACAAGTTGCGAGACGCGGGTTTCGACGGCAATCGCTGCCACATCGCTATTCAGTAAATCGCTCTGACTCATCCACGTGACATCACGATAAACATCTTTGCCAGCGATTTTTTTGCGTTGGACTTCATTTGGCTCGACCACACCCACCAGTTCGAAAATGTCATCGAGTCCGCGGATCGCCGCAAGTTTTCCGGCCGCATGGGGATGGCTTGTGCCAATTTGGCCGATGCGAATTCTTGGTGTTGCTGGCAGGATTCCATGAGCGGTGGGAAGCAAGCCAGTTGTGAGGAAGCCAGCACTCGCTGTGAATCCCCCGCCCACCATGGCACGTCTTGAGATTGTCTTTTCGTTTTTTTTCTGATTCATGCCATGATCCTTGGGGTTTTGAGATGCTGTTGCCTCGACCACTTACGAAGCCTCCAGTTGTGATTGAAGCGAGTCCTGCCAATGCTGCGGTGTGTCGTTGCCCGTTGCTTCTTACTGCAACACAGCGGGGTGCATTCAGAGCGAAAAAAATTACAGGGGGGTGAACGCTGAAACCAAATCAGCGATGCTAAGGATACCGGGTGCACTATTTTGGTAATTTGCCCAATACCGATGGTCTATCGGAACAAATCAATCCAAGTTGTCTGATCCCTGCGAAATCAAGCTACCGGCTAAACACGCTACTTATCTCTCAAAGGAGAATTCATTGTCCGTTCCAGAAGAACATATTCTAGTCATTCCCGAGTCCGTGATTGAGCAGATCGGGACGATCGATGGTTTTGAATCTGATGTTGATAAGTTTCTCGTGCCAATTTTAGAAAGTAAGGAGCTGTCATTTCAGCCTCGGGGCGCGATGGAGATCGATCCATCCTACAAGCAATTGATTCCCTATGTCCTGCTTGAATGGACGGACGGTGACGGCGTGATCCGGCTCTTTGCTTATACCCGTGGAGGGGGTGGTGGAGAGTCTCGCTTGCACGCCAAGCGTAGCGTTGGAATCGGTGGCCACATCAGCCGGGAAGATTCTGCAGAAGGTGCAGACCCGTATACGACCGGAATGCAGCGTGAGTTGGCAGAAGAGGTGTGCCTGGATTCTGAGTACAGTGAAACGCGCGAGGGATTGATTTATGATCCCTCCAATGATGTTGGCAAAGTGCATTTGGGAGTGGTGCATCGCTTCGTGCTCCGTACTCCTGATGTCTCCAGCAACGAAGCAGACTTGGCGGAGGGAGGATTCGTGACCATTGATGCCTTGCGAGCTGAGTGGGATCGGTTGGAAACTTGGACGCAGCTTGCGATTGATGCATTGTATTCATGATTATGGGCGATTTGCTTTTTCGGTTTCAGCTACAGCACATGAAATCTCTCAATGATAACTTTGAGTTGCATGAGTTTAATTACAGGTCGGCAGAATGATTTATCTAGATAACCATGCCACGACTCGATGCGATCCGCGAGTTGTAGACGCGATGGTGCCTTGGCTCTCAGAACATTATGGCAATCCACACAGCAGTCACTCGCTTGGGGTCGAATCACATCAGGCCATGGAAAAAGCAGTTGTTCAAATTTCCAAATTGCTCAATGCTCCCGCCGATTCTGTGGTCATGACCAGTGGAGCTACGGAAAGCAACAACTTGGCGATTCGGGGAATGTGCCTGCACCCGCGTCAAAAACGCAGGCACATTGTCACTGTGACCACGGAACATCCTGCGGTGTTGGATGTGTTTGCGGATCTTCAAAGTAGCGGCTTTCGAGTGACTCACGTTCCTGTGCAACAGACTGGTTCTGCCAATGCCGGGATCGTTGACCTGCAGAAACTCGAAGAAGCAATTGATGACGACACTGCTCTCGTTTCCGTAATGTGGGCCAACAATGAAATAGGTGCCATCGCGCCGATGAAAGAGATCGCTGAACTGTGCCATGATCGCGGAGCACTTTTGCATAGTGATGCGACGCAGGCCGTGGGGCGAATTCCAGTCGATATGATCGATGTGGATATCGATCTTTTGAGTGCCACTGCCCATAAGTTATATGGTCCCAAAGGAACAGGATTGCTGATGGTTGGCAACTCGAACCGCAGAGTCCGACTTAATCCGCAAATTGTGGGAGGAGGTCAGCAGCGTGGTATCCGAAGTGGGACAATGAACCCAGCAGGGATCATCGGCATGGCGACCGCCATGCAGCTGTGTGACGATGGGATGCATGAACATAATGAACGAGTTGCACAGCTTCGTGACCAAATCTGGAACACGTTGAACTCACATATCGATGGTTTGCGACTGAACGGGCCAGACTTCGGGCAAGAGCGGCGATTGCCAGGAAATCTAAATCTTGCTTTGCCAGCAATTGAAGGGCAGGCGTGGATGTCAGCCGTGCCAGAGATTGCGTTCAGCAGTGGTTCGGCTTGCAGTGCTGCACATTCTGCTCCCAGCCACGTATTGACTGCATTGGGAATTGACGAGTCGACTGCCCGCCGTAGCGCGAGGTTTGGTGTGGGACGATTCACTCACACGCAGGATGTACAAACAGCTTGTGAAATGCTCGTGGACGGTCACTCTAAATTGCTTGCATTAGTAAATTGAGCACGCGTTGGCGTTTTGGTGATGCGCACCGCCCGAGTAAGCAGCGGGGGAAAATCTCTCTTTACCGGGCGTGGACCATGAGGTTACCATTCACCCAGAATCCTCGTGGTTTGATGTGCTAGATGGCACTCGGTAAGACCACGACTCATAAGCATCATTCAAGGATTGAACGATGGGCGCAGTCCCAGTGCTACTGATGGTGACGTTGTTCGGCACGTTGAGTGCCCAACCTCACCTCGGCGTTTGTATTTCTCAGACCGCTGATATTCAGCGTCTCTTTGATGCCCGTTTGCCCAGTTCCAATTACTCGGATGACGGTCTGCAGGTGCGAGAAGCTCTGGCCGATCAGGCGTGTGGGCATGATGTGGCTGTGTATCTTGTTTCGGATGGTACTGTTGTTAACCCAACCAGTGTTGGCAAAATAACGGGCACAGCGAACGCCAATGCTCGTCATTTGCAGCAGCCCGATGATTCATCCCCTGTAGCAATCCCGGAGCTTGTCAATGGATCGGCAGGGTGCGTTTTAAATGCGGCTCGCAACTCGCGGGTGATCACAGCGCGGAAGCCTGATAATTCCGGCGCGGCTGGCTCAGGATTTAGCTTTCCATCGGTTCCGCCTTCCTTGGCTGAGGCGGGTCAAACGTTTGCACAGAATGTTGATCGTGCTGGCCGTCCCATTGACCCTGCGGCTTCGGCACTGGGTGCGACGAACGGAACGACTTTGCCGTCAACCACGGCAGCAAGTCCACCGTCATTCCCCGTTCCACCGTTTACCGGTTCCGCCGGTGAGGCACCTGCTGGTTCCGCTTCTGCCAATGCAATGTCCGCTACTACTTCCACGCGGGCTGCCCCTTCGGTTTCATCGCGTGACACTGCGACTCGAGCTACCAACTGGGGGCAGTTTCCCCTGCCCACAACGGCTCCAGCAGCGACGACATCAAACCCTTCAGCTTTTGGTTCCAACCCCGTACCAGCGGCGAATGCTGCAGCATCAGGGCTGCGTAGTACCGGGGCGAGTCCGTTGTTGCCGACGGATACCTTCGGGCGAACACCCAACGGGTTAACAACAGCGTCTGCCGGTCGCACGGCTCAATCTGGCTACGCCACCGCGCCGCAATTAACAACGAATTCCGGGACGCCGGGATTCGTGCACGTGCCGACGACGGACAGTATTTTTAGTCGAAACCACGCTGCAAGCTCCAACGCTCCGACCAGTTTTGGTGTTGGCTCTAATACGTCTCGCCCTGCTCGTGAAGCAACGACTGCGAACAATTTGAATTCAATGCGTGCTACATCATCGGGACAGGCCGTAGCAGGCGTGCCCGTCGGGCAACCGCCAATCGGTCGCTTCGGCTCGAATCCTTCGGCATCTTTCAGCCAACCGTCCACAGGTGCCTATCCAGCGGTCGCGTCCGGTGCTCCGGCCACTGCCGCAGGTTTACCCGCATCCCGACCTGACGCTCGACTGTCGGCCGCACAGGTGGCTGCTGGTGCATGGTCCGTCGATGCTTTTGGTCAACCGGTTGATCGCACGGGGCAACGCATTGCTACTGCGACGGGGCTGAACCATGGTCAACGAGTCAACCAGCAGGCACAAGCGACCGGAGCAGCAGGCTTCGGTGGTTCATTCGCAAACCAAACAGCGACACACATGACCAACGTTCGCCCACATACTGGGGGTGGGAATGCGGCGACGCATAGAAGCACGAACATGCAAAATGAGGGAGCATCAAGATTTAGTCATCCCACAAGCAACGAAAAACCAAATCAGACTGGCGGGGCTACGCTAGCCTCAGCCACGGGCAGCATCCCACGAATCACCGAAACTCAGGTGATTGAAACAGAAACAGTCACAACTCAGCCGCTGTTCAACGGACTGCTGTTGATTTCCATCGTGGCCAATATCTACCTCATTTTCTGGCTGAAAAATCTCCGCCTGCAATATCACGAGATGGTGGCAGCAAAGCGGATGGCTAGTTCAAACGCGTCGACCAGCTAATGCCGCTGACCAACTAGTGCACAGGGTTGCCACTCACGCTTTTGGCTAACGGTCGATCTTGTGACGGGGTATTTGTGGCATCAAAAAGTAATCATTCCAGATTCCTTAGCCGTTTCAGATTTCTTGACTCGCCGCCTTGCCGCGCGGCCGGTACCCGCGGCTCACTATTGGCGGAAAATAATCTTCTTTAGTTCTTGGTGTGAAAGTTTTGAGTGACTCAAATGCAACAATCTTGTTGACGTAAGCGTCGCTGTTTCTGTGCGCAATTGACTCCCCCGTTGGTGCCTCTGTGCATCATCGACGGCTTGTTATGTAAGGCTTTGTAACGCTGCGTCAGGCTTGGTAAGCCCGGTTGGACTAATTGCCGCTCGGCGGCCGATTGATATATTAGTAATCTGTGGTTTCAACAATTTAGCGGGTTGGTCCTGCAAATTTTACGCTATCATGAATTTTGGTTGGGGATAGGCCAGTAGCCCGAATTGCGGGCTTGGGCCGGCTCGCCAGCTGTGCCTCGCGAAGCTAGCGTGGCAGCAAAGTGTCCTGATCTGTTCGCTTCTTATCTTCAGCATTGGATTCAGGTGTGACCAAGACCCTGCGTCCTACTCTTAGGAATTACGATGAGCAAGAAATTACTGATTGTTGATGATCATGAAATTATTCGGCTCGGACTGCACTCAATGTTAGAGATGACAGACCTCGAGATCGTTGCTCAGGCGGCGTCCGCAGCCGAAGCACTCGCTGCGATTGAGACTGCGACTCCTGATGTTGTCTTGATGGACATCCGTATGGAGGGTGGTGATGGCTTGAATGCCCTGGGCCGAATGAAGCTGGATCACCCGGATTTGCCCATCGTGCTGTTCTCGGCGTATGACAACCCAACCTACATCGCTCGGGCTGTTGCTTTGGGAGCATCAGGGTATGTGTTGAAGTCAGCCTCACGTGAGAGATTGGTCGAAGCTCTACAGACCGCTGTTGCTGGTGAGTCCGCTTGGACGAGGGAAGAGTTGCGTCGCGTGACGGGGGCGTTGGCGACACCGCGGCTTAGCCAAGATATTGAGGTCCCACTGACGCAGCGTGAAAGCGAAGTGCTCAGGCAGATGGCCCTTGGATTGACCAACAAGGAGATCGCCAAGATGTTGGGGATCAGTTACGAAACGGTCAAAGAGCACGTCCAGCATATACTCCGCAAAATTGGTGTGAGTGATCGAACGCAGGCTGCTGTTTGGGCAGTAAGGAAGAATCTGGTGTGATCCAGAGCGAATAGAACATTTCGATCGACTCAATCCGCCGCGTGCATACACGTGGCGGATTTTTTATTGCCGCATTGTCGCAGATTGCAAGCATTCAACCGTCATTCTGGTTGGTCACCATCGTGCGGGGGGGAGAGTCACCAGATTCGGAAGCGGTGGAGTTCCTCTTTATTGATTGTTGGTGTTTTTCATACGTATGACCTTGTTCAGGAGGTCTCGGAGACTTTGTTCTGATTTGGTTGGCCACGAAAAAAGCCAGCCCCGCGAATGCGGGGCTGGCTCGTTCGTTTCAACGCGTTTCAAGTGAGTTGTCTCACTCGCTGGTTGGGATCAGTGGTCCTTCGCCAGAGCCGAGTCCACCTTTCAGGTCGCCATCCACGCTTGGCATGCTTTCACCCGCTTCTGCGGCTTCAGCCTCAGCGGCAGCACGTTCTTGTTCCTCACCCCAATCAACTCGTTTGAGTGAGAGGCCAATTTTCCGCTCGTCTGTGTCCACGCGAAGTACTTTGACTTCCAGTTCTTGGCCCACTTTGACGACTTCTTCGGGATCTTCGACTTTATGTTCGGCCAATTCGCTGATGTGCAACAAGCCTTCCAAGCCGTCTTCGAGTCCGATGAAGACACCAAAGTTAGTGATCTTCGTGACGGAGCCTTTGACGAGTTGTCCGGGCTGGTACTTATCAGGAATGTCGCCATCCCATGGGTCGTTATCGAGTTGCTTGAGGCCCAGTGCGATACGACGTCGCGATTCGTCGACGCTGAGCACGCGACACTTGATTTCCTGGCCTTTTTCCAGCAATTCGCTGGGGTGACCGATCTTTCGTGTCCAAGACATGTCGCTGACGTGCAACAACCCGTCGATTCCCTCTTCCAGTTCGATGAAGGCACCGTAATTGGTGAGGTTTCGCACCTTGCCGGTAACGTCTTGGCCCTCGGGGTAGCGATCGATCACTTCGTCCCATGGGTTCTTTTGGGTCTGTTTCATACCCAAGGACAGTTGCTGACCCTCTGGGTCAACACCCAAGATTTTGACATCGATTTCGTCGCCGATGTTGACCAATTCGCTTGGGTGATTGACGCGTTTGGTCCAGCTCATCTCACTGATGTGTACCAGACCCTCAATGCCAGGCTCGAGTTTGACGAAGGCACCGTAGCTCATCACATTGACAACTTCGCCTTTGTGATCGGAGCTGACAGGGTACTTGGACTCGATGTTTTCCCACGGATTGCGGTCTTTCTGCTTCAAGCCGAGAGCGATTTTCTGCTTTTCCCGGTCGATATGAAGCACTTTGACTTCGATTTCCTGGTCGATGGAGACCATTTCGGTTGGGTGCCCGATTCGCTCCCAAGCCATGTCCGTGATATGCAGCAAGCCATCGATGCCACCAAGGTCGACGAATGCACCGAAGTCGGCGATGTTCTTGACGATACCTTTGCGGATTTGCCCGACTTCGAGCTCTTTCATCAGGTAAGCACGATCTTCTTCGCGCTGGCGTTCGATAAGCGAACGACGGCTGATGACGATATTTCGACGGGTATCGTCGATCTTCAGTACTTCGGCTTGGATGACGCGGCCAATGAAATCGCCGATGTCGCCCGGGCGACGAATGTCGACCTGACTGCCCGGTAAGAATACGTTGACACCAATATCGACCAGCAAACCACCTTTGATCTTTCGGATGACCGTACCGGTGACCACTTGGCCCTCGCTGATCTCTCCGATGATCTTTTCCCACTCGATGATCTTTTCGGCTTTGCTCTTGCTCAGCGAGATCATTCCATAGGGGTCATCAGCGGCCCCAAGCTCGTCCTCCATCTCTTCGATCAGGACTTTTACAGTCGTGCCGACGACTGGTTTTTCTTCTTCAGGGCCCCATTCATTGAGGCTGACGGTACCTTCACTCTTGAAGCCGACGTCGATCAAGGCCCATTCATCGTTGACTTCAACGATCCGGCCGTCGACGATTTCACCTTGGGCGTAGTCTTGTTGATCTTGTTCCAGCCAGTCCAGCAGCCACTCGTCTGCTTCTTCTTCAGGGGCCAAAACTGCCAGTTCGTTGACGATGTCGTCGTCGTCCAAACTTCGGATAAGGTTGCGATTAACCATTTGTTTTTCCAGAGGTGAGCGGAGCTGACTGACGACCCAGTCGCTCGACGTCTCGGGGGTTAGTGTAAAAATTGGTCGTATTTACGTGACCCAACGTCACGTAAGCAGCCCGGTAACCTATCAAAGCCCAAAAATCGTCACAACAGCTAAGTCACCTGTTTGCTGTCATTTATTGGTCTTGTTCATGCTGCAAATCTACTTGTTGTCCGCTGAACCTGTCATAGGGATTCAACTTTCGCGCTCTGCTGCTGAGCTGAGTATTCCTCCAGCAGTTGCTGGTTTCGCATTATCTCCGCAGAAAAATCAGGGTGCGAGCTGCATGCAGTGGGGGCGAGCCTCTCGGGGAACCACCCTCGCCTCTTACTCCGTTTCACCCTAGCGACTTAAAAGTTATCGTTTCTTAGCCATCGGCCATTGCGGAAAATTGCCCGGTAAATGTGATTTCGAGAGGGTAATTGCAAGTCGATCGAAGCAGAGCTCCGCTGAATCATGTCAGCTGTCAGTCAGCGACTGATGATCGAAACCACGCGGCCACGCTAAAAATCAACGAAAACCGGACATTCGTGTTTGTGATTTCAGGCCGTTCGGTGATTTCCGAGGCTGTCTGCACGCTCAATGCCTGTCCCCGGGGTGCAGATGAGGCAAGGAAACGTAACAATGCCAGAGCATTTCCCAAAACTCCCCGCTTTCTTTTCAGCAATTCATGTCCGGATCAACTTCTCTGCGTATTGCTCTCGGTGGTGATCATGCAGGATTTCCCCTCAAGCAGGTTGTCGCTGAGCGACTCAGTGGAACAGCTGTCTCGCTGACTGACTGTGGTACCAACAGCAGCGAGAGTTGTGACTATCCGGACTTTGCTGTCGCGGTTGCCAAGGAAATCATTGAAGGACGGGCAGATCGCGGCATCGTGGTTTGTGGTAGCGGGGTGGGAGTGAGTGTGGTGGCCAATAAAATTCCCGGCATCCGAGCCGCGGTTTGTCACGACACCTACTCGGCTCACCAGGGGGTTGAGCACGATGATATGAATGTCCTGTGCATTGGGGGCAGGATCATTGGTTCGGAGTTGGCATTCGAAATTATCGACTCGTTCTTGCAAGCTCGTTATGTGCCACAGGAACGACATGCCAGACGGCTCGAGAAGGTTTTGCAAATCGAGCAGCATGGGCTGAGTGCCCTCGATTGAGCAGTGCATCGCATCGAGAATAAGGGTGAGCCCGTTTTGACAGTGGCCCCTGTTGATTCAGGGAAGCTGCCCAATTGTCTGCTACACCGTCATCAATATGTTCAGAAAAGCTTGGGTGCATCGATCTTGATCCGCTGTGCAGACTGAGACAGTGCGGCGTTCATGATTTCAATAGCAGCACGAGATTCGAGTGTTACTCCGGCTCGGACGCCAACGCACGGATCGTGGCGACCCTTAGCCAGTTCAAACTCAATCTCAGTGAGGTTTTTTTGAACCGATTGCTGTGGTGAGTTGATGGTGGAAGTTGGTTTGAACGCCACGCGACACACGACAGGCATCCCCGTGGTGATGCCTCCCAGCAGCCCTCCATGAGAGTTGCTTGTATACCCATGGCTTCGTATTGGGTCGTTATTTTCGCTCCCCAATCGCTCAATGACGTTCGCTCCTGCACCAATCTCGCACGCTTGGACAGCGTTCAATCCTCCCAGTGTGCCCATCAATCTGGCTTTCAGGCTTTGGTACAAAGGGTCGCCTAGAAGAGGAGGCACGTTAAGTGCAACGACTTCAACCGCGGCTCCGAGAGAATCTCCTGCTTTACGTGTTGTTTTAATCAGTTCGCCTGCCGCCGCTGCGAATTCTGCGTCGAGTGAGTGAATTTCAGAAGCCTCCATTTGCTGGATTGCTTGCTGAATTGTCTCGGAGGCAATGGTGACTGAACCCGTTTGGTCAATCACTTTTTCGAAGTGTTCTGCCAGAGAGACCGATGAACGCAGTGAGCCCACTTGTGAGATGGACGAGAGGATGACCGTTCCAAACTGCTCTTCGAGAAACAAGCGTGCGATCGAGCCACCAATGACATCGCTGATGGTCGATCGGTAACTTGATCGACCTCCACCTCTAACGTCGACAAACCCGGATGACTTATGGAACTTCACTAAATCTGTGTGTCCCGGTCTGACCTCGCCCGTCTGGCCGCTGAATTGGGTGTAGTCACCGGACTTCTTTGAGGTGGATAGGACGATTGCTGAAATTGGCTCTCCTGTCGTAAAACCGTCCTCGTAGCCTTCGGTCTCATAGGTCTGGTTTTCGACCTCGGCAGACAATTTGGATCCAGTCAGTAACTGTTCGTGATCTTCTCGGTAAAGACCCGAAAGAAAGATGACTTTGTCTTTCTCGTTTCTGGGGGTGCCGTGACGATTCCCGCCTGGACGTCTGCGATCCAGATAATGCTGAACATCGGTTCGGCGAATCCGCTGACCGGCAGGACAACCGAAAACAATGGTCGTCACCGCTGGGCCGTGTGATTCGCCAGCACCAGCAACGCTGTAGATCGGTCCGCCCAGAATTTCCATTAATCAGCTGTCCCATGGTGGTATCAAGTAAACTCAGAGAACAGCATAGCGTGGAACGTTTTTTTGATGTAGATGCTCTGCCTGAGCCGGATGAAATAGGCAGGTTAGCGTTTGTGGTTCATGGAACGGGGCGGGCCGTCTTGGGTAACATCAGCCTGATGATCTGGGTTAAATTGACTTGCCCAATGAAATTGGTCGCCTGTACGTCGCTGGCGTCAGTCCCGCACACGGCCGTGATTGTTTGATGATCACCTAATAGAAGACACCCTGTTGAGCTTCCAGGTTCGTGGACAATGGTGGTTTTGGTGTTTGAGTATCGGAACAACGGTTCCGGCTTGTTGTAGTATGTTCTGGCTGACGGTGTTGTGTGTATCCATAGAATATTCGCGGAATCGATCTGTTTCTGAAGAAGTGCTATCTCGAGTGTTCATTCCCTGACATCCCCTCGACTGTCTCATGCCTTTACTGGTTTCTCCGATCAACTCACTGGTTCTTTTTTTCGCACTACTCGTGGTTAGTGCCACGGGGTTTGTGATTGGAGAGGAGCCCCAGATTCTGCCGGTCAGCAGTGAGGAAGCCGTTGCATCTGATTATTCGCATCAGCGGGGTGTGGACTTTTTGGATCGCACTTCGATGGCGTGGACAAACAAGTACAAGTGCTTCACCTGTCATACCAACTTCGCTCATCTCATTGCAGTTTCAGAGCTTGAACAGCGACCAGAGTATTTTCAGAAGGTTCGGACTTCACTGAATGAGCTGGTCCAGGCACGTTGGCAAGAAAAAGGCCCAAGATGGGATGCCGAAGTGGTTATGGCAGCAATGACTCTGACGCTTGTTGACCGTAACCTTGGGGAGCCGTTGAGCCAAAATGCCATCCTTGCTTTGGACAAAATGTGGCAAGTGCAGCAACCGCATGGCGGATTTGATTGGCTGAAATGTGACTGGCCACCAATGGAATCTGATGATCAATACGGCGCCGTCGTGGCAGCAGTTGCGGTCAGCGCTACCCCTCGAACTTATCTGCGCCAGAAGCAGGTTCAGATCGGTATTGCCAGACTTGAGAATTATCTAAGTCAAAGCCGGAAGCAGGAACTGCGTTTGCATCATCGTGCAATTCTGTTGTGGGCTCAGTCACTGAAACCAGGCTGGATGACTCAACAGGAGATCGATTCCACCGTTGCAGAATTGACTGCACTGCAGCGACCCGATGGTGGTTGGAACACACCTTCTCTCGGCAAGTGGGATAGGGAGGATGGAGGTGTCCCTGATGTGACAACCAGCGATGGTTACGGAACCGGCTTTGCCATATTGATGCTCACCAAGGCAGGATTGAAATCTGATAACGTAGTGATTCAGAAAGGATTGGCTTGGCTCAAAAAGAACCAAAGACAAAGTGGGCGTTGGTACACCAGATCCGTGAGTCGAGATAGTCGCCACTTTTTGACCCATGCGGGAACTGCAATGGCGCTCATGGCACTGCAGGCGAACGGCGAAGAAGAGAACTGATTTTTGGGTTTCTAGATTCGGATTTTGGTTTGGAGGTTCCTTGCTTGTAGGTTCCTCGCTTGTAGGTTCGTCTTGATTCAATCTGAAGGCAAGCCGATGCCAACACGCTCCAGATGATTTCGTACCAATCTAGCCACTTGATAATTGAGTGCAGCATCAGTAACAGATGTTAGCGGCATCTCTCGCTCGGATGATTTGACGAGGCAGCTTGCGACTTCTGTTGAAAATGAAGGATTCGCTTCTCGAGACTTGGCCAGCGGTTGGCTGATTCCCATATCCTTTATCGAGTGATTGGAAATTCTTGCCGTCTTCGATAAATCTAACGCGATAATTGATCTGCTGAGTTGTTCACGATCCATTTTGATTGTCGCTCTCCCTTGCATTTTGAAGATAAGCACGCTCAACGGGATAAGCCCAACCATGAAGGTCACAAGCGGAATGAGGGCAAAATGTCAGCATCGTCGGAAGTGAAAATGTAGCCCGCATTGTCAAACGAATGCCGCACCCAACGGTACAGAGTATCGCAATGAACCAAGTGGGAATTTGGATGCGCGCGTTGCCTATTTTACATCGATAGCTGAATACCAAGGTCTCGTTGGTATGTAGTTCAGTGCGAATAAAAGTTCGCGTGGTCGCTTGTTTGACGCAATCGACGGTGGCCACTCGTGGGTGCTGTCACTACGACCCTCGGGACCTTCCGGCGACTGTTGCTGGTTTCCGGCAGCAGTGTTCTGGGGGGCCGAGGCTTCACCTTGGGAATGGCAATGACCCATTGTTCGTCCGTTGACTCAATAAATTTGATTCCCACACCAGCGGAAGCTTGGTCAAAACATCATTGGATGTCCTGTTGCATCGAGGCTCGGTTGCGGAACCGTTTACAACGGCAGGGTGACGGCTATTTTGTGCTGGTCGCATGATCGATGAGTTTCCCGACATATTTCCCAAGCCGTGCGGGAGGATTTCTTGCTTGTCGAGTTAGACCCGCAAGTTGCTTTTTTTCCGCTTCGGTTAGCTGTGCGTTCATGTCAAGGACATTCAATGCTGCTACAGCGGCGAAGTGCCCGTGGCGATTTACATCGGCCAGTTCAATGAGACGTTCGACAGCCTTTCGCTGCGTAGAAATACTTTCATCGGAAAGCAGTCCGTCGCAGGCGGCGATGGCTACGCTGGGTGACTCATCGTTGCTGGCAGTAACCAAAGCTTTGTTTCGCTTCGTCTCACTGTTCGACCGCGTTGCCAGTCCGCGAACAGCCCAAAAGCGTATCCCGCTATAAGGGTCCGTCGAAAGCTTTACCAACTCTTGAGTCGAGTAACCATTGCTGGGATCCATGGAGCGAAAAGCAACGTCTGACAAACGAGCGAAAAGTTTCTTGTGCGATACAGCATATTCCCGGGGAGATTTTGAGCCTGCCAAACGGTGCATTTCTGCTTCGGGTAACAAGCCCAGGTCAAGTGTTTCCTGCATCCACTTTTGAAGCGTGTTTCGCAGTTCAGTTGTCTTTCTCTGGTAATCAGGTGAATTTGCCAAGTTGCTGATTTCATCAGGATCAGCTTGCAGATCAAACAGTTCCTCGACGGGTTTGTTTTGCCAGAATTTTGCCTGGGCGGCGTTGAGATCTCCCGCACGGTACATTTCGTTCCAGACTCGCGTTGTGGGGGTTTGGAACATGTAGTCAACATGTTTCAGGTACGGGCGGTCGGGATAGAAATGCCTCATGTAGATGAATCGGCCGTCGGTGCATGTGCGGACCATGTCAATCCGTTCGTCCATGCGTCCCCGGTAGCCGAAAAGATATTTCTTTGCTGCCCCGTTGTACTCGCCAGCAAACGGTATGCCCTGCATGTCGGTCGGTGGTTTCAGGCCAGCCAGGCTGATGGCAGTTGGTCCCAAATCAACAAAAGATACAAGGCGGTCGGTGACTTTGCCGCTTCCGTAATCAGCGGGAGCTAATTGCCTGAACTTGGCGGGTACGTGCAATAACAATGGGACGCGAAGTCCGGAATCAAATGGCCAACGCTTGCTTCGAGGCATTCCGCTGCCGTGGTCACCGTAATAGAAAATGATGGTTGATTCGTTAAGACCATCCACTTTCAGTTCAGCAAGTAGTTCTCCCACTTGCTGATCCATCTCGGTCATTTTGTCATAGTATTGGGCCCAGTCATGTCGGACTTCCGGAGTGTCGGGATGGTAGGCGGGAAGCGGTGCTTCCGCAGGGTCATGCTTGAGTTGATGGGGTCTTGTTCGAATCTTACTTTCGTGACTGACAGTGAAATTGAAAATGGAAAAAAACGGTGTGTCTTTTCCTGGGCGATTGCGCCAATGTGCTTTTCTACCGCTGTCATTCCACCCACCATCTTCTGTGGCAAAGTTGTAGTCCTTCTTTGAATTGTTAGTGCAGTAATAGCCTGCTTTGCGAAGAATCTCAGGGTAAGTATTGAAGTTCGCTGGTAATCTGACTCCGCTACGCATGTGATGTCCGCCGAGGCTGGTGGCGTGCATTCCAGAGATGATCGTTGTTCTCGCTGGTGCACACACGGGAGCATTGGACCAACAGCGATGGTAGCGAAGTGACTTTTTAGCAAGTGCATCGATGTTCGGAGTATTCGCATACTCGTCTCCATAGCAACCCAGTTGCGGGCCGTTATCTTCGCTGGTAATCCAGAGGATATTGGGCTGTGCTCCCGTTGCTGCCGCTGTTGCGACAAGGGCTGCGAAAATAAGATGATTCAGTCGCGTGAGCGTCATGGAGTGTATTCCAGATTGGAAGTTAAGCGATAATGTCTTGCACAACTCGGCCGTGAACATCGGTCAAGCGGTAATCGCGTCCTGAGTAGCGGAATGTAAGGCGTTTGTGGTCGATCCCCATTTGATGCAGGACCGTCGCGTGCAAGTCATGCACGTGAACTCGTTTCTCGACGGCATGCATTCCAAAATCGTCCGTTGCTCCGTGCATCAATCCACCGCGGATGCCACCCCCAGCCAAGAACATGGAGAAGCCAGTATGGTGGTGGTCGCGGCCCGCTTTTTTCTTGTCTTTTGACTTGTCTACTTGTGCGTAGGGTGTGCGGCCAAACTCGCCGCCCCAGATCACGAGCGTGTCATCGAGCATGCCGCGATCCTTAAGGTCACGCAATAAGGCAGCTGTTCCCCGGTCGGCGTCAGCGCACAACGTGCGGTGTGATTGATTGTTGTTCTTGTGGGTGTCCCAAGGCTGCTTTTGTCCTTTGCTGACGTAGAATACCTGCACAACACGTACACCGCGTTCCAGCAAGCGACGCCCAAGCAGGCAACTTCGCCCATATTCAGAGTCACCATAGGATGTACGCGTTTGTTTGGATTCCAATGAAAGGTCAAACGCTTCGGATGCTTCACTTTGCATTTGAAATGCCAGTTCCATCGAGCGGATGTGTGTTTCCAGTGCTGCATCACCTGGTCGAGAATCCATATGTTGGGCGTTCAATGCTTGGACCAATTCCAACTGCTTTCGTTGTGCTGCGTTGTTCAGGTTGGGATGGCGAATGTTGCTGATTAAATTTTCTACCTCAGTGTGGTTTGTATTGACCTCAATGCCTTGGTGTTGGCCGGGCAAAAAGGCGCTGGACCACAACTGGGGACCAACGACTGGCAAGCCTGGACACAAAGCAACAAAGGCGGGAAGGTTTTCGTTTTCGGTGCCTAGTCCATATGACAACCAAGACCCCATGCTGGGGCGTGTTGGCTGTTGATGGCCGGATTGCATCAGTAGCAAGCCTGGTTCATGGTTGGGGACATCCGTGTGCATCGATCGTATTACGCAAAGATCATCAGCATGCTTTGAGAGCTTTGGCAGCAGGTCGCTCATGATCACGCCACTGTCACCATGGGCGGTGAATTTGAAGGGCGATGGCATGTAACCAGCAGCCCGGTTTTTTCCTGCAATATCTTCCGAGGGAGATTCACCCTCGTGTTCTGCCAGCATCGGTTTGGGATCGAAAGTGTCGACGTGGGAAGGCGCGCCATTCATGAAAAGGAAAATGACACGCTTCGCTTGGGCAGAAGGGTGCACCACCTGCGGAGCACTGCCACCATCGGATTGTGGTGTGGATCCATTGGCTGAGTGCAACGCACCATAGAGCCCAATGGTCCCAAAGCCGGTTGCCGCCCGGCGGAGAATGTCACGGCGAGAACACTGTAATTGCATGCTAGTCCACCATGAACATTTCGTTACTGATCAGCAGAGCCTGTGCGTATTGTGGCCATGCATCGGGATTTTCCTGCGTGTCTTCGTTTGTTTTTTCCTGATCCAGGAATTCCTCTGCCAGGGACACTTCCATCTCGTCAGCGTCGCGGGAAAACAGGAGTTGGTAAGCATATTCAACCTTGGACCGAGTTGAACCGCCGTACTGTTTAAGGCGAGTCGCCAGAGTGTTTGCCTGGAAAACCATGAATTCGCTATTCAGCAGGAAGAGTTTTTGTAATGGAGTTGTGGTTTCAAAACGCACGGCACTGTGCGCATTTGGATCAGGGAAGTCAAAGCGAGCAAGCATCGGGTTCAGGTTCATGCGACTGATCTGGCTGTACAGTGTTCTGCGCCCTTCATTCGGTTTGTCCGGTTGCATTGAATGACCCCCAATCGTTGAATTCAGTCGACCAGTGACTGACAGGATGGCATCGCGATACGATTCAACACTCAAACGCCGTCTTGGCATTCTGCTTAGTAATCGATTTTCCGGATCAAAAGCCAGTTTGTCGGGATCGATGTGACTGCTCTGGCTATACGTCGATGAAAGCACAATTTCCCGTTGAAGCCACTTCCATGACCAACCATGATTCATGAAGCGGACCGAAAGATCATCTAACAAATCGGGATGAGTGGGTTGCTCACCGAGAGCTCCGAAGTTACTTGGAGTTCCAACCAATGCGTGTCCCAATAGTTGCTCCCACACACGGTTTACCAGAACGCGGGCAGTCAGCGGATTAGATTTTGCAGTGATGGCATCGGCAAGATCGCTTCTACCACTGCCGTTTTTGAAAAAGATAGGTTCCTCAGACAAAGCTGTTAAAAATCTTCTTGGTGCCAATTCACCTTTCTTCGTGGCATCCCCCCGGATCATTACATTTAGGTCAATTGGCTTTCCATCACGTACCACATGGTAAGCGTCTTCAGGTTTTTTGGCTTGCCCCTTGCCTTGCTTTGCAACCGTTGGGTTAAGCGGACGGTTGTACATTTCAGTGCTCGCAAATACACCGGCTAACGCATAGTAGTCTGTTGTAGGAATGGGGTCGTACTTGTGATCATGGCACCGTGCGCATGCGACGGTCAAACCGAGCAGTCCTCTAGAAACAGTATCCACACGATCTTCCCACTCGTCTGCCATGACTTCTGGTGAGTTGCGGCGGTAATACTTTGGTCCAAGTCCAAGAAAGCCTAATGCGATATGTTCTTGTTTGTCTTCCGGAATGATCAGGTCAGCTGCCAGTTGCAGTCGGATGAACTGATTGTAGGGGAGATCATTGGCAATCGCATTGATAACCCAGTCTCGGTAGTGATACGCATTGGGGTAGGTCAATGAGTCATTGCTGCCGACTTTGTGTGCTTGGTCTTCCGCATAGCGAGCGATGTCAAGCCAGACTCTTGACCATTTTTCGGCGTGTTTGGGTGACGCAAGAAATGTATCGACGAGTCTTCGCTTGCTGTCAGGCCTTTTGTCTGCCAGGTAGTTGGCAACTTCTGTTGGTGACGGTGGAAGACCACGTAAGTCAAACGAAAGTCGCCTGATGAATGTGCTGCGATCAGCTGATGTATTGGGGCTGATGCCACCTGCTTCCAATTTTTTCAGTATGAAAGCGTCCATCTTGGTCGTGCACCATTCTGGACTCTTTATCATGGGCGGAGGATGGCTCGTAGGTGATTGAAACGCCCATTGAGATCGGATTTCTTTCCAATCGAATTGAGCTGCTTTCTCCTCGCCTGCCTCGGTGTTCGTGCGTGGATCACTTGCACCGGCGGCAACCCAGATTTCAAAGTCCCGGATGACGTGTTCTGGGAGCTTTCCCTCCGGTGGCATTTTCAGATCTTCGTAGCGGAGTGCTGAGAGCAATGCACTACCCTCGATATCACCTGGGGTGATGATTGGCCCTGTATCGCCACCTCGCCGCATGGCGGCGGGCTGATCGAGTCGAAGGCCGCCTTGAATGTCAGCCGCGGCCCCGCCATGGCACTCGTAGCAATGTTTCACGAATGTGGGGCGTATCTTCCTTTCGAAGAAATCATCTGGGGTGGTTGCATTCGCTACCACGCACAAACTTACGCCACAAATGAGGTAAGACAGCTGCAGCAGTTCACGAGAGAATACAAGGCTAGTTCTCAATGCAGGTGCTTTTGGGCTGAGGTGGGAAAGTGAGGTGAGGGGCTTCATCTCGGCAGGAACTCGACGATGATCCTTAGCGAGTATACGGGAAACGGTACCCACTACCAAACGAAAAGGCCGACCTTGCAGCATGGGTACTGATCGATCACGCAGTTGCCGCAGCAATGGTTGCAGCCAAAAATGCATCTTGCTGCATCATGTTCGATGAAAATGAACGTGCTTCCAGACGCCACCGATTCGTTGCCATACGCGTGTTTCTTGAGTGGAACTGGTTGTGCTTTTGTTGTCACCGCCAACGCGTTGAGTCAGGCGGACATAGGCGATCACCGCCGCGTCCTCTCCCAGTATTCTCACTGAGGGGCTACTGAGAGTCGTTGTTGCATTTGCGTAGGGAGATGCATTTTGCATGTCGAAGTAATGCTGATGAAATGCCATCCCTTTGACGAGATGACCGTTGGCTTCGGGCTCGTAGGCCGTTAGGTCTTCCGCGCAAAGTTGCGTGTAGGTTTCCCAGTCAGAATGCACAATCGATTCGACCAGTTGACGCGTGAGTTCAATGATTTCAGTTTCGATTTCAGTTTCGTATTTTTTTGCATCGGGCATGATCGTAAAAGTCCTTATGAAGATTCGTGAACGTAGCCTTGTGGCGAAAGGCGTTTTAGTTTTCCTTGCTGTCTTTGCCAAAGTCCAGTGCGTCCAACGATCGTGCCAATTTGTGTGAGCGGTGCGTCCAGTTCTTGACCAGCCAAGCTGTCAGCATCTCTTTGACTCATCGTAACCAGCAGTTCAAAGTCTTCGCCGT
>Ga0315320_10000663_pt1 | contig 28338 bp, 32 predicted proteins | sample M140m21515metaG_FD_203458 | JGI IMG/M metagenome (GOLD analysis project Ga0315320, IMG submission 203458) | Ammonia-oxidizing marine archaeal communities from Monterey Bay, California, United States - M1 40m 21515 | ecosystem: Environmental > Aquatic > Marine > Coastal | place: USA: California... | reverse complement strand
TTTAGATAAATATTTACATATAAAACACGCCCACTGGATGAATAAAGATAATTGGGAAGATTATTTAACGCCAAAAATGAGTATAAAAAGAAAGCAATTAATAGAAGATTTTAATAACGGTAAAATAGCAACTGTATTAATCGATTATTAAGATTAAAATGCTTTATACAGTAACGATCCTTTTGCTGGGTTTTTTAATAATAAATATCCAGTATAAAATAGAAATGCAAATCCTAGTATACCCGTGGGTATGCTACCATATCGTATTTCAAATAAATGATATAAAGAATTAATTTTTTTTACATTGTTTAGTTCTGACCCATACACATTATAAGGAGTAAATCCTTGTATATATAATAAACCTAAATAAAATATACCTAATGAGATTAATGTTACTATAGATTGCATATCTATAAAACGAGGCAAAGTAAGTAAAGGAACCCAGTGACTCATAATAATAGCAAGAATTCTAAAATATACTACAATTTCACTATTTAATGTTCTTGATGTTTGATTAGTGTTGTTGTTTGTAATATAGTATGCAGCAAATATATCCCACATAACAGCCATAGCAGCAGCTATAAACGGATTAGCAGTTATTACCTTATTAATATATAGAAAATACCATACGATAAACCACCACGAAAATATATTATAGAAACGTTCTGTTTTATCATTCATATATATATATTGGGTATTTTAAAATCGTCACTGGCTTTAGTTACCGCCTCCGCTACTTCTTTATCTGACACGGAATGACCTGCTTGAACCACGACCATTTTGCTTTTTGGTAGTTGTTTGTGCATTTCCCATGCCATTTCCATGGGACAAATAAAATCAAACCTACCATGCACAAAGGTGGTCGGTATGTGTTTAACCTTTTTAATATTCGCTTTCCATACCATTTGCTTTGGTTTTAAAAACCAATCATGCATTAAATAATGATTGTATACAATTGCACCATTCAACATATCCGTGTAACTATCTGTTGGTATTTTACTAGTGATATGATGATCACTTGTATCGTTAAATAGTTTTAAATACTTTTTACGCGTTTTTTTATTTTTAGATTTGAGTTTTTTTGTATACGCACGACTAAGTTGTTTTTCAGTATCTTTTAAGTAATTTAAACCAACAGAACTATACATGCGGTCTAAACGTTGAGGATTCATACCACGAATCACACAATCATCAAACTCATTATGCCAATACAAGTTGGTAAAACCACGTAAAATAAGTCCCGCCGTATGTTTTGGATGTGCTTGTGCATACAACATGGCTAAAGCAGCGCCCCAACTTCCACCCGTGACTAACCATTTGTTCTCGCCCATGTCCTCGCGAATAACCTCCATGTCTTGAATCATATTCTGAGTAGTATTGTGTTTGGTTCCTGGTGTAGATTTACCGGAACCGCGTTGGTCCATGAGGACAATATTGTATTTTTTGGGATTAAACAATTGAGCGTTGGTAGGTCTGCATTTGTCGCCCGGACCACCGTGCAAGTAGATGGCAGGAAACCCTTTTGGATTCCCGTAAAATTCTACATATACTTTAATATCATTACCCATATCATAATGTTTGGTATGATATGGCTTTCGTTTTGGATATAGTTTCGTCATTATACTATGGCGAGAAAATAAACCTTAATACCCCTGTCCCATATTCGCAGTGAGATTGCCTTTCATGAAGTTCTCGGTGTGGTTGGTTTTGGCGGGGGAGGGCGAGGAGGAAGACGACGATTCCCTCCGAGAATTGTTGTTAGTACCCCACTTGCGCACCCAGTTCTTCTGGTTGGCTATCCGCTGCGCCTCCTGCACTTTCTGCTCCGCACTCCGCGCCGCCGCCGCCTCCTCTTTCTTCCTCGCGCGCCTCGCCGCCCGGTCCGTGTACTTCTTCGCCTCCGTCTTCTGCCTTTCCTCCTCAGCCTTCAACCGATTCAGCTTCTGCGTCAGCTGTTCCTGCCGGAGCTGTTTCGCCGTCGGTGGCGGGCGCCGCGCCCGCCCGCGCCGAGGATTGATGCAAGTTGAACAAAACATACCCCCTTGTTTTTTCCTCCTCCTCCGCGTTCGTCGTTGTTTCCGTATCTTTTGTTTCGTACGAGTATTTTTTCTCTTAAAGTATGATTTTTTCGTGCCGCGGGCCATTATATATATATATATCATTAAAATAATTTCCTAATAGTGTTTGGTATCATATAGTTTCGTCATTATAAAATGGCGAGAAAATAAACATCTCGTCTAGGTTACCCACCACTGTCTTCTAATAAGTCCCCCCATAATCGACTTCATAGTATCTGTCCCACTCATCGTCGGGGGAGGCAGATGAAGATATAGAGGAGCGCCGCGGGGAGGAGGACCGCGAGCGGTGCAAGGTGGAGGAGGGAGCGACCATCTGCTTGACTGACTCGGCGTCGGTCTTCTTCTGCCGCCGTGCCGCCTCCCCCTTTCGCTTCGCCTTCGCCGGTGCTTTTTCACTAGCTTCAGTTTTGGGTTTCCTCTGTCGGGCTTCCTCGTGTCGTTCCGTTTGTTCTGCCCACATTGTATTCAAATCATTCATTTCACTAATGGTTTTTTTTTTACCCAAGTATGTAGTTACCCATCCGCGTTTACGTGGACCATCGGCGCTGCTGATAGTTGTGAGATGATGTTTGATATATTCTTCATTATCAGATGCCGCAACTTGACCATTAATCAAACATCTACCGAGTTTTCTCCTTAAATAATCTCTTGTCCTTGGATGTAATTGATAACACATTAAATCCCCTTTTCCTCCTTTTCTCTTCCGTGTTCGACGTTGTTTCAGTATGTTTTTTTTATTACGAGTTTTCTTTTTCTTAAAGTATGATTTTTTCGTGCCGCGGGCCATTATATATATATATATATATATATCATTAAAATATTTTGCTCCACGTGTTGTAGTTAAAGGGTGAAACAACAATTGAATCTAGATATTGTTGAAATTCGTTAACTTTTTTATTGATTTGTTTATCTTGTTTTGTTAAAGGTGGTTTAAATCCATTATTTAATTGATCACGTTCGTCTTGTGTAATTTCCGGTTTATTACCGTAACAATTTACACCAAAACGAACATTAGGGTTAGCGATATAACCGCCATTTATACCAGGTCTTCCGCAATCATTTTCGTGACCTTTAATGGTTTGGAGTTGATCCCAAGTTGCTTGTTGTGTAGGGAAAAGAGCCATTTGGTCGTCGGACCAACCATAATTGCACCATTCACCTCCTTTTTTATATGCATCTTCTACTTGTTTGTAATTTGCTAGTTTTGCGCCATATGCTTTGCATAAAGCAACTGCATCATTATATGTATATGAATTACTAGGAATATTGAATACTTGATCTCCAATCATGATTTCAGGTGGAATATGTGTTTCATCATCCCCACCTCCGTCGTTGTCGTCGCTGGGGTCAGTAGTTTGGTTAAGAACGATATCAATTTCATCGGTGTTACCATCTTGTTTAAATTGTGTAGATATATCAATATTATAGATAAGTTTCATTCCAATAAGGATACATCCGATAAGTACAATAGTAGCGATAACTGCTTCAAGAAAATATTCAATACCGGATTTATCTTTGCTTCCAAATGCTTTTCCTAAAGCCGTAATTAAGGCAATTAATAATATAGTTAGAATTACAATCATTATTCCGGTCTTATTTTTCATTATTATATATAGGTGTTTACTTTTTTTTTCTAAAAAACAGGCAATAAGCCATCGGAGTAATTATTTTACTTTGATCTGTTATTTTAGTTATATGCCGATCATTAAAGTGATACCAACCGTTTTGTGTCTTTATATTAGCAGTGTAGTGTCCTCCCATAACATTACCACTATGATTACAAATACCATAAAGTTCATAAAAATAACTTTCCTTTTGATATCCGACTACATATTTAGATAAATCCATTGCGGTTAATGGGATATCAACAAGGCAATTATTTTTACGAAAGGTCATTTTGTCAAATCGTTTAAGGGCGATAATTAATATATTAGGTAGACTCCAGAATTCTATACTTTTAATGACGTCTTCCTTTTGTTTTGTTTTATCGTTATACCATGCGTTTTCTCCACACATTTTTTCATCTTCTATATATAAATTTAAACAGTCAGTAAGACTAGGAAATTGTTTATCAGGAATAGGTAAATCTATCATAAAAAAGGGTTCAGCTTTAATACTTTTTTCATTTTGTTTATCTAACGAATATAAAGTAGATAAATGAACACCAAAGAATAGTGGTATCATTTCAGAATATTCTTTTGAATACATATCTTTAATCATAGTATAAGTAATTTTGGCTAGGCGATCGCGATTGTTTTGTGAATTTCCGGTAATATTAATATCGACTTCACGTGATAATGCGGTATGAAAACCATTCATCATAAAATATATAAATTCAGGCAAATCATTTTGAGCCCATCCTGTAAAATTGTCGTTTTGCAATTTAATAGCAGTTTGTTGTACATTATGAACGAATCCTCCTGGTGTTATAATACAGTTTTTGCTCCATAATAGTTTTCGTAATTCATTCCATTCTTTTAGTAAAATGCCTTCAGGTTTATTGTTTATTTTAGAAAATACAGTAGCATTATCCAGAAGACCATTTAGTTCATAAGTATGTGAAAAACATTGCATAGCTGAATTTAAGAAACACGTATTACCTAAATTTTGTAATCCACTTAACCCTAATTGTTGAGTATTCATTTATAACATATAATACGTAGTATTTAAACATATTTAAAAATATAATATATATATGGATAATTCGTTAAATACAATTAGAGGACAAATAGTAACCTATATAACAAATAATCAAGATATTTATACACGAATATTGGATAATATACATGATGAGGGACGTAATAGTTCGAGACGACTAAATAATCAGTATATATATAGAACAATTGTAAATTCGATAACGCATACAGAACATGCCTTAGTGGATAGGTATTTTGGACAGCGAAATACTTTTTATTCTGGTTTTAATCCTTGGGCATTTACGCCTAGTAATACTCCTATAAGAACGAATACTCCTCCTATAACACCGAACCTTAATGGTGGATCAAACTTTTTTAATAATTTTATATATTCCAGACCACCTATAGATATAAGCGGAAATGTAACATTTACGGAATGGCCTAATTATGAATCTGTACCGATGGATGCATCAGGACAACCTATTCCTATAGTAACATGTCCTATAACACATCAAGAATTTGAAATAGGAGATCGTATAGGAAGAATAAATCGTTGTGGTCATGTATTTTCAGAACAAGGATTAAGACGATGGTTAAGAACAGATAATACTTGTCCCATGTGTCGTTCACAAGTAGATCCAAATTATAATAACATTGATTTCACAGACGCAAATGCAAATGTATATCATTAAACATATGGTTAAAATTGAAATAAATAGTATTGTTTAATGATATACAACAACAATGGAAAAAGGAAAATCCATAAGAATTATTGATATTCAACCACGAGAAATAGATCCATTTACAAAAGGTTCTTCGTCGGATAGTGATGAAGAGTTTAACTTTCGCGGCGAACCTACGTATATGGTTCAATTATTTGGATTAGATGAAAAACGGAATACTTATTCGGTATTTGTAGAAGGATTTTCTCCATACTTTTATGTTAAAGTAGATGCGATTAAAGGCGGGTTTAAGGTTGCCATGTTTGATGATTGGTTAACTAATAAATTGGGTGAAAAATACGCAGCAGGTATAGAGGAGATTACATTGGAAAAACACAAAAAATTGTATGGGTTTGATGCGGGAACTAAACATTGTTTTATAAAATTGTCGTTTTCAAATATGGATGCCTATCATAAAACAAAGAATTTGTGGTATAGTATAATAAGTAAACCAGTATATAAAAAATCTTTAAAAAAATATCATACAAATAATAAAAAATATACAGGTCTTAAGATACAAGAGTTAGGTATAGTAACTGAACTATATGAAGCCCATATACCGCCGATGCTTCGGTTTCTGCATATTCAAAAACTAAGTCCTTCGGGTTGGGTAGTTTTAAAAAAAGATACATATACGTCTATAGAGGGTGAGGATAAGATAACTACCTGTAATTATGAGTATAAAATAGATTCTTTAAACATTAATCCACAACTAGGGAAGGAAGATCGTGTTCCTTATAAGATATGTAGTTTTGATATTGAAGCGAGTAGTAGTCATGGAGATTTTCCATTGGCTGAAAAAAACTATAAAAAGTTAGCATTTAACATGCTAGAATATATTGAATCACGCGATATCGACGAAATGGGCGACGTATTAACCACAATGATACTTACAGCATTTGGGTTTATTACAGATATGGGTGTTGATATAGAGCGTGTATATCCTAAAAGACTTGTAAAGCAAAATATACTAGAGGGTCAAATACATAAATGGTTAAATAATCAAATATTAAAAATTAAGGGAGTTGAAGGAGAAATATATGATACCGATAAAGAGGAAGATACAATTGAAATGTATTATTCCACAAAAAAAGAGCGTGATTTGGATTTTAAAAGTAAAACAATTGTGACAATACTTGAATCTACGACTTTATCTCGTGAGCATAAAATTATTGCTTTGATGAATTCGTTGGATGAATATTTTCCAGAGTTAGAAGGTGATAAAGTTACGTTTATAGGATCAACGTTTATTAATTATGGTGAAACAGAACCTTATTTAAATCATTGTGTGTGTTTGGATACGTGTTCTACTATACCAAATGCAAAAATAGAATCATATAAAACGGAGCGCGAAGTATTGTTGAATTGGACAAAAATAATCCAAAAGGAGGATCCGGATATAGTAATGGGTTACAATATCTTTGGTTTTGATTTCTCCTTTATGTTTAAGCGTGCGATACAATTAGATTGTGTAGAAGAATTTTTAGAATTATCACGCAATAAGGATGAAGTGTGTGGTATGTATAATGAAAAACGAGGGAAATGGGAGATAGAAAAAAAGACAACCATATTAGCGAGTGGTGAACATACCTTGGAGTTTATTGCTATGAAAGGTCGTTTGTTAATTGATTTATATAATTTGTTTCGTCGTGATTATAACTTTCCTTCTTATAAATTAGATCATGTATCAGCAAACTTTATTCGTGATAAGGTAATCAAGACTGAATATAGTGAAGATGGATGTTGCACAATCATTTATACTAAAAATATGTTTGGATTAACGGAGGATAGTTATGTGCATTTTGAGATAGAAGGTCATTGCATTGATCAGTATCGTGGTGGTGCAAAATTTAAGGTAACAGAAATAGACAATGATTCAGGGACATTCTTAATCAAAGATAGGTTAGAATTTGATGTCGGGAAAAAAATTAACTGGTGTTTGGCAAAGGACGATGTTACACCTCAAGATATATTTCGTATGACGAATGAAGGACCAAACGAACGTGCGGTGATTGCAAAATACTGTATTCAGGATTGTAACTTAGTTCAGCATCTTCTTACTAAGATAGATGTGATAACAGGTTTGATAGAGATGGCTAGTTTGTGTAGTGTTCCCTTAAGTTATTTAATTATGCGTGGTCAAGGGATAAAATTAACAAGTTTCATAGCAAAAAAATGCGAAGAAAAGGGTTATTTGATGCCAACCTTAGATAAAACAATAGATAAGGATGGTTATGAAGGTGCGATAGTATTAGAACCTAAGTGTAATGTATATGATGAAAAAACCCCGGTAGCTTGTGTGGATTATAGTTCACTGTATCCATCGTCCATGATTAGTGAGAATTTGTGTCATTCGAGTAAAGTATGGACAAAAGAGTATGATTTAGAAGGTAATTTAATTAAAGAACTAGGAGATAAGCGATTTGATAATCGTCCGGAATATAAATATGTAGATGTTACTTATGATACATATACTTATGTGCGTAAAACTCCATCGGCAGCCGCAGTAAAAGTAAAATGCGGATCAAAGACGTGTCGATTTGCTCAATATCCGGATGGAGATAAGGCGGTCATGCCTGCAGTATTGGATGAATTGTTGAAACAGCGTAAAGCAACAAAAAAATTGATAAAATCTGCTCCAAATGAATTTATGGCGAATGTCTATGATAAGCGCCAATTGTCTATTAAGTTAACGGCAAATTCACTTTATGGTCAAACAGGTGCTAAAACAAGCAGTTTCTATGAAAAAGATGTGGCAGCATCTACAACTGCAACAGGACGTAAGTTATTGTTGTATGCTAAAATTTTGATTGAAGAGGTATACGGTAATACGGTAGTAGATACGAAATATGGTAAAATGCGTTCTAATGCAGAATATATTTATGGAGATACGGATTCAGTGTTCTTTACATTTAACTTTACTGATTTAAATGGTGTAAGAATAGTAGGCAAAAAAGCATTGGAATTGACGATTGATTTAGCAAAAGAAGCCGGTGCCTTGACTACTAAATATTTAAAAGCACCGCACGATTTAGAGTATGAAAAAACATTTATGCCGTTTGTATTGTTGTCTAAGAAACGTTATGTAGGTATGTTGTATGAAGAAGATCCAGATAAATGTAAAAGAAAAGCGATGGGATTGGTATTGAAACGACGTGATAATGCGCCAATAGTAAAAGAGGTGTATGGTGGAGTAATAGATATTATTATGCATGATCAAGATTTTGATAAAGCGATACAATTTACAAGACAGATGTTGCAGGATACTATAGATGGTAAGATACCAATGGATAAATTGGTGTTTAGTAAATCATTGCGTAGTGGTTATAAAAATCCAAAGCAAATTGCTCATAAGGTATTGGCGGAGCGTATAGGAAAAAGAGAACCGGGTAATAAACCAAGAGCAGGAGATAGGATTGCGTTTGCCTATATTCAGACAAAGGGTAAAAAACTGCAGGGTGATAAAATAGAAACCCCTGAATTTATTAAGGCGAATAAGTTAAAACTGGATTATGGATTTTATATTAGTAATCAGATTATGAAACCTATTCAGCAGATATTTGCCTTGATTATAGAAAATGTACCGAGTTTTAAAAAGAAGGTTCCGGCATTTCGATCAAAATTGCGAAAAATCAAACAGGAATTTAAAGGAGATGACGCTAAACTACAAAAAAAAGAGGCCGATTTAAGAAATAAAATGGTAAAAGAATTAATCTTTGATGAGTATTTAATGAAAAGTCGTAATATAGCAGAAAACAATCGAATGATTACAGAATTCTTTTAATAAGTTACACAAGAACTACAGTTTGCTACATATTTTCCTTTTCCAGAACGTTCACAATAATTTTTATAACTTTTATTCCAAGCACTTGCGGAACAATTATGGCAATATACTGCTTTTAATGGTATTTTTTTACTCCGTTGTCCCTTTTTCAACTTACATTTACTGGATAGTCTTTGCTTATTTTTTTGCTTTTGCTTTTCATTACGACGTTTAGTTCGTTGTTTTTGGTAGTTGCGTATTTTAATACGTTTAATACGATCCCTTTCTTTTTGTTTGGGTGTTCGGTTACGAATGCGTTTATTTTTTTCTTTATGTTGTTCTTTATAATAGTTGCTTCGTTGTTCGTTTGACATTAATTTTAATGATATTTTATGAAAAAGGTCTTGTCCTTGCGTCATTATATAAAGGGTTTAGATTATAAAGGTGTAATTAAAAATTGAAATATATTATCCTTTTTATTCTAATAATATAACTATGTTAATGGAAACTAAAGGTAATATCACTGTCTATAAAAATGAAAAAAAACATCAAAATCTACCGATTCAAGAAGAGTTACGAGAATTATTAATACCTCATGTTCCAAAACCAAAGATCTATGCATTATCTATAAGCAGTATACATGGTGATGAAGATATTTGTTTTAATTGTGATGCACGAGAATTATTGTACGCCATACAAAAATGTTTTAAGGGGAATGCTAGATATAGAGAGTCTATATATGGTAAATGTGTAAATATTCCTGTTCATAGTATAGAAAACCATACGGATTTTTCTAGATTTGAATTGTATTTTAGATATTATTTTAAAATACGAATTGAATTGTTAGAGTCACACTTTTTAAAACTATCTATAGATATAAAAAGTATTATAAAAGAAAAAGAAGAGGCGTTTTGTAATTATGAAATCGTATTTTACATAAAAGATATACCTATGGAATTGAAACAAATAATTCGCACCTATTTAATTTGTAGTTATGAAACATTGACGCATATTCGCATTCTATATGAAAATAAAAGAAGAGAGTTGTTATAATATAAAAATATCTAACTAATATGATAGATGAAAGGGTATAGTATATTTTTTTTATATTTATGCATAAGCGAATCTTATCAAATTCCTAATATTAAACGACACATATATCCAAGAGATACCAGTATTAAAAAATTAGATGATAGTATTGCAAAAATAACTAAACCAGCGACTATGAATTTTATTATGAATCCTATAGTTGGTTTAGTAGATGGTTATTGGGTTAGTAAAATGGGTGATAGCACACAACTAGCTGGTCAAGCGAGTAGTGAACAGTTATTTAATTTATATTATACATTTTTTGCATTTGCGCCTTATGTATTAACACCTATTATTAGTCGTTATCATGGAGAAAATAGAAAAGATAAAGTAGTAGAATTTGTTAATACTGCTATACTATTGTCATTGGGATTAGGTGCATTTGCTAGCACCAGTTTATTTGTCTATTCTAAGGTAGCATTAAATACGATGATGGACACAAATAGTCCAGTGTTTACGTATGCTAATGTCTATTTTAGATACAGAGTTATAGGACTACCATTTCAATTATTAAATAGTTGTTATTATAGTATATTTCGTGGAAAAATGGATGTAAGTAAGGGAGTTAAAATAAATATACTAGGACAGTTAGTAAATATCGTATTAGACCCTTTTTTCATGAAACAATACGGGATTCGAGGTGTAGCTATAGCCAGTAGTATAGCGGATATGGTTTCTACTATTTGTTATACACTGTTATTGTTAAAAGAAAAGTATATAACTATACATTGTCGTTCATTTGTTAAAAATACGTTATATATGATGAAGAGAGCATTTTTTGTTCAATTAAAACACTTGTCTTATGAAGGATTATATTTTACAGTCAATCAGCGATTATTACTATTGGATTCATTAGGGAAAATTTCAGTAGCTCATGTTTTACTCACAAAATATTTTTACTTTAATAGTATATTATTTTATTCATTAGGGTCTGCTGCAATTGTTATTATACCTTATCAAAAAGTTTTAAATCAAAATACTACATTAACATCCAATCGTTTACTTTACTGGGGAATAATAGGTTCATTGGTACAAATATCGTTTTTGAGTTTTGGAAAGAATATATTTGGATTTTTAACATCAGATCCAAAGGTTATTGAGTATATTCAAAAAGTATTACCCATTATGGGAATCATAATACCGTTGAATGCGATATCAACCGTATTAGATGGTATATTACAAGGATCTAATCATTATAAGATACAGTTTGTAAATGCATTAACGTCATTTACAATAATAGTAGCATTATCACGATATTTTACAAATCTAAGTCAAATATGGATCAGTTTTTCGGTATTATCATTGATAAGAGGTTTACGTAGTTACAAAAAATATTTAGAATTACTATGATACTATAATTTTACATTTAATTGTTTAACAATTTTTATAATTAAATGGTTCCGGCATACGTTTGCATCCACATGTTATTTTATTATTAGTAGGAGCTGTTTGTAATTGTCGTAAGCAATCTTTTTCACAACTAAGAGTTTTTACTTTATCCATCAGTTGCGTATGTAAACAAGACTTACTTGCTTGTTTTAATTCTTTATTTTTTAAGTGTACTAGTTGTTGGTATGTTTTCTCCATTTGTTTATAGGTTTCGAATTTGTTAGTATTCAATTCCGATTCTAATTGTTGTATTTTACTGAAATGTTCAACGGTATTTTTGTCTAGTTTACCGCCTTCTTTACTTATTGTATTAGTTTTTTCTGTTGAAGTATTATCACTACTTTTTTGGTGTGTTTGGTTTTCAGTGGTTTTATGAGCATATTGTTTTAAACTGCTAGAAAGATTGCCTCCACGTTGTTTCCTTGTAAATTGTCTTGATTTTCTTAGACCTCCCCGCATTTGTCTAAGATTATTTTCTTCTTGTTCTAGATCGTGTAATTTTGTCTGGGCGTCTTCTAATTGTTGTTTTAATTGATTTTCTATACTAGATGAACCCCCTTTTTGTTTATAATCCTCATTAGGACTGACTCCGACGAGTTTCCTTAAGTCATCTTCATTATCACGTATAGGATGTAATTTTTTATATAAAGAAAATCTAAATTTAATGTTTTTAGAAAGTATAAGTATTTCTACTAGATATCCGTTGATATACTCTTTAGTAGTGGTTAATTTTGAATGATAAACTCCGTCCTCGTGTTTTCCTTCAATTGTGCCTAATTTTAATAACTTTTCAAAAATACTACTAATATTATTTCCCATATAATTCATTAATCGTTCTAGTATTAATACACTATAATCATATTCTATTGAATCGGATATGTTATCAAACTTTAATAGAGTTGTAAGTTGTTTTAAAAAATGTAAAGTATGTTTTTCTAATTCTATTGCTGCATTCTCTTCTGTAGTAGTTGCTTTTAAAGATTTACTTAGTGCAGTTGAACTTGTTTTTGAGGTATATCCATCGATTACTTTCATAAATATAACCTTTTGTTGTGTTTTTTCCGTTTCAATAAACTGTTTTATACTATGTAAATAACCACACCAAATACCCTTATCTTCTTTAGTATGCGACATCACAGCATCAAATATATCTATGCCGTGTTTAAACGGCAATGCAATATCTTTTTGTTGTTTTGCTAGTAAACCAAATTTATGAGATTTTTTACAATGTAGTAATAAGATATCAATATCAATATCAATATCTTGTGTTAAAAATTTCCAAGGATCACATAAGTTAGAATTCGTTACTTTAAATTCATCATACATACTATCAACAACACCATCATGTATTTGCTTAGTAATTGGATCCTTTTCAAAACGTCTCATTAATACTTTAAATCTTCTTTTGGTTTCACGTGCTATTTCCATTTGTCTTTCTTTAGACCTAGAACCTATATTACCGGGATTATAATAATTATTAACTATGGTTAAAACAAGCGTTTTGTTATTATGCATCAAGGTATAATATTCATTATTTATATCTTCTTTCATATCTAACATTTTAGCTAACTCTATAAATGGACACATGGGACAAAAGATAATACCCATCATAGTATCTAAGTAATCTTTTTCGTCAGTAGGTTTTAAATGTTTTTTTATATCTATATTGTGTAGTGCTTGGTAGGTATGTAATAGTTTAACACCCATGATGCTACCTTTTCGTATACCTTTATTTAATAAACTAATAATAACTTCTTTAGATTTATGTTCTTTTAACGCCATAAATAATTCTATCATAATATCATGCATTTCTTTTTGCTCTTGTTTTGTAGACAATGATTCAAATACTATTTGTATTTGTGCAAGTCTTTTTTCGTGCAATAAATGTTTTGGTCTTACCTTTTCTTCTTGTTGACGTTTTTCTTTATCTTCGAAAGACTTTAACACATCTTCAAAATGTTGTTTTACTTTATCTTTACATAATTTATCTTCTTCATAACAATGGGTATAAAACATGCCTGTTTTATCTAGTTCTTCACTTGTTAAGACTAACGAATATTCAGGAAAATTAGGATGATCTACCTTATCATGTTCTTTAACATGTTCTTCTATTTCTTTATTTGTTTTAACTAATACTTTTTCTAATATATCATCTACATCTATGCTAAACTTACTTCCTCCACGTTGTTTTAATTGTGTTAATTTGTTTAATGCAATCTTTGCTCGGGATAATAATGGGCTGAGTGAACGTTTACTTTTTGAAAAATCAATAGCGTATGTTAATACAGCAATTTTGTGTTCCTTGGGTATACCTTCATTTTCATATAAAATTAATGCATTATTTAATGTTTTATCGGCTGCTTGATCACCAGAAGAATTAGAAACGTCTTTTTCCATAGTATCTTCTAACAATTTTTTACCTTCTTTTAATATTTTCTCTTTAATACTTAGATGTTTTGCTTCGGCATCCTGGAATGGTTTATCTATATTTTTTCTAGCCGATGCTGTCAAAGTATTATCTTGATCGCGAACATCACGACGATTTTGTTCGCGTTTTATTTTATTAACAGCAATTTCTTTAGCTTTTATTGCATTACGATAGTTAGTTTTTAATAGCGGATTATCGGTGTTTTTATCTAATGCTTTCTTGGCGTCTAAAATGGCCTTATCATGTTTTAGTAGTTCACTTTCATCTTCTTCTGCTACTCTTTTCGCTTTACTTTTCGCTTCAGCGAATCGTTGCTGCTCTGTATTTTCTGCGGCTTCTTTTGCTGCTGTTGCTGCCGCTGCTGCTGCTTTTGTTGCTGCTGCTTTTGTTGAATCAACAGTATCTTCTGTTTCAGTTAACTTTGTTTTTGAGGCGTCCACTTCACTTTGATGTTTACTAACAAGTGCATCATTATCACTAAGCTTCTTACTAATTTGATCCTTTTGCTCTTGGAGTTTCGTTTCCGCTTCATTTAATTTAATTTCTTTAGCGTCGTGTGCAGCAATATTAGCTTGGTGTTGTAGGAGTTCCGACGTGTTCAATGAATTTCCAAACCTCGGTTGTGACTGAAGTTTGAGACTTTTCGCCAGAAGATCCTGTTTTTTTCTCGCATGTATTTGTATATCATTATCTAAAAGTTTACCTTGTTTAGTTAAATCCTCCTTTGTTTTGTTTAATTCATCAGATTTTTTTTCTAATTCCGCATGTTCAGTTTCAGCAGTTTGTTGTTCCGATAGTGCTTTATTGTATGCTTCTGCTGCTTTTTCATCTTCTTCTGCTGCTGCTTTTTCGGCTGCTGCTTTTTTTGCACGACCCTCTACCTCTTCTGGTGCAGTTTGCTTGGCAATTTCACTGTTATTATCAACTGTATTACTTTCTAATTGTGATCTAGTATGTGTTTGTAATTCAGTTATTGCTTCTTCGTTACTTTCTTTCATTACTTCAGCTTTATCTAAACGTTTATTCAACCATTCATTGTTTACAGGATTATCTTTTGCTGGGTTTTTTTTATCTATTTTACTTTTAAGATTATCTACATCCACATCACCCATCTTACTGCGTGCTTTCTCAAGTTTACCATGTTCTTTATCTATTTGTCTTTTCATACCTTCTTGTTTATAAGTCTCTTTTTCATTTATTTTTTCTAAAGTTTGTTTCTTTTTCTTTAATCCTGCAATTTCTTCAGATGATAAATCACTACTGTTTTTTTCTAAATTATGTTCAATATCAGCAATTGATTTTGAGTTTTCTTTAACGAAATCTAAACTACTTGCGTGTTCTTCGCTTAATTTAGTAATATTATTTCCAGCTTCTTCTGCTGCTTTACCAGCTGTTTCCAATTTTTTTAATTGAACACCTTCTTCACCACCTGTAGTGATTAGTTCATTTATTTTTTTTGTTGCTGTATTTACACCAATTGCCTCTGCAGTATCAGCCATCATAGTTCCTGCTTTTCCTATTAAATTTCCTGTGCTTTTAGCAGCACGACCTACTATATAATTGTCCATATTTTCGCCCATATCTTCTACTCTTCGTCCAAGTTCTCCGCCGACCTGACCTGCCGCGGATGTAAGTCCTTCAAATGTGCTCATTCCCTCTTTTATTTGCATACCATTTTCTTCAAGTGATTTTGTTAAATTTTTAATATCATCTTCATTCATTACTTCACCACATTTAAGACCCATACCAATTAAAAATTTTTGAAAGTCCATTACCGCCATGGGATCAGTCCATGGTGGCATAAGCATTTCTGCAGTAATAAACATTCTATTAACAGCAGAAGGGGGTACCGGTATCAATCCCATTTATCTATATTATCAGTATATATAAATCTTTGTATTAACTTGCTAAATATTTAGGATTTTTAAATATATTATTATATATAATGAAAAAGGTAAACTTATGTATAATAATATTAATATTCATAATAGGGTTGTATTTTTATTTAACACCAAATAAAGAATTATTTGAAAATCCGCCTCGTTGTCCTGATTTATTAATCCAAAAAGGGGATCAAATTCAACTATTAAATACAAAATTAGCGAGAGTTCCAGGGGTAAACCCTTTAACGTTTCAAAATTTAGAAGACTATACCGAATTTGTAAAATGGCAACGATCAAATGGAATTAATTGTCCAGTATTGTTTTTACAACATACTTATAATGTTCAAGGAAATTCTGAATATAAAGTGTTTGAAAACCCCGCATATTTTCAACCGTGTGGATTATCTCCCGAACCACCTGGATATACTCCAAAAGAACAAAATTTGTTAATAGATGCTAGTCGAAATGATCCACCTTATAATACAAATAGTTATCCGGGTTATGATCAAGACAATCAATATATAGGAAAAGATACTCCATTAGATAAAATGTATCATAGCAATCCAGGAAAACCTAGTTTAAATCCTATGGATGATAATTGGGTAGGTGAAGAGAAATCAAAAAATATAGTGAATAAAGACGATTAAAGCGTTATTATTCCAAAGTTAATAAATAAGGTGCACATTTGAAGCATAGTAATAAACTTGACTAAATTAGTATTGTATTCAATGTCACCAAAACCCACGGTAGTTTGAGTAATAAAACATTCATACATTGCGGCAAATAAGGATAATTTATGTGGTTGTCCGTCTTTTAAATATTGTGGACTAGTGCTAAAGTTTGATATGTTATAGTAGATTATGGTAAATAATCCAATAATAATAAAATTGTATAAAACAATTATGATTGATTTTCTGTTAAGAGATACTTTACCTAGTTTTATAGGTTGATTTTTATTTTTAACAGAAATGAGTGTATATATATAATTACTACCACATACTATAAGTATAATTAAGATAAGTTGACTTAGTAAATCTATAACATCCATTTATATATATATCAGTATATAAATAGATTAATGACTATATATAAATCTTGCAGTATCATCTAATGATTTAACATTTAAAGCATTTTCAGATAACAATTGTCGTCGTTTATTATTGTTAGTAGTGTTAATCATTTGTTTAATTGTATCTAAATAATAATATTCTTCATAATTCATAATAATATCTTCATAGTTTTCCCTATATTTTTCAATTTGTAATTCGTCATCTAAATCTTCGTTTTGTGCTTTGATACTATCTGCAATAGAAGAAGGAGGAGGAAGCTTTTTGGATTGCATGGTTAAACCTTCATATTGTTTATTTTGTATATAAAATATGTAAATAATAATAGCAATAACTAAACAAGTAGTAAAACCAATAGTAATACAATTAAATAAGTCTTGTTTGCTAATCATATACAATAGTTAGTCATTATATTTTTTTAGATATTTTGCTAAATTATTAAGACCTTCTTGTTGTAAATTGTAATTTCTATTAGTTTTATCTTTATTGGTATAATATAATCCTTTTACATTTTCGTTTCCTATATAATCGTGTAATTCGATTAACATATTATTAAGTTGTTCTTTATTTTTTACAATTCGTAAATCTTTTTTATGTTGTTGTATTTGTTTATCAATTTTGTTATTTATTTTTTCTAATGATTCTAATTTCCGATCTCTTTTTCTTCTAGTGCGTTTAAATGAAAATCCTTCTATATTTTTATTCATTTTTTGAATAATACAAATGATTAAAATACCAAATAATCCAATAACCACTAAATGTTTTTTTCCAATCATATATAAGTACTTTATATTTTCAAATAAAGTTTTAGATTTGAAATAACATTTTTAGGAACTTTACGTTCTTTACCTTGTGTTGTAATATAACTAAAATTATTTAAACAATCTGTATCTTGTTTGAGCGTGTCTAATAAGCATTTTAAATTTTTAAATTGTTCTAGTAGTGCATTAGCGATAACAATACTAATACTAGGTATTTGACTTAACATAATTTGATCAATATTATCAGGTGTAATATTACTTTGTTTTTTCATTTTTATATGTTCTGTATATGTGGTTTGTTTGGGTTCAATATCATTATAATAACCGTTTACGCCATTTTTATATATTTTTTCAGCAAATTGCATAATCCAACTGGCGGTATCTTGTGTATTTTTTGTAAATATCACACTAAATCCTTTGGAATATAAAATAGAAACGATGCTAGAACGTAATGTTTTACTTGTTATTTTGTGTTTGCTATAAGTGTTTGGTTTATATTGATCAATATCGCCTTCTATCATATAGATGATATAGTGGTTAGGGATAGTTGAATTGGATAAACGCATTGCTTGTTCTTTATATCTTCCATCTTGTATGCTAGCTGCGAGATCATTTACCGTTTTTCTTTCAAAAATAACGATACATGTATCATCTGGATAGCAAAGATGGATATCACCTATATCTAGAGATTTTGTTTTAATAAGAAAAGTAGGATCAGATTGATCTATATAGGAAAGTAATTTAGATTCTCTAGTATCAAAAACAACATTCATAATTTAAATAAACTATATAATTTTATTTAAATACATTTAATTGTATGAATAGCGTCTGCCGCCTACCCCGAGCATGTTAAATGAACTTTTAAATTGATAATTAGCGGGGTTTTTAAATACTCTAGATTGTGGGATACGGTAATAAAGTGTATTAAATCCTGTAGCGCTAGGTGCCGACCCCCATTTTGTTTGAATACCGCCTCCTTGTGGTCTATTCGTAAATCTATCGGATCGTGTTCCATATAAAGTATTTCGGGCAATAGCGGAACGTCCGCGATGACTTCTGTAACCATTTTTCACTGCCATTATAGTATATTATAACATTTTATTTTGATACATAACCACCATGTCTAAATGCGGCGGCTCCACCCGAACCAGCGGTATAGGCGCGTCCAACCCCAGCGAAACTTTGACTTCTACTTGCGTAGGCGGGTAGGTGGAATCGGAATGTAGTGTTACTATTAACATCATTACGTGAATATTGTCGGCGAGTAACCCAACTAGCAGGTTGAAGTCCTCCGCCTAGTGGGCTAAGAACTGGGCGATTAACTATAAGACCGGTGCGTCCGCTTGCGTTAGCAGCAACTCCCATATTATGTCCAACAACCATTATATAAATGAAAAAGATAATATTTTAAGGATATAAATAAACAATTCTAATTAACTATATATGTCTCAAAAAAATGTGTTAAATGATGATGATATAGTAAAAGATAATCAGACGGATGATTTGGTCTTTAATCCATATAATCCGTTAAATAATCAAATAAAAGAATCAGATATAATAACAATTTTAAAAATATATGGATTACCGCCGTTAATTCATAATGTAGAATTGTATAAGCGTGCCTTTATTCATCGTTCCTATACAAAGCGACCTCATTTAGAAAATATTAAACAAAAAATAACGATTATGCCTAAACCAGACGATTGTATGTCATTACATACCAAATCCAATGAGCGATTAGAATTTTTAGGAGATGGGGTATTGGAATTAGCAACAAAATATTATTTGTATCGTCGTTTTCCTAAAGAAAATGAAGGTTTTATGACGGAAAAAAAAATTGCGTTGGTAAAAAATGAGGCTATAGGAAAATTAGCATTAGAAATGGGTTTACATAAATGGTATATAATATCGAAACATGCGGAAGAAAAAAAAATACGTCATAATTTAAAAAAATTGGGTTGTTTGTTTGAATCGTTTATAGGTGCTTTATTTTTAGATATGAATAAGATTAAAGTAAAGGATGAAGAAAAGTGGTTTAGCACGGTATTTGTAACAGGTCCAGGATTTCAAATGGTTCAAAAATTTATAGAGAATATATTTGAAAAACATATAAATTGGATTGAAATAATTCAGCAAGATAATAATTATAAAAATTTGTTACAAGTAAGTTTACAAAAAGAATTTAAAATTACACCTGAATATGTTGAATTAAAGTATGATGTAGACGAAGGATATCATATGGGTGTTTATTTGTGTTTAGGAATTTTGTTACATGAAGTAGATGTAAAAGATGCGATATCTTATAAAAATTTAGGTAGTTATGAAGCAATACATAAATACGTTGAGAAACATGGTAAGATATTAGTATATATGGGTTCAGGAACACATAAGATTAAAAAAAAAGCGGAGCAACTAGCGTGTGAACAAGCTATTTTGAATAAATAAAATAATTTCCGTAGAATAGGTATTAATAAAGTATCGTGTCATGTATAATGGAGAGTTCCCTATTAGATAGTTTACGAGCTAAACCTGTACCAGCAAAGCAACAACATTTTAAGGTTCAAGTGCCAGAACCAGATAAGAAAGAAGAAGTAGAATTACTCGTTCCTATACAAGATAGACGTGAAGAAACAGTAGTTGATCGCCATGATATATTAAAACGTATTGAAGGTAAATTGCGTGTGCAATCTGAGATCACCGATGATACTATACGTTTAAAGGCACCTGTTACAAAAGTTCCAAAGAAATCAGGACGTCAAACAAGAAAAATAGCACATAAACCTGAAAAAGTAAGAAAGGTTAGTTTAATACCTGATCCATTAAAAAAAGATAATTTAGTGTTGCTTCGTGCAAATGTAGCAGATGTAACATTTAGCGATGATACGCAAGAAAAAATGCCTAAAGCAAGAGAGAAGGTTTATTATCGTGCACCAGCGTATTATCAGAATAATCGTGAAAAATTCATTCATTTCATTAATACATTGTTTAGTCCTTATCAAGAACAATTAAAAATCGAAGATTCACAATTATCGTGTGATTCTGGAAGCGGTGATGGATTTTCAGAGTTACTTACACATCAAAAAATAGTCCGTGATTATATAAATGTATATACGCCTTATCGGGGATTATTATTATATCATGGTTTAGGTTCTGGAAAAACGTGTTCGTCAATAGCAATAGCAGAAGGTTTAAAGGATAGTCGTAAAATTTGGGTAATGAATAAAGCATCTTTGCATATGAATTATTTTAAGGAGTTAAAAAAGTGTGGAGACCCAATGTATAGAAAATCTCAATATTGGGAATTTGTAAGTATCATAGACCAACCTGATAAATTAGATACATTATCTGCGGCATTGTATTTACCAAAAGATGTAATAACTCAAAATAAAGGTGCTTGGATGGTTGATGTAACAAAAGAACCAAATTATGATAGTTTAGATACAGATGCAAAAAAAAGTTTAGATGATCAACTAACGTATATGATTCGTATGAAATATAATTTTATTAGTTACAATGGTTTACTAATGCATCATTATAAAACGTTAACCAGCGACTTTACTAAAAATCCTTTTAATGATTCGGTAGTAATTATAGATGAAGCGCATAATTTAGTAAGTCGAATAGTAAATCAATTAAAAAAACCTGACTCTTTGTCTATGTTACTATATAGAGATTTAATGAGTGCTGAAAATTGTAAAATTGTTATGTTAACAGGAACACCAATGATTAATTATCCAAATGAATTAGCAGTGTTGTATAATATATTACGAGGGTATATAAAAACATGGATTTTAAATGTAGAAACTCAATTAAAATTGGATAGTAAAAAATTGGAACATATGTTTAAAAAAGATAAAATATTATCAAGAACCTTGGATTTTGTAAGTTATCAAAATAAGCAACTAGTAGTAACAAAAAATCCTTTTGGTTTTTTAAATTCAACTGAATCTGGTGAATATAGAGGAGTGCATTTAACGGAAAGCAAAGAAATTACGAATAGACAATTTCAAGATACATTAGTAAAGGTATTGGGTGTGAATAAAATCAAGGTAGTAGGTGATATAAAAATAGAAGGTTATCATGCGTTACCTCATGAACCAGATAAGTTTAATGAAATTTTTGTGGATCAAAAAAATGTTGTAAAAAATATAAATTTCTTTAAAAAGAGAATAATTGGGTTAACTTCTTATTTTAATAGTGCTAAAAAACTGTTACCTAAATATGATCCTAATTTTAATTACCATGTCATGGAAATACCTATGAGTGATTATCAATTTCAAATTTATGAAAAGGTTCGTGTAGAAGAACGTAAATTAGAAAAATCAAACCGAGGAAAAACGGATGAGCAAAAAACCTCAACGTATCGTATTTTTTCCCGCGCCTATTGCAATTTTGTGTTTCCCCCAGAAATAGAACGACCTACACCTATTAAAGACAAAACAATTGAACAAGCCGTGGAACAAGGATTAAATGAAGATTTATTAGATGGAGCAAATGTGAATACAGTTGTAAATAATATAGACGGAGAACATATGTTAGACGATGTGGAACAAATTAAAAAAGATATTCAAGAAAAAACAGATAAAACGTATAATGATCGTATCGAAGAAGCATTAACGGCGTTAAAAACCGATGCGTCTTCTTACTTTACGCAAGAAGGATTACAAGATTATAGTCCTAAATTTCTTGAAATATTAAATAACTTAATGAAACTAGATGAAACGCGTTCAATAGATGGGGTAACACCTTATTATTATCAAGGAGCACATTTAGTATATAGTCAATTTAGAACAATAGAGGGAATAGAAATATTAAAGTTGATCTTAGAATTTCATAATTTTGTGCAATTTAAAATAGGAAAAAATAGTGCCGGAGAATGGAAAGTAGTAAATACCGAAGAAGACAAATTAAAACCTAAATTTATATTGTATACCGGCACTGAATCTGCAGAAGAAAAAGAAATTATGCGTGAAGTATTTAACGGCAATTGGGATAATATACCAACTACAATTAAGGATTATATTAGCACTATTCCTACCCGTGGTGTAAAAAATAATTTAGGTGAAATTATTCGTGTATTTATGATTACATCGTCTGGTGCTGAAGGTATAGACTTAAAAAATGTAAGATGGGTTCATATTACAGAACCCTATTGGCATCCAGTTCGAATTAAGCAAGTCATTGGAAGAGCATTGCGTATTTGTAGTCATAAAGATTTACCACCGGAATTACAAACCGTAAATGTGTTTTTGTATTTAATGAAATTTACAGAAGAACAATTAAAAGGTGAGTTGTCCATGGAATTAATAAAATCATCGGCGGACAAAAGTAAATTACATCCTTCCAAAAATTTTACAAGTGATCAAACATTATATGAAATATCTAAAATTAAAGAAGATATTCAAGGACAAATGTTAAAAGCCATTAAAGAATCATCCATGGACTGTTCTTTACATACTACCGTAAATAATGACGAACAGTTGGTATGTTTTAATTATAGTGACCCTAATTCTACAAAGTATGCTTTTAGACCAATGATAATGAGTGAAGATTTGGATGGTGCTAAAAAATTAAATATAGTAGAAGAAACGATAAAATTAAAACGTGTTGATTTTGGTAGTAAAGTATTTGCCGTAGATAAAAAAACTATGAATGTATACGATTGGGATAAGTATAATCAAAACCCCAAGGTTTTACAGTTAGTAGGTATGTTAAAACGGGTAGGAGATACTTGGGAGTTAAATAAAATATAATTTTTACAATTTAGAATAAGTATAATAAATTAATTTTCTACGATTTTGTTTAGTTCCTGATTTCTCGCAATATTGACCATAAGAAAGTAATTTTTGTTGTCCCTGCATTATTAACTGTTGAAAATCACAAAACGATTTGGAACCATAACTATTAACATATAATTTATGCATATTACAAGGTAAAGAGGTACGTTTAAGCATTATATATAATGTCGAGAGGATTATTTGGTAGACCATTTGTATTAAATGAAAAGTGTATTGTATTTTCAATCATGTGCATGTTATTATTTCTTTACAAACCACAATTTACCAACAATGGTATGTTATATTTAACATTAGTAATAGTATTTATAGTAGCATATGTAGCAATGGCATGGTATGATTACTTTTTTAATTGTGATTTAGTTCCTTTAAAACGAGGAACGCATTCAGTTACAGGACAATTTAAACCACCTGCACACGAACCAGAAAAGCAAGAACAAGATAAAGATACTCCTGTTGATATAAAATTAAGAAAATATCTTATATACGGAACGCATATATTAATAATCGCGCCATTATTATTGTATGTAGGAATATATCGTAAAATATCAATCCTATGATTTATCTAATAGTATAGGATATCACGGTGCACAAGCATTAATAGCATCACATAGTTAAATCGGATGTAAATGTTATTTCATTAGATGTATTATTTTCTTTTTGATCTTTTTTTAGTTTTTGTTGTATATCTAGCATAATAGATTTTAGATCTTGAATTTCTTTTAATACGATATCAATTTTGTTATCAGCAGAACGTTCTAATTGTTTGCTATCTAATATTTGTTGAATAGGTGTATAACTATTAGGATCAGGTTTAGGATCTGAAAAATCAATTTCATTTACTTTTTTAGGTTGTGAATATTCTTTAAAATGGGCTTCGTGGGCGTTCATGGTTTGTTGTAATGTTTGAATTCGTTCTTGTTGAATAGAATCGCTGGTATCTTTTTTATCTTGTAATGATTTTATGTATTGAACCATTTCATGGATAGTAGATTTATTTTTCTGTGTTAAATCCAAACTTTGATATTGATAATTCATTAATGTAGCTTGAAATTTTTGTTGCACCATGGGTATACGATCAGATACCGTGTGTAATAAATTAGATTCGGCAATCAGTTCCCATAATAAATTTTGATTATCTTGTGAAATATAACTCATTTAAATATGTATATACCAACTTTCTAAATAGTTTAATCTAGTTGTTGTTTACATTTCCCATAATATAAAAATCCGGGTAATATGTATCTAACGCCTTGAGTAATATGTAAACCAGCGTGTCTAGTTTGACCGCAGAAAATGACGACATCACCGGTTTTAAGATGTATAGTTTTATTTTGTTTTATAAAATGGGTTCCGCCTCCTTTATAATTATCGTTTAATGCAATAATAAATGAAAATTCACAACCATCCACGTGTGGTTCTAGTGAATTTTGTGCCTGGTTGTTATTTCCGTCATATTTAGCGAGAAAAAATTCTTCTATTTTTAATTTTTTAGTATGAATATGAAATAATTTTTCATATTCTGGATATAAACGTTTTTTGATTTTATCTTTAATACTAGCATAACATCTCCAATTTGAATCCACTTGATTATCCGTAGTAGGATAGTCATCATGACGTTTGGTAGTCCATCCATAATAACTAGCAAATTCTTCTCCTTCTTGAATAATTTTATCACATTCTTCTTTTGATAATATGTTTCGTAATACTTTATGTTGTCTATATATTTGGTGTTGTTCATAAATTTCGTTGCATACAGTTTGATGACTTTTGTTCCCATATTTTTGATATATTAAATAACTAAATAGAATAAGTAGTATAGAAATAAAAATATATATAACAAAATCCATACTATTTGTTTATATAAAATTTTTAATAATCTGGTTTAAAAATATATTCTAGGAAATTTTTTTCGCGTTGGCATCGTTCTTTAGTATTATGTCTTTTTAAGCAATCTGTATAGGAGGTTAATATGCGATCATTTACTTCTAAATGATGACGTTGATATTTTCGGTTAGATTCAAATCCCCATATTACACTACAAAGTACAATAACTTTTATAGAACCAAATATAAACTCTGTGGTATCGTCTTTAGTTGGTCGTGTATATAGTGTATTAGTATACAACTGTCGTTGGTTTAGGAATCGACGGAAAATCATAATATAAATACTATTTATATTATGGGCGCAGGAATTTTACCAGTATCTGAACACAATGGAAAATTATATTTTTTATTTGGCAAAGAAACCTTTGATGATTCAGGTCAATTAGGGTGGGCTGATTTTGGTGGTGGTAAAGAATCACAAGACACATCTGTATTTGATACGGCTATTCGTGAAGGAGGTGAAGAATTAAATGGTTTTTTAGGATATGGTAAAACGTTACTTAATAGGGTTAAAAACACACATGGTTCATGTAGAAAAATCAAAACATTATACGGTATATATATTTTCAATGGATTACAATAAAGATTTGCCGGTATTTTATAATAATCATTATCGTTTTTTCTCGCGAAAATTACCGGAAGTAGTAAAAGGATATAATGGGTTGTTAGAAAAATCTCATATAAAATGGTTTTCGTTTGAGGAAATGAAGCGAGAAAAAAAGTCTTTTCGTCGTTTTTATCAAATGATAATTGAACGTATTCTAGATAAAGAAGAGGTTATAAAAAAAAGTTTTGAGAGTAAACATAATTAAAAAAGTTAAAAAAGTTAAAAAATATATAAATACTATATAAATGACTAATGAATTTAATAATGCGGTAAATTATGTAAATAAAATGAAGGATAATGTAGAAGTAACAGATCAAGTAAGAGAAGAATTGTATGGGTTATATAAAAGGGTTACGGTAGGTAAATGTAGCGAGAAAGGAGGATCGCGACCCATGTTTTTTAATATGATAGGTCAAAGAAAATATGATGCGTGGATGAGATATGATAACAAAGAGGTGGATGAATGTATAAAGGAGTATATAACTATAGTAAATAGAGTTAGATTGTAGAAACATATTCATTCCAGTAATAAAAAAACCCATTATCATTACACCATTTTTTTACGTCATTTTCGTATAGTATTTTGTATTCATTTACATTTCTCGCTAAAACATACAATGAAAATCTAGTTCCGAACCATGTGGAAATAGCACCACTAACGATAGCATATTGATATTGGTCCTTTTTTTTAGGACCCAAATAAACAATCCAATAATTACCATCTACAGGAACACCGTCGAAATGTAATTTACGTTTAGTAGCTTGATTTCCTGTTGTATATGAGTATCCTTTAATACTAGTGTAGTTACCATTGCCGTCAAAACCATAATTAAAAACAGTAATAACATCTTTACCTAAGTTTTCATTAACGGATAAGTCATATTTTGCAGTAACATTACGATAGTCTATTCCAGTGCCTAGAATTTTAGTGGATCTAGATGTAGCAACCTGATACCAAGTTCCTAGATAACCAGGTATATTAAGATTATCATCAACAGGTATAGGTTTAAAAAAGGACAGTAAAGATACTAGTTTACGCAACATTTTAATTAATTAACGAGTATAATATTTAAATATTTTTTATGCTATTAACATAATAAATGTTTATAGATATGGTTCATATTATATCTACGTATATGGATGATGTATTATTTCTGAAATTGTTTGGTATTATAAAACATAAAAAAATAAATGAAAGAAGAAATAGCATTAATCGTAAAAGAATTGCGAATACATTAAATGTGAATATAGTAGATTCGTTGGGAATTACTTCGGATGATGATATAAGTTATTTAAAAACAATGATTAATGATTCCGATGGTTATTTTACTTATCAAGAATTGTTTATGTATGTAGTGAATGGTTTATTAGAAAAATACACTAGCACGTATAATTATACATATAATTATAGTAAGGATCGTAGAATGAAGTATACTTATGTAACGAGAGGATCATTTTATGATGGACTAAAGATAACTAATCAATATATAAAAAAAGTAGATAAACCTGTTTGTGCTGTTTATAGATTACCATTAGCAAAAAAAAGATATTTAAATACAGTAAATCCAATAGTAAAGGCATTGATATATTAATTTTAATACGTTAATAATGATATATTTGGTAAATAATATTATATAAGTAGAATGTATAATGCCTGGGGTCAGAAACACAACTCTTAACTTGCTTAATCGTGTTGATGGTTGGAAAGGTGATGGTGGATTCATTTATGAAGATGGTACTATGCATACTGCTACATTAACGTATAAATTCACACTTGTAAAAAAAGTAGGTGGAGAAAAGAAAAATCATGCTGTAGTTGGCACTCTAACTGTTGATAGTATAGTAGATGGTGTTGCACAACCACAAGGTAATGGATTATATATGGCTCTTTGGGATAAAGAAAGAGATCAATATAAAATTATTATTCGTGACCCAAATAGAGATGCAATGGTATTTACTCATCTTGGTTCAACGACCGAAAAATTACATGTAGTGGGTGAAACTATTAATAGTCTTGGTGGTGCGAATTTATCGAGGGCTTAAATACAACAATCGTAATTAGATAAATATATATAAATAATTATCTAATTAAATAACACATCTCTTAATTGATTCATATAAGCATCACCCCCACCTTTAAATTTCTTTTTGAAGTGTTTAAAGCTTTGTTTTTTAAGCATATTAATAATAAAATACATAGTAAACATGCCGCATTCACCATCTTTCATTTGGTG
>Ga0315320_10000662_pt1 | contig 28360 bp, 21 predicted proteins | sample M140m21515metaG_FD_203458 | JGI IMG/M metagenome (GOLD analysis project Ga0315320, IMG submission 203458) | Ammonia-oxidizing marine archaeal communities from Monterey Bay, California, United States - M1 40m 21515 | ecosystem: Environmental > Aquatic > Marine > Coastal | place: USA: California... | reverse complement strand
TTCTCAATGCCCGGTCGAACAAAATATTATTGGTGATGCATGACGATGCTAATCAGCCGGATTTTGATGAGTTGGATTTGTTCGACACAGAGATTATTGATAGCACAGAATTCTTAGAACGATTAAGCAACGCGCCGAAGAAGTTGGTGCCTTTCCTGCGTTCAGGGGAAGATATTCTTGGGAGACGTGAAGATATTATTTGGTGCCGTATAGAGGCTGCAGGTTTTCAGGTAGAGAAAGGCAAGGGGATTCCCTGATGAATGGTGTAGAAAAAATAGTAAGACTTTGTGATCGCTGGTGGGCGGAACTGTCGCATTCAAAATCAGAAACGATGAAGCCAGTTGCGCTAGAATGGTTAGACCATTTAGGATGGAGTGCGCAGGAGCCAATTTTTCTTGAAGGGGCTGCCTGTGGATTCATCGAGACCAGTGTAACAGGGCAGCGCATTGTATTTTACTTTACTATGCCTGGTGAGTTGGATACGCCATCGTTCATGATAGAAAAGGGGCTCGATTACTGCGAGTCAACCTTGATGCTGGTGGGGGAAGCGCAATTAGAAAAGCATGACTATGCAGTCATTACCGATCTAAATCGTACCTATGTGTACGATGCACAAACAGATGATTTAATCTTGCATAGCGATTCGCCAACTATATTCGTACAGAATGTAATGCCTGAATTGCTAAAAGAGAATGTTGACTTAGGGGCGCTTGAAGAAGTGCGTCGTTCACCTGCAAGTTATATTGCGCGACAACTGCGAGTGTGGTTGCAACGTTGGGTGACCGTGCTTTCTCGTGAACCCTATGGCTCAGAAGCTGTCGCCAATTCAATTATGGATCGCATTTTGGTAATGCGGTTTTTATACGACCACTCGATTTGCGAGTCTGCAGGTTGGTCATATAAAATGCAATTTACGCATGTCATCTCTGCAGCCTATGAAGAGTCTCCAGCCAGTGCACGCCGATCACTCCTTCGATTGATGGATGACCTGCATCGTATTTGGCATAATGATATGTTTGCGCAAGACGATTCTGTTCGGCGCATTGTTACGCGCAGTGTAATTGTTGTGGAGATGATTCAAGAACTCGCTCTGGTGTCTAAAAGTAAATTCTCCGAAGCCAGTATCCTTGAAAGTTTCAACTTCGGCGAAGCATCTGAAAAAGCACGAGTACGTTTGGTTCCAGAGCATAGTGAAGAGCGTGAAGCATGGTTGGGGCTTTTGTCGATATCACACTTTGGTAACTCTAAGATGGAGTTGGATATTCTGGAAGAAGGATATCGAGCGATACCACACTGGTTTGACCGCTTACTCAATACAGTTGCGCGAATCAGTCGAGAGCATGATTTAACTTCCATGGTTAGTGAGAATGCGGTTGATGCACCAGACTTCGCTGAAAGCGGTGAGCTGGATTTATTTAGCTGGACAGAAGAGTCCTCAAGTGAGAAGAGAGAAAGTCAGCAGACAAAGGTCGATTTGATTGATGTGTCCTTAGGTCGACTTTTCTTAGTATGGGCAGCAACCGAACGGCAGCATCGCACAGCACGTATTGTTTTGTTGCTGCATATAATAAAGCTATACGAAAGTGACCGTTTTGCATTTGGTGTCTTTCCGGAAATGGATACAGCTATTGCGGATCGGCCTGCGCTATTGGAGTCAGATAAGCAATGGATATACCAAGGGGGAAGCAACCCAACTGAAGGATGGGATGTGATTTAAATATAGCAATAGCGGCAAAGGTAAGGAATTCGTAAAGACCCCGAAAACTTTTTTGATTTACTGTTGACACGGGAACTTTTCTTTTGATATATTATGCGTCCTTTGAGGGCAGCTACAGACTCAAAAGGAACGTCAATAACAAACTTAAATTTGTTGTTGACAAGGCTCTTCGAGGTTTGATAGAGTATACGTCCCCTAACGAAAATATGTCGTTAGGAACACTCAACCTTGGTTTCCAGGGAGTTTGAATTCGCGATAAGCGAAACAAACAAAAGTGTTGACATCGTTATTTTTAAGATGTTATTATACTTTACTTGAGTGCAGCATGCGCTAATTGTGCTTGCTGTGTTGCGGATCATGCAATGACTACCCTGATGTAAATTCACGGTATTTTTATGCCTTGAAGCAGTCAGGGCTTGTTGTGTCGCCTAGACGTTCTTTGAAAATTGAATACGACGTATAACAAAAATTATACAATGCCAAATGTGGGAGAGTGTACTAGCATATCGCTAGTTATATTCTCCGTCAATTACAATACAGTAATACAATGAACAGCTTAAAAATTATGTCAGTCATAATGTCTAAGCTGGACAAACATTTCGATTAGCTAAAGCTTGCTTTAGTTTAATTTTTTATCGGAGAGTTTGATCCTGGCTCAGAACGAACGCTGGCGGCAGGCTTCATACATGCAAGTCGAACGATTAAAGCCCCTTCGGGGGTGTATAAAGTGGCGAACGGGTGAGTAACAGGTGGATAATCTGCCTCTCAGTGGGGAATACCAGTTGGAAACGACTGTTAATACCGCATACGATTGCATTTTCCTCGGATTATGTAAAGAAAGGGCCTTTTGGCTCGCTGAGAGATGAGTCCGCCCCCCATTAGGTAGTTGGTGTGATAAAAGCGCACCAAGCCAGCGATGGGTAGCCGGACTGAGAGGTTGGCCGGCCACACTGGAACTGAGACACGGTCCAGACACCTACGGGTGGCAGCAGTAGGGAATATTGCGCAATGAACGAAAGTTTGACGCAGCCATGCCGCGTGGACGATGAAGGCCTTCGGGTCGTAAAGTCCTTTTATTAGGGAAGAACAAGCAAAGGAGTAAAAAGCCTTTGCCCTGACGGTACCTAATGAATAAGCAACGGCTAACTCCGTGCCAGCAGCCGCGGTAATACGGAGGTTGCAAGCGTTGTTCGGAATTACTGGGCGTAAAGGGAGTGCAGGCGGCTTGATAAGTCTGATAGTGAAAGTCCGGGGCTCAACCCCGGAATTGCTTTGGATACTGTCAAGCTTGAGTATGTGAGAGGTGAGTGGAATTCCAGGTGTAGCGGTGAAATGCGTAGATATCTGGAGGAACATCGGTGGCGAAAGCGACTCACTGGCACATTACTGACGCTGAGACTCGAAAGCGTGGGGAGCGAACGGGATTAGATACCCCGGTAGTCCACGCCGTAAACGTTGTCAACTAGGTGTAGGAGGTATCGACCCCTCCTGTGCCGAAGCTAACGCATTAAGTTGACCGCCTGGGGAGTACGATCGCAAGATTGAAACTCAAAGGAATTGACGGGGGCCCGCACAAGCGGTGGAGCATGTGGTTTAATTCGAAGCAACGCGAAGAACCTTACCCAGACTTGACATCCCGTGACAACCATAGAAATATGGTGTTCTCTTCGGAGACACGGTGACAGGTGTTGCATGGCTGTCGTCAGCTCGTGTCGTGAGATGTTGGGTTAAGTCCCGCAACGAGCGCAACCCCTATCCTTAGTTACCAGCACGTTATGGTGGGCACTCTAAGGAGACTGCCGGTGATAAACCGGAGGAAGGTGGGGACGACGTCAAGTCATCACGGCCCTTATGTCTGGGGCTACACACGTGCTACAATGGCCGGTACAATGAGTCGCAATACCGCGAGGTGGAGCCAATCTCAAAAAGCCGGTCTCAGTTCGGATAGGAGTCTGCAACTCGACTCCTTGAAGTTGGAATCGCTAGTAATCGCGTATCAGCTACGACGCGGTGAATACGTTCCCGGGCCTTGTACACACCGCCCGTCACATGACCCGAGTCGGTTGCACCCGAAGTAAGTGACCCAACCTTTCGAGGAGGGAACTTCCTAAGGTGTGATTGGTAAGGGGGATGAAGTCGTAACAAGGTAGCCGTATCGGAAGGTGCGGCTGGATCACCTCCTTTCTAAGGAGTACCTAGACTATTTTTTAATGGTCAAGGTCGACACAATCTGGTATTGTGTAAGTTATACGTCGTATTCAGTTTTTAAAGGGAGTCTTTTTAGGCAAACCCGGATTTAGTACGGGCCCGTAGCTCAGTCGGTTAGAGCGCACGCCTGATAAGCGTGAGGTCAGTGGTTCGATTCCACTCGGGCCCACCATTTAAAATATGAATATACTTATCATGAAAATGATAAGCCGTGTCTGAGAGGGGGTGTAGCTCAGTTGGGAGAGCGCCTGCTTTGCACGCAGGAGGTCATCGGTTCGATCCCGTTCACCTCCACCATTCGGACCACGAATGCGCTATGAAGACACTATATATATAAATTTTATCTTTGGCCAGTTGAGCCATAGATTAAGTTCTTTGACAGTTGAATGCAAGGTAACCGATATACATTATTGTGATGATGATGTATATCAATTGCAAAATAGCATCTTTTGATAATACAAAAATCTAAGGGTCTTCAATTTATTGAGGACTTTTGAGAACGTGTTAGAATACATATACAATCCATGTTGGTGTACTAAATTTATTTAGTACTTCGGCATTAACTAGACATATTATGTCTAGAATTGGTTTTTTGACCAAGCTATTAAGGGTATGTGGTGGATGCCTAGGCACTAAGAGGCGATGAAGGACGTAGCTACCTGCGATAAGCCAAGACTAGCTGGAAGCAAGCTTAATCTTGGATTTCCGAATGGGGAAACCCCACTAGGTAAACCCTAGTGATCTTCAGCTGAATACATAGGCTGTTGAGGCAAACCGAGGGAATTGAAACATCTAAGTACCTCGAGGAATAGAAAACAAACAGTGATTCCGTAAGTAGCGGCGAGCGAAAGCGGAATAGCCCAAACCATGCGTATGCCATAGGTCGTAACCGTTGTGCGCGTGGGGTCGTGGGATACGATGTGAGAGTATTACGAGACTCTCGAGAAGTTACAAACCTATCTTTTAAATGAATTCTGCTGGATAAGCAGAGCCATAGAGGGTGATAGCCCCGTAGTTGAAAAAAGAATAGACTTCTTATTTGTATTCCCAAGTAATGCGGGACACGAGAAACCCCGTATGAATCTAGCAGGCCCATCTGCTAAGGCTAAATACTACTTAGTGACCGATAGTGAACCAGTACCGTGAGGGAAAGGTGAAAAGCACCCCGAGAGGGGAGTGAAATAGTACCTGAAACCACATACTTACAATCAGTAGGAGGGCGATGTCTTCGGACCGCCTGACTGCGTGCCTTTTGCATAATGAACCGGCGAGTTACTTTTTGTTGCAAGGTTAAGGGCTTATGGTCCAGAGCCGAAGCGAAAGCGAGTCTTAATAGGGCGTATAGTAGCAAGGAGTAGACCCGAAACCGAGTGATCTATCCATGGCCAGCGTAAAGTCCGAGTAAAATCGGATGGAGGCGCGAACCAGTATCAGCTGAAAATGATTTGGATGAGCTGTGGATAGGGGTGAAAGGCCAATCAAACTCGGCAATAGCTGGTTCTCTTCGAAATAGTTTTAGGACTAGCGTCGTGTGGTAGCAAGCGGGGGTAGAGCACTGGAAGGGCTAGGGGTCTCACCAGATTACCGAACCCTACCAAACTCCGAATACCGCTTGTGGAATCACGGCAGTCAGACTGCGGGGGATAAGCTCCGTAGTCGAGAGGGAAACAGCCCAGACCGTCAGCTAAGGTCCCTAATATATGCTCAGTGGGAAAGGATGTGCAAATGCCCAGACAACCAGGATGTTGGCTTAGAAGCAGCCATTCATTTAAAGAGTGCGTAATAGCTCACTGGTCAAGTGATTGTGCGCCGAAAATGTAACGGGGCTAAGCATATAACCGAAGCTACGGATGTTGCATTTATGCAGCGTGGTAGAAGAGCGTTCCGTACCGGGTTGAAGCCATACCGAAAGGAATGGTGGACTGTACGGAAGTGATCATGCCGGTATCAGTAACGACAAGAGGGGTGAGAAACCCCTCCGCCGAAAATCTAAGGGTTCCCGTGTCAAGCTAATCTGCGCGGGGTTAGTCGGACCCTAAGCCGAGGCCGAAAGGCGTAGGCGATGGAAAACAGGCACAAAGATTCCTGTACCACTATCTGTTCGTTTGAGCGATGGGGTGACGCAGGAGGATAAGACACTCAACTGTTGGAATAGTTGGGGTAAGCGTGCAGGAGGTAGCCCAGGCAAATCCAGGCTACACATACTCCAAGGCGCAATGCGACGTGAATCCTTCGGGTGAAGCGGATTGTTTGATTCCACACTGCCAAGAAAAACCTCTAGTGAGAGCAGAAGTGACCGTACCAAAACCGACACAGGTGGATGAGAAGAGTATTCTAAGGCGCTCGGGAGAACTCCCCTTAAGGAACTCGACCAATTAGCCCCGTAACTTCGGGAGAAGGGGTACTCTGGTTGGTGAAGGATTTACTCCGTAAGCTGACCAGAGTGACACTAAAGTGGCTCATGCGACTGTTTACTAAAAACACAGGTCTCTGCAAAGTCGTAAGACGACGTATAGGGACTGACGCCTGCCCGATGCCGGAAGGTTAAATGGAGGGGTTAGACTTCGGTCAAAGCTCTGAAATGAAGCCCCGGTTAATGGCGGCCGTAACTATAACGGTCCTAAGGTAGCGAAATTCCTTGTCGGGTAAGTTCCGACCTGCACGAATGGCGTAACGATGTGAGCATTGTCTCAAGGGGAGACCCGGTGAAGTTGTATTACCTGTGAAGATGCAGGTTACCCGCAGAAGGACGGAAAGACCCCGTGCACCTTTACTACAGCTTGATATTGAATTCGGTTTTAGTTTGTATAGGATAGGTGGGAGACGTTGAAACTGGCGCGCAAGTGTCGGTGGAGTCAACCTTGGAATACCACCCTGATTATAGCTTAATTCTAACTCAGATCCCGTGAATCCGGGCTGAGGACAGTGTCTGGTGGGTAGTTTGACTGGGGCGGTCGCCTCCCAAAAAGTAACGGAGGCGCCCTATGGTTCCCTCAGCACGTTTGGAAATCGTGCGTAGAGCGTAAAGGCATAAGGGAGCTTGACTGCGAGACTTACAAGTCGAGCAGGTACGAAAGTAGGGCTTAGTGATCCAGCGGTTCCATATGGAAGGGCCGTTGCTCATCGGATAAAAGGTACGCCGGGGATAACAGGCTTATAGCGCCCAAGAGTTCATATCGACGGCGCTGTTTGGCACCTCGATGTCGGCTCGTCACATCCTGGGGCTGAAGCAGGTCCCAAGGGTTGGTCTGTTCGCCCATTAAAGTGGCACGCGAGCTGGGTTTAGAACGTCGTGAGACAGTTCGGTCCCTATCCTCTGTGGGCGTAAGAGATTTGAGAAAAGCTGACCCTAGTACGAGAGGACCGGGTTGGACGAACCTATGGTGATCCGGTTGTCACGCCAGTGGCACCGCCGGGTAGCTACGTTCGGAAGGGATAAGCGCTGAAAGCATCTAAGCACGAAGCCCCTTTCAAGATAAGATCTCTCTGGAAACTTGATTTCCCTAAAGAGTCCTGGAAGACTACCAGGTTGATAGGCAGGAGGTGTAAGCACCGTAAGGTGTTCAGCTGACCTGTACTAATCGCTCGTGAGGCTTGGTCTTTAATTAGGCCTCATAAAACCAGTAAATAATTGCTATTAAGCAGTTCATTTGCGGAAATTTAACACGTTCTTTGCAATGATGTATATCCCCTTGCATTCTCTGTCAATAAATTTTAAGATTGACTAGCTTTAACAGCCTTAATTGGTTGTTGCAGCACCATCGATCGGCTTTTGCCGGTGGCATTAGCGATGAGGCCACACCTGTTCCCATTCCGAATACAGAAGTTAAGCTCATCTGCGCCCATGGTACTGCCTGGGAAACTGGGTGGGAGAGTAGGACGCCGCCGGCTTTTTTATTGAAACCGCACTTTGATTTATTTCAAAGTGCGGTTTTTTTGTTTGTGTATATGAATATTTAAATGTGTTGAAAGTATTTTAATGTAGTGCTATTATCATTTATTGGTAGTTTTTGTTTATTTATGAATTTGGAGTGGATGTATATTGTGTATAACTTTATGAAGGCGTGGTTTTTGTTTTTGGGTTTGTTGGCTTTGATGGTTATGCCTGGAGATGCGGAGTTATCGCCTGCGGCGAACTCGTTGGTGAATGGTAGGGGGGCTGCTGAGGACTTGAGTGTTCGGTATCGTGCTTTGCCGAATGGGCAGTTGTCTTATTTTGGTTCGTATTATGCTGATTCAGTACCAACGGGAGTTGGTGGTGAAGATAGGGTAGGGGCTGCTGAGGCTTTTGTGGGTGCGCATGGTGATGCTTTTGGGTTGGATTCTGATTCATTGGAGTTGAAGAGGGTTAGTGATTCGGATAGTAGTACGTTTGTGCGTTTTAGACAGTTATATAATGATTTGCCTGTTTATGGGAGTGGTGTAAACGTTCAGGTGAATGATAAGGGGAATGTTCAGAGTGTATTGACGAATACGATGGTGAGGACAGGTAGTGTTGCTAAGGTGCCTTTTGAGTTTAGGCCTACGTTGAATGAGGAAGATGCGGAGGTGTTTGCTGAGGCGGCAATGGAGGAGTCGCTTGAGTTGACGGGTCTTTTTGTTGAAACGGGCTCTGAGTTGATGGTGTATTCACCTAAGATGTTGAATCAATCGGGTCGGATTCAGTTGGTGTGGAGTATGGTTGTTACGCATACAATTCGTCGTGATATTCGTCATCAGGTTTTATTGAATGCGCATACGGGTGAGGTTGCATTGAGTTTTTCGTTGATTCATGTTGCTCGGGATCGAGAAGTGTATGATTCTACGAATACAAATTCTGATCCGGGTACATTGATTTTGACTGAGAGTTCGGGTACTTCGACTGTTCCGGATGTCAATGATGCGTTTGAGTATTTAGGTGATACGTATGATTATTTTTTGGATAATCATGGCCGGGATAGTATAGATGATGCTGGGTATACATTGAGAGCGACGGTTCGATTTTGTTTTGATGGATTTGGTTGTCCTATGCAGAATGCATTTTGGGATGGGACTCAAATGTATTTTGGTGAGGGGTTTTCTGCTGCGGATGATGTAGTGGCTCATGAGTTGGTGCATGGTTTTACAACGTTTACATCTGATTTGATTTATTATAGTCAGTCCGGTGCGATTAATGAGGCTTTGTCGGATATTTTCGGTGAGTTTGTAGATCAGGCAAATACGGGGGGGACGGATACTGAGGGTGTACGTTGGAAGATGGGTGAGGATGTACCGGGGTTTGGTGCGATTCGTAACATGAAGGATCCGACTGAGTTTAATGATCCTGATCGTCGTTGTAGTCCTTTATATTATACGGGTGAGGGGGATAATCAAGGGGTTCATATTAACTCGGGTGTTATAAATAAGTTGGCTTATTTGTTGGTAGATGGTGATACGTTTAATGGACATACGATTGATAGTATGGGCCTTCCGTTGGTATCGGATTTGTTTTTCTATTGCCAAGTGAATTTGTTGGATGAGTCTTCTGATTTTACGGCTTTGTATGATGCTATTACGCAGGCGTCTATAGATCTGGGGTATACAGAAGATCAAAAGAACAATATTGAGAATGCTTGTCAGGCGGTGGAAATTTCGCGTATCAATCCATGTATCGAGGAGATGGAAAATGATGACTGCAGTTCAGCTGAGGTCATTATTGAGGGGATAACGTCGGAAGGATCGAATTCATCTGCTACGACGAGTACCTCGAATAGTTGTTTAGGTTTTGATACTTTTGATGCGTGGTATAAAATTACCCCGAATTTGAGTGGGTATTATGACATTAATTGTGATAGTGAATTTTTTGATATCACGTTGAATGTTTATGATGGTTGTGGAGGTTCTATTCTGTATTGTAATGATGATATTGATTTGCCTGGCGATAATCTTAATTCTGCAGTCATCGCCTATCTTGAGGAAGGTGAAACGTATTATATTCGCATTGCGAGTCATTTTGGTGGTACGGGTTCGTTTAATGTGAATGTGAAGTATCAAATAGAATTTGGTGGTAATTTAAATTTTGATTTGAATTCGAATCCTGGTTGGGCTATGGAGGGTGGATGGTCATTTGGTCCTGCTTCGGGCAATATGGGTAATCCGTCTACTGCTTTTTCCGGTAACAATGTGCTTGGATATGAACGTTCTGGTGAGTATGGCAATAGTATGGATCCTGAGTATTTAACAACGCAATCCTTCAACTTTGAAGACTTTTCTGATGTTCAATTAAAGTATAGACGCTTTTTAGGGGTAGAAGGTTATTATGATAATGCTAGTGTTGAAATAACGAATAATGGTGTTGATTGGCATACTATTTGGTCGAATTCGGTGAATACTTATGATGATGAATCGTGGGCGACGGAAGTCATTGATATTTCCCCGATTGCAGATAATGAACCGGAAGTGCAAATTCGATGGGTGATGGGTGAAACGAGTTCGAGTGTAAAAAGCTTTGGTTGGAATATTGATGATATCGAATTTGTAACCGAGGAAATCGAAGTGGTCATCATTGATTCTTGGGTAGACTTTGATTACGGCGGTACAAGTACCGGTGAAGAAGACCTCCCCTTCAAGCATGTGATGGCTGCAATACAATATGCTGAAGAAGATGGAAGTTCCGTCATTAAAATCAAAGGAGATAGTGCCCAGCCGGATACTACTGAAATAGGAATGATTTCTAAGCCACTTCGAATCGAAGCCATCAATGGTACGGTTCGATTAGGCGACGATAGTGAATAACTAAATTAAGGTTAGATACCTACCCAAAAGCCGTGTGTTGATGGTTACTCATCAATACACGGCTTTTTTATAACGTTAACGTTTTAAACTTTAAGTTTTTCTTTAAGTCGTTCCAGTACTAAATCGGGAACAAAGCTACTGGCATCGCCGCCTAAATGTACAATTTCTTTGACCAAGCGAGAGCTTACAAACATGTGCTTTTCACTGGGCATGAAACTGATAGTGTCGCAGGTGGGTAATAGGCGTCGATTGGTGACAGCCATGGCCATTTCATATTCGAAATCGGATATTGCTCGGATACCTCGAATCAAGGCAATGGCATTTACCTCTTTAACTAAATTAACAATTAAACCTTGAAAAGGGCGTACTTCGAGATTGGGGATGTGCTTGGTCAACTGTTGAATCATATCGACACGTTCTTCATAGCTAAAGAAATTGTTTTTTTCTGAGTTATTGGCCACCGCAATAAGCAAGGTGTCAAACAGCCGTGAGGCACGCTCCATGAGGTCCAAATGACCTTTGGTCGGGGGATCAAAACTGCCCGGATAAACGCCAATGCGATCACTCATCGATAAACTCTCCTTTTATTGCTGCGGCATAGGCCGCTTCATATACTTCGCGTATGGTGACGCCGCCTGTTTTAGCGACAGTTGCACATGAATCATGTTCAGGGGCTGTTGTGCTAACGGTGCCCTTGTGGCTGCCGATTTTTACTTTTACTGGACCCCAAGCGGTATCCACTTGTTTATAGTCACGCTTGAGAGTCATACGTTGTTCACGACGCATGCGTAGACCAAGTGTTGAAGAGCCCAACAGCAGGGTGTCAGCTACGACTGTTACGAGGGGCTCATCGACAAGAACGGTGATTAGATGTGCCGGACGTCCCTTCTTACCCAAAATGGGGGTCAAAAATGCATCACGTGCACCATTTTCCAATAGGTTGCTTATGAGTGATGGAAACAGCTCTGGATTCATGTCGTCGATATTGGCTTCAATCACCATAATGGACTCATTGGCAGTTCCATTGGTTTCGCTTTCACCCAGCATGGCGCGAATAATATTGGGGCGATCCGGAATATCTTTAGTGCCGCTACCGCAACCAACAGCTTCGATAATCATAATTGGCAATGGCCCAAATGACTCGGCTAACTGAGCCAATAATGCCGCCCCGGTTGGAGTGACCAATTCACCTTGGACTTCACCTGCATAATGTGGAACACCGCGAAGAAGGAGCGCCGTCGCTGGTGCAGGAACTGGCATAATGCCGTGTGCACACTCGACAGTGCCTGAGCCAACATGTAAAGGCGAAGAGAGAATGCGTTCGACACCAAGTTGTTCCAAAGCCAAGTGCGTTCCGACAATATCGATAATGGAATCTACCGCACCCACTTCGTGGAAATGTACTTTTTCGATGGTAGTGCCGTGTACTTCGGCTTCAGCCACCGCGATACGTTGAAAGGTTTCTAGACTCGCCGCTTTGACAGAATCTGACAAGTCACCTGCTTCAATAATCTCCACTACATGGCGTAAGTGTCGATGTGGATGGTCATGTTTTTCATCCAAATGCACATCGAATTTTGTAGCGGTGATGCCTTTTTTATCGACTTTTGCACAGGAGAGGGTATAGCCGTCAACTCCCAGAGAGTCCAGTGATTTATTTAATGCGTCAAAGTCTGCACCTGCGTCAATCAATGCGCCGACGATCATATCGCCAGCAGCTCCGCAGAAACAGTCAAAATAGATGGTTTTCATGTAGTTTTCCCATTGGCCAATCGGTTGATGAGTGCGGCATTTATTCCAGCACCAAATCCATTATCAATATTAACGACTGACACCCCTTCGGCACAAGAATTTAACATGCCCAGTAGTGCAGCTATTCCTTCGAAGCTAGCGCCGTAGCCGATACTGGTGGGTACGGCGATGACGGGTTTGTCGACAAGTCCAGCGACGACAGTGGGGAGGGCGCCTTCCATGCCTGCACATACGACCAGGGCATTGGCCTTGGTTAGGGTTTCGCGTTGGTTGAGTACTCTGTGAAGGCCGGCAACGCCCACATCGTGAATGCGCTCAACTCTGCACCCTTGCATTTCACACGTAACAGCCGCTTCTTCTGCGACAGGAAGATCGGAAGTGCCTGCGCAGACGACAGCGATGTATCCGTCCAATACTTCAGGTTTGTGGAGAGTGAGGCTGAGGCAACGAGCCGTTTCATGATAAGTGAGATCGGGGTGGTCATGTAGAACTGTTTGAGCCACATCGGTTTCGCAACGAGTGGCAAGGATGTTTGTCCCACTCTCTTTCATGTGAGTGATGATGCCGCTGATTTGCTCGGCGGTTTTACCCGAGCCGAAAATAGTTTCGGGCATACCACGCCGCAGAGCGCGATGGTGATCAATTTTGGCGTAGCCAATATCCCCATAGGGCAAATGCTTTAGTTGTTGGGTTGCATCCTCGGGAGATAACTCGCCCTGGGATACAGCTTCGATAATGGCCTGTATAAGTGAAAGATCCACGTGCACCTCGTTTGTTGGCGGTTAGACCTACATATTACGATATTGTACTGGGAAATTGGAAGGGTATCGTTGTGTGCAATTAAGGTCCATTCTACTTTACAAAACGATCCAATATATTTTTGGTGATTTTTTGGACTCGCTCATCGGGGCCGTGGGGGCGTCCGAAGTGTGAAATGGGAGGCATGTGACCGGGTGGCGCCGATATGCCTTGGGCCCAGAAAATTGTAGCGGCGTTGAAGACGTGGTTGCCTTTGGGGCCGGGGTAGGTCGTGGCGGTCCAGTGGGCTTGTTCGCCTCCGGCGTTGGTGGCGGTGCCTTGTGCGACGATGTTGATGCCGGGGATGGTCATGTCAGGGTCGCCGTGCATTTCCCAGCCGACGAGACCGGGGATTTTGTCGCCGTTTTTCACGCCGGTGCCTTTGAAGATCCAGGAGGAGTCGTCGGAGATGGTCCAGTCGTCGGAGCCGTTGTAGGGGGTGGTGGTCCGGGCACCGATAAGGGAGGCCTCGTTGGGAGCATCGGGAATATTGAATGGACCCATGCGCATGGTTTCTTTTTCTTTTTCGCTGAGTCCGCCGTAGCGTCCGCCGCGACCGATGATGCGGTCTGGAATACCGGTGGCGCTGTCTTCGAATGGGGAGACGAAGCAACAGGTGTTGGCAGAAAAGAAAGCTACATTGAGCCCTTCGGATAAAGCGTGTTTGACGTGTTTGAATTGTTCAAGGCTCCAATACTCATCGTGCCCGATGGAGATCATGCCTTTAGCGCGTTCGAGGCAGGCGTAGTCCTGGTGGATGTCGATGTTGGAGCAGTACGTCATGTCGTAACCCTCTTTTTCCATCCAGAAGGCGAGAGGGAATTCCCACAATAAATATTCGCCCGAACCTTGGGTGAGGGGATTATCGAGGATTTGGCAGTATTTTCCATAGGGGCGGTCATAACTAACCTTGGTGCCGGAGTGGAGAGACCATGAAGATTTTCCGTCGTCGTAGAGAGCGTAGTTGGCAGGCCAGCGGTTGTAGGCTTGCCAAGTGTTGTCGCTGCACTGGAATAGAAGGTCTGCTTCGCGGTCGTCGCGCACAATAAAGATTATATAAGACTGATAACGGTCATCCACAAGGGACAGTTTACCGAGGTATACGCCACTGACCCAGTCCTCGGGAATGGTTAAGCTAGTGCATGATGACCATTGGCATTCACGTAGACGGTAGTCTCCTACCCCTGGATCTTCTTGGACGGAGCCTTCAAAAGGCCCCATGGTTTTCAAGTGGCGACCGCCTTTGCCGCCATAATAGCCAAGGCGATAAAAATCGATTGTGAAAGGGCCTGCGGGATTGGTACTGACTTTTATGCCAATCGATTCACCTGCGCGTACGGAGGCTTTGGATACGTACCCTTCGATGACGGGAGAACGAAATTTAGTCGCGGGGTCGACCTTAGTATAGGTGAGTTGCCAATCGGTGGTTCCGGGCTTTTTATTTTCTTTAATAATGGCATTGGAGCGTTTAGCGTAAGCGGTAGAGTCGCTTTGTGATGTGGAAATACCAAAGGCGGTACCTGCTGCGACGGTTCCTTTGAGAATGTCGCGGCGGCTTAGAATGGGTTTTGACTTAGGTGAATCGCTCATGAATTTTTGCATCCTTATTCTGATCGGTTTCAATCAGAATACCATTATGAATCCATGGTATAAAGACCGAGTTTAATCAACGACAGCTTTGGGATCATGTCGTGAATCACTGAACCAAATTGCAATAACCAGTAGGGTGAGTAGAAATGGGCTTAAGGCGCCCAGACCGATGGCAAAGCGTAGCCCTTTTTCGTTTGCGACAATACCTTCGCTCCAAGGTGCGAGTATGCAACCAACATTGCCAACTCCAGCCATGAATGAAAACATAGTGGCGCCGCTTTGTGGAATTCGATCGGCGGTCATTCCCAGGGTTGTGGGCCATAAAACGCTGCATCCCAATCCAACGAGCATACAGGCACTTAAGGCAACTGCTGGATTGGTCACGCGTGATGCTAGGGTATAAAACACTGTGCAGGCAATCGCACAGCCCAAAACGGTTGCATAAGGGCCTATACGTTGTATGATAAACGATGAATATAATCGACCGATCCCCATGAATAGAGCAAAACCGGCCAACGCCATGCCGCCTGTGGATTTACTATAGCCAAGGACACTTTCAGTATATGCCGGTAGCCATTGTCCCATGCCTTCTTCTATAGCACCTACAAACAATATCATGCATAGGGCCGCATAAAATCGGGGGCGTAGCAATAAGTGACGAAGGCGATAACGTTCATGATCTGGATGTACAAGGGGAGGGAGAGGTGTGCCGAGGAAGCCGACCCCTAATATCAGAGGCATCAAGGCAAAAAATGCAATAACCCAGCGCCATGGAAGTTGTAGATATAGGCATAAAGATGCAATGAGGACAATACATACGACGCCAAGGCAATAATAGGCATGCAATCGATTCATTGCGGACACACGGTTTTCCGGGCAAAGAGCAGAAATAATTGGACTGAGAATCATGTCCAGTACGCCTGCACCAAGGCCTAAAACACCACTAGCGATAAGAAGAACCCTGTAACTAGGGGCTAGGGAAATAGAAAGCAGTCCAATGACACAAAAAGCCATACCGCCTACAGTGAAGCGTTTTGCACCAAAGCGGTCAGCCAATGGTCCACTTATAAGGATGCTCATAAATGCACCAATAAACATGGTTGCTGGGATTCGCCCAAGGTCATGTTTGCTTAAATCGCCAAAGGTTTCTCCAAAAGTGGTGAGGTATACGGGAATTAAGCTACCCACAAAAGCGACACATAACATTCCGCTATTACAGAGCCAAACGGCACGTGAGGACTTCATGAGAGGGCTTTCGGAATTGCAATGCTGTGCATGGACTACTCCAGTTGAACATGCAGTATACCGAATTCTGTAGCACTAGCTAAAACGAAGCTACCTCTCGACAAGTACAGGGCAGAAAAATCCAATTTAATTGAAGGAGTATATTGAATAAGTTGAGCCGAAACGGAGAAAGCAGTTGAATCATGAAGCAATGTGAGAACTGCGGTACGGAGATAACGTTTTGGATGATGCAGAAGCAACCAACGCCTTTGGCAAACCAGTTTCTGGAGCAACTATAACTGATTGGGCCATCGCCTGTTTCGCCAGCTATAAAAGCCGAATCAATGCCTGTGCTGAGCGCTTCGCCTAAAGAATAACCTGTTTGATTCAGGTGTTCGATGCATTCACCCACAGAATATGGTTTTTCGCTTGGACGCCAATTGAATTTCTCTGGAGAGAGTCCTTCGATAGGGAAGTTATCTCGCCCTTAGCCCATTTAAAACCATCAACACTTCGTTGTAGCTCTTCGGATAATCCTGCGGTATCACTCATGGTCGAAGGTCCTTTGCCGTTAGTTGAGGCTCGCTGATAATGAAAATTCTACTATATAACAATCACTCATGTATAAATGTTCTAGGCTCTACTTGGTTAGCGTTTATTCGGATTGAGTGTGTGCATTATAGTATTGACTGACTTGAGATAATCGTGTGGCTGTGCCTGTAGAGTTTCAACTTCATTGGGCATTTTTTGGGCAATGTCATTTTTTTCATAGGGGTCATTTTCGAGATCATATAATTCAACACTCACAGGGTCGTAATATTCCATTAGCTTTAGATTGTCTTTGCGGATAGCGGCACCGGGTCGCATCGAAACCCCTAAGTAATGAGGGTAATACCAGTAGAGAGTATCGCGGTCTAGCCCGATACCGCCGCTCCAACTGTTGCGTAAGCTGAGTCCATCGATCGTGTCTTGGGGAGTTTGTTTGGCTACCTCAGCGATGGTGGCAAAAAGTTCACTGCCAATAACGGGGGTGTTGCAGGAGGAATTCTCATCGATGCGTCCGGGCCATTTGATGAGCAAGGGGACGCGAATGCCTCCTTCGTATAGGTGACCTTTGTCGCCACGCAACGGTCGATTGTTGGTTGCTGAACCAGCTCCACCGTTATCGGAATAGAAAATAAATAGGGTATCTGCTTTCAACCCCATGGCCTTGATGGCATCCAGTACCCGTCCAGTATTCATATCCATATTTTCGACCATCGCAGCGTAAGCTGGGTCAATACCAGTTTTTTTGCCAGTAAATCGTTTTGTATATTTTTTAATCAACTGTTGTGGGGCTTGTAAGGGGGTGTGGACTCCGTAGTGCGTCAGGCACAAGAAGAAAGGTTTGTCGCGATTGGTTTTTATGAAGGCGATAGCTTCATCTGTGAGGTGATCAGTAAGATAGTCACCTTCTTTTCCGCTGGATAGATAGGGGATATTGGGATTCCAATCTTTTTTAGGGTCAGTATAGGGATGAAAGTAATGGGGTGGGCTTCCGTGAGTTCAACCGCCAATATTAATATCGAATCCTTGATCGTGTGGCCAAAAACCTTCACGACCTACGTGCCATTTTCCTATGCTAGCGCTGACATAACCTGCAGGCTTTAACAATTCGGCTAAAGTCTGATCCCTTAGCGATATGTCCATCCGATCGGCAGGAGGAATGATTGCGCTATTGCCGGGATAGCGGTGGCGACCAATGGCGGTGATGTGGCCAGAGTATTGAGCACGTGCTGGGTTTTTACCGGTAAGAATCGAGACGCGACTTGGAGAGCAAACAGGTGCGTTGGCGTAGGCTGTGGTGTAACGCATGCCTTGTCTGGCCAGTTGACTAATGCGCGGAGTGTCGATGTGCGTGTTGCCATAAGGTTCAGTGTCACGCCAGCCAAGGTCATCTACAAGTATGAGTACGATGTTGGGGGGCTTGGTACTGGTTTGGGTGTATGCTGGAAAGCTGTACACAATGAAGAAACTTAGAAATAGACCACCAAACCAACGAGACATATAAAGTGCTCCTGAAAACATGTTTATAGACGCCGTTATTATGCACAGAAAAGACTTGCAGGACAATGAGAATTTATCTACAAAATGTCGAGAATTAAAGAATGACTTAGGCTTCTTCGTTTTCCTCATCATCTGCATAAACACGCTCACGGTATCGGGTGTGTTCGTCGTCGGCCTTGTCCCATTGGTCCGCCAGTCGACGATCGGTAACGCCCATGGGGAGTATGCCTAGAATGGGGATTGAAATAACCATCAAAGAGGGGACTATCCACCACCAAGCCCACCCCATGATGCGGGCCGCTTTGGCGAAATTGTAGTAGAACGTACCGTAAAGAATAAGTAACAGAATTAAACTGAAAAGTAATACATGTTTAGGAATTCCACTGGATTCGGCCATGGAATCGAAATCCGGCATGCTGAGCTCTACCGATGTCGGTGCAGCCTCTTCAGTGGGAGGCACTTCGATTTCAGAAGCGGTTTGAGTGGTTTCAACTGCGGGTGGGGGTGTTTCATCAACTGTCGCTTCTGGAGCGGCAGGTGCCATGAAGAAAATCATGACTCGAGTAACAAGCCACCAGAGAAAAATTGCGATAAATACAGCGATATAGCGCATGCGGTATACAGCAACTTGGTCAAACATTTCACGGGTAATGACAAAAGTGGACGCATTCGCGGCAGGGGTGTTATGCTCATTAGATGATTTATCGGGGGTATTGGACACCAGTATTCTCCTTTATAAGCCTCGTAGTATAGCAAAAGAAGCCCTGTAGGAAACAGTCATCATGAGCGAAAAAAATCCTTGGACAACATTGAGTTCACGCGAAGTCTATAGCAACCCTTGGCTCATACTGCGCGAAGATCAAGTATTGCGTCCCAATGGTAGCTTTGGAATTTATAGTGTAGTGAGTACGCGGGTTGCAGCGGGCATAGTGGTACTTACGCCTGAACGCGATATCGTGTTGGTGGGACAATATCGATACCCCACGGAACAGTATTCTTGGGAAATAATTGCGGGTGGGATGGATGAAGGTGAAGAGCCCTTATCAACAGCGAAGCGTGAGTTGGCAGAGGAGGCAGGGTTGATCGCTCATAAGTGGCACCATGTGGGTGTTGATTTGCAGATGAGCAATTGCATTACAGCTGAAATGGGGCAAATATATATTGCGGAGCAGTTGGAAGATACAGAATTGGCACCGGATGAGACAGAGGAATTGCAATTGAAGCGGATTCCTTTTAATGAAGCCATCACCCAAGTGGAATCAGGGGAAATTACCGATTCTTTTTCAGTTATGGGGATTTTGTTGACCAAACAGTGGTTGGAGAAGCAGTCCAATGCATAAATATTTTGTTATTCTTGGCTTGGTAATCTTTATGCATCATTCGCATGCGGCAGGACCATTTAATGGTAAACCTTATACGAATGCGGATGTGCAGGCCGATACATGGGTAGCGACCGATGCTTTGGGACTTATTGTTCCGGGTCGTAAAGATACGCGAAGTGTACAGCAGGATAAATTTGTCGGGATATTTTATTAGACCTGGCATATACGCAGGGGTAAGGCGGGGACAGGGCCCAATAATAATACGAAATTAATACCGGGGCGAAAGATGGGAAGGTCGACTGGTCAAAGAATGGGGTGCCGCATCATTGGGGCGAACCTGAGTTGGGCTATTATATGATGATCTACCCATTTGTAATTCGAAAGCATACGAGTATGTTGTTGCATGCAGGGGTGATGTGATGCTCTTCGATACAACGAATCCAGACTTTAGTTATAACGATAAAAATAAACGCCTCCAAATTTAAAATTTTGGTGTGCGCAATATATTTATAACAGCCAGTGAAAAGAGGGCTCGGAATGGATATATTCTTTCTCTAAAAAATGTTAAGGGGTAAATTTTTTTAAGTGATGAGCTCGCTGAAAATAAAGTAATTAAACCTGGAGAAAGTATTGATGTTCCATTAGAGCTTGTGCCAGGCGAATATCAACTGACACTTAAGCCTTCGGGGAATCGTGCCATATGGAGCCAGTCAATCAGTATGCCAATAACGCAATTGGCTTCAGTACCCACACCACCCCCAGCGTGAACTGAAGAGCCTGCCCCAGGCCGTACTCCACGCACGTTTGTAGTTCCGCATGAGGTAGAGCCGGAACCGGCTCCCGAAGAGCCTATTGAGCCTGAAATTGCTGAAGAGGTCATGGAGCTCGAAGAGCTTGTGGCTGATCCACTATCTACTATAGGGTTGGCGCTATGGAGCGACGTGACTGGACCTATAAGTTTTCGTTAGAGGTGCTATTTGAGCCTGGTGAGAAGGGCGTTGTTCATTCTACGCAACTAAAAGAAGAGTTGCTCAATGAATGTATTATCGAAGAGTACAATACCAGCGATATATTGACCTTGAGTCGTGACAACGACCTCCTGTATCTTCGACGTGGGGAAAAAATTGCCTTGCCAGCCGTGGAGCCTACTGTCACTCAGTAATAAGCCCTATAGAGTTTCTATAATCAAGAAAGGGATTTAATTGTGCGTATTTTTTCTATCATATTGTGCCTAATGCTTTTTACAGGGGGCGTGGTTAGGGCTGAAGAATCAACCAAAACCAAGAGCGTGCTGTATCCATCTGAGATTATTGAGAAAGTACAGCAAAATGTTGTTAACGATCCATGGGCAGCTTCTATTCGCGATACTATTGTGAAAGCGGCTCAACCTTGGCGCGACATGAGCGATGATGCGTTGTGGGATCTTATGTTCGGCAATACGCTGCCACGTTCTTGGATGGTTTGGTCAAATGGGTATTCGCCAGTTACCGGGGAGCCTGTGCCTATGTACAACTGGAAGATGGATGCGCTTGGTCATCCTTGGAAAGTTCAGGACCCGCATAGTGGTGAGTGGTTTCCCAAGAATGATTTTAAAGCGTATTACGATTCAGGATTGGATCCCCATGGGGTTTTTGATGAGTCCAAAGCTGATCGTTCTTTGTTATTCAATGTTGATCACCCTGACCCCAATGACCCTAGGCATATGTTTGGGGTGGATGATGGGCATGGGTATATCAACGAAAAAGGTGAGCGCTGGCTGTTCATTGCGACATACCTGGTTTATGGTCAGTGGAAGCAAGGCATTGTAAATGGCGTACGAAACTTGGGTGCAGCATATGTGATGACCGGGGATGTAGAGTATGCGCATAAAGCCGGAGTGATGCTCGATCGTATTGCCGATGTCCATACAACGTTTGATTTTGGAAAAGAAGGGGTTATGTATGAAGGCCCAGGGCGATCCGGCTATGTATCTACTTGGCACGATGCCTGTGAAGAGACCCGAGAATTAATCATGGCCTACGACATGGTCTTTGAAGCTCTAAAAGATGATCAGGCCCTGGTAGACTTTCTTGCTAGAAAATCTAAACAGTATGACCTAAAAAACGCAAAGAAAAGTTTTGCGGATGTACAGCGCAATATTGAAGATGGATTGCTGCGCGATGCACTTGACAATCCTGAGAAGGTTTACTCCAATTACCCCCGAACGGAAATATTAAAAGCCATTATTATAAAAGTGTTGCAATCACCCGAAGCAGAATTTGATAAAGTGGTGGATGCTATGTTGACGCGCGCTACGGCCGTGGACGGGGTGACGGGGGAAAAAGGACTTGCGGGGTACACGAGTTTTACGATTGGTACATTGGCCATGTTTTTGGCAGAGATGTCAAAGGCCGACCCCGATTTTTTGCCAACACTCGTAAAACGGCATCCTGACCTTAAGAATACCTATCGTTTTCACATCGATACCATGTGTTTAGATCGTTATTATCCGCAGTCAGGGGATTGCGGGTATTTTGCTGGGCCTTGGGATCGCTATGTGGGGATGGCCTTTGCAAAACCCGGGGCAAGCTTGCATCTTTTTCTAGGGTGGACTGCATTGGCACCTTCAATGCATCGCTTTTTATGGGATCTCTATAAAGTGACGGGGGATGCGGCCTACGTACAAACAGCTTACAGGCAGAATAAAAATACAGTTGCTGGATTGCCGTATGATTTGTTCTCATCCAACCCCGAGTGGTTTCGTAAAGATATGCAGGCAGTTATCGATGATGTAGTTGAGACTATTGCCCTCTCTTCTGTGAATAAAGAAAAATGGCACTTAGGTATTTTACGATCCGGAGAGGGCGAAAATCGTAGAGCGACATGGCTCGATTATGATTCAGGCGGTGGGCATGGACACCTGGATGCCTTAAACCTAGGGCTATTTGCGCATGGGTTGGATTTGTTACCGGACTTTGGTTATCCGCCTGTGCAATTTGGAGGTTGGGGGTCACCACATGCGACTTGGTACAAAAAGACATCCTCGCATAATACGGTAATCGTGGATCGTGAGAATCAATCGAAGGGTAATGGCGAAACGACGTTGTGGGTGGATGAAGGATCTGTGCGTGCAATTCGCGCGAAGGTTCCCTCGGCAAATAATGGGCACCGATATGAACGTACAGTGGTGCAGGTGGATGTGGCAGAAGATTTGTTTTATATCGTGGATGTGTTTCGTGTAGAGGGAGGTAAGGAGCATACGAAATTCGTTCAAGGACATTTTGGGGCCATTGATATTGACGGGTTATCACTAAATCCTGCGGAAGATTTCGGACACGATGCACAGATACGTAATATCCGCATGGACAAGGCTGCTAAACCTGGTTGGCGAGCGAAGTGGGCCATTGATGATCGATACAAGTTATTGCCCAAAGGCAAAAAGGTCGGCATGCTTTATTATGACTTTACTACTGATGCTGACGCTGGACAAGCAGAAGCTTGGGTAGTTGAGGGAAGTTATAATTCTATGAATGAAGCATGGGTGCCGCGTTTGATGATTCAGCGAAAAGCGGAAGGCGGTGAGCCTTTGAAAAGTACTTTTGTTTCTGTTTACATTCCTTTTGAAGGGGATGTTCCTGCAATGAGAGCAAGTCGAATTGCTGATGGGGTGGATAAAAGGGGTTTGACATACTCTGAAAATGTAGCGTTGCAAATTTTTCATTTAGGCGGTGGCTTTGACTTGCTAACCCTTGCGGATATGGAAAGTAAACTGTCGACTGATAAAGGTATGACATTTCATCGCTATGATTCGAACGGTAAAGTAGTCGAACAAGTTGATTAACCATAAAGAGGCTCAACTTAATGTGGATCGAGTTGAGCCTCTTTGTGTGATAAAGAATAGCCTAGTATTTGAGTTTTGCTTGAGCGGGTCCTGTGTAAGGTTCCGCACCAAATTTGAGGCCTCGATCCGGTACGGTTAATAATCCAGCATCTATTGTCATGGGAGCTTTGATCATGCCGTAATAGCGCCCCATCTAGTAGGCTTCAATCCACCCTCCAGGGTCAGCGTCTGTGTTACCGTTGTGGTGTTGATCTAAGCTCATAGGATCTCGATCCCATCGATTGGGTGATGTGGCACGCGGGCTTAGGGGTTTAGAACGATTGGCATAGGTGTGGTATCCATAAGGAAGATTGAAGTCGTTACGATTGGAATTAATGTAGGTATAGCGATGTAAATCCAAAGGCCATTCGTGAAGTTGCTTCACGGCGCGTTTGTTCTCGCATTCGTTTACAGTAAGTGCTCCATAGATGAAACTGAACCTGAGAAAATTTTTACTACGTTTAATTTCCCAACTGTGTTCAAGACTGCGCATGCTGCATTACGTAAGTATAATTATACGGGCTTTTTTGTTGTCGAAGACATGGACTTACGCCCAACAATACAAGCTTGGATTGTGAACCCCACAACGGTGACAACTCAGGCTTATAAACAGATCGTTTCGGTTCCCAATATGGGTGTAGTCACACAAGGAATTTACAAAGGGTCTATTTTGGAGCAACATTTTCTAGAGGGTAGTTCTCTTCTCAAAGGTAGTAAAGCCAGAGAGGTGTTGTTTCAAGTTGAATTCAATCCTTGGATTAAATGGCAAAACCACTATGCTGATATTCGGTCGGTAGAAGAAGTCGGTGGTGAAGAAAAGATAGTGTTTAAGAGTTTGATCGAAGGGGAAACAGGTACGGTTTCCTACTTTGATTTTGAAACGCACCTACTCAATCGGCTCGAAATGATGATTAATCAAATACCCAGTACTTTTGTTTATGAGGATTATCGAGAAATAAACGTTGTTCTCATTGCTCATCATGTAAAAATAAAGAGAGAGCTCTTTTGGAGATGCGCTATGAAGCATTCCATTTTAATGTGGACTTCCCCAAAGAAGTCTTTGCATTGCCCACAACCATTACGGCGTTAATTAAAGCAAGTAAACTCACCAAAGATAAAGTGACCCCCTGCAATGGTCATCAAAGGAATGTATCTTAATAAAGACGGTAAAATAAATATGGACTAAGCTGCTCCCGAATTGCAGGGGAGTTTTGATTTGATCGATATTGATGGCAATGGTGGAATTGATGTGAAAGAAGCCAAGGTTATTGCAGATTATATCAATAAATAATCCATATATAGTGCTATTCGTCAATAGATACTAGGATTTATGACGATTTCAGAGTAATTTTAAGGTTATGGTGTGAAAATTAGTTTTTTAATGGGCTCTTAAAACATATGGTAGGTAAGTTGCTCCATATCAGTTGCTTACGTATTTATTTTTGCGCAATTATTGGCGTTGACTAATTAATTTGATTGATATACATATTTCTTTTTGAAAAAGGCTTGACTTGACCCCCGTTATTTGCTATGATTCTGCGCTGTGTCCCGATACGGATATTTGTCGGGATATAGGAGCATGCCCTTATGTGGCTCATAGCTCCGATAATTTCCCGGAATTTAGAACGAGAGGGTGTACGATATGTCGCCCTCGCTACTGGAGAGCATAAATTGCCTACCATTAATCAGTTAGTGCGGGGAAGCCGCAAAGAGAAAATTAAAAAATCAAAGTCGCGTGCGCTTATGAGCTGCCCGCAGGCTTCTGGTACCTGTACGCGCGTCTACACCATGACGCCAAAGAAGCCGAACTCCGCATTGCGTAAAGTAGCTCGTGTCCGCTTGAAGAACGGCATGGAAGTTACAGCGTATATCCCGGGTATCGGTCACAACCTGCAAGAACACTCCCAAGTAATGATTCGTGGCGGTCGTGTAAAAGATTTGCCAGGTGTTAAATACCACATGATTCGTGGCGTACTCGATGCGCAAGGCGATATGGGTGGTTCCGCTTCTGAGCAGGAAAAAGACGGTAAGAAAGTTCACGAGGGACGCTGGGTCAGTCGTTCCAAATATGGCGTTAAGAAGCCGAAGCAGAAAGACTAGATATGCCACGACGTAGAGAAGTTCCAAAACGACTTGTTCTTCCGGATCCTGTATACGGTAGCACTACATTGACTAAATTCATTAACGCTGTAATGGTTGATGGAAAGAAAAGTGTTGCTGAAAGTATTGTGTATGGTGCGTTAGATATTATCAAGCAGCGTACAAACAATGACGATCCCATCACTATCTTTAATGCAGCGATTGAAAATTCAAAACCAATTTTGCAAGTTAAATCACGTCGCGTGGGTGGTGCTACCTATCAGGTGCCTATCGAAATTGCTCCGAACACTCGTCGCGCATTGGCATTTCGTTGGATTATTGAATTCTCCCGTAAGCGCGGTGAGAAGACAATGATTGAGCGTCTCGCTGGTGAGTTGATTGACTGCTACAATAAACAAGGCTCAACCATTAAGCGTCGTGAAGATACGCACCGCATGGCTGAGGCAAACAAAGCATTTGCTCACTTCCGTTTCTAGGGAAATTGAGTGTTGCGATATACAGTTTAAATAGAATGGTTACGCAAAACGCGAACCCTTCTGACTTATAAAGTTGAATCGAAAAAGTCAAGGTAGGGCCCATAGTGGAAAGCGCATAAGTAGCAATTTTCCTTTCTGATTAAAGCTGTACTGTCTGAAAATTTTTTAATATTAACTGTTTCAAGCAATTACAACGATGAGGGATAGAATTGTGGCTCGTAGATATCCACTAGAAAAAACCCGTAATATTGGGATTATGGCCCACGTTGATGCCGGCAAGACCACCGTCACAGAACGTGTCTTGTATTACACTGGCCGATCGCATCGTATTGGAGAAGTCCACGATGGTGCGGCAACCATGGATTTCATGGAGCAGGAGCAGGAACGCGGCATTACCATCACATCCGCTGCTACGGCATGCGAATGGGGTGGCCATCGTGTCAATATTATTGACACACCTGGTCACGTAGACTTCACCGCTGAGGTGGAGCGTAGTTTGCGTGTACTGGATGGAGCTGTCGCCGTATTCTGCGCGGTCGCCGGGGTGCAACCCCAGTCCGAGACCGTTTGGCGTCAAGCTGATAAGTACAATGTCCCTCGTATTGCATTCATTAATAAAATGGATCGTACTGGTGCGGACTTTGCTAAATCTGTTCAAACAATGCGTGACCGTCTTGTTGCTAATGCAGTGCCTGTTCAATATCCCATCGGTGCGGAAGAAAACTTCCGTGCATGTGTAGACTTGATTACCATGAAGTGTATCGGTTGGGAAAGTGATGATATCGACACGTCTATGACTGAGCTGGAAATTCCTGCTGAAGAGATGGATGCAGTTGAAGAAGCTCGTAACTTTATGATTGAAGCGGTGGCTGAAACCGACGAGGCATTGATGGAAAAGTATTTGGAAGGTGAAGAGCTTTCTGAAAAAGAGATTAATGCCGCATTACGTAGTGCAACATTGGCCAACGAATTAACTCCGGTATTGGCTGGTACAGCTTTGAAGAACAAAGGTGTGCAGTTGATGTTAGATTCGGTCATTGAATATCTGCCTTCTCCATTGAATGTGGAAGAGATTCAAGGAAATGAAGTGGGTGGTGATGATCCGATATCACGTAAGCCTTCTGATGATGAGCCTTTCTCTGCCCTGGCGTTTAAGATTGCAACTGACCCTCATGTAGGTAAATTAACGTTTATTCGCGTATACAGTGGTGTGTTGTCGGCTGGTACTCAGGTATTAAATTCACGTACGCAAAAGAAAGAGCGTCTGGGTCGTTTGCTGGAAATGCATGCGAACAACCGTACTGACCTTGAAGAATTGCGCGCTGGTGATATTGGTGCTGTGATTGGGTGTAAGGATGTGTCGACAGGCGATACTTTGTCTGACCTAAAAAACCCAATTGAATTGATGAAAGTGGACTTTCCTGAACCGGTGGTTCACATTGCTATCGAGCCTAAGTCAAAAGCCGACCAAGATCGTTTGGCGGATGCTTTGATTAAATTGAGTGAAGAAGACCCGACTTTCCAAGTGCGTACGGACGAAGAAACGGGTCAAACGATAATTGCCGGTATGGGTGAGCTTCACTTAGATATTCTGGTGGATCGTATGAATCGTGAATTTAACGTGGAAGCTAACGTTGGTAAACCAATGGTGGCGTACCGTGAATCTATTCGTAAGCAAGCTGAAGCGCATGCTCAGTTTAAGCGTCAAAGTGGTGGTCGTGGTCAGTTTGCTGACTTGACATTGACGATTGAGCCTAGTGAAGCTGGTGAAGGGTATATATTTGAATCCAAGATTGTGGGTGGTGCTATTCCTAAGGAATACATCCCTGGCGTTGAAAAAGGCGCTAGAAACGCTCTAGAAGGCGGATTGCTCTCAGGATACCCAACGGTTGATGTGAAAGTAACCTTGCTCGATGGTAAATTCCACGAGGTTGACTCGAATGAGTTGGCGTTTGAGGTGGCAGGTTCTATGGCAGTGAAAAAAGCTGCTCCAAATGCTGCACCGACGTTGCTTGAGCCGACTATGAAAGTTGAAGTGACTTGTCCGGAAGAATTTACCGGTGACGTGATTGGTGATATTAACAGTCGACGTGGTCGCATGGAAGGTATGGAGCCTCACGGCAGTACGCAAGTCGTGACTTCGTTTGTTCCATTGTCTGAAATGTTCGGATACGTGAATGATTTGCGTTCGAAGACACAAGGGCGCGCATCATCTTCGATGGAATTTCATGGATATGAGCCAGTTCCGCCTAGTGTTGCAAATGAAATTATGGAAGCTGCCGGAAATACATTCCGGTTTAAATAGGTAGAAATAAATCAAGATTGAAATAAAAACTTAAATCTGCCGCTGAGCGGCGCTGGATGAAAAGATAAAAGGAGATACGACGAATGTCGAAAGAAAAGTTTGAGCGTACTAAGCCTCACGTGAACATCGGTACGATTGGTCACGTGGACCACGGTAAAACGACGCTGACGAGTGCTATCACAAAAGTATTGGCTGAGACTCAAGGGTCTT
>Ga0315320_10000660_pt1 | contig 28445 bp, 35 predicted proteins | sample M140m21515metaG_FD_203458 | JGI IMG/M metagenome (GOLD analysis project Ga0315320, IMG submission 203458) | Ammonia-oxidizing marine archaeal communities from Monterey Bay, California, United States - M1 40m 21515 | ecosystem: Environmental > Aquatic > Marine > Coastal | place: USA: California... | reverse complement strand
TATTAAGACTCACATCGAAAATGAAACTAGTTTCTCAACGGAAAGTTTAGCAACCACCCTTGGGAATCTTGATGAAACCTGGGCCGCGAACTTGCTCGACGCTGCTGACGGGTCAGTTATGTGGGAAGACATGGGCGCACAAAACATGATGGAAATTTTTTCTGGAATGTTTGCAGATACAGATGCAGAGGGCAGAACCGGCGATAGTTCTGATTCCTTCAAAGCAGCCCAGGCGCTCTTCGAGAGCCGCATGGACTTGTGGATTGTTTCCCACGGCGCAGAGAGTCTTTCCTTCTCAACCGAAGACGGGAAAAACCGGTTCAGTGTAAGCTACATCGATGGTTCTATAGTGCCAGAAATTGGTGAATAAGACAAGTAAAACCAAGCCTTAATAAGCTAATTTCTAAGAGAGCCCTAGGGCTCTCTTTTTTTTGTTAACATTTAAACATACATCCTATATACTTGTGTAACAAGGAGAACCCCATGGACAAAATTAAAGAAATGTTTGGAAAAGTTAAAGACTTCTTCACACTGAGTGAAGGCCCCGGAACGGCCTTTTATTATGGATCGATTATTTACGGTGCCATGGCCTATGTCATGCCAGCACCGCCAGCAGCACTGTTGTGCTTTCTGATTTTCTTTGTACGTGAGTCTTGGAGGTTCAAAACAACCAAGAAGGTGAGCTACAAGACGATGCTTTTAGGCATCATGCCAGCGTTCTTCTGTGCTTTAGAGCCTTATATGTTACCTTACGTCGGCGACGCCTGGGGCTTCATCACTGACTTTATCGTAGGTCTATTCTAATGGGTATGGGGCCACAAGAGAGAGCAGCTTTGAATGCCATAGTTGTAGGAACGGGCATCGCAAGCCTTGTTCTTATAGCAGCATCCCTTTGGGGCGGTTATGAGTTGGCAAGTTACTTTATAAACCAATAACGAGGAGCATCTCGTGTCCAGTAAAGACAAAGCAACAACAGCACTGTGTCTGGTATTTGTGGCGACAATGTATATTGTCCCGCCAATTTATGTTTGTATAAGGGATATGCTTTGAAAAAGTTCGACGAATCAAAGTGGAAAGAGTTCACCACTGAGGCCACCCGTGCCTCCAAAGAGGGTGTCACCCTCCCGACAACTCTAGAGGAACTAGAAAAGTACGTCACCAATAGTGGCGAATACTATATAAACTTCAGTAAGAGCACCGAAGAAATTGCTGGTAAAAACTATGGTAATGATCGGAACCGAAAGCGAACTGCTATCCCCTTAAGCGTAAACCCAGGAATGAAAGACTCAAGCGTAGAACCTGGAACAGCGCACCCAACTCCTTTGGGTATTTATGCCTACCCACTTATCCCTCTGATCTATGACGATCTTAAGAATGGAAAAATACCCTTTGCGTCTGGCAGGGACATCATAAATGTTTTTAAAATAAAACCTTCCGCCTATGTGGTTTCCAATGGTAACGACGATGTTAAGGTCGAAGACATTTTTTGGCACATTACTGGAAATAAAGAGTATGAGAAGTATTTTGCCGAACACCAGAGAGGTAGAGAGCCCGGTGATTGGCAGGATTTTTACGACAGCGTTATAAAGAAATACAAAGGCAAAGACTCCGAAGCGAAAATAATCTGGAGAATGTTTTATCGACTCATCGGAGGCGCTCCCACTGATGACATAAGCAGCGCATCTAACTACAGAAACAAGAAGGCACATAATTTTGTAAGAAACTGGACTCATTTTCTCCGCGCCGCAGGCGTTGACGGTTTTATCGATGTAACAGGCGAGGGATATATTCACCCCAACGAGAACAACCAAACAGTCATTTTCGGTCGCCAAAACATCAAGGTGGTAGACGTCTTGGTCAACAAGGCAAAGCCATATCAAGTTTCATCCACCACTCAGGTCTTTAAAAAGTTACGATATTTTTATATCAATTGGTCACGGGACTACCACAAGAAACAAACTGGCGAGAACCTTCCAAAAGAAGTGGCCGAAATGTTTCTAAGAAACATGGGAGACAGGTGGGACTGGTTTGGCAAAGAAGTTAACAAAGTAGAAATACCAATACGAGACAAAGTCAAAGCTTTTAGAGACTCTGTTCCAGCAACACTCCAAGCTGGCGAACACAAGATGGCACCCGGTGCACTCTTCGTTAGGGCACTTACGTCTTATTGGTATGGTCATGTAGTGACTCTCTCTAGGATCTATGATGATGATAACACCCCGGCTAACATGGAACCAGTATTCGCCTATTATCGAACAGACCTTAAGGTCATGTGGGAGAGTAATAATATAGCGAGGAAATTTGGAGCAACAGATTCACTGGAAGATATCCTGAATTCTCGACCCGAGACACCAGGGCTCGAATCTGAACACACTGAAGCACAAAACCAAGCTGCAATGTGGCTCGATGAGTATTATGTAAGATGGATGAAGTTTAAAGAAATCTTTCGCAAAGCCTCTGGCGGCAATGAAATAGAAGATGTCGCACTGGATTTTGAAACTAAGGGGCAACTCGGAGAATCCTTCGCAGAATCCGCTAACCCCCCTTTTCTCCAGGAAGCAGCCAAGACCGACATATCCAACGCTGCTCTCTACATGGACGGAACCATGGTAATTCTTTATGACAAATATCAGGCCCGCCCCTGGCTCCGGAGACATGATGAAGCGAAAGTAAGGCCAGCCCTTTTGGGGGTGATGGATTTAGGATGGTCTAGCCAGAACAAAGCCTACACTGTGGATCAATCATGGGCGAAGAAAGGTTACGGCCCGGTCATGTACCGCCTTGCAATGCAGGCCGCTCATGACGACCAGCCGCATGTTGGCCTCATGCCAACACCAATTCGAAACCAAGTATCCCCAGAGGCAGAGAATATTTGGAAAAACTTTTATGATGGCCTGGGATCAGCTTCTGTGACGCATAAAAGATCTGAACAGTCTAGAGGTAAAAGTCCAAATCATGATAAGGAGCATTTAGATCGAATTTATTTTTCGAAAGAACCCATCGTAGGGCTAGAGCAGGCTATTGCCAACAATGATGAGATATTTACGAAACAAGCGGATCCCTATGGGGAACAAAAAATGACCTTAGTCGAGGCCGCAGCATTTCACATTCGTGACGAAATGGGTAAGATCTATAACAAAATTGACGAATCTGGCATCCGCGCCGATCCCAATGTTAGATACGAGATAGATAGGACTCTTAAATATAGAATTAAAAAACTAAAGCCTGGATACGCAGTTGAAGCGATATATCAAAACAAGGTTCTTGCAGAATTTCAATTCAATAAATCCAACACGCCCTTTAAAACTATAAGAGGTCCGCTAGGGCCGAAGCCCGGAGACGACCCCAAGTCTATAGGGTATTATGTGATCACGAAGCATGACATAGACAGGAACAATCCGAATATAAAAATGATCACAGCAGATTCAAGAGCTGTAGAAGAAATGTACCGCCGGATAGCTGAAACTGCTTACAAACTTAATTCCAATAAGCCCGTGTATCTCGCCCTCAAAAACAATGTCACCAATAAAGTTTGGGATAGTTTCCTGCAGAACAAAACGGAACCCAGTGGTAAAATAGGATACTACAAGGCTTAATAATAAAGCCTTTTTGTATGTCATAACTATTTATAAGCGTGTTTGGTACAAGTAACGTAATACGCAAAAAATTGTTTAAAAAGACTTTGGTCAGAGAACGAACAGTAAAAAGCAAAAAACTTTACTCTATCGGAGACATAGTAGAGTGCAGAATCCCATCTTCGAAAAGAAGAGGGAGTGTACATACAATAGGGGTTGTTGTAGATAAGAAAGCTCCTAAAAATAGTCTATTTGGTTCTACTTATTGTGTTGTAACACCGAAGGGAATATACGAAACTCCTTATGTGAAGATCGTAAAGAACCTTTAAATATACAAATTGGCGTCCCCAACTGACATTGCGGGGTGGAAAATTTGGCAGTAATTTTGTTGGTTTTGTGCTGCTATAGTCTTTTGTTCAGATTCATTTACAAATAGTTCGTATATAATTACAGAGGAAACCTGCAAAGTGTTTATCGAAATAAGAGAAAAAATAAAAAAGTATTACAAAAATACTCCACTGTCTTACATAGACTTGATTCCAAGGTACTTCATTAATGAGCTTATGGCTTTGCCTATCTTCGACTTCTTTTCAACAGCAAACAAGACAGAGGGGAGAGTCAACTATCTAGCCATCGGCGCAAGTGATGTTGTCGCCACTGGGGATTACCCGTTTGGTTATGCACCTACGATACCTAAAGTCTTAAAAGCTTCTGGTTCTTCAAAAGAGATAAAAGGCTACCAGTCTTCTTTGTTTGGTTCATATGCTCGCCAGATCGCCAGTAAATTAAGATTTAATATGTCCACTTCCCCCAGTGCAAAGTTTGATTTTGCGACAATACTAGTAGGGTACAATGATGGACTTTGGAACATACCACCATCAGAATTCGAAATCGATTTAGAGGAGCTTCTAAGCTTATCCCTTCAGTGTTGTGACTACATATACATGCTGGATGCCAAAGATATCAAGAGGATGCCTGAAATAACCGGCTTGCCAAGATTGGTAGAAATGGTATATTCAGATCGTCCAATCGCAGAGTATGCTGATGAATATCACGAAATTATCCACCGCGTTGTTAAGAGGTTAGATAACCCTCGTATAAAGATTGTTGATATAAGAAACAATTGGTTGCCTACGGGAGAACAGGAGTTGACTTATGATGGTCTTCACCCAAATGTTGCAGGATACAATAAAATTGCCAGGATCATACTGAGGAAATTGGAAGAGAACAAAGACCTGATGAAGCGCTTAGGGATAGATAAGATAATTATTTAACTTTTATCTCTTTGTTTTCCATCTTTTCGATATAAGTCTCGATATCCTCGTCACCTTCTTCGATTTTATCTAAGAGATCGAGCATGTCTATAGATTCTTCTCTACTCTTTTTATTCCAGTGCCACCACACAGTCTGTCTTGTTATTTTGAAGTGGTAGTGCATTTTTTCATAAAACCATTCTGCACACTCCGCCGCACTCATATTTCCCTTTTGAGACATTATTAGATCAACCTGTTTTGGCGTAAGTTTATTCTTTCGTCTCTTAGCCCTTTTACGAAATTCAGTTCTCATTCTTTTTCTCTTTTTTTCGCAGATTCTTATAGACTCATCAAGTACCTCTATATATTCTTGAGCTAGCTCATCAACTTCCTTAGCTTCGGTAGAGATTCTTTTGTTGTGTACGTTTCTTCTTCTTTTTGCCATATAATATCTTAACACAATATCTCAAGTGTGTTAAGATTAAGACGTGAAACAAACCGGCCCAACAATGGTTCCAATGATAGATGAGTCTCTAGTGTCGGGAGACTTCGTCGAAGTTATTGGCTGGACTGGACTAGCCTTCTTAAAGGGTGTGGTGATCAGGATCAACCCAAGACAGACTCATTTTAAGAGAACTAGGGCCTCACCTTTGCTTCACGAGCCAGTAAGTTATCGGACGTTTGAAATATTGTGTATAAAAACAGGAAAGATATTTCAATACGATGATCTGTACTACACTATTAGAAGAATAGAATAGCGAAAAAAAAGCATCAAAGGAAAGATTCATGACTGAAGAATTAGAAAAAGAAGTAAAAAAATTAGTACACGCAGAAGTTCGAAACGCATTTCAGAAAATGAAGGGTGAACAAGAAAAGATCGCCAAAACAGCAGCACAATATGCTGTAGATAAACTCGCTTCAGAGTTTGACGCCATGCTTGGCAAAGCATCTCGTGGCCAAGCAGTCCTGGAGGCAACAGTTGAATCTGTAAAGAGCATGGCACAGAACCTAAGGGATGACGCAAAAAGAGATAGGGATAAGAATCGAGATTTGATAGAGAAGGTGGCAAAGATCGAATATATCTCCTTGGACTCCGAGACCGTCACCCGAGTTCGATCCTTTATTAGATCCCCAGTCAAATATATGATAAAGACCATCGCCGGAATTGAATAACGGCTAATTTATTCACTGCGTTACTACTTATAGTAACACCACCACACTATAGTTCCCCATAGTACACACACAATACAAGAGTATTTGTAGTTAAGTTTAACGTTTCATTGTTTTACAATGAACCTTTCTGTCTATATGGAGGAAATATAATGTCAGAAGAATTAAAATATGAAGACGCCAAAGCTGGTGTCGAAGCAAAAGAAGCCGCTCTCGAAAACGAGTCCAAGCAAGTAGCATGGGCCAAGAAAGTTCTTGAGACCGCAATGACCCTGGAAGCAGAGGCAGAGATCGCTCTCGCCGAAGCAGCCGTAATGATGGCCTCAGCTGAAGCACTCTGGTCTTTGAACAATGCAGGTGCAGCACCAGCTGCTGATGAAGCAGGGCTGGCTGATGCTCGTGCAGATCACGCAACCTTTGAAGCTGCATTGGCCGCGTCCAAAGCACAGGTTGAAGCCTGTAAAGACCGTCTCGCAACAGAGATGGACGACGTAGAAGCAGCTCAGGCTGTTTTTAATGACTACTCTGCAGTAATCACAGCACATGACGCTGCAGCCGCAGCCGCCATCGCCACTGAAGAAGCAAGGGTTGCAAAGATGCATGCAGATGCAGTAGTAGCAGCAATGGCAGCAGCACATGAGTGTCCAGCTTGCCCAGAAGCTTCTGAAATTGCAGACGCTGTAGTTGTAAACATTATGGCAACCTCTTCAGGCGCAGTTACAACTGCTGCTTCAAAAGTAGTTACAAAGCTTAAAGCAATGGAAGACCAGAGCGTTCTTCTCCGAGTTGTCCTTAAGATGATGGATATGTTCATCTAATAATCTTAAAGAAGATTAATATATAAGAATAAGTAAACACAATGAGGGGTAGGCTAACTTACCCCTCGTTATCTTAATGTTTTTAAAAGGAGAAAAAAACAATGGAAATGAATGAACAAATGCTTGCAATGTTAGAGCAAATGGAATTGACCGCAATTCTTATGGCAGATGGTAAAACTATACAGTCAGATGAGTTTGGCGCTATTGTCATTAACGCACAAAATGAAAGAATAAATTTCGGAGAAAATGGTCCGGTTGTGGGCCTCGACGGCGAGGTAGAACTTATAACCGTCAACGGTGAAGTAGTGACCTACGCACCTGAAGATGAAGGGATGTCACTGGAAAGCGTCATGGCAATGTTGCCGATGATAGAAAGCTATTTGTGGCCTGAGCAAGAAGGTAATCCAGTTATAATGGCAGCCTTCGCTGGAGAACCACAAGCTGTATCAATGGTACAAGATAAGCTTGGGGTCTTTGCTATGTTAGTAGACAACGGACCAGATGGCCTCCGTGAAAAGACCGAGTCTCTTGCCCAAAAGGGTGTTGATTTTCTCGGCGGAGTAATGAGTTCTATATTAGGCAACATAGGCGCAACCGCTGATGGTGAAGGTGAAATAGATTTTCCGACAGAAATCGACCGGTCCACAGGACTTATTCGAATCGTTGGTGAAATTGGATTATTCTTACGAAGTTTTGATAACTTTGCAGATAGTATGGCACCAAATCTAGAAAGAGAAAATAATATGGTTGAACTTTTTGTTGTCAACTTAGACAAATTGATGAGAAATGCTATTGCCTTAGCAGACATCAGCTTTACTGACGAAGAAGCTTAAGAGCCACTCGTCCGCTAACAAGTCTTCGAATTCGAAGATGAGCAAATAACAAAAAAGGAGTCCTTGTGGCTCCTTTTTTTTACCATGCCAAGAAATGTGTGATATAGTAGGTATACAATGCCAACTGATCTGTATTCGAAATACACAAAACATCCCTCTGCCACTGAAGTTGCCGCCCGCGCAAAAGAACTGGTCTCCAGCCGTTGCCTAGTTCAGTCCAGGTCCGTGGTCACTTGTTCTATGCAAGATGTCAATGATTATCTGAAGAACATAAAATCCAACCCCCTCTTCAGAGCACGCCTTCGAACAGGCAGTAATTTTCTTGATCACCATGAACAGTGGATACTAGATAAACTAGTAGACCTACCAAAAGACATTCAGATTTTTTCTTATTATTCTCTTGATATTGGCATACCTTTAAAAGTTTGCGGACTATATAGTACTAGGGTTAGAGTCAAGTGGCTTAATAACTCTACGAAAATGACAGAGGAGCCATCAACATGGCTTCAGAACATTGACAAAGAAGGCTTGCTGCCCAGAAAGTTATTTTATGGAGAAGGTTTCAAATACGAAATTTGAAGTTGGAGATTTAGTTTTGGTTTACTATGTTGGATTCGATAACAGTAAGAAGAACGTCGGCGTTGTCACAAAACGATTACAGCACAGCGAGATACAAAAGCTCGTTGGCCCATCCCCATCAGCGGTTCAGTCCTACGAAGAGGCTGGAACATTTGAAGTTTATGATTTTGAGTACAAAAAGAAGTTTGTTTTTCACGGTGAATATTTAGTTCGATTATCTTAGGAGTTTATAGTGAAGTTGTTTGAAAAAAGATGGAGCAATTATAAAAAGAAGCCCCATGGTCTTAAGGCTCTTATAGAGAAGTTCGATAAGAGACAAAATCTTATACTAGAAGGTAAAGTCCAGGATGTTAAAGCGAAATATCCCAAACTTTCCTTTGTAGCCGACGAGATTGCAAGAATAGATCCAACTCCAAACAATAAATATTTTGACTGGATGCTGAGGTACTGGATAAAAACTCACAGCGAAAGATATCCTGATGGCCGCTTCAAACAGCTGTACTTATCTCCTATGGATGCTGAACTACCATCACATCTCAGCGCAGCCGACTCAGAGGCTCTCCAGAAAGAGGTTGTTGACTCAACCAGGATCATGTTTGCTAGAGCAGTTGAGCAACTGGATCAGTTTGAAAAAAACCAGTCTATCATCAAACATCAAGCCTCCCAAGGCGGCTTCGGTGGCAGTAGGTTCTGGGGTATCCAGCTAAAGGGACCACCACAAGACATCAACTCCTATGACTCACTCTTACAATTATCACAGGTCAACAGAGAAATAGAAGGAATTAGAAAAAAGAAAGATCACGAAAAGGAAATGAAACGCGCCCAGTCACGGCAGGCAAAAGAGGAGTCTGATCATGTATGGGAAAATTCTTACATAAAGATGATCCGCCCAAACACCGAGCACGCCTCTTGTTATTATGGCAAGGGCACCAAGTGGTGCATTTCGGCTACTCAATCACGAAACCACTTCGACTCCATCACTGCAGATGGAAAAGCTTTTTATTTCTGCTTCTTCCCAGGCTCCCCTAATCCCCAGCACCCATTCGCAAAAGTGGCCATGGTGGTCTCCTCGCCTGACACCGGCTCCACTGGCTCGGCTGAAGTAGATGAATACTATGACGCCGAGGACAACCCACTAAGAACAAGTGAGGTGGTCGAAGGTGTTTTGGAGATGTGGAAAGAATCTGGTTTTGCAGACAAGATGTTTGGGACAGAAGAGGACTACGGTGAACAAAGAGATTGGGACATGAGAGAAGATTTCATCGAAACGCTTCAGGATGCCGAAAATACCGCAACCAACCACACAGAAGAGAATAACCCCGGCCCCAGCCCCGAAGTCTATCAGAAGCTACTCACCGATGCCGAACCAACAGATGGCGGCTGGAGATTCCTATACCCTAGCCTCTACGACGCCGATGATGGATACCTTAACTTCAGCATCAGCATGTCAGTCAATCTTCAGCAGTTGGTTGATAAGTATAAGAAGGAAAAACAAGTTCACTTACAGTGGGATCCAGATTTTCCCAAGGAATACAACGAAGGGTGGCTTCAGGAAAACTTGGTTGCTTGGATAATTGATTGGTATAAGATTAACGCAAACTATGACCCTTATGACATTGAATATGACGATGATAATAATGAGTATACTTTTGACGATAGAGATGAGTTAACAGTAAACTTCAAGCTCACCCCAGAGGAAGAAAACGCCTATCGAATGACTCCAGAAGACTTCGAAGAGATAATGAACGATATTAATGCCACAGATTATAACCTGTGGAAAGACTATCAGGAACTCATAGAAGATGAAGAATACATGGACTTGTTCGGAAAGAGAGACGACGATGGCGAAGAGTACAGGCTCTTATACATCAGCGGCGCAGATGCTGAATATTTCCCTGGAGGCCCAGAGGAGAAGGCAAAACAATATGAACTCCCTTTCTCAGCCAACGCTGAACTTCGCAATAAAGACAAAGCCACAAGAAGCCTAGCTGAAAATCAGTTTGCCAAGTGGCGCAAAAAGTTTAGCAAAAGTTAGCCATGACCCAGCAGACAACAAACAGAATATTGATGGTAAAGCCCTGTAGTTTCTATAAGAACCCGCAGGCTGTTGATAATTTGTTTTATGGCAAACCCTTGGCTGTCGAAGGTTTCTCCTCTGAGTGGGATAACTTAAGAAAAACTCTTCAATCAAAGGGCATAGATGTATTTTCCTATTATGACGACAACCAAGCTCGACCGGACTCAATCTTTCCTAACAACTGGTTCTCCACTCATCCAGGTGGAAGGATGTGTCTCTATCCAATGGCAATGGAGAACAGAAGGACAGAAAAAGAAAATGCTCTCTCTGACTTGGAAAAGTTGTATCCAGACTTGTACAACCTAGAGGGACACATTAAGGATAATCGATTCTTAGAGGGTACAGGTTCAATGGTGCTTGACAGGAAAAATAAGGTTGCATATGCAGCAGCCTCCCAAAGAACAGACTTGAAACTTTTCTATCAATGGTGTGTTGAGTTGGGTTATGAGCCAGTCTATTTCCACACCAACCAAAACAACCCAGTGTACCACACTAATGTTTTGATGTCGATAGGCGAAAACTATTCCATAGTCTGTTCTGAGCTGTTAGAAGACCTACAGGAGCGAGAGAGACTAATTTCCTCTTTGTCCGCTCACCGTCCACTCTTGGACATCCCAATCGAACATGCGTTTAATTTCTGCGCAAATGTTATTGAACTCAAGTCTCCATCTGGCGATGGTTTACTGGTCATGTCAGAAAGATCTTACAACAAGTACGACCACAAGCAAAAAGGGTGGTTGTTAGACAAAGTAACCGAAATCGTATCCTGCGATTTATCTACAATAGAAAACTTAGGAGGCGGCGGAGCACGGTGTATGATTGCTGAACTTTTTTGAAAAAGGGAAGCCCTCTGTTTAATTTCCGCACCGGAGACTTTGTTTATATTTACGGTTCATTATGTATGATAACTAAGAAATTGAATAAAAAAGAAATACTCTCTTTCGTTGGCCTCGGACCATATGACTTGGCTCTTCTACCAAAGTGGATAGAGTTCGGAACATATGAGTTCTTCAGGTTTAAAGATGGCAAGCGTGGCATCGTCCGCGGCGACTACATAGAGAAAACCAAGGTCCCATGAAAAAAGAAGAGGTCATGGCAAAGACAGACTGGGAACGATGGAAGAGCGATTCTTCCAAATATAACCCAGGTGACTTAGTTAAGATCATCTATCAACCCTTCTTCGAGGATCAAGGTATCATCGGTAAGATCGGAATTATAATCAAAAAGACTCAAAGTATAGATTACATCCGGTACCTATATTGGGACGTTATCGTTGAGGGAAAGGTTTATCCAGTTCACTATCGGAACATGGAACCTCTTGAATCGCAGCACCACGAATACGAAAAAGACACTTGACAACGCCTCTGAATTGTGTTATTATACTAGTGTGTTTTTAAGAGAACTAAACTCTTACAGATAAGGAAGAAGACAGTGGCTGAGTTTTATGATAAATGGAGAAAGTATAAACTTAAAGAGTCTTATGTTTTAGGTGATGACTATTACGACAAAACAATCGAACAGTTCTTTGAACAGATGAAGGAACATGCAGACAAGACCTTTATCTTTTTCGATACAGAAACAACAGGTCTTAGCAACAAGACAAACCAGCTTACGGAAATCGGTGCCATTGCAGCAGAAGCTGACCACTGGCAATTCCGAGAGCTGGACATTGAGAACTTCTATGAAAAGATTGCACTCAGTCCAGTAACTAAGTATCGCATGAAGAAATCCAAAGAGAAGGATCCTAAGTTCGCCCTTAAGCTGACAAAGTATGGCGTGAGTAATAAAGACTTTAAGGCCAAGCATGGTAAAGACGCCTTCCAGGATGAAAAAGAAACTCTGATTAAATTCTTTGAGTTTGTAGAGTCACAAGAGAATCCTATCTTGGCAGCACAGAACGCAAAGTTTGACATTGACTTTGTCAATCAAAGAGCTAAACAATTAAAGATAGGAAAGAGCCTAGATGGTTATCCTATTTTCGATACAATGATTCTATTGAAAATGTTTCACAACCCTATGATTAAGACTTTAGCCGACCAAGGCCACCCTAGAGCTGAGAAGATCCTCAAGGCAATCACAAAGGTTGGCAAATGGGGCGGCAAACCTTACGTATCGGCATCGATGGGACCTGTATCTGATGCTTATGAGGTCGATGTAAAGGATTGGCACAACGCCATCGCCGATGTTAAGATGATGATGGTTATGACACAGCATGTGTTCAACGCCTTAATCATTAATTCTCAGACAGACATTGAAAAATATCATAGCCATGCAGTCTATGGGCTAAAGAAGAAAAACAAAAAGAAGTGACGTTTTAATCTTGACAACCATCATCCATTGGGGTATAATAATAACATGAATGAGCAAGATTATAAGAGAAACCTTAGCATACTTAAAGCCACAGCTGATGAACTTCGAGAAGAGAATCAAAAGCTAGCATCCGAAAACCTTACCCTCACTTCTCAACTTAATCAGTTTAGAAAAAATATGTTATCCATTGAGACAGCCTCAAAGACTCTAGAGAGAACATATCGAGATACGGTAAACGCCTATGAGTCAGAACTAGATCATCAGGCAGAAGTAAATAAGGCTCTCCATCATGATGTAAGGAAGGTTCAAGAATCCCTCCAAACATTCCAAGGCTCCTTCATTGGCAAACTAGTTATGTTCTTTGTGAAAGCGAGATCCCGATGAGTATTCGAACTATAGATTATTTTTCTACTTACTTCTCTTGCTGTTACGAGCGTCATGTTCTCTTGTTAGAGCTTGGCGATAGCGTCTGTCTCCACCCCCAGTGGCAACAGTCTCTAGAGACTATGGAGAGAATTAAAACTCTCTTGGGCAAGTGCACGACAGCGCTGGACACATTAGAGTCTGAAGCGAAAGAAATTGCTGAAAAAGAATATAAAACCACCCTAGGTTAATCCGATGCCACGTTCTAAAGAAAAATCAAAATCCAAGCCATCGATGATTGTAGAGACCTACAAGAGATACCAGCGCCGAAAAAAGTTCGAAGAGTCTCGCGCCTGGGAAGATGAATATTTTTATATTTACGATCTTGATTCTGATGAAAGAGTGATGGAGAATTTGGAATTAGCTGGAAAGATTGCCTTTGTCACAATATATGTGGCACCCTTGATTGCAATCGGTGCAACGGCTGGCTTGGTTAAGTACTTCTTCTTTCAGTAAAAAGAGGGCTTAAAACTATTTAAACTATGTAACACACAGGCGTGATAGATACCAGTAGTATCTTGACTTGGTTGCATAGGAGAACATAAATGCGAAACTTTAAAGAAGGAAAGAGTTCATTTTGGATAACTCTTGATCCTGGTATGGAACAAGAATACCTCAAGGATAATGTTGCTGGTATTCAGTATCTACAATTCCCCGGTCACTGGTTTCCGTTTCCCACCGGACACACTGCGGGACAAGACTCCAATCACTCGCCGTTCTGGATCAACTCCGAGACCGAAATACCTCTCCAAGAAATACACCCAGAGAGTATATACACTAATGGCTCCGCCTGGATCTTTCGAGTAAAAGACACTTACGCCACCGCAAACTCAATGAATAATTATCACGGTTGGGTTTGCTCAGTCCCCCATCATTGGTTCAAGAGGACGTTGATGCACCCACACAACGCCCATGGCATCTTCGTGAGTAGCCCAAAAAATGCCGCACCGATGCGCACTCAGCCCAAAAACTCCCTCGACTTTTTGCAAAATCTTCTCGCTAGAGAATACTTTTTTCAGTTCACTACAGAGTCTAGAGAAGACCTACGCACCGAACGCGACCGCCTAAAAAACTCGCTAGACTTTAAAGAAGAAACAATCGCCAAATTAGAACTACGCCTGAGCACTGCAGTTGACAAGAAGAAGCATGAAACTCAAGTCTGGACTCTAAAAGAACAGGTGGCCAAAGGTGTTGAAAACAATAACTCACTGCAAGAAGTTGTGGATACAATGAAGTTTCAAACTTCCACTCTTCGGTCTGAGTTATCAGAGACACAGAGTGATAACATTGAGAACATCCTTTTAATTGAAAATGCCCAGGCAGAACTTGAGTCTTTAACTAAATCCTTGGACGAAACAGAAGTCAAGCTTGCCGCAGCACTGTCTGATGACCTAGAGGATGAAGAGGAGATAAAAGAACTCTTGCATGCTAAGAGAACACTATCTTCTGAGCTTGAAGTCGCCAAGAGCACAATAGAGTCGGCAGCAAAAGATAAGACAGAGTATACAGCCAGAGAAACGTCACTAGTCGATAGGCTCGACGAATCACAGGATAAGCTTGAAAACAAGATCGAAGAACTCAACTCTGTTCAATCTGAAAATCACGACCTCAATACTCGTTTAGCAGAAAAGACTGAGAAGTTAGACAAAATGAATAACTGGGACTTTGCCAATAAACTTGCATGGCTTTTTGGCATCTAAGTACGATCTAAATCTGATATATAATATACATAAAAATTTACAACTAAACCTAGTTATGGTAGAATATAGTGAGTATTTTGTATGAAGAAGATATTTGAAAACTGGAGAAAGTACACCTCCAAAACAATCGCCGAGAATAAACTTAGAGTTTTTGATTTTGATGACACCCTTGCAAAGACTGCGTCCAAAATTCTATTGACTAAAGCTGATGGCACCTATCTTGAACAATCACCTGGAGAGTGGGCGATCTATGACGCTCAGCCGGGAGATAAATTCGATTTCTCTCAGTTCAGGGGCGAACTCATTGAGCCAGAAGAAATTAAAGGTTATACTAATATTTTAAGAAATATGCTCAAGGCCGGAACAGAAGGTCGAAAGATTGTAATCCTGACAGCAAGAGATCCTCTCTCTCGTCAGGGTATATTAAATTTCTTAGCAGATGTTGAAATTGACTCAAGCATGCTAGAGTTAGTAACACTTGGCTCATCAGATCCAACAGACAAAGCACAGTGGATAGCCTCTAAGATAGAAGATGGTTATAATGACATATTGTTTTTTGACGACTCAGAAAAGAATGTTAAAGCAGTTGACTCACTTCGTAATGTCTATCCCCACATTAAATTAAGGAGCCAACTGGTATGAAAGAGTTATTAAGGAAATGGCGAAAGTACATTAAAGAGGCGATAACTTTGGACATCAAAGTTGGCGATATTCTATTAGGCGGCAAATACAAGAACAAAAGAATTGTTGTCAAGTCAATAGGTAAAGATGAGAATGGGCAGACGACTATTAATGGCAAGCCTCTCTTAAACTATAGGATTGAAAAGCAGCTGCCAGACAGCAAGAAGAGTAAGAAGACTCTAGAGGACGAAAAACAAGATGGAGTATGAAACGTCAAACCCAACAGAGAGGATATATTCTGTCAGAGAGATTCTGCTTATGGGATATCCCGATGAAAGTGTCGATTATAGTGTCCGAGCCTGTGTGGCCCGAGCATGGCCATATCAAAATGACAACTCTTCTATACCTCAGATGATCCTGCAGGAAACAAAAGAAACTATTGACACTCGAATTGACTATTATTACGCAACGGCCGCCAATCCGATACCTTGGCAATCTTATAAGAGGAGCGCCATCCCAGTTCTGATCAATGTTGATAGTTTACCGATCGAATCCTGGGATGAATTTGTAAACTATGAGGCTTCATCAAAACCCGTTGCGGTATGGACGCTCCAATACAGGCCAAATCAGGATCCCGATAGTCCAGCTAATTGGGTTCTCAAAACCACAACTCCTGCAGGAGTGAGTACTCACATACCTCCTTCTGTTCCAAATATTAGCCTCCGTGACGCAGCAGAAGCAGAAGAAATGCAGTGGGTACCCTGCGAACTCACAAGCGGAGCGGTGGAGTATCACTCGCCCTTTTTTAACTACCTAACCCTCAGGGCTGCGACAATCCGCCAAAACATTGAGTATATCTACAGAGTAGATATTCAACTCGAACCAGAGCCGTCCGAACTTATTTATGAATGGGATCCATCTTCCGCCCCATTGCAGACCATTACCAATGTCCCGATCGTGCTGGTAGATTGGGCTCTGAACCCATCTGAATCGAACTCAGGTCAGACCCCGACACTCCGCTCCTTTGCCAAAATTTACGATCCTAGTTACTTTGTAGACAAGGGAAACCTTAATGTCGTTGGCACTAAAGAAGAGGCAAGACTCGCAGCAGAAGCAGAAGCAGCAGCAGCCAAAGAAGAAGTAAGGCAGGCAGAAGAGGCAAGGCTCGCAGCAGAGGCAGAAGAAGAGGCAAGACTCACAGCAGAGGCAGAAGCCAAGGAAGAGGCAAGACTCGCAGCAGAACACACAGCAAGACTATTGGCAGAAGAAGAAGCTAAAGAAGCAGCAGCCCAAGCTCAACCAGAGGCAGATGCCGAAGCCGAAGCGCAGGCCGAAGCAGAAGCGCAGGCTGAAGCCGAAGCAGAAGCCAGCACCGCGGCAAAAGAAGAAGCTGAAGCAGCTCAAGACTTGGCGGATAGAGAAGCGCAAGACGAACAGTCCATTTCTGCAGTACGCCATTTCCGCCGCCCCTCCGAACCTACGGTGGACTTGTTTGATCTAGGCTCCGCTGTATTTGATGAAAACGCTACCCCGATTTTCGACGATCTTTTTCTTTCCAAATTTCAGAATTTTTGCGATGCACTTCTGGAGAATTCCTATTACAACAAGTCCGATCCGACTGCAGAACCCGGTTTTCCTGAGGGATTCATCCCAGGCAACCGGATTTGTTTTGGCCCAATGTTATATATGTTCCTACGCGCCACGAACAAGCTACCTTTTTTAGATCGGATTATGCACAGTGAATTCCAGATTTTGCCCGACAGGTTCAATTCGATCCTCGATAAATTCGAACCAGTCATGACCGGCTGGACCCCTCCTTTCCTAGAGCCGACGGAACAAACTTCCGACCAAACCAACTCCGAATCCTATGAAGTAGCTTACGACACCAGCGACTCGCAAGAGACACAATACCCAGATGAACCCACCGATGACTGTCTCGTAACGTATTACAGAAAGAAGAGGTTGGAATACAAGCAACTTAAGGAATACGTCAAAGTACTTGAATGCGAAAAAAATCAGTTGTGCGAAAGCTCTCTTGCAGTAGAGAATGAGGAACTGAAAAAGAAACTTTACCGTGCAGAACAAAAGATGGAAAATGACTCTATCAAGTCCCTTCCTCCGCGTACTAAACAAAAGTTTGAAAAAGCTCGGCGTCAAAAGATTCTGCAAGACGCTTACTTAAAGGAGCAACGAGACAAGCAAGCTGAGGAACAGATGATAGAGGACATCGCCAGAGAAGAAAGTGAGTTCCTGAAAGAAGAACTTTCAGTCAATCCTTCTGGCGACCCCATTCTCAGTCGATCGCTCGACGATTTCGATTTATCTCCCGGAACAGTGTCCTGTTGGAATGCTATATCGATTTATACCATCGATGACTTGATTCAGGCCAGTATTGAGCAACTCGATTCGATCACTGATCCCGCGGTTCAAAACGAGACTATGGAATTGCTTGCTGAGTTAGGCTTGACAATCGCAGCAGTTGAGGCTTATATTCCTGGTCCGTCAAGTGGCTCGCTAGGTCCAACTGGCTCGTCAGACCCTGCCAACGGGATAGGCGTCTGATGCAGAAGATTCTTGAAAATTGGAGAGTCTATCTAGAAGAAAACCAATCAATCGAGGCGATCCCTGTTGACGAAGGGGTGATGTCTAAGATGAAAGCTTTCTTTACAGGCTGGACAGATGCCGAAGCCATCAACACCATTAAGATGATCCAACCGGTCCAAGGCGCAGTACAATCTTCATCCCATGCAGTCCAAAAGTCCAAAAGTTTTATTCCAGGCGTCAAAGCAATGGAGAATGAAAAACTTAGAGACATGATACTCCAGAAAGCTCGAACCCTACGAACCATTGATAAAGCCTTGACCTTTCTGGTGTCACAATCAACCGGAAAGACTGAACTTCAAGAGTCCTCCATATCCGTAGAAGAGCGAAAGGCTATAAGACAATCTTTTGCAAAAGTCTATCAATTTTTAAAAAAGCACATGTCTGGCAAAGAACAGTCAATGTTAGAAGAACAAGAGGGCACCTTGTCGGATGCAGACATAGACGTGATACACCAATATGACCAAGTGTTCTCTTCCGTGGCAAAAAAACTAGAACAAACTTTCACAATGATCGCCAAGTCTTCAAAGAACATCCTGATCAAGAGAGTGTCAGGCTATATTCAAAAGGAGGCTGAATCCATGCTCCAAATCCAAGCGCTTTTCTCAAAAGTGTTATCTTCCAAACAATATTCGGTTCAGACAGAGACCGGGTTATACATAAAGAACGCCAGAAAACAGAAGGGTCAAAACTTGACGGACGAAGAAGTTACCAGTTTGATCCAGAAAGCAGAAAAAGAGTTGCTTGAGAAAACTCTAGGTTCACTACTTACCCTGGACGATGGTTCAAGTTGGAACTTAGTCTCAAAGATATCTGGAGGAAAACAATCGGTGACAAGAGAAGAATTACCTCTACTCTCAAAGATGACGGGCAAACCAGCCTCTGCAGAATTACCAAAGATGGTAGCAAAGATGATATCATCAACAAAGATGAAGGTCAGAGCCCAGATTGTAAAGGACTACAATGAAGAAGGTATGAAGTACGCCAAAATTGAATCCCCAACGATATTTGCCAAATGGAAGGGCCAATAGATGAAGAAGATACTTGAAAACTGGAGAAGCTATACTTCCCTCCATGAAAGCAAAGTAAAGAATCCCAAGATACAAGAGATGATAGACTCTCTCGCAAAACTTCCTCCTTTCGTAAAAATAAAAATTGGCACAGATGAGAAAGAGTTCATAGTCGTCCAGTACTATATACCAAAAGAAGAAGCTAACAAAATTACACAGCGAGACCTGGAAAAAACACCTGAGCACATAGAGCATGATCGTATCATGGGATATGCCAATGCATCTCGGGTACGAAAAATGAAGGTTGGAGATCTATATCCAGTCGGCGCAGTGGAAGCTTTAAAGAATGTGCCAAAACATGATGGCCCTTGTTACGACTCTTGGCTCGTTGTAGGTGCATCTGCATCTCACGGCTGGGGACCACTCTTATACGAGGTGGCTATTGAAATAGCCTCTCGAAAGCACGGTGGACTCATGCCCGATCGGGGCTCTGTATCACAATATGCCATCGCCGTTTGGGAAAAGTACAACTCAAGGCAGGACATAGAGAAAAAACAGGCTGATCTGTTCATACCACCAATGAGAAAGTACCAGACAAAGCCACAGTATGATCCTAAGTTATATAAACAATTGACTCCTGATTACGAATTCGATGATTGCGATCAAACCTCTGCAGTTGGAAACTACGAAACCAATTGGGATAAGAGCCCGTTGTCAAAAGTTTATAGGAAAAACAATACCGAAACAATTGATGCCCTTATGGCTATTGATCGCCTCATCTGGGCCGAATAACAAATATAAAATAAATGCTTAAAAGTGCTTGACATCTTGTTGGTGAGGTGCTATTATATGTAGACTAAGAGGAGTGGTAAATTGTTTATAATTAAGTTCATACTTAAAAGCTTGATGTCATTAATTGCTCGAACTACGATCAATGTTAAAAGAATTTATCCAGAACTCCCAGAGGGTGATTTTGTCTTGGTGACGAACCATCAAAGCCACGCAGACCTAGGTTCTCTCATGATTGGCTTGGGAATAGGGTATGATGAAATCGCTCCCTTCGCAGCAAAAGACTACTTCTTTACAAAAGAGAAGTTTACCTTAAGAGCAATGCCAAAACTAATCTACCCCCACCTCCAGCCCGTCTCCCGCTTCGGTCGAAAACCAAAACCACTCTCGAAAGTTGTTCAAGAATCCGGCTCTCTCGATGCCTCAGGTCGAAGAGTGTTTTTGATTTATCCTGAGGGGACTCGCAACCCAAGGTCTGTGTTCGAACAATTTAAACCCGGTTTTGCAGAGTTAGCAAAGACGCTCGACTTGCCAGTGGTGCCAGCATACATCAGCGGCTCGAACAAAGTTTTGCCCAAGGGATCTTATATACCAACTCGGTCAAAAGTTGAGTTAAATGTCGGCAAAGCTTTTAAGATAGAGAAGGGTGAATCCATTCGATCTGCAGCAAACAGGACGAGAGAGAAGGTTCAAAACCTAAGAACCGAACATTATTACAATAAGAATCTACAGGAAAACTAATGAAAGATTTTGATTTCAAAGGAAAACATGTCGTCGTCACCGGCGCATCAGGATCCCTAGGCTTTGCTCTGGTACAAAGGTTTGTCAGTCAAGGCTCTAGAGTCTCTATGATGGCCCGCGGCGTCCAAAAGATGGAAGAGTTGGTTGCTGAACACAATCTGCAACAACATGTTTCCGTCATCAAGTGCGACGTCACTAGTGTCGAGTCAGTCCAAGCAGCCTTTGATGAAGCGGTGGAAAAGTTTGGCAACGTTGACGGCTTGGTAAACAACTCAGGAGCGGTTCACATAAACAGTTTTCGACATTCAAAAATAGAGAAGCTAAAGAATGTCATTGATGTGAATTACTTTGGGACACTCAACGTTACTCACCGCGCACTCGAACATTTTGTCGAAGGTGGTTTTGTATGTTTTATCTCTTCGATTGCTTCGCTGTTTCCGTCTCATGAGTCTTATACTTATTCGAACACTAAAAATGCAGTCGCAGAATTTGCTAGGTGTTTGTCCCTAGAGCTTCGCCCAAGAGGGGTCTCCGTAACAACAATGTGTCCGGGGTTTTTTGAGTCTGATTTTTTAAAGGGGAACTCGACACTCCCTTTGACAATGAAACTGGGTTATGTGGCAGACAAGGTTGTCAGTGGAATCGAGAAAAGGAAAGATAAAGAGTTGTTCCCTTTCTTTATCGGATTTCTTTTGTGCCTGTTTCACTTTCTTTTTGTATGGTGTCCATCGTTTCCTCACTGGCTAAACAACAACGCAGTCAGGAAGATGTATTTGGCCAAAGACGCTCGTCCGCACATTGATCCATCGAAAGAGTTACAAATCAGAGATCCGTTTGGTTTTAAACACCTGTTTTATATGATCCCTTTTGCTCACAAGTTCTCAGACCTTCTTGAGAAGGCGTTAGTCATTTTCGGAAACACAAAAAAGAAATAAGGATAACACAGTGGAACAACAAAAGTGGTGGGGCTGGGGCTCCTATGAGAAATTTACATGCACTAAAAACCGTTCTCTCTTCGAACCATTCCTTGAAAGCAAGGTTGGGTCAACTGGAGACTTCCCGGTTCCAGATTTGGACACAATCGAGATAACAAAATCAGACGTGGATTCAAAGTTCTTTTTTGACTTATGCAATATATTCGAAGAGAGGGTCTCAACCGACAAGTTGACTAGGTTGACTCATACCTATGGAAAGAGTTTCCGAGATCTCCTCAGGGTGAGAGAGAACGTTATCCACATCTCTCCGGACTATGTTGTGTTCCCTGATTCTGAAGAAGAGATCTCTTCCTTGCTAAAACTAGCTTCAGAACACAAGGTTTCGGTCATTCCATTTGGAGGAGGAACAAACATTGTAGGCTCAGTTGAAAGCGTGGGCGACCGCCCCACTTGTGTTGTAAGTCTGAGAAGGATGAATCGTTTACTTGAGTTCGACAAAGCATCACACACAGCCACAGTTCAGTGCGGCGCACTAGGTCCAGAAGTCGAGTCTCAGTTGGGTGAGCTAGGTTACACACTGGGTCATTATCCCGACAGCTTCGAGTTCTCCACTTTGGGTGGCTGGATCGCAACCCGCTCCTCTGGCATGCAATCTGACAAGTATGGCAACATTGAGGATATGGTCCTGTCTTTGAAGATGGTCACTCCCGCTGGTGAAATTAAAACTGTTAATGTCCCTAGGCACTCCATAGGGTTTAGCGTAAAAGATCTCTTACTTGGGTCAGAGGGTACTCTAGGGATCATAACCCAGGCTACCATCAACATAAGAGAGACTCCGAACACTCGAAAGTATTATGGATTCTTGTTTCCCAATTTCCACTCAGGTCTACGCGCAATGCACTCTTTAAAGAGGGGCATTCCCGAATGCTCACCAACAACGATGAGACTGAACGATCCTTTCAAGACACAGTTGAGCGTGGCTTTCAAAGAGGACAAGAAACCTAACTTCATCAAAGACAATACTGAGAGTTTGGCAAAATATTACATGAAAAAAGTCAAAGGTTTTGACTTTGATGAGGTGTCTCTGATGATCATTGGGTTCGATGAACCTCACGATTCTTACTCGAAGAAAGTTAAGAAGATTAAAAAACTTTGGTCAAAACAGAATTGTTTCTTCCTTGGAGACTCGGTATCTGAAACATTCTGGAAGACTAAGTATGATTTCCCATACATCAGGGACTATCTTTTAGACAGAGACATCGCCGGAGACGTCAGCGAGACATCAACGACATGGGAGAATATAGAGAAACTATACGATAACGTCATAGTTTCAACTGAGAAGGAATACAAGAGGATGGGACTCAAAGGCGTCGTTGGTTGCCACTGTTCTCACACCTATGAAGCCGGTGCCTCTCTGTACTTCACCTTTGGCTGGCGACAGCGAGATGAGAAAAGAGAAGAAGACTATAATCGAGTAAAATCCAAAGTTCAACAACTGTTTATTGATAACAAGGCGGTACCTTCTCATCACCACTCTTGCGGATACGAACATAATGACTGGACTGAGGATGCGCTAGGAACACTAGGGGTAGAGACTTATGCAAGCATCAAGGATACTTTGGATCCTGATGGTATAATGAACCCCGAGAAGATCCTCTCCAAGAACAAACCCGCCCGGTGGAAGTATAAGAAATAATGTTGTCTAGAAAATTTGACGAAAAGGTGCTCTTCATTACGGGAGCATCATCTGGCATCGGTCAAAAGTTTGTAACCGAGATGACAAAACTCCACCCAGAAGCTCTGTTTTTCTGTGTAGGTAGAAACCTTAAGAAGTTGGACAACAGCCTCTCTGATGTCAGCTGTTTTGTTGAGACAAAGACATGGCAATGTGACCTCACGTCCAGACAATCAGTAGCGGATGCAGTGGCGGAGTGTTTGAGGTATTTCGGCAAAATCGACGAAGTACTCCATTTCGCTGGTGTTTCATGTTGGTCTTCATATGAAGATTCAACTAATGAGTTATTTGAAAGGTTAATGTTGTCTAACTTCTATTCGACAAATAATTTACTAAGCGAGTCCTTATCCCAATTGCGCCTAAACAAGGGAAAGTTCTTCGCAACAACAAGCGTTCAGGGCGTCATTGGCGCACCGTACCATGCTGCATACACTGCCTCTAAGCATGCAACAGAAGGTCTCATAAAGAGTGTCGACATCGAAGAGCCGTTGATAGATTTTCATGTTATACGACCATCGTGGGTATCAGGAACCAACATGAAGTCGAACGCACTCGGATCCACCGGAGACAAGTTATCAAGCACTTCTCATCGAACTGAGAAGAAGGGTAACGCTACCTCTTTAGAGTCTGCTGTTGAGAAGATCCTGCAATACATCCGACGACCCACCTCGCGACCCCTGTATATACCTGGAAAGTACGCCCTTCTCCCTACTATTCAATCTATTGTTCCAGGATTCCTAAAGAGAGTGATAAAGGGGAAGTTTAAATGATAAAGAAAGCACTAGGAAAGCTAATGTTTGCCAGCGTGGGTTGGTCATATGAAGTCAAAGGCTCTTTACCTCCTGCAGCAGTTTATGTCACCGGGCAGCACACCTCCCTCTTGGAAGGGTATCTTTCAATGGCCTTCGCGCTATGCAACCCTTCTTTTAAGCCGATGATGCTAATTGCAAAAGAATACTTCAGTCCACCACTAGGACCAATCATCTCTTATCTTGGGGCCATCCCGGTTGATCGCAAGTCACCCGGCGGACTAATGGCTGACATCAAGGCCGAGATTGAAAAGACGCCAAGCATAGGCATAGGCTTCTGTCCGGAGGGGACGAGGTCAAAGACATCTGGCTGGAAGAAGGGCTTCTATAACCTCGCTAGTGACATGTCACTGCCCATCTTGTTTGCAGACTGGGATCCTCGTTCAAAGAAATTGAAGATCCAAAAAGCCGTGGATGATACATCAGAATATACTTTTGAGGAAATCATGGATTTGGCCAGGGATTTCTATTCGACACGAACAGGCATTCACCCTGCTAAGGCCAGCCCTGTCAAATACTACAAGAAGAAGAAATGAACACGATAAAGATCCCAAAAGGTCAAACAGTAAAGGTGATCTCTGATCTGCATCTGCATGCAAACTTTGGCCTATCAAGTCACTTTTACAAGGACGAAGAGCTTTTAAGGGAAATCAAGGCCCTTGCTGATTCTTGTGACCTTCTTATTATCAATGGTGATTTATTCGAAACGTTTTATTCCTCAAAACTACCAACAACCACAGCTTATTGTGACATAGTTAGGGACATAGTTTATAACGCATATAAAAAGACTTTTCAGTTTATGTTTGATAATCATGAAAAATTCTTGATCATGATTGGTAATCACGATTATGTCCTTAACGATTATACTAATCAGTGGCGAATCTTTGGTAAGGACATCTCTAGAGTCAACATAAGAAAGGCAACAACTCTTGAATTTGAAGGTGAGACCTCACCTCACCGTTATTTGGTGTACCATGGCGACGAAGCCTTTTGGGCAGCCGACAGTGTAGGTTCAAGGTTTTTTAAATCGATCATCGCATGCTTCTGGTGGATAGTCACGAATGTTATAAAAGGAAAGATACTAGATTCAGGTTTTAACTATAAGATTAATCACGGCGCAAAGATCTTCTACAAGGAGAATCTCAAACAATTCCGTCATTATTTTAACTGTGAAGATTACGACGGTATAATACTCGGACACACGCATAACCCTGTTATTTGTAGAATCGCTCTAGGTTCCTTTGGTAGGAAAAAGAGTTATAACTATATCAACACTGGGTTTTATAATGGTTTGGAGAACTATGTGACAACTATGACGAACACGGGTCCAGTCCCCCCGGTCATCTCACAGTCCTATCAATATGATGGTAGTAAAGAGCCTGCCAAGACAAAGGGTAAGACCTTTATTGACTGGAAGTCACTTGGTTTTCTAGACTGGCTTACTAAGATATTTTAAAGATCAAAAATAGAATATACATAAAAATAACGCTTGACTTTGAAGAGTAAATAATATACAATAAAGAACAACCTCCCATTCATCGGGAGGCACATTAAACCTGTTTGAAGTGACCGTCAACAGGACTCCCCTTGGGGAGTGTAGATGAGAGCCCGTTAAGGCACGCAGGACGTTAGCCCGTTCTCGGAATCTTACGGCTAAGGTGGTTGGGTAGAAGCTTTGCTACAGTTTCGAAACCAACCTTCAGCTCCTGGGTGTGAGTTGGCAGTAGCATGCCAAAGTGCTGTCTAGGAGACAGGCGGATTTGAGTGATTATCGCTTGAGGTCATTCCATCAGAGAACAAACCTCTGAGGAAGCAAGCTCGATCTGACATACAGTCAGCTGGAGCGCAAATCACTACTACAGTGGACTTGAAGCGTCTACTCTTTCTGTCTCACGATGGAAAGGCAGTCCCGAAAGGGAGGCAATTGGACACAATCCTCAGTTGTGAAAGGTTGCCGGGTAAGGGAGTCGGAACTAGCTGCTCTGACAAACAAGCTCAGAAAAGTTGCTGTAGTATTTGCTTGCTGGTGAGTGGTCAAAAAACCAACACCAGAGACGAAGACAGTGAAGAGTTTTAAGTGCTCGTTCACAGACATGCAAACATTTAGCATGGTCACTGTTTATAAGCGGAGAGATTTTGTGATATCCGCCCTAACGACTCAAGACACAAACAGGAACCGCCAATGAGTAGACACTCTACACCATCCGAAAGACGCGCTCCCATAAAGATTGGAGCAATTGTTGTCTTAAAGTATTCTCACCCTGATGCTCCCGATCTTGACTGGAGTGGCAAAGAAGTTGGCTGGGTTCTAGATGTAGATGATGAATATGCCGAAGTCATCTGGAACGACGGCGAGACACTGGACATGCCTTTAGATATGATTCTTAACTTGTAATGTCCAAAGAAGATAATTACACCATCACTGTTGGAATGTTATCAATATTGGCCTCTCCCTTAATATTTGCATACTATAAAATAAAGAGCATGCTATTTAGGAGTGAACAATGAAACAGATACTACAGTTAACTTTATATAACCAGAAGAGCGAAGAGCAGCAGCGTCAAACCCAGGTTCCGACAGCCGAACAACTCCTCGCCAATTGGCATATGAGACCCAACTTTAATAGGACCATTTGGCTCCAAGCGGCTGACATCGTGGAGGTGGCTGATGGCAACCATCCAAGTACATCAATCATCTTGCTTGAGTCTGGTGGCATGTATGAATTAGAACATACAAAGGTTGAGATCGAAGAATTAGTTAAGCTAGCACAAGCTGCAGATCTGGAGAGTGGAAAATAGACTAATGCCTTTGGATTATATTTTGTTTGTCTCTTCTTATGTCCTAATATTGGCAATGGTGATTTACCCTTTTAGTAAAATGAAGAAGTAACATGTTTCATCCTGGCGAATTAGTTCGTATCAACGAGCCACATTTTAATCATCGAACCACCCCGAAGTTGAATGGCTTAGCAGTAGTTCTAAGTCAATACTCGACCCACTTCTATAGGGTCTTGTTATTTACACCAATCAACAACAAGAGGACCATAATGGTTCATTATAAAAACATGAATCTTTGCGAATAGAGAGAAAACCAGATGCTAGCAATGTTATTTCGTAAACTGTATCCTTGGATACCTTCTTTTATCAAGAGAATGCTCATAATGTCAAAGATGAGAAGAGCAGACGAGCTGTCAGGGTATTCTCGTAGGGTGACTATTCCATTTCACAATGGTGATTCAAGTTACCCTCCGTATGAAAGACAGAGCGAGTATTAGACGCCTGCGTATTGAACGTACAGACCAACAATTGTGCCCAAGAGATCTTCTAGGAACTTAGCAGCTTCTTCAAGCTTTCTCTCGAATTCCTCATAAATCCATCCAATATTAGAAGACAGTATAACAAGCCTGATTAGACCCCAAGCTCTATGGATACTTTTGGCGGTCTCCTCAATGTACATCAAGGTTCTGTAGAAAAAATCATCAATCATCAGTAAAACTCATCCAGTAAGAGATAGAAGGGGAGATGTAGACTTTAAAGTGTGCATCTTCATCATCTGAATTCGGAGTCCTAAATGTTCCTCCGAAAGAGGCACCAAAGAATAAGTGTTTATCCTTCGCAATAACAAGTTTCAGACCACCAAACACACCCAGGTTTAAGTTTGAGCCACCGGCAGCCGGACGCTCGGCATCAAATTCGCAAGTAATAGAATCTAGCCCGTTGGTCAATGAACAATCTGCTGTCGGTTCAATGTCATTGTAGCTAAATAGATTATAGGCCACACCCACGCCCGCCTCAATCGACAACCTTTCCCAACTTACAACACTAACTGACGATGATACGCCAATTGAGAAGATGCTAAAGTTTGTGGAATCATATGGTGGCGCAAATGTGAGGTAAACATTGACACTCTTAAAGTAAAGGCTTTCGGCATCCTCCCAAGCAGTCATGCCTATTAAGATTCCATGACCCTGAGAACTATCACTCCCCAGTCCAATTATACCCTGGGCACTCGCTGTACTTGAGAATATAAGAGAAAAGAAGATAGCATATAATATGTTTCGATTAATCACGGAAACCCCCTGGTGTGACTTACATGATACCACCTCCGCCCATAGATGTTAAATGTTTCTTTTTGAGTTACACCTACATGTAGGCAAAGCACTTACCTTTTGTCCATCCTGGTCCCAACCGACACCCAAAAACAACCCAAAATTAGCCCTAAATCCTCCATTTTAGGGGCTTTTCCGGCTAATTCGACCCCTAGTATCACCCTCTATGACGCACTGCTCACAGAGCCTCTGAGGGCCTCACAGAGCGCCGAAAACCTCAACAATATCAACCACTTATAAAACGATCATTTATCCGATCTTTTGGCCAAAAAAGGCCCAAAAACAGCAACCCTAGTGCTCTTTTTCCTTGTAAGCCAAGCGCTCCCGTGATATAATGGTTGTGTAGAAAGAACTTAAA
>Ga0315320_10000658_pt1 | contig 28475 bp, 29 predicted proteins | sample M140m21515metaG_FD_203458 | JGI IMG/M metagenome (GOLD analysis project Ga0315320, IMG submission 203458) | Ammonia-oxidizing marine archaeal communities from Monterey Bay, California, United States - M1 40m 21515 | ecosystem: Environmental > Aquatic > Marine > Coastal | place: USA: California... | reverse complement strand
AATACAAAATGATTATTGTCTTCGATATTTTTTAATGATTCCCTGATACCAACCATAATTTTTTCCACTTTTTCAATAAATTGTTTTTCTTTTTGATTTTTTATCGTGGTTAATTCATCATATTTTCGCGCCCGTTCTTTATCAAATATTTCAGGCGATAATATTGTTTTATTGTGTTTTTCCCATTGTTTCATTTGCTCTGTTACATAGTGATTTTCACTCAAAAAGGGATCATTATCTTGTAAAAGAATTTCTCCAGAATTAAATTCAATTTGCGCTTTTAATTTTGAATATTGGTATGCAGATATTTTATGCGCTTCTGCATTTGCGTCTAATTTTAAATAATTAATAATTGCAAGCAAAAAAGCAATAATTCCATTCATTATAGATAGCAATAAGGTTTCTCGCACTTTATTAAATTGAAATGACGCCATTACACTACATGTCGTTGATAAAAACATACACGGTAGCATAAACATATTTAATTTACAACTACAATAATAAGATGATTCGGAATATAAAATATGATAACATTGAATATATCGAACGAATACATCTAACGCCGTACTGTATTTATGAACAATGTTCATATCGTATTGACGATGTATTTTTCTTTTTAATTTTTGAAAGGATATTTTACCTCCATTTCTTTCGTGACTATTTTCTGCAAAATCATCTAATGATGATTCTGATTCAGACTCGCTATTTGCTTCCCAAAAACCATTCATATTTTCAATAATACTCGCATTAGATATATCACCATCTAATGTTAAATCAATCGTAATATTTCGATTCATATAGTATTATGAAATATATTTTTCAATAAATGTAAACAGTATTGCATATTGTTTTTCTTTGTCTTTCAATGATGTTCCTTGCATGTGTCCAAATTTGTCTTCGATGTGTAAATAAAGATCTTTATCATTGTTTTTGTATACATCCACATTCTTCTTTAAAGATTTATAGTAAATATATGGTTCTGTATACGGAACAGACGTGTCATTTAAATTAGAATAAATAAACATATGAGGATAGTTTCCATCGTTTTGTATATTTTGATATGGACTGTATGATTGTATGTAGTCGGCGTCTTTTGGGTTATGTGGATTTCCCCATTCGCTATGAGATTCTATGGCAAGTGGATTTTTATGCGAACTCATTGTAAGAAACGGAGACAAAAAAGGCACACCTAAAATGGCAAGTTTGCAAATATCGGGGCGCATATTTAAAACCGCACCGATTAAAAGACCACCGGCGCTTCTTCCCCAGATTATTAATTTGTCTTTAGTTGTGATTTGATTTTTGAATAAATATTCATCGATAATATAAATAAAATCATTAAATGTATTTTTCTTTTTTTCTAACATACCATTTCGTCTTTGTTGAAATCCTAGAGCGCCGTCGCCGCTAATTTGAGAAATTACTACAAGAAACCCCTTTTCACATAGTGTTAATATTTTATTTGCATTGAATGTTGCGTCGTAGTGATCTCCATATGCACCATAACCATATAAAAGACATTTACAATTACGCAAGTTTAATCCTTTTTTGTATATTTTTGTAATCATGATTGAATTCTGTTTTAAATAGACAACCTCTTCAACGAATTTTGAATTAAATATTCGTGAATATTTTGTTTGGTTTATTGGAACTTCGTCAATATTATAATTATGTTCTTTGTCGGTTTCCAACAAGAATAGTTTATTTTGTTTTGTGAAAGAAGAACTATAAAAATAAAGTTTATTAGATTCGGGAATAAGATTCATCGTATTCAAATAACAACTTTGTGAAATAGAACACATATTTTTATTTTGTATACGTTTTAATGTATTGGAACATTGATCATAGATCTCAATATACATTTGTCCTTTTGTTTTAATAAAAAAGACAAATAGTCCATTCATATATTGAACTTCTCTCACATCAAGATAATTGTCCTTTTTTATAAATAATATTTTATATTTTCGGAAATCCATTGTTTTCATAAATGAAAAAGTTCCCTTGTCTTGTTTTAATATATACCACGTTGCATTTATATGATCAATATACGGATATTTTACAAACGATTTGTCTTTTAATACTGGAGTATCAATACAATTAATCTTGTTTTCTTGAATATCCAATACATATATTTCATCGCTATGGTAAGAACTAGAATATAATAAAATATATTGATTACTGTATAATTCATGTAAACTAAGTTGTTTATAATCTGGTGATTTAAATATTAATTTACGATGCTTCGAATGAAGATCTATTGTATAACACGCGGAAGAATTATAATATTTATCATTTGCAATATAAATAATACTATCATCGTCTACCCATAAATAAGATTCGCTCATTTGTTTATAAATCGGGATTTGTGATAATGTTTTATGAATACATACAAACGTTTCTTGTTTTCGATGCAATGGAATATATTGAATACGATTTTCATAAATATTTTTTATGAAAAAATGATAATTTCGATTTCCTATAAAATCAATACAAAATGAAAAACATGTTTTTGATGGATTAAAATGAAACTGGGTTATATCAAAATAATCAAATTTTTTTGACAATAAATCTATATTTAAAATGTCATAATGTTTACAATATTGGCATATCTTGTAGTTTTCATATTGACTTCCAAATGTTTTGTAAACATAGTATTCCATATCTATATCAATTAATTCATTATGTTTAGAATGATAATTGTGAATCATGTTTTTATTTTTTTTTATATTTCTTCTTCCAAGTTTTTGAAGACACTGGTTTTTTAAATACTTTAATTCTCTAACTCGTGGAATATACGATTTTTTTAGTTTTGTTGTGTTGGTAGATAATTGTTTAATATGATTTAAAATATCATTGTTTGAATTTTCAGATTGACCATATAATTCGTCGACTGTTAGATATTTAGTTGGATTTTTATATATATCAGTTTTTAACTTTTTTGTTTTATGTAATGTTCTTTGTTTTGCTAAATTAAATAATTTTTTTGTTAATCTATGATTTGTTCTAAAAAAAGTCATATCTTTTATTAATACAATATAAAAAATTGAATTAAGAATTCTATAACAAGGTATATATAATCATGCTGTCGCGAAAGCAGGAGCAGTTATTTTCACAGTCACTTGATATGGCAACAAAATCAAATATGTTATTTAAACATGGATGTATTGCAACATATGGAGGTCATGTTATTGCGACGGGGTATAACACCCATAAAAATTATTCATCCCATGATGATTTTATTGACAAACAATGTAGTTTTCATGCGGAAATGGATGTATTGCGAAAAATATATTGGCGCAATACATCAAAAAAATGGAAGCGAAATCGAATTTTAAGAAGAACAACATTATATATTAGTCGTTATTCTGGAAGTGGAACAAGCACAAACTCCGCACCATGTGCGAAATGCTTGCAAATGATTCAAAATTATAACATAAGAAAGATAATATTTTATATGGACAACTCTTACCATGAATATGATCCTAAATGTTACGAAACAAATCATAAGACATTTGGAGATATTGGGTTGATTCGGAACAGTTGAACTATATTTATTTGCATATAACCCCCTTTGTTACATTTTTTGTTGCTGTTCCTCCACAACTAATACATGGACCAGAAACTGGTGCAGGCACCGGAAGTTTATCCGCCGGCGTTGGTAAACAGTTTTTTTTTAGGAATTTTGAAGATAAATATTCACTTTGACTTAATGTATTTACATTTTTTACGATCGTAGTTACAGGTCGTTTCATATTCGGACAATCGCAAATTTGATTTGTTGTTCCTTGCGATGCTTCATTTTGAGAAGCGCTCTGATCACGTAATTTTTTAACGTATAATCCGTAATCGAGTTGGTTCATATCTTTTACAACAAAATGCGGATATCCTCGTTTCATCCATTTGAATCTAGTTGAAATACTTCCATTATTATTTTTTACAGAGATTCCTTGATTTGATTTTCCTCCAGTATACTGCCTTTCATGAAAATCATAATTATTATATTGACTTTTATTCATTATAATTGGATATTTTCCACAGCATGTGCCGTGACCCCTCGGAACATTGCCTTTCATAGGTGTTTGTATTTGCACTTGGTTGTGATGCGAATTTACGCGACGCGGATTGTTTAATGAAAATCCTACTTTTCCGCGTGAAGAAATTTTATTATATTTTGTTCCCGTTTTACGTTTTAATACACTTAATGACATATATAAAATACAACTATAAAATAATATTAAAACAAGTTAAAATTTATCGTTTTTTTGAATTTTTCTCCCGGCGTCGTTGACGAGTTCTCTTTCGAGTTTTCCGACCTTTACTCCTATTGCTCATTCGACTCTTTTTTCTGGTAGTCAATCCTAATACACTAAATCCAGTTCCTTTGCGCACACCTAGTTTTTGTTTTTTATAACAGTATATATTTGAATCTTCATCGCACTTTAATAATTGTTTTCCTAATAAATACATATGTCTTGATAAACACCAATAATTGTTAGTAGGATCTCTAACAGGTCTATCATCACCTTGAGGTTTTGTGTATTTAATATTTGTTTTCCTATTTGGATCCATGGTAAATAATACACCTTCTTTTTCTTCTTGTTTTTCTGGGTTAAAAAATGCTGGACTATATGTATATAGTAAAGTGTCTGGAGCAGTGAGAAAAAAATTATTTAATTGACTAGGTGTGTCTGTATGACTATTTAAATGAAGATTATTTTTAAAATTGTTATGAATTGATTCACGATTTTCATCATTCGTGGTTACATCTATAACACTATCCGGCAAGGAAGGATATCGAGTCGCGTCGGCAATTACGGCTACCTTATGATTTGGATACTTAAACTTTAGATTAATTGCTGTATCTCTAACACAGTAATCCCCTGCTAAACCACATACTAAATGTAAAACTCCTCTTTCGCTATCCTGTAAATCTAATACATTTTCGACTTTATTTTTATCCGTTTTTACATTTACTAAGTCTATTAATTTGTTGTTTCTTTTGTCTTCTGCTCCAGTCGGGTTTTCTAATACATAAGAACCGGTTCCTGGTAAATCGTTATTTTCCGAACACTTGGTATTACAACCATTGTGTTGTCTTGAATTGGTATACATCTTGGTATGGGGATGATTCTTGCAACTATACGATACAGCACCAAAACTGTCAACATCATGTTGACAACCTTTAATTACGACCATTGATTTTTTTCCAAGATCCGTAACCATATTCCATATTTTATCATGTAGTTGGCATCCAGTCGTTCCATTAACACAATGAGTCGGAAAACCAATACCATCTATTTTTCCTTTTGTAGAACCATTTACAGAGAAAGAACAATGATTTGGGTCTTCAATATTAGGATTATTACTAGTATGAAGATCTCTTGAGAATATAACTTTTTGTAATTTATGCTTATGTTCTCCACTTTCTAATAACGTTATATAATGTCCAATATCTTCTATACATCGTTTACCTTCATCAACTGCAAAGCGTCCTTTTTCGATAAGACTAGGGATATTTGCACTTTCTAATTCACGCCAAACCTTATTAGGTCGTTGTTCTACTTTTTTAATACCATTTTCTCCTCCTATCCTTATTTTAAGCGTTTGCTTACCTGGTATATTTATATCAAAATATGGCATTTTTTCTATTTTTGGTATTTCCTCTTTTGTAAAAACGGTTTCATCATTAAATTGTTCATCAATAAAATCAGGTTGCATATCAATAACCCATAAATAAATTTGCGTTGCTTCAGAAATCAACTGATTCGTATTTATACAATGATCTAAAAATTTTGTTAATTCGTCCACATTCGCAGCACTCCCTCGTGTCCGATTGTGTTTTTTTTTTAAAGTTATACGAGGCATTATATATATATATTATATAATACTTCGTATAAGTATTGGTTATATCCACCCTCAAAAAAATTGAAATGAACTTCCACAGTATATAAAGATAAAATAACCGCCTATACTAAAATGGAATACTCAAACGCCGTTAAACGTATCTTTACAACCCGTCGTGAAAAAAAGACAAAGAATAATGTGCAGCGCCTCATGCAGATGCCAAAGGGATGGGTGTTGTTGCAAAAAGACGGAACAATTCTCGACAATCGCACTGACGAAGAAATTGCCGATGACGAGCAATACATTGAATCTTGGCGTTTATACGACTTATATCAAAAAACAAATGAGCGTATTATTTCTCAATTAACATTGGACCTTCAGCGTCAAGATTATAACGATGAAGAAATTACTGCTTACATTGAAGAATTGTATAAAGAAGAAGAGGAAGAAGAAGAAGAAGAAGTAGATGAAGAATATTATGATAGCAACGAAGAAGGATTTAGTGATTAATACATATTTAAGTTCAATCCATTATTTAAAAATAACATTTTTTAAATAATGGAAACACCAGTTATTTCAGTTAATGGAGCAGATGTTATTGATAATTTAGACGAACTTCTCGAAAAAAGCAACGTATTTCAAACAAGTTCTAATATTGAATATGTAAAATGCTACATTTTTTATAGTGAAAAAAATAATTTAATTAATTTTAAAAAAATAGAACTTGATATTTTTGACAATTTAATTACAAAAAAAGAATTATTATCTCTTATTTTAAAACATAACAAGGTTCAGTCAAAGCGTTATGATTTAACTGGTATATATAAATATGAATTAAATATAGAAGACCACCAAATCAAAGAATTTTGTAAGAATCCACAAGATTTTTCATTTATTACACAATATTACAATGTAGAAGATGTGCAATTCAGTCCATGTATTGAATTATTCAATGATAATAATACGTTAATTCTTTTTTTCTCACGAATTCCTAAATCAATAAATGAAGATTTAACGGAAGAATCAAAAGAATCAAAAAAAAATAAAACACAAAAGAAAGTAAAGTTTAAAGAACCAAAAGAAACAATCAATAAAACAATGAAAAATAATGAAATAACCGATGAATAAAAATTATATTTCTGGTGAATTTAATAAATAATATTTTTATTTTTATTATAATATATAGGTAATCAAATGAAAAAAGAAAATACGATTCTAAATATAATCATCCTGTTTGTATTATTATATACTTGTCTTTTTATTGTATCATTTGTTCTTAAAAATCGAGAAGGTTTAAGTAGTAATTATTATAAAAGTCGCCCAAAATCTATACAACATTATAGTAATAACAATGGACTAGAAATTACAACATTGGGTGATTATGGAAAATGTCTGGTCATTAATAATGAAATTCAATTATGCGAAAAGAAAGAATACGTTTATCACGAAATGTTAGTTCATTTTCCAACCCAATATTTGAAAAATAATATAGAATATGTTACAATTATTGGAGGAGGAGATTTAATGACATTACGAGAAGTGATGAAATATAAAACAATTAAAAAGGTATTTATGTTAGAATTAAATGAAGAAATTGTAAAATTATGTAAAGAATATTTTAACCAAGATGATTATATAGACGACGATAGAGTAGAAATAATATATGGAGATGCAAATATTACAATTGATAATTTATTACAAGAATATAAGGAATCTATGGATTTTGTAATAATTGATTCTACAGAAGATAGTTTAGAAAATTTATCAATTGATAGTCCAGAATTCTTTTTTAAATGTTTTCAGTTGTTACATAAAGACGGTATTGTTGTAAAAAATGGCGCATTTTTTAAAGATATGTTTCAACAATATGACGATATTGCAAGTATTTCTTATAATGTGGACATACCTTATTTTCAAGAAAAATATTATTTTATTGTTTTATCAAAACCAGAGAATGATATAAAAAAAAAAGAAATAAATGATGATCGTTGGAAATATTACAAAATTAAAACAAGATTTTATGATTTAAATTCGCACAATGATTATATTATTCACGAAGATTATATAAAAGACACCTCTACAGAACACCATTTAGATCATAAGAACTCTGCCTTATTTTTTCAAAATCAACAAAAAAAAGCATCTAAAAATAATTTAAATGATATGAAACCAAATGAGAATGATATATTTATAAATTTATTATAAAGCGCGGTTTATAAATTGAACTTTAAACTTACTCGCATTGGGTTTGTCAAAATATTTCTCAATAAAACTCATATTTTCCGTATAATTTAATTGTTTGCATGAAAAAAAATCAACATGCATGGTTTTTTCTTCTGGATAAGTATGTATCGAAATATGTGATTCTTTTAGAATACCAACTCCCGTATATCCATGATAAGAATGTTCAACAACTACATCATTATTTGATGTGTTGAAAAAACTAAATGACGTATGTAGTCCATCGTTTGCATAACTATCTATATCCCATGATTTCGATGAATTTTTTTTTTGAATATAGGTAGATGGAAATACAACCATATCGGGTCGTTTTACAAGTGTGTGGTTGTTATATGTGCACCACTCTTCAATCATCCTTTCTCCTGCTTTTTCGTCTATTAATATTTTTTCTCGTTCTTTATATTCGATATTTACCAATATATGTGTCATATTTGTATAATATAGATAAATATTTAATTGATTTTTAATTAAATTTCATCAAAGTCGATTTCAAGATCAGATGAATCATTTGAATTAGAAATATCAGAACCCATTTTCATTATAGATTCTTCTTGTATAGGTTGCGTTTCAACAAAATCTACAACATTATTTGATTCTTCATTTAAATATAATGCACCATTCTCATGTTTAATTAACGCCGTTAGATTTGTATCACATTGTTGAATTAAATCTTTTGCTTCGTTGTGTGAATAAATTTCAATTAAATCGCATATTTCTAGTTTATCTTTTTTTGTGGTTTGCCAATCCCGTAATCCGATAATACACCAACTACCATTTGAAAGTAAGTTACGTGATTTATTTCTTCCTGAAAATTTATATCGGATCATACACAATCGTTCTTTATCATCGTCACATAATACTTGCACTTGTCCATTTCCTAACATTTTCGTTACAATTGCATAATGTTCATCTTTATCTTCGATAAATCGCAAATGTCGAGGTTCGAATGATTCATTTAGATTCTTACGAGCACCTTTTTTAGCGCGATTACCGCCCGTTTTATTTTTAACCATATTTTGTATACTAATTCCAATAAATGATTTTAATTCAATTTTATTAATATCATTTTATATATACATGAAATATCAATACAAAATAAAAATGTTTTTAAAGAAACATAAAAAATTAAATTATAATTCTTTAATTCAAGATATATTAAAGAATCGTAGAAAAACAAAAAAATATAAAATAAAAAAACTATGATATATTGGAAGTTTTAATATAATCATGAAATAAATGAATACGTTCGCTTATATTTAGTCGTTTCGTATAATCATAATGAATACCCTTTTGTAATAGATCTATAAATTCTGTATATTCAGACAGTGGTAATTTATTTTTATAAATAAATGATAAACACGTATAACATATTGAATACATGTCCCATGATACATAAGATGATATAAATAGTTCGGTTGTTCGTTGTTCTAATGTCATTTTATTCGCCAATTTATTTGAATAATGAACAAATATTTCTTTTTTATATTGCTCTATATCTTTAAATTGATTAAATATAGAGTCACTATTACACATTTTAGAAATAATATTTTTTAGTTCTTCTAATGATAATTCTTTTTCATATTCAAAATAATAAGATAATATATGATGTTCAATCGACCAATATTTAAAGGAAGGTGAAAAAATTAAAAAATTGTATAAATATTTTCTATTTAATACACCGCGTGTAATTGCTTTATCGATCGATATAGACATTCCAAAATCAATAATATGAAATTTATTTTGTTTACTTACTAGTATGTTTGACCCCTTTATGTCGTAATGAATAATATTATAATCTCTAAAAATTCGACACACTTTTAAAGAAAAATGATAAAATAAAAATATATTTCTCCAAGAAAAGTTTTGATTTAAATATGAAGTCAACGTTGTAGATTGTGAAATATATGGTCCATATAATAAAACAAATTTTTTTTGGTTTGAAGATTTACCAATTATTTTACATTTATTGTAAAATGTGTTGTGTTTTTTTATGTTATCTTTAGAAACATTACAATAGTTGCTATAATATGAAAATAATGTTGATGGTTCTATATTTTCTGCCTTTTCTATTTTTTCTATTAATTTTCCAATATATAATTCATTTTGTGAAAAAAAATCTCGTATACTCAATTTACTAATTGTTTGTTTAGGAATACGAAGACCTTTACATTTTATTGGCGGGAAACTAACACATCCATAAGTTCCTTGAGAAAAAAAAGATTTATCTTTTTTCATATATAGTATAGTTTGATAATAATTGTATACTTTTAATCAATTTATATTGTGCGTTTAAATTTTTTAATTATTTTGTATAAAATATTTTATTTTCATAGTATATAAATGTTCTCGTTATCAGATATTATGTATAAACGCCGCTCGCCCAAAAAGAATCAATTAAAACAAAAGAAAAAATCAAAATCAAAACCTAGTTCTGAAGTAATTTCTACTCCAATCGCCGTTGAACCCGTGCCAATTAAAAAAAAATCCAGCAAAATAAAACTGTTAGATAGTCGCAATAGAGAAATAAAACCGGAAAAAAAAGTTGTAACAGAAAAGGATAATAAATTAAAAGAAATTCGTATGATAAAAAAATTAAAACCTCGTTCTAAATTAAATTTATCCATCGAACATAGTGTGGTAGAACAAGATACGTCTCCTGTTCGCCCTTCGTCACCTGTTCGCCGTAAAAAAGGAAGGATCCAAATCGTATAAATTTATTTCATATAAAATTTATTTCATATAAAATTAATTTTATATGAAAAATTATTTAAAACATTTATTTATTATTTAAAAAATTATATTTTTGTATATTTTTATGCATATGTATGGACATATTCGTTCGTGACACTCGCTGCTCCGGATGCGCCTGACATTCCGAATTCATTTGATCCGTATACATATACACCTGTAATTACACCCTTATTGCCGATAGTTGACGTAGGGATTGTGATTACTTTATCTATTGAATGATGTGTGCCCATCTCAGCATTCCAGTGACCCGAAAATTCCGCGCTGTCTCCGTGAGTACCATTAGCATATTGTTTTACAATCATACCGTCCTCGTCCTCGTTCTCCCATTCAATAAGAACAAGTAAATCCTTGAATTTTTCATGATGTCCGTTGTTTCCGTTTGAACGTATGCGAATTTGATTATTAGATAAATCACTTTGATCCGCGTTAGCAAGAGTCACTAGGAGATCACTTGCTTGTGGTTTTTTTCGGAATAATGCAGATTGATTTGCCAATTCTACGACTGGACGTTCATTTTCTACATTAGGAACTAAAGATATGTCGAATTCAACTGGTTCATTGAAAGACGACTCGTAATTGGTTCCAGATGGAACTGAAATTGAAAAACAGAATTGGTTTGTAGTTGGCCATTTATTTACATAAAAGTTGTCATCGGTTGTTGACGGCGATGTTAGAGATTGTGTAGTTCCGCCGCCGACATTATCTGCATCTCCACTTAACACCAGTGTATTCTCGCCCAACTCGATGCCAGTAATAGAGTGCTGGGTCACTTTATTCGTAAGTTTCATTTGTGTTAAACCGCTATCATATGGAAGAGTAAACTTCATATTTAGTTTTGGAGGAATGGAACCAACCTCATTTGTAACAATGCTAGATATATTATCCGTGTTTTGTATATCGAATACAACTGGGAGAGAATATTTTGGGTTAGTCGTTGCAGCGCCAACCGCGTAAACAGTTGCAATGTATATGTAGGATGGAGATAATCCTGTAATTGGAACAGTAATCGTATTATCGGAGGACGACGCTGTCGCTACAACTGGTCGTGTAGTTGTCAATACTGTTTCTAATTTCATAGCCGCATAGAATTTAGACATCAAGAGATCCTGTTTATCGTCGTTGCCGGTCATATCTATGATCGCCTGGACCCCAGTCACGTCTAAGTCTTCGAAATACCCCCCGTTTTGACCACCAAAATTCAGATCTTCGGGATGTGTGGGTTGGGTCCCACCGCCGAATACCGAACTAGACCTCTTGACATAGTCAGTTGCGTATTTAGTCCATTTATCACTTCCAAATAGAGGGTCGGTTACTGCGTATGTATCGTCCATTACCACCTCTCCATTTTCAACCTTAAATTCGGACTCTCCTCCACCAATGCGATAAACATCAACAACGTAGGACAAAGAACCATATGTTCCGGCAGCACCATCTGCGGCATGAGGATCGACGGTGAAAGTCATTTCATTCGAACCGGTGTTTATGTCATTTATTTTTAGATTATTAAGACGTTCTGGACTTGTCACACTATTTACTTGCGCTGCTATAGATTTTGACGTTGTGTTACCACCCTCATTTGTAAATACGGTTCTTATAGAAAGATAGTCAAAGTTTTGAATATTGTCGGAAGTGCTATGGACGGTGGTGTCAACTGCGGCATTTACATCAGCAGTTTTACTAAAAAATACATGATATGTTTGAGACGGTTGGTTATTTGGTCCACGTGAGTAGTTACTATTGTATCGAATGAACCCCTCGCCAAGTTCACCATTACCACCCGAAGACGACAATCCATTTTCTCCGTCTTGGGCAACCCCGGTTGCTGTGCCGTAAGCATCATCGTCTATGTATGAAGGTTTTCTGTACACGTTGGCGCTGGAGTTATTCGGATCTTGTCCGGATATTTCAACAAGTCTTGCACCCTCCCATGGTTGTTCATTTATAAACAATTTAAATCCAGCAACGTTCGTGAGATAAGGAGACTGTCCATATGGAACAGTGAATTTTAAAACACCGGTTACATCACCAAGGTCTTCAATCTCAACATCCCATGGTTCAGAATATAGACGCTGCGTGTTATTCGATGTATCCATTGAATTGGAAGGGGCCATTACAGTAAGTCCTGTTTTATTCCCCCTATTAACGACTGTTCTGCCATGTAATTCATCACTTACACCTTGTTCCGTGATTACTGTTTTCAAATTAAATTGATGCATTTGTTGGTCTCCATTGAAGTGAGCTTGAATATCAAGATATTGACCGTCTCTGTCAAGGCCGGCGAGGTCTTCGATAGATCTAACTACTTCTGTATAACTTATCTCGGTGACTTCGTTGTAGTGTTCCACAAGATAAGTATAAGATAAGTCTTTTGCGCCCGTGACGTTGCCTTGTTCATCTAAAATATCATTAGTACCATATAATACTTCTGGTTCATCAAATTTAAGGAATGTTAAATCATTTTCCCCTACATTGTCAGTATGAATTGCAGATACAGTTGCATTATTAGGATTTTCGACCACATAATTTGCAACTTTGTAGATAATAGGTTCAATATTTATTCCAGGTGCTTGCGCGGACCCGCCGAAGGACGCCAATGGCGCTACCAACTGAACTTGATATTTCAAGCTAAAAGAAGAATCATCTTTGGATATTGACGAATTTTGTATTACATATCCGTTTGACGATAGGTCCTCGAGGCTGGTTTTGAGAACCCCGTCGATACCAACTCTCGACCAACCTGTTGGAGGCGCATCGTCTGGAGCATCAACGGCAGCATCAGTAATAAGATGCTTGTATACCGAATTTGCTCCAAGATTTCGTAATGTTGCGCTTATATCTAATTCTTCGTTGGTGGGGGAGATCGCATTTCCGGATGCATCAACACGAGGAGGTAATTTTAATGTAAAATTACTTATACCATACGAGTCAGGAGAAAGAGGATGAGGAATATATTGGTCATCGCTTGTTAGAGTTTGTGGCGCCCAAGTGTCTCCTTTGTATTTTATTAACATTGAATATGTTTCCAAATTTCCAGAATGGTTATTAGTAGCACTATCTATGATTGATTTCTTGTCAACATCGTTAACAATTTCTGCATCAGATGCGTCCGCATTTGCACCAGCTGGGTTCAATATTTTGAAAACATTGGCAGAGGAAGCAGTTGGAAGTTGATCGGAGAGCGCAGAACCTTTGTAGAAAAGAATTTGACTCACGTAATCATTGTCTAGTAGAGGAAAATCTAATTTTATGTGTCCGGTTAATCCAATATTTTTTGTATTATCGCTTGGATCAGTTATGTAATCATAACCGGTGTTAACTGGAGTATCATATTCACCATATCTGGCGTCAAATGTCGCCTTTGCTGCTGAATCATTAAATACATTTACGGCGGCAGTGGCAGCGGCGGCGGCGTCAGTGGAGGCGGCGGCCTCGGCGGCGGCGGTTTGGATGGCGGTTGTGTGTTGGGACGAATTCGTGCCGTGTGAGTTTTCGGCGGCGGTAACGGCGGCGGCGGCGGCGCTGGCGGTGGCAGCGGCGGCAGTGGCGGCGGCGACGGCGGCATCTTTAATCAATTTGGCAGTGGCGTAGGCAACAAGGACCGGATCAAGCGCAGCTAACGTTGCCGTGTCGCTGGCACCTACAGCGGTTTCGGCAGCGCCGAGTAAGTCGGTTCGGTTCTGCGTCCAGTCAGTGGTGGCGAACCATGTTGGTTCACCAAATATTTTTCGTGTTTGGACTGTACCGTTGTGAGATTCCTCATCTACACCAACGACAACCGGGGTGATTGATACATTGTATTCTCTATTGTCTTCAATCTCACTACTAGCGAATTGGAAATAATATTCATTGTCTTTTCCCCACATTACTACATCGGCGTCATTTACTGGAAGAATTAGATTTGATGATTGTGGATTTGCTGCACCGTCGAGGAGAGCGTCACGGTCCCACGGGACTGTTGCCGTGCCGAGCATCGCGATTCTTTCCCAATCAAATGTGTTAATTTCAACTGGGATGTCGTCATCTTCTGCGTTTTCTTTTTCGACCTTAATAATCCAATGTTGACTAATATCCTCAACTTTTGAAGCAGTTTTAATTTTTAAGATATAAGGATGTGTCAAATCTCCGGTTGTGTCCACTGAACCGCCAGAATCCGACCGACTCCAACCATAACCGACATTGGCGAATGGAACCGCAGTGTGGGTGCCAGCAGGGCCGAATTTTGTTTCATCAAATTTATCATTTCCCGATTTTAGAGCAGCGTCAACTCCGTCCGCAATAACGCCACTAGTTATAGTGAACCCCGTTGGAAATAGATATGGAATACATTGTGCCGCTGACCATTCTGTCGAAAGAACGTCTTGAGTGCCGTCAGAATTGTCGATCGTGTATGTTCCTTTTACCGCAAATGTGACATACGACCCATCTACAATCATAGGATTGTATGTTTTTGTGTTTGTGTTTACCATTTCTGCTGATCCTGTTCCGCGGTTCGACGCATTTGGGACGGAGTCATCATTCCATATGCGGTCGTATACGCCGTGGTCGCCGTTGCCGTCGAGGTCACCACTACTACCACTGGCATCACCAAAACTATCAAGCAATGCACCAGAACTGTTAGTAGTTTTACCCGATGTAACAAATTTTTTCACCGAATATACTGGGCCTCCCGATGTAGGAAGCACTTCAGTTCCTGCAAAATCTAACGCAATTGGTAACCAAGAAAGAATAACTTTATTTTTATTTAAACTTAGATCAATACCATCCGTAGAGTCAGATAACTTCTTTAGATCTCCCATGTCACTTGTAACAAGTCTGACCTTTGATGAATATGATTCAAATTTATACGTAAGACCAACATCTACTATAACTTTTTGATGGAATTTTAATGTATCTCCTGCAGACATCGAGAAAGCATTAACTCCAGTAGCATCAGTGCCGTCACTAGCAGGATTTACTGTAATAGCGTCAAAGTTACCGTCGCTTGCTCCATGTATCGCGTTGGCGTCGTCGCCGTTATTAGGTAGAATTGGTCTCATGCCATACATCGAGGACTGATTATTGAAGTCCGAATGATTTGTGTTCCAGCAAATGTCTGACGAATTTACATTTTGTTCAGATACACTATAGAGAACAATAACACCCGCTCCACCAAAACCACGAGACTCGGCACTTTGATTAAAAAATTTTTGCGTTGTCGTATTATCCGCAGTGTTCATATATCCAGCAGCGCCGTTTGTAGTTCCAGGCAATCCAACCATATTTGCTAAAGAAGAACCCCATGCAGCGCTTAAGTCCTCAAACCATTGAGGTTGGTTATCACTTTCCACTACAAATTCTTCATCACCTCTTGTTAATGTAAAACTTGGATTTTGGAAATATGACCCCGATGATGCGTTTGGAAGTAATGGTATATATACTTTTGCAGAAGAACCGATTTTTTCGACACCATTCGCCACACTAACTACAGTGTGATAATATTTTAATTCTAATAATTTAGCATTTGAGTCGACACTGTGATCCAATAAATTTACGGTATAATCTATGTTTTGACCAGAAAGAAAAGAATTGCCAGCGTTGGCGTTGATATTTTCTGTAGTTCCCGCAGAATAATCTTTGGTAAATACAGGAGATTTGTTTTCAAACATATCGGGAGTGTCGGAAAACGCATTGCCAATTCTACCCTCTACTACTACTTTCGCGCTGACCATTTTCCCATTCGCCATCTCAGTACGAAGTTCGTTATTGTCAGCATAATTAAATTGAATTTTGTGATAGTCTATTAAATCTACCTTGAGATGTTCAGGCGCAGATGCAACAGTTGTATCAACGGTTACTGCATTCGTCATGTGAATCGTGCCTGTGCTATTTGCAAATTGTAATTTAATATGAGAAGTTGAATTTGGAGAAGCAATAAGTGTAAAAACAACATTACCGTCAGCTGTAAAAATTCCAACTCCATCCTCTGAACCAGTCGGATTAATTGTAAAACCATTTCCATAACTACTATCATCTTCTGTAATAAATGCAGTTATATAATTAAGTGGGTCATAACCATTAAGTATTGATTTTTCTTCAAAATAAGAATTACTTAAATCATTCAGAGTAACAACAACAGAATCTTGTTTTCCCACTGCAGTAAATTGAATTATTTGGGGTTCCGTGAAAGGCATATCTTCTGCGTAACTTAATGGCGCCACACTTGCACCTTCCGTGTATCCCGAAGCCGCTCCGTCATGTGCATATGGGCGATATTGCGCATTAAGTGTTACCGTGTAAGAAGTTCCTGCAGTAGCCGGGGTAATTGTAAATTCGTTTATGTTACTAACATCCGCATTTACGTTTTCACTTTGGATAATATGGACTACTTCATTTGAACCGCCTCCGTTTGTTTCTCTAACTCTTAATTGAACACTTTCTGAATTACCGCCAATTCCAAAGTCAGTTAGGTCACCGGCTTCAGCGCCAGTTTGAGGTGCACCAAACACGTCGGCGTATACGGGTTCGTAGTCCACCACCGATTGGACTGTGGGGTAAACATCGGCGCCGTCAACTTGAGTTACACTCACTGCTGCGTCCGCAGGCACGGTATCGTTGTAAGCAGCAATACCAGCGTCAGTGAGCTCGATTGGGCGATTATTTATTTCAGTTAAAGTATATTCAGCGGTGTCGGCAGCGACATCATTCCAATCGACGTCTTTCGAAGAAACCACTTTGTAAACAAGTTCACCTTGTCTCGACACGGTTGAATCATCAAGGGCGAATTTTTTTTGGTAACGAAATCCGTTCCAGGTTACAGTTAATTTATTTTTTCCAGGCGTCACATTCATTCCATCAACTTCGGGTAGTTCATTTATAAGATTAGGCATTGTTTATAATATCTGTAAAGATATTATTTTCATAAAAAAAAATAATTTAAATTATTTTTTATGAAATTTAAGTGCTAGAGTGTTCAAAAATTTGATTATGCATAAACTGGGTATGGTCAAATACAAAATCTTTTACATTTTTATTTTTATTTTCACTTGGAAGTTCGTCGTTTGATTGTTTCTTTTTAGGTTCATTTTTTTTTTTAAATATAATTTCACTATGTGTTAAATAATTGTAAAGAAACCCAAATGTAAAATACACGCCTAAAATAGAAATTAAAAATGAAATCATAATAATGTTCATTTTAGATGTTTGAATTTTTGAACTAATAATTGTATAACATAATACAAAAAGAATAAAAAGATATATGAGTTTTAATACTAACTTGACGAGTTCCATTATAATTTATTAAAACATTATATTTCATTCAAACGGTCTAAATGATTAAAATAACTTCCAAGTGTTAAAAATATTTTTTCAACAATTGGACAGTTTACATTAAAATCTCCTTCAAATGCTTGTTCATTTACATAAATATTTGATACAAATAAAAAAGGTAATATATTATTATTATTCATTTTTTTATTCATCTTAAATCTATAAGATAATGACATTTATATATTAACCTATCCAAAAATTTTAGAACTATATGTCCAAAAATAAATACCTACAAAACATTTTGAAAATAAATCAAGAATATTATATCCCGCGTTTTTTACATTTTCTTTTGTTAAATAAAATACACCATATAACGCCCATAAAATAAGGAATGAAAAATAAAGAAGTTGATTCGATGCATTATTTCCACCTTTTGTTTTTATCAAATATGTGTTATATAAAAATCCATAAAGACATGCAAAAAAGACAAATCCAACAATATTTGCCAATGGTTTTTGTATAACATTTTTTTCTCCCAAATATCCACTACCAAGCATTCCATAATTTAAAAACAAAATAAGTAAAATATCATTAAATTTAATACCTTTTAATCCCGAATTGTATCGAAATCCTAAAACTAAAACAACAAGCATAATTGGTGTTGTGATACTCCAATCTACGTAACGAGTATCGTTGATTTCATTTTGAAGTGTTTCGTCATCTACATGGTCTTTTTTATCTTTTAAAGTTTTAATAAAATTTCCGTAAAAAAATGCAGCAACAATACTAATACATGTTTCTAAATTTAATATATGTCTCATTGGTTCAATTTGTGTTCTCATGGATTCAATAAATGTAATTGTTCCCGTTGTAACTAAAAAGGCGTAGGTAATATAAAAACTATGATAAAGCGTTAAATTCATTATATAATAAAAGATTATAAAAAGATGAACAAATATTAAATTATATGCCGCGAATCGATTTTCAACAAAAATTGGACTTTAATCAAGTATTGATTACACCAAAACCTTCTAATTTAAATTCTCGGAGTGAGGTTCAGTTAGAGCGCACAATTACCTTTAAAAATGGAAATATATGGACCGGAATTCCGATTATTTGTGCAAATATGACTTCTACGGGGACATTTGAAGTATATGATGTTTTAAGTAAATATAAAATGATTACAGCGTTTCATAAATTCTATAGTTGTGAAGATTATAAAAATCATTTTGAAAAATGTGAACAAATTGGAACTCCAATGAACCCGGATTATTTTATGGTTTCAACTGGAATTAGTGATGCAGATTATGAAAAACTAAAAAAAATATGTAGTATGATTTCAATTAAATGGATATGTATTGATGTTGCAAATGGGTATATTCCAAATTTTCTTATTTTTTGTAAAAAAGTTCGAAATGCGTTTCCTGATAAAATCATTGTAGTTGGAAATGTTGCAACTCCTGATATGGTAAATACATTGTGTTTAGAAAGTGATGTCGATGTAATAAAATGCGGAATTGGACCCGGAAGTGCGTGTACGACTCGTTTAAAAACCGGGGTAGGCATGCCTCAATTGTCGTGTATTATGGATTGTGTTGGTGCGGCGCACGGTGTTGGAAAATATATCATTGGGGATGGTGGTATCACAAGTCCTGGAGATTTAAGTAAAGCGTTTGGTGGAGGCGCTGATTTTGTTATGATGGGAGGAATCTTTGCGGGACACGATGAAAATCCAGGCGAAATAATCGAAAATCTTCAAGATGGAATAAATAAAAAATTTAAATTGTTTTATGGCATGAGTTCTACTCACGCAATGGAAAAATTTTACGGAAAAAAGGACGACTATCGTTCAAGTGAAGGTAAAGTGGTTTATATACCATATAAAGGTGCTTTAAAAGATACGATTGAAGATTATTTAGGAGGGTTGCGTTCGACTTGTACGTATATTGGCGCAAAGTGTATAATACATATGCCACAATGCACTACATTTGTATTGGTTAGTCAACAATTAAATACAATCTTTAAGTAAATATTAAAGATAAATAATATAAATTATATATGTCAAATTTTCATTATACGTCGTCTTACGTCCAATCAAATAGTATATTTGGAAGTAATAACAGAATGGGTAGACGCATTGAAAGAGAAATTGATAAATTAATGGGAATGTATCACGTGGAGTTGTCTATTAAAACAGACACAAATGAAGGTAGAATAGTAAGTTTTTATATTTACGATGATAAGAATAGAATTATAAATATTGTTTTACCAAGTGGATATCCGTTTCATGCACCAAAATTAATGATTCAAAATAAAAAAACATCAAAACAAATGGAATATCATCATTTATACAAATGGTTAAGTAAATTTTATTTAGATCGTTTGTCAGAATTTAAACCATCCAGTAACCATACATGCATTTGTTGTTATAATAATGTAATTCAGAATTGGCAACCTGGTAAGAATATAATGTGCGTTCTTGAAGAAAATAGAGCATACGAAGAATGGTTTCAAACATTAAAAACAACGTATTATGGAAAACAAATATTAATTAAACATCCAAAATTAGTTAAAGAATTAATAATATCCATATTAGAATATATTCATGAACCAGTCCCCTCAACTTGAAACTATAAAAAAAAATGGAATTATGGCATTTCGTTTTTTAAAAACGTTCGTACAGTTTAATATGAAACATATCGTATATTATTTTCAGGATTTCAATACAACATTTTTAACCCCATCCACAATTGAGTTAAATGAAACCGAATTATCGGAACAAAATTCAGAAAGTGAAAAGTAAACTCGCGTATAAATTAAAAATGTTAGATATATATATAATGGTAAAAACCAAACGAAAACTGTCATCTTGGAACGTATTTGTAATGAATTTAAAAAAGAAACATCCTGAAAAATCGTTCAAAAATGTTCTTAAATTAGCGAGTCAATTAAAGAAAAAGGGAACAAATTATCTTGATTTTGTGAAAGTGAAAACAGAAAAGGTTGTAAAAAAAATAAGGAGAACTGTGAAACTAAATAAGAAAAGAAAAAACAAAAAAAGAAAAACATCTAAAAGAAATTAGATTATTGAATTCTTCATTTTGAAAACTTCAATAATTATATAGTTATAATACAAGAATGAAAACAAGAAAACCAAAACCAAAATCAAAAAGAAATACAAAAAAATGGAAAAGTGGTAATATAGACGAATTTGTGGTTTCAGAATCTAAAGTAAAAAGAACATTACAAACAATTAAAAAATTAAAAAAGTATGATGTTAAAGATGAATTAAAATTGCATTTACCGCCCAGTAATCAACATTATAGCGGAAGATGTTGGATGTTTGCATATTTGAATATACTTAGAATAAGTGCAATTTCTTATTATAAATTACATGAAACATTTTCATTTAGTTCCTCTTATTTATTATTTTGGGATAAGTATGAAAAATGCAAATACTTTTTGGAAAGAGTATCTGATAATTCAAACTTGTCTTTGGATGATATTAATAATCATTTATTGTTTCGTTCACTTATGAGTGATTCGGGAGGATCCATAAGCGATGGTGGAACATGGAATATGCTTTATAATTTAATACAAAAATATGGAATTGTTCCATATAAAGATATGAAGGAGTCATTTCATACAGTAAACACAGAACAGTTAAATACTATCTTATTTAATGTGCTCACCACAACATCAAAAGAAATTCGATCAAAATCCAAAAAAGAACATGAAAAAATAATTCAGAAACAAATGAAAAAAATATATGAATTTTTAAAAAAAGCAATAGGAACTCCTCCAAAGAAGGTGCGACTTATAAAAGGAAAACCATTATATAGTCCTAAAGTATTTTTCGAAAAATGTATTTCAATCTTACCTGGGAACAAACTAAATAACAAAATTGTTTTAATGCATGTCCCACATTTAAAACAAAATCAATACTACACTATTCCTGAATTAAATAATATGAAAAATGGTAGTAAGGTATTGTATTTTAATACAACTATGACTGTTTTAAAAAAAGCAATTATTGATCAATTATTACGCAAATTTCCTGTTTGGTTTGGAAGTGATGTAAATTTATTTTATTACGACACAGAATCGCTTTTAAATGATAATGTATACAATTATACTGAGTTCGATTTTAATAAAACAAATATGTTTTTGAAAAAGGAAAATTCAATTCAACATTATCAAACAAACGTAAATCACGCTATGTTACTTCACGGGTTTTATTATAATAAATCAAAACAAAACCCAAACTATTGGATTGTTGAAAATTCACACGATTCTAAATTAGATGAAGTATCTTATGAAGAAAATTACGGATACATTAAAATGTCTGATTCTTGGTTCAATAAACACGTAATTATGGCAATTATAAATCAAGATTCTATTTCAAGTAAAGAAATTCGTGATAAAATAAAAAATAAAGATAATATCATCGAGTTACCAAAATGGACAAATTTAGGCGAATTACTTTAAACAATACAATTGTGTATAAAATATATAAATTTATTTACTTTATCATTCGTATCAAATTGATTACTATAGTCTTTATGTAACATGTTTAAAATGGGACAATTAAATGATTTACTTTCAGTTATTAATTGTTTGATATCAGACATCTTATCGTCAAATGAATGATTTTCGTGTGAAATAAGTAAACATAATTTTAATTTTGTTTTTTCATTTTTTGAAATATTTGCATTATTTATACTGTGCAAAAAAATAGTTTCTTTTTCATTGTTTAAATTTTGTGTCAACTGTATAATATCATTTTCATTTTCAATGATGATTTTTTTAATATACGACTTCAAACCATCATATGTAAAGTATTCTCTTTTTGCATCAAAAATATCATTCATATATGACATTGATGTTGTAATATTGCAAGTTTAAATATTTAAATATTTAAATATTTAAACAACTTATCTTTTGAATCTATTTTAGATTATATTTGTAAACTATTCTCTGTTTTTTGTAATAATATTTTGTTATCTGATTTTGAATTATTCGCGTTGTTATTCATATTGTTTCCGTTTTTATTCGCGTTCTTTTCACCAGTAACAATATTCATATTGTTTCCGTTTTTATTCGCGTTCTTTTCACCAGTAACAATATTCATATTGTTTCCGTTGTTATTCGCGTTCTTTTCACCAGTAACAATATTCATATTGTTTCCGTTGTTATTCGCGCTGTTATTCGCATTGTTATTCGCATTGTTATTCGGGTTGATATTCATATTGTTTCCGTTGTTATTCGCATTGTTATTCGCATTGTTATTCGGGTTGATATTCATATTGTTTCCGTTGTTATTCGCGTTGTTATTCGGGTTGATATTCGGGTTGTTATTCGCGTTGTTATTCGCGCTGTTATTCGGGTTGATATTCGGGTTGTTATTCGCGTTGTTATTCGCGTTGTTATTCGCGCTGTTATTCGGGTTGTTTTTATTACGACGTTTCTTCGTATTATTACGATTGTTCATAGTATTACGATTTTTCACATTATTACGATTGTTCACATTATTGCGATTGTTCACATTATTGCGATTGTTCATAGTATTACGATTTTTCACATTATTACGATTTTTCACATTATTACGATTGTTCATAGTATTACGATTGTTCGTATTATTGCGACTGTTCGTATTATTGCGAGTTTTTCTTAATAAACTAATCTCATTTTCAATATTTGATAATTTTTTCAAAATAAGATCTAATTTATTTACATTGTTATTTTGTTTTGTATTATTTCGATTATATCTGGAATTATTATTATTATTATTATTATTATTATTATTATTATTATTATTATTATTATTTTTTAAGGTTTTACTTCTACAATATTTTCCCTCCCAGTAACAATCTGTATCATCACTGCAGAATGGTTCCTTTGTTTTTCTTCTATCAGAACAATGCATGTCTATATACTAACAATATAAATTAAAATTGATTTATATAATATCATTAATACCACTATAAATCAATGAAGAAAATACCATCTGAATTGTTTAATATAATTTGTGAAAACTTATCTCATTATGATAAATTAATGCTTTCAACTTGTGCAAAAGAATCTTCATTATTTTCTTGTAAAATGAATCGAAACGAATGTAAAAGGAAAATATCGTTTGCAAAATCTAAATTATATATTATTCCAAGTAATAAGAATCCAATATTTGAAACAATGGAGGATATAAGTGATATTGAAGAAGATTTAAACGAACTGTCGCCTATCGAAAAACGCGATTGTATATTTTCTTTTATGTATTATTTTAGCAGTGCATTATTAAATAATATAAAGTATCCATCATTTGAAAAAAATCAAGATACGATGCGATTAAAACATCGATATTTTGTTAAAAGAATAGGAGGTTCGTTATTTCGATGGGGATTCGAACATGATAGAAGTGAAATTTTATTAAATAAACAAAAATCAATTATTTATAATGTTCGTGCACCATCTCACCAATATTCCAAAATTTTACATTCAAGAACATTGAAGGCATTAATTGGTTAAATATCTAATAAAATAAATAAAAAAAGTTGAATAATATAATGGAATGGGTTTTAATTAGTTTGGGTTTGGCTCTAGTTTATACATTATATATATTGTTTTCGCAATGTTTAATGACAAAATTTAAAATAAAATCTGATACGATTTTTGTAAATATTATATGCATTGCTGCATTATTGTGTATTTTACTTAAACCACATGAATTAATGGTTCCGCAAGCAAATCTAAAATATGGAATCCTTTTTTTGATTGGCGTTGTTCTTTTTTTTCAAAACTATTTTTTGCAGTTAGGGACAGAAAGTATTGTTAATATGGGAGTCATTGATGGATTTGCAATATGTGTTTATTTACCATTAACTACTTTATTATTATATCTTTTATTTGGAGAAAAGGTAACATATCGAAAGGCATTTGGTATCATATTAGCGTGCATTGCTGGTTATTTTATATTAACTTAACAATCTCCATCTGTCCCCATAGTTATATTCAAATAATGTAAATGATCGTCTATACTAGTGCAATGAAGTGGTCCACATGAATTAGAACATTTTGAATCTTCTTCGTCATATGAATCGTTACAATCTATATAAACAGTATTTTCTTCGTTATACCAACTTTCATGCGGAACGTGTATATAATTTAAAAACATTTGTGGTAAATGAGGCACGATATCATAATAATGGGTAATCCTAGATGTTTTTATTTTTTTATTCAAAATAAAATCATTTACAAATGCATCATTTCCTATTCGAGGAGAACCAAATGTAATTAATTCTTTTTCACAATTACCACTGTAATTATAAATCATCAATGTTGCTACTGATGCACCAAGTGAATGACCCGCGAATACTATGTTTTGAATTGAATACATATTTTCATATTTTTCAATTGAATCAAAAATGTTTGGTTTCATTGCATTATATACCTTGTAAAATCCAGTTTCAACACAAATAGTTGTATCTGTATAAGGACACATTTCCGTAAATTGTACGTTGTCTAACCAATTTTGAATATTGGTAGAACCCCGAAAAGACACAAATAAAGTATTGTCTTTTTTATTGATTAACGCTTTTTCACCATAATTTTCAATGGTTTCTAATAATTGTAAATTTTGATTGCATGTTTTACATGACCAGTCTTGACTAGTTTCACAATATGTTGCTTGTGATAAATATAAGGCATCTTCAACAAATACCCCATAACTAAAAGAAGTAAAAAGACATAATACAAAACCAATAATACGAGTCATATAATATAACACAAGATGTCTTTATAAATAAATATAAATAATTATTATTATTTATATTTATGCGAACCCATGCTTTATATATTGGCGCTGGAACAGACACCATTCCGTTACAATATTGTGATTGGATTGAAACATTTGAGTGTATCGATAGTCAACCCGAAAGTGAATTTGGTGTATTAAAAAGCGGAAGAATAACAGAATATGGTTATGATGGATTTACCCGTCCATATTTTATTTCAGAATTAAATGAATCTTACAAAGAAGTTGGGTTTTTATTAACTAAAATAGAAAAACAAAATATACGAAAATATGTAAACAACGGACAAAGTGTAATTTATCATGTAAATACGTCTATTCCTGACCATTATTATAGATTGGAAAATACATTTATAAAGACAAATTCGTTAATTGTATCCGGACATGATCCAGATAGTATCTTTTTAAAATACACAACTCAACGATTGGAATTTATTGGAATAGAAGGGACTTTTTTTGATAAGGAAGAAAGAGAAGAAAATCCAAATAGTATTATAAGTCGCCTTCATAGAGGAGATATTCAATTCTTTTTTAAAAGATATATTTTTATTCATAAAAATGGAGATAAAAAAGAATTTCCTTTATGGGATGATTTTATAGATTATTATAATTCAATTACATTTGAACCACAAATCGAATTTTAATAAATATATTCCATTGAATCAATTTGTCCACTTTCATAAAGTTCCTTAATAATATCTGCTAATAATTCTGTATCAAAAATGCCGTCTCCAGGTGGTCCATATCGTTCCAAATATTCTTTATACCATAATTTAATTTCTAAATCATTTGAATACGTTGCCTGCGCAGAAAATAAAAATGATGTTTTTTGAATTTCTGCAACATATTCAAGTAGTTTTTCACGATCTTCTAAAATATCTTTATATGATTGTAATTGAACATTTTCTTCTTCTAGAGTTTTAATTTTATAATATTCTGAAATAGATTGTTTTAATACATTGATTAATCGATTTGTCATTGAACGATAATTTGTAACAAGATCTTCATCATAGTCATAATTACTTAAAAGCGTTGTTTCATTATTATAAAAAAATGTATTATCATTATTTAATAGTGATGAAACAGTTATATAAAAATCATCATCCCAGTTATTTACAAAATCGTCAAAATTTGCAAGAATATACTCCGCTTTAGGTGGTTGTAACTGATTAATAATATCATCAAATAAAATTTTTAAACGATAATAATCTTTAAGAACGGTCGTTAGTTTACTTGTTCCCACGCTAACATCTCCATATGAAGAATATGTATTGGTTTCATTTCCATTTATGTATCTTGCCATATATATAATATTAATAATAGTAATTATTCTGTTAACCTTATTAATAATTTATAACTTCTTGGAGTTATTGTATTCAAACTTAAATTTGAACTGAGTCCACCTGTATCATCTGCTTGTTTGTATACCAATCGTATTGCAATTATATCTCCAGCGTGAAACTTTAAAGGCACGGTAATTATCCCACAATTAGATGAATCTGTTTGTGTTTCTGCCGCAGTTGAACTAATATCTTCAAATAATCCAGTTGTGCGTGCATAATTGGTTGAACTATCGCCAGAATGTAAGTTAATGGTATATAATGCTTGAGATGCTTTATAAATATCTTCATATTCACTATCTTCCATGCTAATTGTTGTTAAATAACCATTATTCGATGTATCTTCGTATACAAGATTTATTTTATAATTTAATGTATCTTGAAGACTAATATCCATATCTTCGATTTCGCTTCTCATTTCTTCTTCATTCGAAAATATATCCGCTGCACTTAGTCCACCTGTAATTTGTTTTGCAATATTGCGAACATAATCATATTGAAGAGTTTGTGTATCATAATGAGAATTAATTTTACCTTCGCGTATAGTTGATCCTGAAAATACTAAATCATTAAAACAATTTAAGGCACTTATATCTACGCCAAATTTTATATCTCCCGAACTTAAATCGGTTACATCACTTGAATCAGATTGAAATGAAAAAAGAGTTTCAAATTGAGATAACGGAGCATCCATGGTTGCGATTGCAGAACAATCGTCTAAACCCAATGTTTGTTGAATTGTTGTATCAAACAAAGGATTCACTTGTAATTCATCGGAAACGTCCAGTGTAAAAAATTCAAATACATAACCAGATAAATCGTATCCTTCATCTGAGTTCGCTTGAGATATATCAACCATGTAAACATGATTATCTAATTGATTTAATAAGTCGGCGTAACTTGTATTTGTTGAAAGATCGTCGTCAACGCCCATATATATATAAAAACAAATAGTTTATTTGTTTTTATATAATTATTATCTTCTTTGTTTTTTGCGTTTTTGTGTTTTTTTGGATTTTCTATTTTTTTTGCGTTTTTGTCTTTTTTTGGATTTTCTATTTTTTTTGCGTTTTTGTGTTTTTTTGAGTTTTCTAGTTTTTTTACCTCCTACCATGTCGGGGGGATTCTCCACCGCCGCACCCCCCGCCGCCACCGGCTTCGCATCCACCACCTCCACCGGCGACTTCGCATCCGCCGCCGCCGCCGCCGCCTCTTTCTCCGCCGCCGCCGCTTCTTACTCCTCCGCC
>Ga0315320_10000656_pt1 | contig 28482 bp, 30 predicted proteins | sample M140m21515metaG_FD_203458 | JGI IMG/M metagenome (GOLD analysis project Ga0315320, IMG submission 203458) | Ammonia-oxidizing marine archaeal communities from Monterey Bay, California, United States - M1 40m 21515 | ecosystem: Environmental > Aquatic > Marine > Coastal | place: USA: California... | reverse complement strand
TGTGAATGGTAAAGGAAAACTCATTGGTTCGATATTCGATGAAAAACTCGTGTTTTTGAAAAATAAATATCGAACACCTAAATTAAAAGATGGCGCTGCGTTTATCTTCAACAATAACAAGGCTTTACAGAGTTTGGAAACAAAAAAAGGAGACTCACGTGAAAAAGTCTCCTCTCTAGTACCCGAGGCCGGGATCGAACCGGCACTCCCGAAAGAACAGGATTTTGAATCCAGCGCGTCTACCAGTTCCGCCACTCGGGCCTATTAAATAGGAGGTCAAAAATAGGGATTTTTTAGTACTAAAAAAGGGCTTGGCTTAAATTTCGCTCTCTTGGATCAACTTTATGGCTTCTTCAACACTCAACGCATCCGCAATGTCAAAGTCACCCGAAGCGGTTCGACGCAATTCTATGAGCGTTCCGCCACTTTTCAGCGCCTTACCAAAATCTGCTGCAATCGAACGAATATAGGTCCCTTTTGAGCACTTAATAGAGAAATGCAACTCGGGTAAAGAACTCGAGTCAACGGTAAAATCAAAAACCTCAATTTGATTTTGTTTAAGCTCAACCGTTTCCCCTTTTCTTGCAAATTCATAAGCGCGCTTTCCATCAATTTGCTTGGCAGAAAAAATTGGGGGCGTCTGTAATTGTTTGCCCATAAAAGACTCACGAACCTCATCAATAAGGATGTCCGTTATATGTGCCGTAGGAAACTCGTCATCGTATTCTGTTTCCATATCATAAGATGGCGTAGTTTTACCTAAAAGTATCCTGCCCGTATAGGTCTTGTGGTCTGCAGTGAGTCCCTCAATCTTTTTAGTGAATTTTCCCGTACACAAAACTAAGAGTCCTGTTGCTAATGGATCTAGAGTGCCAGCATGACCCACCTTTATTTTTTTTACCTGAAGCTTGTTTTTAATTTGCCAACGGAGCTTGTTAACCACATCAAAAGAGGTCCATTTTTTAGGCTTGTCGACCAGAAGCATATAGCCTTCTTGAAATTGTGTCGCTTTCACGCCATCTCAAGATTTACGCCTGCTGCCATTAAAATGAGGATGAGTCCCCCAAGGATAATTCGATAGTATCCAAAGACCTTAAATCCATTTTTATTGAGGAATGAAATGAACGATTTAATAGCAAAATAAGCCACAATAAAGGCGATTATATTTCCGACTAGAAGGATCATCCATTCATTGTTTGAGGACTCAATAAGCAGCTCTTTTTCATCCCACATGGATTTCAACGTCGCTGCAAACATAGTTGGCACAGCTAAAAAGAAAGAGAACTCTGCTGCTGCCTTTCGTGTGAGCTTTTGTGACATTCCACCGATGATGGTTGCTGCTGAACGAGATACACCAGGAATCATTGCGATACTCTGAACAACACCTATTATAAAAGCCGTCTTATATGAAACCTCATCGGTTCCTTCTGTTTCGTTTTTAGCAAAATACTTGTCTACGAATAAGAGGACAATGCCACCAATAAGCAAAGAAATGGCAACTACCACAACTTCCTCTAGTAGGGCATCAACGTATACTTTTAAAGACAAACCAATGATTCCTGTTGGTAAAAATGCTACAAAAAGTAGCACATAAAAGTTAATCGATTTTAAGAATTTTTTGAAATACACAACTACAACAGAGAAAATGGCTCCGAATTGAATGGCTACCGTGAATAACTTCACAAAAGCATCAGAGGCATTTCCCATAAAAGTTGATGCTATAATCATGTGGCCTGTTGAAGAGACCGGCAAGAACTCCGTAAGTCCTTCAATAATTGCTAGGATGATTGCCTCTAAAAAACTCATGAATTATTGAAGATAAATTAATCCTCAGATTTTTTATTCGGTTTCATTATTGCAAACAAAATACAAATGTAACCTGCGACGATGAGAATAGGCGCAACCGTGATTCGTATATGACTAAACAATGCAGATCCATCAAATTCATCTAATTTTTCGGCACCTCCTCCAATCATTAAAATAAATCCGAGAACATTCAGTGCGAGTCCTACATACAACCATCGGTAATTGGACTGGTTAAAGCCAAAATGGGAAATGGCATCTTTTTGTTCTTCCTGTGGAGTTGAGTTTTTCATGTTAAGAATATAAATCGTCTATGCTCATACGAAGATACTTGTTTAATGCAAACCAAGTAGACATTACGGTCATAAAAATCCCTAATGTCAGCATCGTACCTGCTAAAACGATAAAAGAATCGCGGCTAAAAGAGATCTCGAATGTATCAAAGATATTATTGGACGTATAAAAAACGAGCACCAATAAAAACAGCCCAAAGATTGCAGATAAAACACCTTGTATAACGGCTTGTACGATAAAAGGTCTTCGTATAAAACTCCCTTTTGCGCCTACCAATTGCATGGTCTTGATCGTAAACCTTTTGGCATACAACGCGAGGCGAATCGTATTATTGATCATTGCAACGGCAATGACAATCAGCAATACTGCAACACCCAACAAAAGATAAACAAACTGCTGAAAGCCAACGTTGACGTCCTCAAGACTGGCTTCATTGTAACTGAGCTCAGCTATAGCACCCGGGTAATTAGTTGTTAGTTTCTCCTCAATAAGCACAAGTCCTTTCTTATTTGCAAAATCAGCCTGAGGCTTAAAGACAACTGTTGGAGGTAATGGGTTTTCACCATCTAAAATCTCAAGCATTTCTTCTTTACTTGTCCCTACGCCCTCAAATTCCTGCATCGCGCGTTCAGGAGAAACAAAATAAACTTCACTAAACTCCTTCCATTGCTGGAGCTCAATTTCTATCATTTTAATATCCGCTTCATTCAGGTCATTATTAAAAAACAGGTCGACTTGAACATCTTCCTTAACCTGTTTTTCTAGACCTTGAATACCAATAACCCCTCCAAGAATAAGCCCAATCATAAAGAGGACAAGAGATATTCCTACCACGGTTGAAGCATAACCAGACCTTACACCTCTTCTACTATATTTATTGATTTTTGTTGACACATTACGAAAATAGAAATTATCTCCTATTGTAATTTTCGAACTAAAAAAAGAATTGAACTTTCGGATGTTTATTTCACTTCAATACCATGATAGCGGGCCTTAAAAAAATGATAGAGGCCAATTATTGGAATAAGCATACTGAAATTATAGAATACGTCTTCAACAGGAATGGTAAAAATTCTAATACCTACAATGTGACACGCTGAATACCATACAACTGGTTCCCGAGTTGCTATGCCTGTTAAAATACCATTTACAATTAAAAAAGGAAGTTGAGCAACCAAAAAAGCAAAAATTGCCCTTGGATACCAGATATACTTGCCTTGCATTCCAAAAACTACAATTAATACAGCTAACGCACATGCTGAGAGGGTATACCAATTATCCAGATGCATCAAAGCAAGAGTTGTACCGAAAAGAACAATAATCAATGAAACTATTTTGGTCGTAGTCTGTAAAGACACATTAGGGAAATAGGCAATGAGTACCTCATAAATAAAGACACAACAATAGGGGATTATAAAAAAGAAAAGGACCTCTTCAATAGGTAGGCTGCCAAGATAAAGACCCTGAAGATAGTCCGGATTGAACCCCCAAATCGCGTGAATCGTAAAAAATTCGTCCCATACAAGAAACGCCGTTGCAACCAGAAAAATAGCGGGCGCTAAAAACCTTATGTTTTTATAAAAAGCAACCTTCTTATCGAAACTTAGGAGGAAACAAGGTCCAAATGATGCGAGCATTAAAATTAAATAAAGACTCATTTCTTTACACTTTTTCTTTCGTAAGTTAATTTAGCTTCCTTGTAAAATTTATAAGGAACTACGAGCATTCCAAAACACTCGCCATCCTCTTTCCCTCTGTACTTATGATGAATCTTATGGGCTTTCCGAATGGCATAAAAATAAGGATGATCAATATCACGAAACCATTTAAACCTGCGATGTATGTATACATCATGAATTAAAAAGTAACAAATACCATAGGCTAAGATTCCAAAGCCTATCCATACGGGAATCCACATGCCGTTCATGGAGCCAAGCATTATTAGGAGCCACGACGGCACAGCATAAATTAGAAAAAACACATCATTTCTTTCGAAGAAACCTGGTTCAGTTTGGTGATGGTCTTTATGAAAAAACCACATGCCACCATGCATCAAATATTTGTGCGTAAACCAAGCCATAAACTCCATTCCAAAGAAAGATACAATAAGGATTAATGGACCCAAAATCATATTCATGCGAATAAATTTAAAAAAGAAAAAAACAATATCAACAAGATGAACACCAGGTTAAACACTTTGTTCGACTCTAAGAACGTTCCTTTTTTAAGAATGAGTTGTAAAAGCCAAGCAATTAAAAACCAGCACGCATAATTCCAAAGAGGTACGGCATGTCCTGCCCAAGACCAAAAGTTACTCGAAATGGCAACGGGTTCCATTATGTAATCTACGCCTAACATTAAGAGCCCAGAGACAAAAGCAGATTGTTTTTTTAGAATCGGTACTTGTGCCACAATTGATGCGCTACTTACAGCTAAAACGCCCCAAAGTAATCCTATTACCAAGGGGACGCCAGCAAACTTAAATCCTAAATTTGTTCCATAACTATAATCGCCAAAAAGAAGCCCTGTATTTACACCAATGACTTCGGCAGAAAACCCAATACAAAAGGCAATTAACAAAAACAATAATAGTTTTGGTTTTCTTTTGCTTGATGCGATCAATCCCGCTGTTGTAAGATATAAAATCCCTCCTGACATGGGTAGCCATAACACCCGTAAATATGGAATACAAAAACCTACAATCCCAAAAAGATATACGACACAAAACAAAGACATGATGAGCTTCTGTACCGTCAGTTTTTTTGCTGATATTTTAATCATCTAACCTCCCATTTATAGCATTTTTTATACTGTCATCTACTGAAATAAAAGTATAATCAAACCTATCTTTCGCCTTATCATTACAATAACTAGAGGTTTTATAGGCCGACTGCATGCTTTCAATACTTACTGAACTTTTCTTTCCGAAAAACCGCAAAACATACTCTAATAAAAAGGCCGTTCCTTTGGCTAAAGCCGGGCTCAATTTATACTTGGGAGGATTAACCTTCAATTGAGAGCAAATTTTTGTAAAGAGTACTCTAAAGCTTATATTCTCTCCTATTAAAAGATATTTCTCCTCGCTTTCCGCGGATTCAGAAAGTAAAATTAAAAAATTCGCAACATCTCTAACATCTACAATAGCATTACTTCCTGTGGTATAAAAAGGCGGGGGGTTCAGCGCAGCCTTTAATAAGGTTAATGAACTTTGGTTCCAGTTTCCTGGACCAAGAATTAGACATGGGTTAACAATTGAAACTTTTAATCCTTCAGCCGCTCCACGATAAACCTCTTTTTCTGCACTATACTTGGAAATGGAATAGCCACTAACCTCACGTCCAGGAGTCCAAATTGTTTCTTCTGTAATAGTATCACTGGCTGTTCCTAATGCAGCTGTAGAACTCACATAGCAAAGCTTTACAATATTATTTGCTAAGCAAGCATTGACAACATTTGCAGTTCCTTGGCGATTCACCTTCATGCAAGTGTGAAAATCGGACTTTAAGAAAGTCACCATTGCAGCACAATGATAAACCTTTGAAACGCCTTTCATCATAATTTCTAAAGAAGTGGTATCGAGTATATCACCCTGAACCCAATCAATACTTTCTGTAGAGTAGTCAGTTTGATTTAGGTCATTGTAATAGGCAAAGAGTTTTTGGATAATATTAATACTCTCTTTGGAACGGTACATAGCTCTTGTTGGGATACCTTTCTCCGCAAGCGCATACAAAAGGTGACTGCCTACTAATCCTGAAGAACCGGTTAAAAGTATCACGGAACAAAGTTAAGATTGTAGCCGAAGATTAGGCCAACTTTCTCTCTAAAATTTGGTTGTACTTTTCGAGTAATTCTAAATATTTATTTTTCCAATATTCGGGGTATTCTTGGTCCACGTTTAAAGAGGGTTTCAAAACAGAAATCTTAAACTTTTTGAGTTCACTTAGGACTTCTGAAAAGTCGTAATGGATGATTTCTCCTATCTCAATGACGTATTCTATGGATAAATTAGGGTTTTCAAAGGCATTGTAAATCCAGCGGCGACTTTTATTGATGCGCTTCGTTAGTTTTGTCAGCGGTATGCCGCTTTCACGAACAGCTCTTTCTAATATTTTACCTTTATGTTGTTTCACAATAAATAAATAGTGGGTTCCTATGAATTAACAACAACTAATAATAAATGTTCAGAATTGAATTATTAAATCGAAATTAATTTAAAGCTCTTTTAAAACTTCTTGAAGGGCTTCTAGAGTAAAGTCCAAGTCTTTATAACTGATTGCGTCATTTAAAAAATAACTTTCAAAGGCACTTGGGGGAAGGTAGATACCTCGTTTCAACATCCCGTGGAAATAGGCACTAAAAAAAGTATTATTCCCTTTACTCGAGGTTTCAAAATCTGTCACTGGGGTGTCAGTAAAATGCAAAGACATCATTGATCCAAGTTGGTTCAACTGATATGGAATTCCTTTAGCGTCAAGAAGTGGTTGCATTTCATTCTTTAAATATCCAGTCTTTTTACTTAATCTGTCGTAAAGTTCTGGGGATTCATTCAGTATGGACAAGGTTTTAAAACCTGCAGACATCGCCAAGGGATTACCACTTAATGTTCCTGCCTGATAAATCGGGCCTTCAGGGGCGAGGTGAGACATAATTTCTTTGCGCGCTCCAAAAGCGCCTACAGGAAGCCCACCCCCTATAACCTTTCCGTATGTAACAATGTCAGCTTCAACATTCAATAGCTCTTGCGCTCCGCCACGTGCTAAACGAAATCCGGTCATGACCTCATCGAAAATAAATAAGACATCTTGTTCATCGCAAAGTTTACGAATCCCTTCAAGAAATCCTTTTACAGGGGGTATACAACCCATATTTCCTGCAACAGGTTCAATAATAATCGCCGCTAGTTCGCCTGTATTCGCTGTAAATATTTCTTCAACATTAGATAAATCATTGTAGCGGGCGAGTAAAGTGTCTTTTGCTGTACCCTCAGTAACACCCGGGCTATTTGGGCTTCCAAAGGTAACAGCTCCACTACCTGCTTCGATTAAAAAAGAATCAGAATGACCATGATAACAGCCTGAAAACTTGATGATTTTGTCTTTGCCAGTATAACCTCGTGCTAAACGAATTGCGCTCATACAAGCCTCGGTGCCTGAATTTACAAATCGAATTTGATCCACATTAGGTGCCATTTTGCATGCTAATTCAGCAATCTTTGTCTCTAGCTCCGTAGGAATACCAAAAGAAGTTCCTTTCCTAGCACTTTCACTTAAAGAATTTACAACCTCTTCGTGCGCATGACCTAAAATCATCGGCCCCCAAGAAGCGATAAAATCAATGTATTGATTATCGTCAGCATCATACAAATATGCTCCTTTAGCTTTTTCAATAAAAACAGGTTCACCCCCAACAGATTTAAATGCCCTGACAGGAGAGTTTACGCCACCGGGTATTACTTTTTTAGCGGCAACAAATAATTTGCTAGAGCGTTCATAGGTATATGTGTCATTCCTTTTCATTATCTTACATTTGCAATACGAAATTAGCAATAATTAAGAACCTATGAACTTCGAAACAAGCTTAGAATTTGCAAAAAAAATGGATGCTCATGATCCCTTAAATTCATTTCGAGATAAATTTATTTTTCCCGATTTTCACGAAAAAGAAATAATTTATTTCACAGGTAATTCTTTAGGTCTTCAACCCAAGTCTACTAGAACAATGATCGCAGAGGAGCTAGATGACTGGGCTAAGTTTGGTGTAGAAGGCCACTTTATGTCGAGACGTCCCTGGTATAGCTATCACGAACAACTAACGGAGTTAAGCGCATACATAGTTGGAGCAAAACCTATTGAGACAGTTGTTACGCATTCATTAACAACAAATATCCATTTATTGATGGTTTCCTTTTATCAGCCTCAAGGAAAGCGGACGAAAATACTATGTGAAAAGAAAGCCTTTCCCAGTGATCAATACGCCCTAATGTCACAACTTGAATTTCATGGGTATGACAAAACACATTTAATTGAAGTTGGGCCTAGGGATGGTGAAGAGACAATTCGACACGAAGATATTCTTAAAGCAATCGAAGACAACCAAGACGAACTTGCTCTTGTTTTCATGGGAGGTGTAAATTACTACACAGGACAATTTTTTGATTTAAAGACCATTACAGGTGCCGGGCAAAAAGCGGGTGCTATTGTTGGGTTTGACCTTGCGCATGCTGCAGGAAATGTAAATCTCGCACTACACGATTGGGGTGTCGATTTCGCCACATGGTGCTCTTACAAATATTTAAATTCATCTCCTGGAGGTGTGTCTGGAATATTTGTGCACGAAAAACACGCCGACAATTCGAATCTTAAAAGATTCGCAGGCTGGTGGGGTCATAACAAAGAACAAAGATTTTTAATGGATGATAAATTCGTCCCCCTTAAAGGAGCCGAGGGCTGGCAACTGAGTAATGCTCCGGTTCTAGGTATGGCAGCTCACCTTTCGGCTTTACAGATCTTTAAGGAGGCCAGAATGGAACGTATTGGTTCAAAGCGAGATTTAATAACAGCGTATCTCGAATTCCTTATCCTTAAAGTCTCTGCTGAAAATGGTGATTTTCTTTCCATCATAACACCTCTTTCAATTTTTGAACGTGGGTCACAGCTTTCTCTCGTGTTAAAAAAAGAAGGGAAGAAAAAGTTTGACTTACTCACTGAAGAAGGCATCATCGCAGATTGGAGGGAACCTAATGTCATACGAATTGCGCCTGCGCCGCTTTACAATTCTTTTGAAGACTGCTGGCATTTTGCAGAAGTACTAGGGAGGTAATTCACTTAATCAGCTTTGTCTATTAATTGGGCAACCGTTTCTGAGAAATACTGATACTCAAGTGTGCGAATTTTTTCCTTTAATGATTCGGCCGTTTCGCCTCTGTCAAGTTCAACTTTGAATTGTGCAATAATTTGTCCTTCGTCATAGACCCCGTTTACAAAATGAATACTAATCCCGGAATATCTACTATTTGCAGAAATAACTGCTTTGTGAACATACATTCCGTACATGCCTTTTCCGCCAAAATTAGGTAAAAGCGCTGGGTGAATATTTACGATTTTATTTGGATAAGCGTCAATAAATGATGTTGGAATCAACTTTAAAAATCCTGCCAACACAATCCATTCAATGCCTTTTTTCTTACAAATCTCGAGAACTACTTCATGGGATTCAAAATTCCAAGATATAAAGTGATATTTAACAGCCTTTTCTTTGCATGCCTTTTCTACCCTTAAATTGGGTTTAGTGCTATAGATAAACGCAAGATTGATTTTTAAAGACCCATCAAAATCCTCTAGCATTTTCAGGGCATTAGAGCCCTCCCCTGAAATAAAAACTGCTACCTTTCTCATAACTTATTCACACAAAGATACACCAATGTCACATTATATTCGATTATATTAAGACCTCTCAGTTGATAAATAATTGACCATTATGTTGTTAATTGACCATATCTTTTTTTTCTTTGCAACCATAAACATTAAAAAATTAAAAGATGTCAGAAATCAGAGAAAAAGTTGTAGCAATCATCGTAGACAAATTAAACGTTGAAGAAAGTGAGGTTGCGAACGAAGCAAGTTTTACAAATGACTTAGGGGCTGACTCCTTAGATACGGTTGAGTTAATCATGGAATTTGAAAAGCAATTCAATATCTCAATTCCAGACGATAAAGCTGAAGGAATTCAAACCGTCGGTGATGCAATTGATTACATCACAGAAAACGCAAAATAAAAAGAGTAATCTTTAACCATTTTTATGGAGTTAAAACGAGTAGTTGTTACTGGTCTTGGCGCGCTTACCCCAATTGGTAGTACAACGTCAGAATTTTGGAAAAATTTGACCTCAGGTCGGAGCGGTGCTGCACCTATTACTCATTTCGATGCCTCGTTATTTAAAACACAATTTGCCTGTGAGGTTAAAAACTTTAATGTAACTGACTTTATCGACCGTAAAGAGGCGCGTAAAATGGACTTATTCACGCAATATGCCATAGTTTCAAGTGATGAAGCCTTGGAGGATTCGGGGATTCTAGATGCGGAACATAACCTTGATCGGATTGGTGTGATATGGGGATCTGGCATTGGTGGCTTAAATACATTTCAAGAAGAAGCAAAAAGCTACTTCGCGAGCGATGGCCCTCCGAGATTAAATCCTTTCTTTATCCCAAAAATGATCGCAGATATGGCAGCAGGGCAGATCTCTATAAAGAACAGTCTAAGAGGGCCTAATTATGTAACAGTTTCAGCATGTGCATCAGCTACCAATGCAATAATCGATTCATTTAATATCATTCGTCTAGGTAAAGCTGATGCCATTGTAACAGGTGGTTCTGAAGCTTGCGTAAATGAGATGGGTATGGGTGGTTTTAATGCACTCCGTGCGCTTTCCACGAGGAACGAAACTCCTGAGACCGCATCAAGACCTTTTGACGTAGACAGAGATGGTTTTGTTCTAGGCGAAGGTTCAGGTGCCCTAATTCTAGAAGAGTACGGGCACGCTATTAAAAGAGGCGCCAAGATCTATGCTGAAGTTATTGGCGGTGGTATGTCGAGTGACGCTTATCATATGACAGCTCCTCACCCTGAAGGTTTAGGTGCCAAAAACACAATGATTGCAGCATTAGAAGATGCTGAAATTAACCCAAAAGATATTGACTATGTTAATGTTCATGGTACTTCAACTCCTTTGGGAGATGTAGCTGAAGTAAAAGCCATAAAGGACGTTTTCGGTGAACATGCCTATAATTTAAATATAAGCTCCACAAAATCAATGACCGGTCACCTATTAGGGGCAGCTGGAGCTATTGAAGCTATTGCTTGTGTTCTTTCTGTAAAAGAAGATATCGTTCCACCCACAATAAATAACACTACCCTTGATCCTGCACTTGATAAAAAGATGAATTTTACTTTTAACAAAGCACAGAAAAGGAATGTCAATATTGCGCTTTCTAATACTTTTGGTTTTGGTGGGCACAATACAAGTATAATTGTTAAAAAATATACGCTCTAGATTCTGAAAATACCTTTGTTTAAAAAAAAGACAGAGGGTGAACTTATACTCTATCGTTTCATTCTCAGTAAATTTGGTTATAGACCAAGTAAAATTTCTTATTTTCAAAAGGCCATAACCCACAAATCATTTTTATCTCATTCCGATAACGAGTATTCAAATGAACGCCTCGAATTTCTTGGCGATGCCATTTTAGACTCAATTACCGCAGAATTTCTCTTTTTAAAGTTTCCTGAAAGCAATGAAGGGGCACTAACGAAAATGCGGTCTAACATCGTTAACCGTAAAAACTTATGCAAACTGGGACAGGACATCGGTATACGAGAGGTCCTGTTATATAACAACAATCGTTCAATTAATATTTCAACTTTAGAAGGTAATGCTTTTGAAGCTCTTATTGGCGCCATATACTTAGATGGTGGTTATCTAAAAGTAAAAAAAGTGTTAGAACAAACTATTTTCAGACGATACCTGAATTTCACGCAGCTTTTAGAAGAAGAAATTGATTTCAAATCTAAACTCTTCATTTGGTGCCAAAGAAAAAAGTTGAGTCTAACCTTCAATCTATTGTCTGAGGGACATAAAAATGGCAAGTGGGAATACAGCATTCAAGCCCAAATCAATAAGCAAGAATATGGGATGGGTAAAGGTCCCTCAAAAAAAGTAGCTGAACAAAATGCTTCTAAAGAAACTTTTGAGTTACTCGGTGAAATTTGAATTTTGATTTAAGCTTTAAAATTGCTTTCTTTGTGATCGACTTTCAAATACAACAACAATGAACTCTACAGACTTTTTCTTCCTTTTAGGCGACCTTTTTCAATGGACATTCGGGATCTTTGAGCTCATTGGTAATTTAGTTAACTATATTTTAATGCTTGTTATCTTCGGTGGCCTTTGTATTTGGATGATTATTCAAGCAAAATTGAACAGGTTATCAAATGTACCTGTTGAAATTAAAAACAATGAAGGCTGGTATAAAAACAAGGACCAAAAGTTAAAATAAACTTCGGGCAACCGTACCTCTTCACTTAACGTTATTACCTTAACTAAACTAAAATAGTGAAGTACTGTTATTTTCAAATATTTTTATTCTCTATTTGTATCAATTTTGGGTACGCTCAAACTGTAGTAGCTCCTGACTGTTCGGATGCAGTAAACAACAACATATGCACAGACGCCGCCTTTGAGATTGATCCAAACGGAGCCGGTCTTCAGGAACTCAACGGGAACATTTCTAACCCTGGAACCAATCCAGGTTCAGGGAACGCAGGTTGTCTGCTTACCGGAGAGACCAACAGCACATGGATGATTGTCAACATTTCGGCCTCTGGGTTACTCGAATTTTCTTTTGGACAAGATGGTGGAAATGGCTGTCTAGATTGGATTATGTGGGAGTATTCAGCAACAGCATGCGACGAAATATTTAATAATACATTAGCCCCTATTCGTTGTAATTGGAATGGCGCGTGTGAAGGGTTTACAGGTGTAGCAAATATTCTTCCAGCGGGAGGTGCGGGAAGTAACTTTGAACCTGCGGTTAATGCCTTGGCAGGAGAACAATACTTAATTTGTCTTTCAAATTTCAGTTCACAAACAACAACACTTCCTCTAAATTTCTTTGGTACAGCTGGGGTTTCCTGTGAGTCCGTTTTGCCCATAGCTGTTAATGACGCGGCCATATGTCCAGGAGATAGCGTAGTTTTGACAGCTGCAGGAGCGCAAAATTATTTATGGACAGAAACCAATGAGACAACTACTTCTATTACCGTTTCGCCCACTGCAACTACAACTTTTTCTGTAACGGGAACAGAAACCTTGCCTAGTGGGGTTGAAGCCGTTGGAATTGGACAGGGAACAGTAACCGTCTTAGATTCCAACGATCCTCAATGCAGTTGTTCGGTTGAAGCCTCTAATTCCGGGCCAATTTGTTTTAATGCCACATTCGATTTAAATGCGACAGCAGTTAGCAACGGAGTCTACGAGTGGGATGTTCTTGGTATCAATGTCGGTTCGGGACAGAACTTGAGTGATTTAACAGCTTTTGCACCAGGGACTTGGCCAATACAAGTAACCGCAACAGACGATAATGGTTTTATTTGCACTGATTTAACTCAACTCATTATATTACCCCCTTCTGACCCTACCTGTAGTTGTGAAATAATCGCTTCAAATACAGGCCCCGTATGCTACAATGCGACCTATGATCTAAGTGCAACAGCCGTTAGCAATGGTGCTTACGAATGGGAAGTAGATGGCGCTGTCATAGGGTCTGAACAGAATCTAACAGGTCTATCCGATCTCGGTCCTGGTACGTGGACAATTACAGTTAATGCTTTGGACGATAATGGCTTTACTTGTGCAGCTTCAACGGAGCTTATAGTCCTATCTGAAACTGATCCTAATTGCAGTTGCACAGTTCTAGCAACCAATACAAGCCCCATATGTCTCACTGACTTTTATGACCTATCAGCTACATCTTCAAGTAACTGCACCTATGAATGGTCCTCGTATGGAAACGTTATTGGTAATGGTGAGAACATGACGAATCAAGAGGGAATTGCTTCTGGGGTATTTGATTTTCAAGTTACAGCGACGGATATTAACGGATACACCTGTTCGTCCATTACGACAGTAACGGTTAATCCATTACCTTCTATATCCGCGGGGACCGATGCGCAAGCATGTTATTTAGAAAACATTGACCTTAGTGCTAATGGTGGAGTTTCGTACAACTGGAATGATGGATCCCAATGGTTTAATAATGTAATCAATGATATTACTTTCAGCGTTACTGAAAACACCATTTTCGTTGTAGAAGGAATTGACGCTAATGGTTGTATCAATTATGACACAATGACCGTCTTTGTAAATACTGCTCTTCTACCAATTTTAAATAACGAATCAAATACAATCTGTTCGGAGTCTTCTGTGGCTCTAGAAAATTTAAATACAAATGCCGAAGCAACAAACTGGTACTTTTCAAACGGAACTGAAGTACTCGGAACTAATAATCCGAGCCCCTTCTTTTTCACTGAAACAGGTTGTTATGATTTAATGGTTACTATGACAGATTTTAATGGCTGTGATACTACAATAAGTTATGATAATGTTGTGTGTGCTGAAGAGGCAACTGCTGCATTTTACGTAAATCCAGGGACCATTGGGCCCGGAAACTCAGAGGTACAATTTTTCAATACCTCTGTAGGAGCAAACTCTTACCTTTGGGATTTTGGAGATGGTTCAATATCAACAGCAACAGAAGGATTACACACCTTTGATGTTGCGCTACAAACAGGCTATCAGGTGACATTGATTGCGTATTCGGGAATTGGATGTTTAGATTCTATATCTATTCCGATAACTTATCAAGAGGATTTAATATACTATATTCCAAATTCATTTACCCCCGATGCAGATGAGCATAACCAGACCTTCAAGCCAATTTTTACAAGTGGATTTGATCCCTATAACTATGAAATCAATATTTATAACCGTTGGGGAGAAGTGATCTGGAAATCATATGACCATACACAAGGATGGGATGGTACTTTTAGCTCCAATAAAGGAATACCTGTACAAGAAGGGCAATACAGTTGGGTGATTAAATTTAAACCTAAAAATTCAGACGGAAAGTCAGTGATTTACGGTACTGTAAACGTGCTAAAATAACCAAGAATTATTTATCTGAATTAAGGTTAGCCTTTAGAAAATCTCTATTCATTCTTGCAATGTTTTCTAGTGAAATCCCCTTGGGGCATTCAACTTCACAAGCTCCAGTATTCGTACAATTTCCAAATCCTTCTTCGTCCATTTGTCTTACCATATTTTGAACGCGTGATTTAGCCTCAACTTTCCCTTGTGGAAGCAACGAGTATTGCGACACTTTAGCACCGACAAAAAGCATTGCTGAACTGTTTTTGCAACTTGCAACACAAGCACCACATCCAATACAAGCAGCAGCCTCAAATGCACTGTCGGCGTTTGCTTTAGGAATTGGAATGGCATTAGCATCCATTGTATTACCTGAAGTATTGACAGAAACAAAGCCTCCAGATTGTTGGATTCGATCAAAAGCTGACCTGTCAACGATAAGATCCTTTATAATGGGAAAAGCTTTTGAGCGCCATGGCTCTATGTAAATCTTATCCCCATCTTTGAAACTTCTCATGTGGAGCTGACACGTTGTATTATGCGTTTGTGGACCATGTGCCCTACCATTGATAAATAAAGAGCAAGAACCGCAAATTCCTTCTCGACAGTCATGATCAAAAGCGACAGGAGACTTTTTATCTTGAATCAACTGCTCATTCAATTGATCTAACATTTCAAGAAAAGAGCTGTCTGTAGAAACATTATTTAATGCGTAAGTCTCTAATACTCCTTTTGATTCGGCATTTTTTTGTCGCCAAACCTTTAATGTGATATTAATCAATTTTGATGCCATAATCTCTTATTTACTTGTAATTTCTCTCTGCAATTTTTATTGACTCGTATGCTAATTCCTCTTTATGAAGCTTGGATTGATTTGCATCCATTCCATTATACTCCCATGCTGCAACATATTTGAAATTCTTATCATCTCTTAGGGTTTCGCCTTCTTCATCTTGGTATTCTTCTCGGAAGTGACCTCCACATGATTCGTTTCGTTCTAAAGCATCCTTGGCCATTAGCTGGCCTAGTTCAAGGAGGTCCGCAACTCGTAATGCTTTTTCAAGTTCAGCATTCATTTCATCCGCTTCTCCCGGTATATATACATTACTATGGAATGCTTCTCTCAATTTTCCCAATTCAGCTATCGCAGATTTTAGTCCTTGTTCACTTCTACTCATCCCCACTTCATTCCACATTATTAGACCAAGTTTTTTATGGAAATAATCAACAGAATGTGATCCTTTTACGGATATTAATTTTTCTATGGATGACCTAACGTCAGCTTCCGCTTCTTCAAATTCTTTACCCTCTGATGGGATTTCTCCTGTTCTAATCTCATTTGCCAAATAATTTGCAATGGTATATGGTAGAACAAAATAACCATCTGCGAGCCCCTGCATTAAAGCGGATGCGCCAAGACGGTTGGCGCCGTGGTCAGAAAAATTTGCTTCACCGGCCACGAAACATCCCGGAATTGTACTTTGTAGATTATAGTCAACCCAAACTCCCCCCATAGTGTAATGAACCGCCGGATAAATTTTCATCGGGGTTTCATATGGATTCTGATCTGTAATCTGTTTATACATTTGAAATAGGTTTCCGTACTTCTCCTCTACCCATTGCTTCCCAAGTTTGATTACAGTCTCTTCAGTAGGGTTGTGATCACCCTTAGCATATGCTACTTGCTTTCCTTTACTTTTGATTTCAGAGGCGAAATCAAGGTACACCCCTTCGTTTGTATCGTTAGCCTCGATACCATAACCCTCATCACAGCGTTCTTTAGCTGCTCTAGATGCAACATCCCGGGGAACCAAGTTACCAAAGGCAGGGTATCTTCTTTCTAGATAATAATCTCTATGCTCTTCAGCAATTTCAGTTGGCTTTAATTTACCTTGACGCACTGCTTCTGCGTCTTCTTTCCGCTTTGGGACCCATATTCTTCCTGAGTTTCTCAGTGACTCAGACATGAGGGTTAGTTTTGATTGATTTGTACCATGAACAGGAATACAAGTAGGATGAATTTGAACATAACAGGGGTTTGCAAAATGTGCCCCCCTTTTATGTATTTTCCAAGCTGCTGATACATTGCTTCCCATAGCATTAGTAGAAAGAAAATAAACATTTCCATAACCGCCAGAGGCTATAACTACAGCATGCGCTGAATGACGTTCAAGTTCACCAGAAACTAAGTTCCTTGCGATAATACCTCTTGCCTTTCCATCCACTTTGACAATATCCATCATCTCGTGTCTGTGATACATTTTTACTCTTCCTAAACCAATCTGTCTTGACAATGCGGAATAAGCTCCGAGCAAAAGTTGTTGACCTGTTTGACCCGCCGCATAAAAAGTTCTTCTAACCTGAACACCGCCAAAAGACCGGTTATCCAGAAGACCCCCATACTCACGTGCAAAAGGAACACCTTGAGCAACACATTGATCTATAATATTTGTCGAAACCTCTGCGAGACGGTATACATTTGCTTCTCTTGATCGGTAATCCCCACCTTTAATCGTATCATAAAATAAACGGTAGACACTATCTCCATCGTTTTGATAGTTTTTTGCTGCATTTATTCCACCTTGTGCAGCAATTGAATGTGCACGACGCGGAGAATCTTGAAAACAAAATGTTTTCACATTATAACCCATTTCACCTAAAGATGCAGATGCAGAAGCCCCAGCTAAGCCAGTACCCACAACAATAACATCTATTTTCGGTCTATTATTAGGAGCTACTAACTTCATGTGGTTTTTGTGGTCTGTCCACTTCTTCTCAATAGGACCTTTTGGTATTTTAGAATCTAAACTTGACATAGTATTAATTTCTAGCTTATTAAATATAAAAACACAGGAATGATCGCAAACAATAACGGTACAGCAACTGAAAATGCTCTACCAAAAACTTTAATCAACGGTGTGTAAGAAGGGTGGTTCAAACCGAGTGACTGAAATGACGAGGCAAACCCGTGCCAGAGGTGAAAGCCAAGAACTGCCATAGATAAGACATAAAACAAAGTCCCAAGTAACCCAATAGGGATTCCAGACTCAGATGTGTTTTGTTTACTAAAATATTGAAGAACTACAGTGTGTAGATCTTTATATCCACTAGCATATTTCAAATTTGTACCTTTAACCATAATATCAAGACCTTTAACAACTGTTGCCGCCGTATCCTTAGGAATCGGACCATTTTGACTGTAATAAAATTCTTTGGTTTCAAAGACTTTAGCATAAGTTGTATCTCCAAAATCTTTGTCGGTTTTTGCAAAATAAGAGTGAAGAGGAATCTCTTCTGTGTACTTCATTTTCCACCAAAAATTTGACATATGTGTTGCTATGAAAACGAGCACAAGCGTACCCAACAAAGCCATGTATCTTGACGGTGTTGAAGAATTTGCGCTTGGTTTTGAATAAGCATAAGGAACGGGTCTCGCTTTTTTGTTTTGCACAAACAATGCAATTCCATCAACAGCATGAAACAAAATTGAAAAATAGGTGAGATAGGACAAAACCTTAATTGCTGGGTTGTGGGTCATGAAAAATGCATATTCATTAAACACCCGTCTTCCTTCCTCACCCGTTGAGAAAATAAGTTGTAAGTTCCCCAACAAATGTCCTACTAGAAACAGGCACAAAAATAAACCTGTCAAGGCCATCCAGTATTTTTTGGCTATTGACGATTTTATAAATGCAGAATTACTCATATAGTGGTCCTTTTAAATCGAAACAAAGTTACTCCTATTCAACAATACTATATAAAAAAGGTTCTTATTTAGAACTATTATACATAACGAAGCGTTGCACCTTTTGCATTAACATCTAATTCAACATCTGCTCCGATTATCATCGCTCTATTATCGTCAATATGACCCGTTGGAAAATCAAAACATATTGGAACATTAACGCCTTCCATTTTTTCAATGATAATTTCCTCATATGTCATTCCAAAAGAGGGCGTTGTATCTTTTATATCAGTCATTCCTCCGATAATTAATCCATTAATTTTGTCAAACACACCCGCTTTTTTAAAGGTAATGAGCATTCTATCAATATGATAAAGTTGCTCTGATAAGTCTTCTAAAAAAAGAATTGCACCCTCAAAACCAAATGTATCAGAAGTTCCAATCAAACTAAAAATTATACTCAAATTCCCTCCGATTAGCTTACCGGAAGAAATTCCTTTCCTATTATAGAGGGTCGTCGGTACATTAATTTCAAAACTTTCTCCCAACAACGCTGCATTCAAAGTAATTAGTGCTGCTTTTGAATTTGAACTAAAATTTAATGGCATGGTGGCATGTAGACTCATTATTTTTAAAACGGAACAACGCAGGTGGAATACTGTAATGTCACTAAAGCCAACTAACCACTTGGGTTTTTCCTCAAATTGATCCCAGTTAAGCCCATCTACAATTCGGGCAGCACCATAGCCTCCCCTGGCGCATATAATTGCCTTGGCCTTTGGATGATCCAAGGCCAGTTGAAAATCCGCTAAACGTTCTTTATCTGAACCAGAAAAGTAATTGTGCGTATTTAAAGTATGTGCTCCAACTTCAACAAGAAATCCGTGGTCTTCAAAGAATTTTTTACAAAATTCGATATGTCGCGCTTCAATAGTTTTTGCAGGGGCAACGACATATATAAGATCGCCTTTTGCTAGATTTTTCGGTTTAAGCATTTTTTGAACATGTTTTTTTTCAAACTTAAAGTTAATTAAATCGTTGGCTTAAATTCTTGTGAAATTACGGCTTCGGTTTTGAGTATTCTATTAATAGGATGAATTTCTCAGGAGCAGATATGAGTATATCCCATTTAACAATTTTATCAAGTAGGCTCATGATTTTTTATGAAGCACCTCCTTCAGAATAATGACGTCTGCATCTGAATGTAATAAATAAGCCCCAATCCCTTTCGTTCGCTCTAATTGATTGTCGCGAGGAATCCCTGGACGCAAAAAGACATTCCAACTCAAAACTTTAAACTCATTTTTTTGAGCAAAAGAGAGGAGCGATAAGGAATAGAAAGAAGAATGGATTGAATTTTCACTAAAACAAAATTAAACGAATAAAAACAACGAAAAGTTGGTACTTTTAGTTTATGATTAGAGGTCTCCTCCTGTTCTTTCTATTATTTATCCTAATGTCTAAAGGCTTCTGCCAGGCCCCAAATTGGCGTTTTGAAATCGCGTTAAATGACCGCCTTCAGCTGCCGTTTTTCATCGAAAAAAACAATAAAATGGAAACCTTTGTCATAAATAGTAAAGAAAAAATTAAGCTCAAAGTCATTATACAGGGAGATTCTGTAGTCTATCAGTTCAAGGAAATGGATAGTTATTTAAAATTCACCTTTCAAGATTCCAATAATATCATTGGGTATTGGAAAAACAATCGAAAAGGCGCTTCCTATCCATTGACAGGAACAACACAACTAAAAAGTAGGTTTGAAGCCGCACAAAGTGGACCGTCAAAAAAAGTGTTTTCATCTTACACGGTGACTTTTGGTCCTGAGAAAGGTTCATGGCCAGCAATTGGTTTATTTGAACAAAACAACAATGTGATCTCGGGTACATTTCTCACAGAAACTGGGGATTACCGCTACTTAGATGGCAATGTTTTTGGTGACCGCCTCTATTTGTCCTGCTTTGATGGTTCCCACGCATTTGTTTTTACCGCCAAAATTAATGGTGATACTTTATCAGGCAGGTTTTACAGCGGAGCCTCTTATCAAACGAATTGGAAAGCTATAAAAGATGAAAATGCCTCAATTGGAGACCCAAACACGTTGACTTACCTGGTGGAAAAAAATTATGAATTATCGACCATGAAATTTAATACCCTTTTCTATGGCAGAAAGAAAATCAACTTCAAGAAATATCCTATTACACTAATTCAAATTATGGGTAGCTGGTGTCCAAATTGTCTTGATGAAACGAACTATTTCAAGACCCTTCATGCAAACTATACTGACGATGGGTTACAAATTATAGCGCTCGGTTTTGAAAGTCAAAAGACAAACCGAGGAAGAAAAAAGCATCTAAGGGCCTTCACAAAAAAAGTAAGGATCCCTTACAAGGTTTTTCTTGCAGGCAAGGCGAGTAAAAAAGAGGCTTCACAACGTTTTTCAATGCTTAATGGTATCAGTAGTTTTCCAACTACTCTTTTCGTAAACAGGCAAGGGGAAATTATTCATGTCCACACAGGGTTCAATGGCCCAGCGACAGGAAAGGTTTTCGAGGAGTATAAAAAAGAAACGGAAAGTCTTATCGAAGCAGCATTGCGAAAATGAAAAGGGTTACCAACTTCCGCCAGCTCCAACGTCGCCAAAACTTCCACCTCCAAAACTGCTTCCGCCTCCGGAGCTAAAACCACCTCCGCAGAATGTTCTTCCACCACGGCCACCATCATTTCTATGACCGAAAATAAACACCAAATTAGCAGATCCTTACTAAAAATTCATAAACTTTGAAAAGTGCACTTTCAGCCTCTCTAACGTTTTTGAATCACTTATTAATCGTTCATCAACAAGGCCATCAATACCACTAAGTTTAGGCTGACTGGAAAAAACTTCAACATTCAGATGGTGGAGCACATCCGTAAAATGACTTAGAGGACGAATGCCGCCGGCTCGTCCTGAAGCAACACCTATTAGGCAGGCTTTCTTTTCTTCCATTAGCTTAGGGTCAATTGAATCTAAAAAGGCTTTCAAAACACCAGGATAGCTGCCTTGATATTCCGGCAGAACAAATACAAGCTGATCCGCGTCTTTAATAAAGTCATCGATGAGATGCTGATAGCCGAGAGACGCTTTGTCATAAATGACTGAAAAAAAATTATCTGGTAACGCAGTAAGACTACAAATTTGGGCCGCATATCCTTGTTCTTTTAGTATTTGCAGACAAGACTCTGATACCTTTTGACTGTTGCTGTTTTCGCGATTTGTACCTGATATAATTGTTATCATACTTAACTTTTGACCAAATTACAACATCCCTTCAAAACAGGGTCGTTTGTTTTACAAAAATGAATTCCTACAGAAGTAGTATCTTGTTTCTACCTTCACAGTTCAAGACATGAAAGATTCTATCACTCAGAATATATCTCAAGCTCGGATTAAAGCTCTTTTAAAATGGGGACTCATTGGTGCGTTGACTTGTACAGGTATTTATCTTGGCACCAATGAAATTGCAGCACAACGAACAAGTTTTTACCAATGGTATTTTGAATTTGAGCGCGATATCCCCATGGTTCCCTGTATGATTCATGTCTATAATTCCTTTCATGTTTTACTTCTTTTGAATTTTTTAATTATCAAAAACCCATTAAAGATTCGAGCTATTGCAATTAGTTTAATCGCTAGTAGTGCGATTGCGGCGCTGTTCTTTCTCGTATTTCCTGCGGAGCTCGGGTTCTCCCGTACAGAAAACATGACGGGTTATGAATTTTGGTATGATGCACTTCATTGGCTGGACCACCCCCACAATCTTGTGCCGTCGCTCCATATCACCTTTTCAGCACTTAGTACTTACGTGATTTCAACAGAAATTAATTCTAGGGTGCTAAAGTCACTGTTTTTGGTTTGGTTCCTATTGATTTGTAGCTCAATCGTTTTGGTACACCAACATCATTTGATCGACATTTTCACGGGATTATTATTGGCTGTTATCGTAAAGTTTTCGCTTTACGATAAGCTTACAATACATAAAGTCTAGTAAACTTGGCGTTTAGTTTAAAATAACCCTTTTCCTAACGATACTATCGCTGTTATTAAGTTCTAGAATGTAAATCCCTTTATCTAAATCTCCTAAGTTTAACTGACTGCCTTTCCAATTCGTCCAATTGGACACGATTTTACCTTCAACGTCTATCAATTTTATTTCCGAACCACTAAAGACACTTGGAGCATTGATTTGCAAGATTCCATTTGTAGGGTTTGGATAGACTGAAACTTGGTTCGATAATATTGTTTCTACCCCTGACTGATCTTCACAAAACTTGACATCAGAAGTGCTTTCGGGGATTTGACCGCTAATATTTTGATTTATCACAACACTACCGTCAGGTCCAAAGACTTTATACCCTTCATATTCGGGACTAAAACTTTGACCTCCGGTATAAACAAAATCAAATACATCGCCGTTATCTGCTTGAATGAACGTGGTCTGTTGATAATCAAAGTAAAACGGGATTGGCAAGTACAAAACATCGTTTTTGTACACATCTAACCTATTGTTGCCCCAACCATCACCATATTCATGGCTCATCGCTATTTCTATAGTTCCGCAGGTCGGTGTTGTAGGACAAGCCAGCAGGCCTATAGAATTCCCCTGCTGTTGACCACTCGAAGTGACCACCTGATTGTTTCCATCAACAACACTATAGTATTCATCGCTCCATCCGGATCCCATTGGGAGATAGTATAAATTTACCAGGTCACCTTCGTCTACAGCAAATTCAAACGAAGCGCTTGAACTCACAGGACCATTTTCAATGGAAATAATCACCCCATCCACTTCAACATATAAATCTGTATTATCCCATCCATCTCCATCATCGTCATACATATTTAAGGTCCAGGTTCCACATGTTCCAACTGGAGTAGGGATGTCAGCTACTTCAAATAAAACCGCATCAATTATATGAACAACTCCGTTGTAAGCGAATACATCTGTAACTGTAATTTCTACTCCGTTCACAAAAATCCCTTCAGAATTTACTGTCATTTGCAAATTCTCATTCTCATAATTCTGTAATACGATACCATTTGTAATATCTGAGGATGAATAAATGCTTTCAACTACGTGATTGGCAACAATGTCTGTTAATAAAGAGGAATAAAGTAGATCTATAGTAGAAGTACCTGCCGACTGCGCAAGAGCTTGAAAAGCAGCATCCGTTGGTGCAAAAACGGTGAACGGACCTTCAGGGGATTCACTATTTCCTACAATTTCACTTTGCTTACGTAGTAATGTTTTAAATCCTGCTACCGTTACAGCGTCTTCTAAAAACTGATGGTCTTCACTATCTTCGATGATATCCCAGACCGACATTGCCGGAAGACCAGATGGCGCTAATGTTTTATCAATGATATGTACGACACCGTTGTCTGCTGTATAATTGGTAGCAATGATTGTTGCATCGTCAACCAAAAATGTACCATTGACCTCACTTACCAATAGGTTTTGTCCGTATGTTGTTGGTAGAAGTTGACCGTCTTGTAAATCTTCTGCCATGTATACCCCCTCGACAATATTGTAACGAAGTGTTGCCGACAAATCTAAAAATCCAAGTAAATCAAACTGACTGATTTCAGGGTCACCAAACTCATCTCTTATCGCATCTACTGCCGCGTCATTGGGTAGAAAAACAGTATAGGAATCTGCTCCGTTAAGATTGATGTCACTCGGAGAACTAGGATAAATAACGTTGGAATGATATGAATTCAACGCATATCCTGATTGAAACGATTCAGGTAAGGTATTTGATGAAAGTAGGTCTGAAATAGTAAAGGCATTAACCACAATTTTTCCCACCATTCCAAGTTCGGCATGAAATCCAACAGCACAGTCGTAAGTATAGGTACCCGGAACGTCAAAAGTTACGACCCCCATGCACGTTCCTTCGGTCGTTCCTTCGCTTTGTGGGAATGAAAATTCCACGGGATTATTAAAAGATTCTCCCGACACCGTACTGTTCACACCATTAACACTGTGCGTGCCTTGAATATTAATAAATGCTACCGTCTCCCCTGGCAAGATAACCAAAGAGTCCGGAGTAAAAGAAAAGTTCGTTAACAAGACATTGTGATCAGCATCACATGGACCCTGAGCCATTAAATTCAAACTTCCTAGTAGGAACGTTAAAGAAAAAAACGTCGATTTGAAATAAGTCATTTTAAAATTTTTAAAGAGTTACTGATAATAGAAAACAGTTTGTTAGCCTATATGTTTTCAATATTTCACTAAAAAACGTATACATTTCGCTAAATGCACCTTTTGACTGCTAGGGCTCTATCTTTTCTATTATACGTTTACGGAATTCAGACGGACTTACTCCTGATTTTAGCTTAAACAATCCACTAAAGTGCTGTGGGTATTGAAATCCAAATTTATATCCGATTTCGCTGATAGAATTTCCTGATGACAACAATAAATTTTTTGCCTCATCTAAAAACTTATCATAAATGTGATCTTTTATGCTTTTACCTGTTTCTTTCTTTAATAAATCGCTTAAATATGATCCGGAAAGGTTCATTGCTTCGCCGCATTTCTTGACTGAAGGAAGTCCCTTTTCGCGAAGCTCTTCGGAATTAAAATAAGCCTCTAAAAACAATTCAAGTTCTCGAAGAAAATAACTATTTGAGTCACTGCGCTCTTGAAATTGTGCTTCATAATAACGATTACTATACTTAAAAATAGATCCTAAGTTTTGAACAATTATGTCCTCTGTATGCTTGTCAAAGGTCTGATTTAATTCAATAAATATTTTATTCATTAATCCTCTTAGAACCTTTTTTCCATTAATGTCAAGAATTAAGGCTTCATTCGAGGTGTAATCAAAAAATGTATACTGCTTAATCTCATTACCAAGCGTATGTTCCCGAATCAAATCAGGATGAAAAATCAACCCCCATCTTTCCTCGTTTGGGTCCTTATAATTAATAGGGAAATTGAACACTTGATTTGGACCGATAAACGTTACCGAGTCGGTATCATAACCATATGAATTATTGCCGTAGTTAAATGCCCCAGCCTGGGTTCCGTTCATATTAATAAAGTACAGGTCATTTATAAATTTTATGTCCTCCACGCCTTTTCCAACTTGAGGCAAATTATCAAAAGCGCATCCCCCAAAAAAAACAGTGATCAAAGGGTGTAATGGTTTTCCCAGTTGTAAAAACTCATTTACGTCCGAAATGCTCTTGATGTGTAATTCCTTAATACTCGACATTTATTGGTTTTCTTGGCTGTTTGAAACAGTATATTTTTAAATGTTTATTGTTGAAACGAAAAAGTTATACTTTAAGGGGGGCTGAATAATTTTTTGTTGCTTTCTTTAAAACGATTGTTTATTGAGCATAGTTGCTAACAAATTTCGCAGAAAAGTTATTCATTTCGTTAGGCAATACAGTTTTCACAATGTCCTTGAAGTAAAAATTGAGAAAATGAGACTTCACGATTTGGGATCTTCGGAATATGAATACTGAAATCTAAACAATCTGTTTGGCCACAAGATAAACATTGAAAATGTGGGTGAATGTCTGAATGCTTATGTTCCGTACAGTCCTCACATTTGGCATACCACTTGACGCCGTTCTTCCCTTGAAAGGAATGCAAAACACCATCATCCTCGAGTTTATCTAAAACACGATAAATTGTTGTTTTATTGAATTCAGCCTCAAAACGATGTATTAAGTCAAGAGTGGATAATGCCTTAGATTCAATTTGAAATTCATTAAGTATTTTCTTTACTGATTTCGTTTTTCTTATTATTCCCATAGATACAAATTTATCACAACTCCGTTGTAATAACAAGTGGCTTTGTTATATTTGCAACTCAGTTGCGTTAAAAGTTATGAATTATACAATATTTAAACCTGATACAATAGGAGCCTTAGCGAGCACTTTGTGCGTTGTCCATTGTGTGGCTACCCCCTTTCTTTTTATAGTCCAAACTTGCACAGCTACTTGCTGTGATGCAGCCCCAGCTTGGTGGATTTGGTTAGATTATATCTTTTTAGCTATTTCATTTTGGGCAATTTATCAATCTACACAAAACACTACAAAATCATTTATGAAGCCCTTACTTTGGTCGTTATGGGGAACCTTATTCTTAGTAATTGCAAATCACCGCATACACTGGTTTGAATTATCAAGTAACATAACACATACTGTGGCGATCAGCTTAGCCGTTTTACATCTTTACAACCTTAAATATTGTCAATGTCAAAAAGATCAATGCTGCTCAAAATGAATAAATCAAAACATGACCAATTAGGAGATAATCATATTTCATTAAGTATTGAAACCCCTCTTCGCAAAGACGCTTTTGAGAAATCGGATGATGAAAAAATTGAGCGTATTCAGTATCATTTTAAAGAAATTATGAATGAATTGGGGCTAGATTTATCTGACGACAGCTTATCTGGCACACCATACCGTGTTGCCAAAATGTATGTGAAAGAACTTTTTTATGGGCTCAACCCGAGAAATAAACCATCACTTTCAGTTTTTGATAATAAGTATGCTTATTGAACAGAATATTTCTTTGGATTCCTCTTGTGAGCACCATTTTTTACCTATCACCACTACTTATTTTTCTTCCTGAACTTAATGAGGAGGATATGCCGATGATTTGAAATTATATTAAACTTTGTTTAACTCAAAAATCTCATAACTATCCATAACATCGTCAAAAATAGGTTTTGATACAGGATTTGAACCATCCAAAAATGAATGTAAAGCACTTTCATTGTGTACAGCAATCTTAAACATTACCGCACTTTTGTCTGGGGAAACTGTACCTAATGTTTTAGTCAAGTCTGCAATTTTTATTCTTTCATCCATTCCCTCTTCAGATTTCATAAATCCTATAAATTTCTCAAACTTACCTTCTTTAAGTTTTGCAACAACAAGTATATCTTTCATCTTAATTGATTTATGGTAATAAGCTTCTAAATAATAAACTCTATCACCACAAGCCAAAAAAAGTTAAATATTTACAGATAATCTCCTTAAAAAAGAGCTTTTTGATACAACCTGGGTGTATAATTGGGTACAAGTTTAGAATAAGAATGTAGCTAAATAACTGAAATACATAAAGATAATTACCTAATGTAGTGGTCTCACACGGATAAACCGATAACGGCAAAGGTTAAGATAAATACGAAGACTAATACTCCACGCTAAACACTTTCTCTATACTCCCATCATCATAGACATAGATAAGCGGTGTATTGGGTTTAAAAGTAGTCTCTCTGCCCATCATATCAAGTATTTGGATGAGGTTCTTGGTAGTTGTTAATTCGTTTATTCCGATTGTCGGGTCATCACAGTCGTCATCGCAGTCTATACTGAATGAGGTTTGAGAGTCAATATCAGTCCAATTAGCTGTTGAATAGTTTACATCATCTACCTCAATACAAGTTAGATCTGGATTGTTAGTTGCTACAAAATACCCCTGCAAAATATTGGTATTATTTCCATTTGCGAGGTTAAGGCAAGTAAGTTGATTATCCGCACAATACAACAGTGTTAAATTGGTGTTCTGTGATAAATCCAAAGATGATAGGTTATTTATACCACATCCCAATTCGGTTAAAGCAGTATTTACATCCAAAGATATTAATTGGTTATAATTACAATTCAACCCTAATAACGACGTGTTGTTTGATACATCTAAAGATGTTAGGTTGTTTTCTAAACAATACAATTGAGTTAAAGCAGTATTACTAGACACATCTAAAGATGTTAGTTGGTTATTATCACAATACAATACTTCTAAAGCAGCATTATTAAACAAATCCAAAGATGATAGGTTATTTATACCACAATTCAATTCAGTTAAAGCAGTAAAGGCTTCAATACCTGTTAAGTCTGAAATAGATTCGCCAATGCAACTAATTTCTCCTGTAAACGCACTTGCCTCACTAACCTGTATCTCAGAGTCACCATTCGTGTTT
>Ga0315320_10000655_pt1 | contig 28506 bp, 31 predicted proteins | sample M140m21515metaG_FD_203458 | JGI IMG/M metagenome (GOLD analysis project Ga0315320, IMG submission 203458) | Ammonia-oxidizing marine archaeal communities from Monterey Bay, California, United States - M1 40m 21515 | ecosystem: Environmental > Aquatic > Marine > Coastal | place: USA: California... | reverse complement strand
TCACAAAGAATACTTTGTCGTTGGTGTTCGTTTCATTGGCAATGGCCGGAAGGGTTGATGGAAACTTAATTTGATTACCGGTACTAAAGCCATGCGCGGTTTTTGTGAGGACGTTGGTTGAGTAATCCAGGCTGACCCCAGTTCGGTCGGCGGTGTATTGGCCGACATCCAGTCTGAGATCACCAATCTCAGTTTGCTGCGCGGTGGTGTAAGCAGGGGCCAATTTGTTTTTGCCTTGGACACGGAAACCGTCGTTGGTGACGAGGTATCCGTTTTTATCTTCACGAAAATCTCCGGCGCGGGTGGCAAACAGCTCGTTGGTGGTTGGATCTTTCACGAGGAAAAAGCCCTTGCCGTTCACAGACATATCGGTGCGCACGCCAGTGTTTTTCATGGCACCCTGGGTAAAGGTGTTCTTGATGGCGGACACAGCCATGCCGTTGCCTACCTGCATACCCGCTGCACCAGAAGTGGTGGCGGTGTCGGGCGTGGGTGCACGAAGGGTCTGGGAAAGGGTATCCTGAAACTCCACGCGGGCGCCCTTGTAGGCGACGGTGTTAATGTTGGCAAGGTTGTTACCAATCACATCCAAGCTGGTCTGGAATTGGCGCATGCCAAGCACGCCGGTGTTTAATGCACGAATCATGACTGTTTTTCTTTCCCTATGGTTGTTGCGGAGTCTCCGAGTGCACTTCGATCACTGAATCCAGATCGTAGGTCTGGCCATTCAGGATCACACTCACGGCACCATCCTTGTTAACTTTGAGGTCCGTCACGATTCCGTTCGTAAAGACTTGGTTTTCCTTTTCACCGGTGGCGACCTTCACAGGTTTGCCCATGAGAGCAGTGCCTTGGGTGAGGTTATAGCTTTGGCGGAGTTGTTGTAGATCCGTACTCATCTCTTTGGTTTGCTCAAGGCTGGTGAATTGAGCCATCTGCGCGATGAACTCGGTGTCACTCACCGGCTTAAGCGGATCCTGATTGCGCATCTGGGTGACGAGCAGGCTCAGGAACTCGGTTTGCCCCATGGTCTTGGCCGGCACCCGCTCGAGATTGTCGGGCGGTGAGGTCATTTGCGATTGAATGTCGGCTGCACTGATCATGGTTCAAATTCTCCTGGTTACGCCCAGCTTTGCCAGCCGTCGTAGGCTTCCTCCACTTTATCGGTGGATTCAAGCGCGGCGGCGCGGGTGGTTTCCTTTTCGCGGGCGGCGGCCATGCCCAAGGCGGCCCAATCGGCTTCTTCATCGCCGATTTGGAATTCCGTCGGGTGGGATTGGGGTTGGCCTTGGCGGTTAAACTGGCGAGGATCGGAATCACGCGTCGTTTCCTCGGAATCTTCGGAAGCCAAATCGCCTAGGTTGACACCGCGCTCGGAGAGTTGTTGCTGGAGTTCGTTCCAACCGGAAGCCAACTGACGACCATCGCCCTGTTGCATGCGGGCCTCAATTTCCACACCGCCGTTGCCATACTTGATGGTGAGCTGCATTTCGGTGTCGTTATCCGGTTGCACCTTCACGGTCATTTCGTTTTCGCCACGCACCCGGAAGGTGGTCACGGCATCCCAAATTTTCTCCAACATGGGATTCAACGCCCCTTGAGGCGCGGCGGCCGCTTGGGCCGGGGTGACGCCAGTGGCCGCCGGGGTGGCACTTTGCACGGAAGTCACGGGGAGAACGGTTTCCTTGGGTGTTTCCTTCGGTAAATCCTGTTGAGCAGATTGTTGGCCGGATCGCGGACTGGTCTCGGCACCCGTGGCCGGGCGCAATTCCTCCACAAGCACGGGCTTCGCTTCCGGTTTCGGAGCGAGGGGCTTGGAGGGCATCGTCATATTATCGGTTTTCGGAGCAACTTGCGTGCCGTCTTTAGTTGCCGACTGTGGCGTCATCTCCTTGAGCACGGGATTGAGTTGCGTAGTAGCCGGCTTGGAAAGAGTGTTTTGCTCGCGCACCTGTTCGGCCTTGGCTTGATCGGTCTTGGTGAGTTGCTGGAATTCCTGCACCCGGTTGCGGGCTCGAGTGGCGGTGCGTTGTTGCTGGCGCTTGAGTGCGGCTTGCGCCTTGGCTTCTTGGGTGGTCTCGGAGGTTTGCTTGGATTCCACCTTCTTGTGCCTTGGCTGGGATTCGGCGGGGGCGGTAACTTCCTGTTTCTGAACGGCCTCCGCCTTGATGACTTTCTTAGCGGTCTCCTTTTGCAATTCCGTGGCACGCACGAGACCAGTGAGGGCTTCGCTGGCTTCCTCTTCCTTAAGTTTCGTGGGTGCGGCGTCTTTTTTCCGGGTGTTTTGTTCCTCGTCTTCCTCGGAACGTTTGGCGGTGTCTTCCTCCTCAGTTTTCATTTTCTGGGAGGCATCTTCAAAAATCTTGTCGAACTGCTCAGCATCACCTGCACTGCGGGTGGATGGCGCCAAGCCGAGCACGGCATCCTGTGTGGTGGCCGGTTTCTGTACGGTGGTGGGGGGGGCTTCCATGTTACGGGGTCTCCTCGGGTTTAGGATCAATAGCCTCAGCCTTCATGGTTTTCCGATGATGCTGGGTGAGGTTTTGGTAAAGTTCTGGATCGCTGGTGTCTCCACTAAGCAGAGTGCGAAATACCAACGCCTGATTGGTGGGAGCCAGATACTGAAATACCTTGCCATTGAGCGTAGGATCCTCGGTCAGGTTTGCGCGTAAAATCTGCCGCACCACAGCCGGGCCATCAGGCTGGTCTGGCAACAACAGATTCTCGTAAATCCGAGCCATTTCCTGCAAGCGCGCCTCTTCCTCCCGGCGAATGAGATGGATGCGGTCCTCAAATAGTTGATCCAACTGATTGCGAGTACGGGTGATGTTGTTGGTGTGATAATGCAAGGCCTGAAGCTGTTCGCTCAAGTGGGTTTCCAATTCGTTCAACTCCCCCTCGCGTTGCTGTAGGTAATTCCAGCGATTGCGCATTTCGGACATTAGAATGGCGATGTTCGGGTTGGTAAAATCCAGTTCGCCAGGCGAGGTGATGGAGTTCAGCGTTTGGAAGGCAGACACAATCCGCTCGTCCTGCTTGGGTTTTTTCTCCTGATACACTGTTTCTTCAGGCGTCTTAGTGGCATCGGGTAATCCCTCGGGCTCTTTCACCACGGTGGCGTTGGTATCTTCCTGATTGACCTCCATTTTTTTAATGTAAGCCTGCAAATCCTCGTTCTTGAGAATCATCTTGGTGGCCCACCATGTCATGCCAGCCAGACACGCCAGTACCACGGCCACGCCCAGAATCATCTGGCCCATCCTGGATGTGAGAAATTTTTTCATGGGTCAATTAGCATTTCTGGGCAAAACCACCGGCTTCGCGCAGGAGCACCATTTCATCAATGGCCTGCTGTTCGGTTCGAGCTAACTCGCGATCGTGCGTGGATTGTTGTTCGTCCCGAATTTTTTCCAAGGCCTCCCGACGGTGACGGGCCGTAAGAAGTTCCTGCCTTTTGGCATTGGCTTCGGCCTGACGCTCGGCCACCACGGGCTCCAGTTGGCTAAGCTGCCCGCGTAATTCTCGCAAAGCGGTTTGTAAATGAGCCAGTGTCCCAATGGTCGCCTGGCCGGCAAATGCCTGCTGACATGCCGTCAGGTTGCCTTCAATCGCCTCTTCCACCGCCTGCTGATGACTCAGCGCTTCCTCAAGGTGCGCCGAAGCCTGGGCATATACCTGGCCGGCCTGGGTCTCTTCATTGGCCCTGACTTCCAGCACGGTTTTCAGCTTAAATCGGAATGGTTTCATGGCATCTGGCCTGGCGGCGGCGTGGCTTCAGGCGTGCCGACCGGGAATTGCACAGCATCCGGCGTGCCGTTTTCAGTGGATGCCGGTATTTGCGCAGCTGTTTGCAACGGCTCGATCACTCCCATCGTGTGCTGCAAGGTTTCCCAACTCTGTTCCATTGAAAACCCTTCGCACACGGTTTGGCGGAGAAATGCGTTCAACGGATCATGCAGTTGAATGGAACGGTCAATCTGCGGATTGGATCCGGCTTGGTATGCGCCGATGGAAATGAGATCGCAGCTCTTGCGGTGAATGGCCAACATCTCGCGGGCATCGCCCATGCATTCGCGGCGTGGCGTGGCGAGCAGATCATGAGATAGGCGGCTGACACTTTCCAACACATCAATGGCCGGATAATGATTTTGCGCTGCCAATTCGCGGGACAACACCAAGTGACCATCCAGAATGGAACGGGCGGCATCCGCCACGGGATCATTCATGTCATCGCCTTCCACCAGTACATTAAATAAACCGGTGATCGATCCGTGCTCATTGTTGCCGGCGCGCTCGAGAAGCTGCGGTAACAGGGAAAAGACTGAAGGCGTGTACCCGCGCGAACTGGGCGGTTCACCAATCGCCAAGCCAATCTCGCGTTGCGCCATGGCAAATCGCGTGATGGAATCCATCATCAATAACACATTTTTACCCTGATTCCGGAAGGACTCGGCAATGGTCATGGCAAGAAATGTGCCTTTCACTCTGGCCAAGGCTGGCTCGTTGGAAGTGGCCACAATGATGACCGATTTGCGCCGGCCTTCCTCATCCAGATCGCGCTCAATAAAGTCTCGCACTTCCCGGCCTCGTTCCCCGATCAGGGCAATTACATTCACATCCGCCTCGGCCTGACTGGCCATCATGCCCATAAGCGTGGATTTTCCCACACCGCTCCCGGCAAAAATGCCCATGCGCTGTCCGCGACCCAAAGGGGTAAACGTATCAATCGCCTTAATGCCAGTCACAAAGGGCTCGGTAATCCGCGCCCGCTTCAGGGGATGCGGCGTCACCAAATCCAGCTCGGAAACGGCGCGGTGAGATAATTCGCCTTGCTCATCCAATGGCTGGCCCAACCCGTTAATCACGCGGCCCAGCAACTGATCGCCCACGGGCACCCGCAGGGAATGGCCGGTGGCAATCACTTCGCTGCCCGGGCAAATGCCGTTCACTTCGCCCAGCGGCATGAGCAGTAACTTGCGATCCCGAAAACCCACCACCTCGGCCTCGATACTTTGCTGGGTTATTTGTGATTCGATGCGGCAAATTTCGCCAACCGACGCCATAGGCCCCTGAGATTCAATGACCAGCCCGATCATCTGCGTCACGCGACCGCGATTCTGCACGAGACGCGTGCCGGATAACCGCGACCGCGCCTGGGCCAAGCCTTTGGTTGCGGTGGAAGATTGAGCTGTGTCCGAGGCGATCATGAGTCAACGGCTTCGCGCAAAAGTTGTTCGCGCGTTTCGCGACGGCCATCGATGAGGCCGCAGTTGGTTTCCACCAAACAACCGCCGCGCGATACTTCCTCATCTTTGAGATAACGTACGCGGCGTTGGTGGGGAGAATCGGCCAACAGATCCGAACCGGCTTCCTTAAGCAGTTTCAAATCTTCCGGATTCAAATACACCGCCACTTCCGCATCATTCTCGCAATGACTGAGGGCATCCTGAATGGAGGATTCCACGATCTTGGTGCTAATCGGCAATCCGTTCACCAAACGAATAGCGGCTTCGGTGGCAAATTCAACCAGCTCGGATTCGAGCGATTGCAGGCGTTGATTCAGGGAGCCATTTACTTCGGTCTCAATCTTGCCCAGTATCCCCGGCAGATCGGCGGCGTTTTTCTGCTCCAACTCGGCGCGTAAATGATTGATCTGAGCTTCGTATTCCCCCACGGCTTCCTCACGGCCTCGCTGGTAGCCGGCCTGTTCGTGTTCGACCAATTGCTCTTTGCTCACCGGCTCCGGCGCAAGAGTCACAGGTTCCTCCAACGCAGTAGTTTCCGGCACAGCGCCCGGGTCCTGAAAGTCGCGCAAGAGCGCTTCGGCCGGGCCGATGGCTAGGCGGATGTCGCGCAATGGCGCGTCGGTCACGAGATTATCAATGGCTTTGACCATGGGGGTTTAATCGCTTTCGAGTGAGATTTCTCCTTCGGTTTCCAACTGGCGGACGACATCGATGATCCCGTTCTGGGAAGATTCGATAGCGCGCATAGAAAGGTTGTCCGGCAGGCCTTCGATTTCCTCATACACGTTTTCGGCCGCCCGTTTGGAAAGCGCTCCGAGCATCGCGTCGCGAAGGGTGGTAGTGGCCGCCTTGAGGGCAATGGCGAGTTGGCCGGCATCGACCTCACGCATGATTTTCTGCATGGTCTTTACGTCGAGCGTTTGCAGATCGTCGAAGGTGAACATCTTCATACGGATGGAACGTACTAGGTCAGGCTGGCGTTCATCGATGTTATCCAGCAGCTTCTTGCGGTCTTCCTTGGACATGGCGTTTAGGACAGCAGCAGCGGATTTCTCGCCGCCGGTTTGGTTCAACGCGCGGCTGACGCGTTCGCCCACCTTGGAGGAAAGAACATCACCCAGTGTTTCCACTACCTCAATGGGAGTGGACTCAAGCGTGGCTAGTTTCTCCACCACAATCTCGCGTTGGCGTTCGGGCAGACCCATTAACACTTCTGAGCCTTTGGCTGCAGAAAGGTAGCTGAGTACGAGGGCGATGGTTTGGGCGTCCTCTTCCTTGAGCAGGTTCGTGATGGAGGTGGGATCCAAATCAATTATCTGCTGCATACTGGCCACACTGGTTCGAGCCGTGCCGACTCGACCGATAATTTCTGCCGCCTTGAACAGACCTACGGATTTTTCGAGTACAGACCGGGTGAAATCAACCGAACCGCTGATCCCGCTCCGGGCTTCCACGGCCATCTCCGTAAATTCCTGTAACACTTCGCCCTGTTGCTGGCTATCAAGCAGAGGCAAATTAGCCATCTCTGCACAAACCAATTCACGCTCGTTATCGTCAAAATTCTTTACGATATCGGCAGCCGCATCCTCGCCCATAATGACTAGAAAAGCCGCAAGCTTTTGTGATGCGTTAAGTTGAAGGTTATCTATTGAGCTACTCATGACTGAGAATATTTTCTGGGTTTATTCGCTATCCTCATTCTTAAGCCAGCGACGCGCCGCCACGGCCATGGTTTCAGGGCTTTCGGTAATCATGTCGCGCAATACCTCGATATTCACGCGCTCGGGCTGCTTAGCTCCCAAACCGAAATCCATGATCAATTTCTGTTTCTGTTCCTCGATAACCTCCACGTCATCTTCGGTTGACGCCAACAGTTTCATACGTTCGCGTTCCTCATCTCGGGCATGCATGAGTTGCTGAATGTCTACCGGGGAGAGTTTCATTTTTCCGGAACGCGCATCGGCAATGGTGCTTTCAATATCCTCCAAGGTCATGTTATCGGTGTTGATCTCTACCGGACCCGCCGAGCCTTCAATGGTGATGGGTTTAGATGCAGCGGGATCTCCGGAAGCTCCGCCTCCAGCAGCACCTGGTGCGGCCGCAAAGGGTACCGCAGCACCTCCCGGTGCCGACACCCCCCCGGCCGGCACTGGCCCAGCAGCGCCCAGTAATTGCCCAACCGGTACGCCTGTTTGAATGGTTTCATCGCCGCTCCGGTGCACGAGCTTCACAAAGGCAAACAAGGCGGCGCCTCCAAGCAGGACGTACAGGAGATTTTTCAGCACAGTGCTGATCAAATCCTTGGTGGCCGCGGAGCTGATTTGGGCTTCTGCGGCCGCAACGTGATCGCGATTAAATTGCATTTCGGCTACCACGATATCATCCGGCCGCACTGCCGCCGCTCCGGCGTGCATGCCGATGGCGTTTTTCACGATATTGGTCAGCTGGGTCATGCTGGTATCGGTACGGGCATCGCTGCCTTGATTCACCAACACGGAGGCGGTGAGACGGCGAATTTCGCCGGCGGCCTTCACAACATTGGTGGTCGTACGGCTGTTGTTCAACAGAATCACGCTTTCACTTTTGTTCTGTTGATCTTTAGAAAGCGCGCCTCCGGTGAGGTTATTGGTGCTGGCATTGGCGTTCACGGGCGTGCCGACCAAGCCGCCGGCTGAAGGATTGGAGCCTGTGTTTTCGATCTTTTCCGTCACCGAATTGGTGACCGACCCGTCAGGATCATAAACCTCCGAGCTATGCGTGATTTGGTCGTGATCCATCTCGGCACTCACGGTTACGTGAACTTGGTTGGGTCCGAGCACGCCAGCGAGCATGGATTCGACCTTGCTGGCGAGATACAATTCTAAATTGCGCCGGGCCGTTAAGCGGTTGTTGGCCATGGCGGTGAACGTGCCGCCCTCCTCGTTGGCGGAAAGCGTGTTGCCAAAATTATCCACTACCGAAACATGGTTGTGCTGCAACCCCGGCACAGAATTGGCCACAAGAAAACGGATGGAGTTGACGGCCTGTTGATCGACCATGCCTTCCTGGCTGAGATTCACCATCACCGAGGCAGTAGGCTTTTTGTTATCATCCACAATCAACCGAGTCTCGGGCATCACGACCATGACGCGAGCGCTTTTCACTCCGGAAATCATGGAGATACTGCGGCCGAGCTCGCCTTCTATAGCGCGCTTCTTGTTCACCTGCTGCACGAAATCCGACATACTGATGGTATTTTTCTCATCAAATAATTCGTAGCCCTTGCCGTCTCCGGAAGACTTGGGTAACCCGCGGCTGGCCAACGTCATACGTAGGTTGTGCACTTGACTGCGAGGCACCTTGATACTGGTGCCGCCGGCGCCAGCTTCATACAGCACGCTCTCCTCTTCCAACACGGCCACCACGTCGCCGGCATCCTTTGGATCGAGCCCACCGTAGAGCAGCACGAAATCGGTGCGACTGGTGAAAAACACCACGACCGCCAGCGTGACGGCAACAATGAAGCCGGAGGCCGCCACGGTGAGTTTCTGGTTCACGCCTAGTTGCGACCAAATGGCCAGCAGTTGTGCGCCTAATGCTCTAAGTTGTTCCATGATTCGATCCGTCGATGGTTTTTGCTAGGGGTTAGATTTGCATGCGCATCAGCTCCTGATATCCTTGGAGTAGTTTATTGCGCACTTCTACCATGAGCTGGAAGGCCACACCGGCCTCCTGCATGGCAATCATCGCCTGATGCAGCGGGATTTCCTTTCCCGCGAGCAGGTCGTTGACAGCTTGTGTGGAGTCGAGCTGTTTCTGGTTCACCTCGCCCACAAATTGATTGAGCACCTCGCCGAAACCGGCGCCCTGCACCGCCCCGGCGCCTTGCACTGCCTGAGTGGAATCCACTTGGCCAGTCTTCGCCGCCTGCTGAATGTCCCGGGCCTGATCCATCATGGCGCGTTGCTGACGGTACATTTCCGTCAGCCCCTGCGTTGCCATGGGATTCATTTGGACCGGGATCATAATGCGTGTTCCTATTTAATAAAGTTTCTCTCTAGTTGCCCTTACCAATGGCGAGGGTTTGCATAGCCATCTGGCGGGCGGTGCGAATGATCGCCAAATTGGCCTCGGTAGCGCGCGAAGAGGAAATCAAATCCGCCATTTCCTCGTGGATGCTGACATTAGGGAATTTCACCATGCCAGATTCAGGATCTGCATCGGGATGGCCTGGCTGATAAATCAGTCGATGAGGCCGGTTATCAGCCTCGATGCCGGCCACCTGAACTTGCTGCACAGCATTGGCACCATCAAACTGATTTTTCATCACCGTCTCGAACCGCACCACTTGGCGCTGATACGGACCGCCCTGCGGTGTGCTGGTGGTGTTGGCGTTGGCGATGTTTTGGGAAATGACCTCCATCCGCACCTTCTCGGCTTGAATCGCCGAAGCGGCGCTGTCGGCTCCGGGAAGTAAATTGACGCTAAGCATGATTAGTTCCTAGGGTTGGATTAACGGGTTTGGATGGCCGACCTCAGTTTGCTGAGCGTGCCAGTAATCATCTGGGTTTGCAGGTGGTGAGCAACCATGTTCTTTTGCAGGTGGGTCAATTCCTTCTCCAGTTGCACGGTGTTGCCATCGCGGTTTTGAGCCACAGCGGTTTGGTCTACTGATACGGTGGGTTTAAGCTGTTGCACGTTGTTCACGCCTCCTCCCGCGACCGCACGGGACAACTCGGTCGCAAATGCCGGTGCCACATCCACCCGTTTGTAATTGGGTGTTTCAATGTTCGCCAGATTGCTCGCGATGGCCTCCTGCCGCAGCACGGTGGCATCGAGCATTTTCTTCACGCCCTGATAGTTGGCGCTAGCAAACAAACCGTCGATCATACCCCGCGAGCAGCATTCCCCGTGCCATTGTCACTAATTAGGTCGCTTGTTTTATGATCATTCAAAAAACCCCTTTTTTGGCCTAATAATTCGATTTATTTGGTGTTTTATGGACTACTGATGACATTGCGATCATGAAGATCCATGGTAAATGTGGCCAATTTGAAAGTTGGGACAGAAATGGTATTTTAGCGATTAACTGGGAAAATGTTTCTGACATTTGGCAATAAATATTTTGGCCCATGAATTGCTGCATGAAGGCTGAATTCTCTGTTTGAACAGGATGTTTAGGCGGAAAAAACAAATGTTTTTAATGAAAACACGCCAGCCAGGGTTGCTGCTGTGGTATCTGGGTCTGTGGACCGGGATGGCGCTTTTTGCTGCCCCTCCAGCCCAACCGATGGTGGCGACGCCGGAACTTGCTGGTCAACAGTGGGCTCAAGCTTGGTTGAAGCAGGCTCGCAATCGGTATAATCCGGTGCAGCCGATCAACCTCAAGGGCACACCGGAGGAGGCGGAATTCGGTTATACTGTTAAATCCCAGCGGTTCAACAAACCCTTGGTTACCGGCCCATTGACGTTGGTGCTGAATCTCTCGGCGGGTTATCCCTATCCGCAAAAATCCAAAGATTTTTATTTTTGGATGCGCACTGCTAATGACGCCATGCGCCAGCGTTACAACCAGATTATAGCGGATCTAACCGAGCATTATCAGTCGCGCGGGTATTCACAAACACGGGCGGGTGTGTTGGCTAAGGATTTGTTCCATCAAAAATCCGCCATCTACTATCCGTTGGTCCACCACGCTTCCCCGAATCTGGGTGCCTTGGGGCCGAAAGATTCGCGCAATCCATACGGCACCAGCACGCTCGCCAATAGCGCAGCGGATAACTACAATCTGGGCCTGCTTTGCCAAAAGGTTGGCAACCATGAACAAGCTGCACAGCTTTTTCATGAGGCTGCTCTCACGGGACACGCAGGGGCGCAGGCGAGTTTGGCTTATCTGTATGAGACCGGCCAAGGCGTCACTAAAAACGCAGCTCAAGCAGTTTCCTTTTACACTCAAGCCGCCCGGCAAGGCCATGCGGTGGCGCAGTATAATCTTGGGAGAATTTACCAGAACGGCCTAGACGATGGTAGTCAACAGGTGCCAGCCAATCCGCAGACAGCCGAGTATTATCTGCAAAGGGCCGCCTCGCAGGGCGTAGTGAGTGCCTATCACCAGCTCGGCGTACTTTATTATAACCTTGGCCTGCGTTTGACCGCGAAATCCCTAACGGAAGAGGAATTCAAAAAATGGGATACCAACGAGGATCAAGTGATTTCCACACAGGAAAACCAACATTTGCGCGATGCTCATGATCATTTCCTCCTCGCCAGCCAGCAGAATTACGGACCTTCCCAACATGCCTTAGGGGTGATGTATCTGCAGGGCTACGGCGTCCCGGTCGATGCCAATCGATCCGTGCATTGGCTGCAACTGGCAGCCAATCACCCTCAGCCCGATTCCTATTACAACCTCGCCCAGTTGTATGAACAGGGCCAAGGCACGAAGCGAAACCTAGCACGCGCATTTCTTTTGTACCGTCAAGCCGCGCGCATGAGCCATGCGCCCAGTCAGTATAATGTGGGCTTGTTTTATTACCAAGGACGGCGAGCCGGTACACTGATCAGCCAGAAGGTCCCCGAATCATTTATGGCCAAACATCCGCACTTGATTGATGACATGATGGCACTGGATCCCCAACGTCATGCGGTACTGGAACAGGCTACGGCTCTGTATCGACCCGCGCAACCGGAGGAAGCCTTGCGTACACTCGATTTGTTTGTCGCCGATGCACACGTCCAATTGATTGTATCCGTTCTCAAATCCATGTTGCCGGCAGAAGTCGATGTGTCCGACCCCATCCTCGCGCCCTTGGGCGGTGATGACCCGGTGCAGGCTAGTGCCTGGTGGACCTTGGCGGCGGAACAAAACCAACCCGCCGCCCAGCAGGGTTTGGAAATGGTGAATCGAGTACTCACGCGGGAACAGGTTCACTTTGCTAAGGCCATTGCAGCTACGGAGAAAAACCGGATGAACCTGCCCTCGCCCACACTGCCCTTGGGGCAAAGCGCGACGGCGCTGGCGTTTGCACCCGCAGATTGGGGTACCGGATTTTTTGTCTCCAAAGATGGCTATGTGGTCGCCGGAAAACACCTGCTCCAAAGCGGAAATCGATTTCAGGTGACCACGGAAAACGGCACATTTCCCGCGCAGGCGGTGTATGTCCCGGGCGATATGGATCAATATTTGCTCCTGAAAATTCAGGGGGATTATGATTTCCCTGCCCTGTCTCTGCACTCCAGCCACGGCACGCGGCTGAATGATCCGGTGAACGTGTTGGGCTATCAACTCCCGGAAACCTCCGATCAATCGCAGCCACGCCCGGCCAAGGCGGATACCACTATTCATGGCATCCTCGGAGCTCAGGCAGATCCGCGATTCTTTACCCTGCGCGCCCCGGTATTGGGCGACCGCATGCTGATGCAGTTTGATCGATATCTGGATGACGCCAGCTCATTGAATCAATCTTTTGCCAACACTCCGGAATCGCAGGAGCTGTTGTTCCGCCTGCAAACCACCTCGGTTGAACGCCTCCGCGGCGCGCTGCGAGCCTCGCATGTGTTGCTCGGCGCAGCCGACTTGAGCATTGGCTATCAATTGAAAGAAGCCTTGTGGTACGACGGCGTAAACCATCAGTGGCTCAAGCAACCCGATACCCAACAACGCGCCCGCCATTACCCGGCACAATCCTGGGTGGCCCTAGATTTGCGGCATATCAAAGTGGCCCCGCCGGAAGGCAGTGTGGAGGCCAACCAAGCCTTGATTAGGCTTTCGGCGGTACCCGGTATGTGGCAACGCGGCAAGACATTGAGTCGGTTGTACGAGGCGGCTGAAGAGCTGCTCACAAAACCCATTCCTGGCAACCAGGCCCGCACGCAACTGGAATCCATCATACAGGATGCGAAATTCTCCGTGCTCAAACGCACAGCCGGTTTCCGGGGCGCGGCTCTATTGAACCGCCAAGGCCAGGCCATTGGCCTCTTTTTTCCCGGCTCCCACCGGCGCTCGCCGGATGTGTTTCAAAACTTTAACTCCTACCACCGGTACATGTTAAAGAGCGATCACTTACTATCATTTCTCAAACGCTCAGCTAAGGTCGCTTATCAGACCGAGCCTATCGAGCTGCCCAGACTGGCTTCCACCGGACCCATGCCTATAGATCGCGAAGCCTACTGGCTCGCCAAAGCCCAAGCATCCATGGTACTGGTTCAGGTGTCCGCCGGGCAACCGGTGGCTGCGAAAGGAGGTGCCCAATGATCCGCTGGGGCACACTCATGGCTGGGATGCTTGGCTTCATTCTGGTTCTAGCTATTGGACTCAGCATAGGCAAAGCATGGGAACGCACACTAACCAGCGCGTTGTTTGGCGCCCTTGCCTTTGGGCTCATTGGCCAGTGGTGGATGCGCCTGTGGCTCACCAGCCTAACCGCAGCCCAAGTGGAGCACGCCGAGTTGGAGGCCATTGCCTCGCAGAATACCGAAGCGAGCCGGGAGTCCGAAGCATTCAATCCGGAGGAACAATACTAAAGGATTAGTAATCCATGGACCAAGCGACTGCCCAGCATAAATCGGCAACTGCGCCACGCCCTCATCGGCCCACGCAGGCGAAGGCGGCGCGTGCCTATCAAAAGGCCCAGCTCACGGAGGCCTCCGAGGAAGAAATTCTGGAAACCTACGCTCCGGTGATTAGCCAAATGGTCCATCGTTTTGTGCCACTGGTACGGGTCACGGTGGATGTGGACGACTTGAAAAACATCGCCAGCCTCGCGCTGATCCAGGCTGCCCACGGCTTTGATCCGGTGGCGGGGATGTCCTTCGAGAGCTATGCACGCATGCGCATACGGGGGGCGATTCTGGATGAGATCCGCAAATCCCAACCACTATCACGGACAGTATATTCGCGCCGCAAAGAGCTGGAAACTACTTTGGAAACCCTCCGTATGGAATTGAACCGCCAGCCAAAAGAGGAGGAAATCGCCGAACGCCTCGGAGTCACCGTGCAACGATACCGTGCCCAGCTGGATGAATTGCGGCCAGTGGTGTTTGTGCCTTTGCACTATATGCTAGATGGCGATGATGAGTTTTCTCATTCTAATGATCATTACGCGGCGGACCTCACGCAGGAGGACCCGGGCGAAAGCACGGGGCGCCGCGAGCTGCACGTGCTCATTCGCGAACGCATCAAACAACTGAACCGCAAGCAACAGCAGGTGCTGCTGTTATTTCATTATGAGGGCTTGCGAATGAAGGATGTGGCAGAGCTGATGGGCATCAGTGAATCGCGCGTGTGCCAGATCAACACCGAGGCGGTGTTGTCCCTGCGCAGCTACCTCCAACGACAAGAACGAATTTAACCAACAGAAAGAAAACCAATGTTTATTATAATCGGATTTGTGATCATCTTTGGAGGCGTTGCAGTCGGCTTCGCCATGGCTGCAGGCGGTTACGGCCCAATGAATTTTGGCGCAATCGGTGGCCTCTTTCACTTGAATGAGTTTATTTCATTAGGGGGGATGGTTATTGGAAGTTGCGTTGTTATGGCACCGTTACCAGTTCTTAAGGGAGTATTCAAACAGGCCCTCGGCACGCTCAAAGGGTCACCTTATAATCAGTCAGATTATGAAGAATTATTCAAATGTATGTATGAACTTTTCCAACTTGGCCGCAAGGGTGGTATGATTGCCCTGGAAGAACACGTAATGAACCCGGAAGCCAGTGCTTTATTCAGTAACTACCCAAAATTCCACGGCAACCATCATGCACTAGAGTATTTGGCTGACGGCCTAAAACCGATCGTAGACGGTCGAATCAAGCCGGACCAACTGGAACCACTCATGGCAAAAAGCCTCCATAAAATGGAAGAAGAACACCATGAACCGGTGCTAGTTATGACCAAGGTAGCCGACTCGCTCCCCGCCTTTGGAATTGTGGCCGCTGTGTTGGGTATCATCGTGGTGATGATGTTCAAGATCGGTGGAGATACTGCGGTAGTCGGTCAAGGTATTGCAACGGCGCTTGCCGGCACATTCTTTGGAATTTTTGGCTCGTACTGCATGGTCGGCCCGTTAGCCACCAACTGCGAATTTAACGGTCATGCAGAGCTTACCTATATGAAAGTCATTAAATCTTCGATCATCAGTTTTGCAAATGGTCTCCCCCCACTCGTCGCCTGCGAAGTAGGTCGCCGGGAACTGGGTGAGGATGTGCGTATGAGTTCAGGAGACTTAGAAACTCTTCTGAAGTCTGGCGGGTGATAAGCCGTTCAAATTATTAACCTGAAAAACCAAAAGAAATAATCAAGCACTATGGCTGGAGGAGGAGGAGGAGCATGGAAGGTAGCTTACGCGGACTTTGTGACCGCGATGATGGCGCTTTTCTTAGTGCTCTGGATAATAAGTCAAGACGAGCAAATCAAAGGTAATGTGCAACAGTATTTCCGCACTCGTTTTGCGTCGGTAACCAAGCAATCAGTCGGCATTATCCCTATTGAAAACGCCGACCTTATCCGAGCCAAGCGCGCGCACTTTGAGAAAGCCTCAGCCATCCCCTTGCAGCAAGTGCGCCGGCTGAATGATGATTTGGTCAGGGCGTTTGTGCAGAATCCCGAGTACATCGATATGAAAACGCTTCGCGTGCAGATGACCGATGAAGGGTTATTGATCGAATTTTTCAACGACCCGAGTCGACGTTTGTTTAAGGAAGGTGAAGCAGAAATGACCGAGTACGGCCGTGTACTCTTCCGTATTGTGGCCTGGACTCTGGCCAAGCATGACAGCCGTAATTCTACTCTAGTTGAGGTGGAAGGCCATACCAGCAAATCCTTTCGAAGCCGACACGAGGATGAAGATGAATGGGATATCTCCACCGACCGTGCCATTACCGTGCGGAAGTTTATGTCCGAGGAAGGCGTAAAACCCGACCAGTTCCACAAGGTGACCGGCTATGGCAATCGCCGTCCATTACAGGATCAGCTCAGCAACCTTGATCATCCCTATCACAACCGCGTGAGCATCATGGTGCGGCCGCGGCAATCCGGTAGTTAATACGATGACGGACTCAGGATTTACCCCTTTTGGAAACGAGCTGGATACCCGGCCCTCCCCGCAATTTGTGGAGCATGGCGAAGATTCTCTGGCTCCCACCAATCTTCAGGCCGCGCCTGCCCCGGTAACACCGGCGGAGGTGGTGGATTTGCCCGGGCAAATCCGACAAATTCTTCAGGGCCAGCTGGCCGAGGCCGCACTGGATTCTGCGGTCGGCGCCATTGAAGCCGCCATTAACAACGCCCCCTCTCGCGTGGCATTGCCGGAGATTAAACTGAACACCGGCAGCGATCAGCCTTCCCTCGAAGGTCAACCTACCATCGAGTTCGAACGTGAAGGCGATACCGTCAAGCGGGTGCAAGTGCACTGCTCCTGCGGCCAGTCCATTCATTTAGACTGCATTTATTAGTCCGCATTCTGGCATTCCATTTGCTATGTTTCAGTGGGGTTGTGTAGTTACCCCACGAAACGAGTATGGATTTAAACGTATCAGGATTGGCTTCCGGCTTTGACTGGAAGAGCATGGTGGAGCAGCTCACTAGTGTGGAACGGGCTCCGCAACGTCGGATGCGCACCGAGCAGGCGGGCGCGCGTGCCAAGAACGCCGCCTTCACCAGCTTGAAGACCGAGCTAACATCCCTCAAAACCGTATCGGAAAATTTAAAGGACACGTCCTTCTTCGATACCCGCAAAGTAACCAGCAGCGAAACACACACCACGGCCACGGCGGATTCAGGCACGTCTTCTGGCGAATATAATTTTGAAGTCTTCCAGCTGGCCACCTCGGCCAAGCAACTGGGTGCCGCCGACGTCGGCGCCGCCGTCACCGCCAGCTCGGCCATGAATTCAGGCGGTTTCTCCATTGCCGTTAGCGCCGGCACGGTCACTGTGCAGGGTAAACAGGTGACGGTAAGTACGGATGATTCCCTGACCACCACGCTGGCAGCCATCAAAACAGCCGTGGGCGGCAGCTTCGATTACTCGGTGAGCGGCGACAAGGTAACCTTGACGGATTCCTCGGAAATCGTGCTGGGATCCGCCACGGACACCAGCAACTTTCTCCAAGCCCTGCGACTGAACGCGAATGGAACGTCCAGTATCAACAGCAGCGGTAAGCTAGGCGGTATTGATATGAGTGTCACGCCGGCCAATGCCAATTTCACCGATGGAGCTGGGGCAGCAAGCGGTTCCTTCAAAATCAATGGCACGACCATTTCCTGGGATAGCTCCGCCACCATCACGGATATTTTGGATAAAATAAACAGCTCCGAGGCGAGCGTCTATGCCAATTATGATCCGGTGAATGACCGCTTTTTGCTGACCAATAAAACCACCGGCGATGTGGGTATCACCTTGGAGGATGTAACCGGAGATTTTTTGGCTAAGACGCGATTGCTCACCGCTAACAGCGGGGCGTTATCCCGCGGCAAAAACCTCCTTTACAAGGTCAACGACGCCGGCCCCTTAGAGAGCAAAAACAACACGATCGACAGTAACAGTTCTGGTATTCAAGGGCTCAAGGTGACCGCCACCAAAGCCAATGGCGCCTCGAAAATTAGCAGTGTGGATACCTCCGGCGAAACCGTCACCACCGAGAGTTCGCATGGATACAGCACCGGCGAGGCCGTCACGGTGTATAGCCCCGGCACGATCCCCGGCGGGTTGTCGACCAATACCACTTATTATGTGCGCGTGCTTTCCAGCTCCAGCTACTCGCTACACACCACCAAGGCAAACGCGGAATCCGGCACCAATGCCGTGGATCTGACCAGTGCACAAACCGGCGACGTGTATATGATGAGCAGTTCGCCCAAGATAGCCACCGTTTCCGTTCAATCGGACACCGAGACCATTAAAAATAAAATCGCCGGATTCATCTCCCAAATCAATAGGTTGCAATCGCTGATCAAAGCACAAACAGCCAGCAGCACCGATTCCGATGGCAAGGTGACGCTCGGCGTGTTAGCCGGAGAATCATTGGTCTCCATGACCATTTCCGGAGATATTCGCACGAAAGCCATCGGAAGCGTGGATGGCATGACCGGCACCATCACCCGGCTGGAATCCATCGGCTACACCTCCAGTGGTTACACCAACGAACTGTCCCTTTCTGATTCCAGCACATTGGAAACGGCGCTTAGCGAAAACCTGGGGCAGGTTAAATCCCTGTTCACCACCACCACCGATGGCCTAGCCAATTCCATGTACACCTATCTGGACACGCTGCTGGACGATGATGGCTCACTTGAGACCACGCAAAATAATCTCACTAACCAAATTAGCTCCATCGACAAGCAGATTGCCGATCACGAGCGTCGGGTACAAATGAACCGCGACACACTCATCCGCAGCTTTGTCAACATGGAGCAGTCCCAATCAAAAATTAACAACGACATGAGCTTTCTTATGTCCAGATTTAAATAAATCATCATGAAAAATACACTTTCACTGACCCTGCTGGCGGCTCTGTTGCTGGGCGGCACGGCCTGCCAGAATTTGCCCCAGCGCAATTTTGGCCCCTACTTTGGGCCATTCCACAACATTGGAAATGTGTACCTCGCGCCCAATGGCTTGCCCGATACGGTACGGCGCGTGGCGGTGTTGCCACTCATCCCCAGCCGTGGCAATCGCGATACCGAGCGCGGTCTACGCTCCATGCAGGCGGTGTTCACCGAGGAATTGGCCCGCAACCGACGAGTGGATGTGGTGACCATCACGGCTGACCGACTCCAACGCATGTTTGGCCGTCCCGGCTATTATGCTGATGAACCGTTGCCGTTCGACTTCCTCCCACGCCTTCGTACGGAAACTGGTTGCCAAGCGGTGTTGTTTGCCGAGCTGTCCACCTTCCGAGCCTATCCGCCGGTGGCCTTGGGCTGGAAATTGCATTTATTTGACCTCGAATCCGAAGAACTAATTTGGGCGGTGGATGAGGTGTTCGATGGAGGCGAAGCGGCGGTAGCGAATTCGCTGGCGCGCCATATCCGGAAATCCCATGCGTCCCATCAGGCCGCCGCCACCGAGATTCTGGTGCTCAATTCACCCCGGGAAATGGCCCGTTTTTCGATTGCAGAGATGATTCCCACATTAATGAAAAAAAATCCTCAAGTTGCTGTGAACCCTGCCGAATCTAATAGCAGTCAAAAGGTGTCCGGAGAACCGGTAACTGAGGGCCCGAATCCGGCTCCACTACCAGAAACTCCCGCTGAGACCGAGGAAAATCCTCCGCCCGTGCCGACTCCGGTAGACGCAATTTGACACTAAAACATTTGATTTTTTGCCGTTTTAAGGCGATAGTGCGAACGAAAGGTGTTCCGTGAAAGAAGTTAACTTAAATGCATCCAGGCAGGCCCAAGGCCCCGCTAAGATTGCCCAGGCCCAGAGCCAGCAATCGGCCGCAGTGGACATGGTGGCGCCGACTGATGCCATGGAAGCCAACCTCACCCGCACCCCTGATTTTACCCGGGTGGAGCGCGATGTGGAGGCCCGCTTCGACCAAATCAAGGATCACCTGCGAGAAGCCGTGCAAACCAATGCCTACCCCCCCGCTGAGGCCATTGAAGGTTTTTCCAAACTCATCGCTTCGGAAATCGAGCAAAAGAAACACTGATCCGTCCGCCCCCACCGGATGTTGATATGCTTCCCCCACAGACGGCATGGAAGATGCTGTGAGTGGATTGATGAACAGTGCCAATAAGCTGAGTGCCTACCGCGCCAACGCGGTGAGCTCTGCCACGCCCGAAAATCTCGTCGTCATGATGTACGACGGGGCCATTCGGTTTCTGGGGGCTGCCATCCGGGCCTTCGAGCACGAGGATCCGCTGGATTTCAACCTGAACATCCACGAAAATGTCACCAAAACTCAGGCCGTCATTCGCGAGCTCAACCACGCGTTGGACTTGGAAAACGGCGGGGAACTCGCCCACAGTCTTTCTGGTCTCTACGTCTATTTTGATAACCGCCTTCAGGAAGCCAACATCAGCAAAAACAAGGAGATCATCGAGGAAATCCTGGAACGTATCAGCGACCTGCGCGATGCTTGGAGCGAATCCTTCCAACAACAAGCCGAAGCCGCCCAACTCGCTGCGGCCACACACCCTGCAGCGTCCCGCCCAGCCGCGCCCGGAGGCGCCGCTCAATTTAACTCGACCGCCCCCCCCCCCACCGAATCTACTGGCCTTTCCCTCATGGGCTGATCATGAACCCCTCCACCACCATCCTATTGCGCGAGTGGAAACGGTTAGCTAAACAGGAAGCCACCACCATTGCCTCCCGTGAATGGACTGAACTCAACGAGTTGCTCGACCAGAAAGATCAGATTAAGGTTTTACTGAAAGACTACGAAGGCCCCGATTTTTCGGAAGCCGATCATCATCTTGTCACGGAAATCATCAGTATCACTAGCCAAAACCAAGAGCAATTGAAGCTGGCCATGGCCGCCGTACAAAGCCAGATCCAGACCGAAGACCGCTCGCTCAATACTATGCGCAAGGTCCACCAAACCTACGGTCAACAGGATGGCCCCTCTTTCTGGCACTCCTACTCCTGAGCAGCCTCATTTCCATATAAACACCCTGATAATTACCTCGGCCAACACATGGCATGTTAAATGCTGCGTAGAGGTCGAATGAATGTAAGTCTCTATCAGGCCGCCGCGGCTCTGGAAGGATCTCTCCAGCGCCAGGACGTGATCGCGGAGAACTTGGCGGCCTCCGGTATTCCCGGATTCAAGCGACATCAGGTGGGCTTTCATTCCGTGAATGCGGAGATGTTTAACAACGCGCTGCAACAGGCCGATTCCGCGCAGAATGCGCAGGTGCAATACATGCTCCCGCGCATCACCGGCTACATCGATTTTCAACAGGGTACTTTGATGCCCACCGGCGATAACAACAATCTCTCGCTCGATGGCCCCGGCTTCTTTTCCGTAAACGGCCCCAGCGGTCCGGTCTACACCCGTGACGGTTCCTTCCACATCAACAACGATGGCACCTTGGTCACAAAGGAAGGCTATCCGCTGCGCACCGCCGGCGGTGGCAGGATCACCGTGGATACCAACAACGCCACGCCAGTTAACGTCGATCGCAATGGCAATGTCAGTCAAGGCGGCACGCCGCTTGGGCAGTTGGAAATCATGACCTTTAATCCAGAAGACCAAAAGAATCTCAAACGCATCAACGCCGGCTATTACGGCGCCGGCACCGCCACGCCCATTCCCTCTACTGTACAGGATACCAGGGTCGCTCAGGGATTTCTTGAGGGCTCCAACACCACGCCCACCCATGAGATGAGTCAATTGATGACCACTCTCCGCCATTTTGAAGCCAACCAAAAGATCATGAAGATCCATGACGAAACCATGGGGAAATTGATCCAACAACTCGGAAATACCCAATAGGACTGCATCATGTTACGCGCACTCTACTCCTCCGCCTCCGGCATGGAATCCCAGCAGATGAACCTGGATGTAATTGCCAATAACTTGGCGAACGTCAACACCACGGGATTCAAGAAGGCCAAGATCGAGTTCCAGGATCTGCTGTATCAAACCAAGCGGGCCGCCGGCTCCGAATCCGGCCCCGGCACCCAGGTGCCCACCGCGCTGCAGATCGGCCATGGTTCTCGGCCCGTTTCCACCGCCAAAATCTTCACGGCTGGCGAAATCATGAGCACGGGAGAACGGCTAGATCTCGCCATCCATGGCAATGGTTTTTTCAAGGTCACCCTCGCTGATGGCACCAATGCCTTTACGCGGGATGGCGGTTTCAAACTCGATAGCACCGGTTCAATCGTCACTAGCGATGGTCTGCCGGTCACTAGTTTTGCCGGGGTTACCATCAGTGCGGAGGCTACTAATGTTTCCATCAGTCAAACCGGGATAGTGTCGGTGACGCAAAACGGCACAACCAATACTGCTGGCAGCCTAGTACTTTCCCGGTTTGCCAATTCGGCCGGCCTAGAGAGTATCGGCGCTAATCTCTACCGAGAAACACCGGCTTCCGGCACGGAACAAACCGGGGAACCCAGCAACGCCGGCATGGGCACAGTACAACAGGGGTACCTCGAGCTTTCCAACGTCAAGGTAGTTGAGGAAATGGTGAATCTAATCAAAGCCCAGCGTGCCTATGAAATCAACTCCAAGGCTATTCAGGCCGCGGATGAAATGATGAGCATGAGCAACCGACTCCGCGGTTAACCCCTATTGCCTGAACTAAACTAAAATGAAAGCTTTAATCTGCCTTCTGACCCTGGCCACTAGCAACCTGCTGGTCTGCGGTGCTGCCGCCACACGGCCCGTACCCGACTCAAAACTTGTGCCGCTTATCGCCAAAGCCTTGAGCGATTCCTTCGAGCTGGATCTGGCCAAGCTGGTGCTGGAACCCTCGCGGCCACTAGCCCCCGTGACGGTTCCGCAGGATACCGCCAACATCAGCATCAAGCTCCTTAGTAATCCCTACACCAAGCCCAGCTCGTTCATGAAAGCCCAGTACGCCATTCTCGCCGATGGGTTGCCCGTGGCCGAACACACCAGCTATTTCAAGGCACAGCTGCTTCAGGATGTGTGGGTGGCAAAACAAGTCGCCCAGCGCGGAGTAACCTTGGAGGAAGCCAAAATCACCAAAACGAAAACCAACATAATCAACCTGCGCGACGCCATTTGGATCGGCAAACCGGACAACACTTTACAGCTCGTCAGCACGCTCTCTCCCGGCGTCGTCCTGCAAGAACGCCATTTGCGCCGCACGCCGGCCGTGTTTCGAAACCAAACGGTGGATGCGGTTTTGATCCATAAATCGCTGGTGATCCGCCTGCGAGTGATAGCGTTGGAAGACGGGGCGCCTGGCCAGGTAATTCGCTTACGCAACACCAGTTCCGCCAAGGAAATCCACGGCACCGTTGTAAACAGCCGTGAAGTGAAAGTGACCTTTTAAATGAAATCCATCCTTTGTTTGATTAGCTTTGTGTGCGCCGGCTTGTTGGTAGCCGACTCACTTTGGAAAGACGATGAAAGCTTTGCCCCCGCCGCCGATAAAAAGGCGCGTTTAATTGGTGACATCCTCAATGTGCGCGTGCAGGAAAGTAACGCCGCCAACCGCAGCGGCACCACCTCCTCCTCCCGCTCATCTTCCGCGGATGCTAATATTTCCAACCTGTTTTTCACCACCACCAATCCCACCAACGGTAGTCAGCTATTCCATCACAAAGGCGCATTCCCGGCCATGAAGTTTGCCAACTCCACTTCGCACGCTGGCACGGGCACCATTAATAATTCCGACAGCATTACCACCCGGTTTGCCGTTCGAGTGGTGGATGTACTACCCAATCGTAACATGATCATTGAAGGCATTCGTCGATCAGCCTACAGCGGGGAAACCCAAACCATCATTTTGCGCGGCAACGTGCGTGCCGACGACATTGCCGCCGATAACAGTGTGTACAGCTATCAGATTGCCGATATGAACATTCGCTACCTCTCCAGCGGCGTCGTGACCGGCGCCCAGGACAAAGGCTGGTTCATGAAATTCTGGGATACCATCAGTCCATTTTAACCGGAGACACCTCGAATGTATAAAACCCTTTTCACCCTAACTTTGTTGCCCGTCTTGGCTTGGAGCCAACCCTCGATTGCCACGCCCCCGGTCAATCCACGGGCCGGCCTCATGCCCATCAGTCCCCTGCGCAGCAATGCCGTAGGCGGCGGAGTGCGCATCAAGGATCTCGGTTTCATCGAAGGCGCGCGCGCCAACCAATTGACCGGCTTTGGCGTTGTGTTGGGCCTGAACAACACCGGCGACAAAGACACCGTCTACTCCAAACAAGCCATTGCCAACCTGCTGCAGCAATACGGCCTGACCGTGCCTGCCACGTCGGTGTCCTCCAAAAACGCCGCCGCGGTGATGGTTACCGCAAGCCTCCCAGCCTTTGCGAAGAGTGGTTCCCGCATTGATGTCAACGTCATGTCAATGGGCGACTCCACTTCCCTCACAGGTGGCACGCTAATTCAAACCCCCCTCGTCGGAGCCGATGGCCGAGTGTACGCCGTTGCACAGGGGCCGGTAAACAACAACGCTTTTTCACTCGGCACCGACAATGCCGCCGTAACCAAAAACCATCCCACCGCCGGCGCCTTGATCGGTGGAGCGTTAGTGGAAAAGGAAGTACAGGCCACTCTCGTTCGTGATGGGGAGGTTAAAATTGTGCTGAACGCCGCCGACTTTACTCTCACCGCCCGTATGGCCGAGGCCATCCGAGCCCAATCTCAACGGCTAGGCGGGGCCGGTTGGTTTGCTGCCGCCCAGGATGGCAACAGTGTTCGCGTCACGGTGCCAGACCAATTCCGGGCTGCGCCCATCGATTTTATCGCCCAATTGCAGGCCATCACCGTGGTGCCGGATTCCAAGGCGCGCGTGGTGATGAATGAACGTACCGGCACCATCGTGGCAACCTCACGGGTGAAAGTACTGAGCTGCGCCATTGCCCATGGCAATATTTACCTCGCGGTCAATAAGAGCCCAGAAGTGTCTCAACCCGGCCCAATGGCGGAGGTGGGTGCAACCACGACGGTTCCTCGCGACGTGGCAAATGTAACCGAGCGAGGCGGCGGCCTTAATGTGTTTCCAGAGCTGCCCACGGTGCAGGAAGTTTCCGCGGCCCTCAACAGCCTCGGTGCCACACCACGGGATATGATGACGATTTTCCACATGCTCAAGGCTGCCGAAGCGCTACAAGCCGAGCTGATAATCAAGTAATGAAACGAGTGATAAAAAGGTAACGGAGATTTATCATGGGACTCGGAATCATGGGCACGATGGAAATGGCGCGCAATGCCATGCGTACAGCCCGTGCGGGTGCCGAGGTATCCGGTAACAACCTAGCCAATGCCTCCAATCCGACCTATGCGCGCCAACGCATCAAGGTCAACTCCGCCATCACTATTCCCACCGAAAAAGGTCCCCAAGGATCCGGTGCCGAAGTAGCACGCTTGGAGCAAGTACGCGACAAGGTTTTGGATAAATCGCTCATCAACGAAAAAAGCGTTACCCAATACTTCCAATCCAAACAACTTTACCTACGGCGCGCAGAAGCCGGACTAGGGCAGACAGTAGATAGCCAAACCATTGATGCGGGCGGTGCTTATGGCACATATGGCTTAGCAGAGGGCATGACCGAGCTGTTCAACTCGTTCCAGTCCCTGAGCGTTTCCCCCACCTCTACCGCTGAACGGCAAACGGTAATATTTAATGCACAGAAGGTGGCCGATAAATTTAACACCGTCGATCGACGCCTCTCAGACCTACGCACGGGGATCAATGATGAAGTTCAGGACGTCATTAAAGACGTCAACTCCAAACTGAAGGAGCTAGCATATACCGCTATCAATATCGGCAACATCGAGTCCGTAGAGGGGGCAGCCAATGAGGTAAGAGATTCTCTGCAGGCGTCCATGGAACAGCTCTCGGAGTATGTCAACATTTCCACCACCACTAGTGAAGACGGCGAACTGAATGTCTTTGTCGATGGAGTGCAAATGATCACCGAAAATGTGCTGACCAACTCGGTTACACTCAGTACCGATGGCGATGGCATGTATTACCTAGCCGATAATACTAATGGCAATGTGTTTAGCCTCAAGTCCGGTTATCTCAAGGGTATGATTGATGCTCGCGATGTGGGCATCAAGGATCTCCGCACCAACATCAGCAATATTGCAAAGGAGTTGATCACCGAGGTCAATAGCCTGCATCAGACCGGCTATGACCTGTATGGCACCAACGACAACACCGCAGGATTATTTACCGGTACAAACGGCTCTGATATGGGCGTGAATGCCAGTATCATTTCAGATCCACGCAAACTGCAGGGATCCAGCTCCGCCACCGAGGTGAGCAACAACGATGTCCTCCGCTCCATCGCCGCCCTGAGCACCACGACCATCACGAACCTGAGCGGCATGACCTTTAGCGAGAATTATGGCAACACCGTCAGTCGGTTTGGTCAGGATCTGTCTCTGGCCACCTCACAGTTAAACGACCAACAAACCGTCCAGAAAATGCTGGAAAAACAGCGGGAATCCATCATGGGAGTTTCCATTGATGAAGAAGTGGCCAATCTGGTGATTTACCAGCGTGCCTTTCAGGCCTCCGCCCGACTACTCTCTACCATGGATGATCTCATGCAGGATGTCATAGACATGACCCGTTAAACCTCATGCGCGTCACGACCAACAGCTTTAACAACGACCTACGGCACAACATCACTCGGCTAGCCGAGCGACAGCTGCGCCTGCAACAGCAGGTCTCAACCGGTCAACGTATCACTACTGCCAGTGATGATCCCAAAGCGATGCGGCGCGTGCTCGACCTCCGCAACCAGCAGGGCCAGCTTCGGCAGTATCAGGATAATATTAACACGGTGCGTGAAAACACAAACGTCGTGTACTCCACCGTTCAGGGCCTAAAGAAACTGAGCGATCGAGCCTCGGAAATCGCCGTCATCGCTGATGGTGCCAAGGGCCCCAGTGCGTTGAATGCCTATTCCAAGGAAGTGGATCAGTTGATTGAGGAAGCAGTGCGTCTCGCCAACAGTAAGCACCGCGAAGTCTATATTTTTTCCGGCACACAGGGATCTACCCAAGCCTACACAGCCACCCGGAACGGCACGACTAATCAAATTTCAGGTGTCACCTTCGGAGGTAATGGCTCCTCCGCTAAGATTGACATTGCCCCTCACTCAACTGTGGAAGCCAATTATGGTGCAGAAGGGACCAATGGTATATTGAAAACCTCTACCACAGGCACCGATTTTGTTGGAAGCCTGATCTCCCTGCGCGATCAACTTACCACTGCCGCCAGTAGCACGGCGACTGAATCGGAAAAAAGCACGGCCCTTACCACCATCAAGGGAACCTTGGTGGCTAATCTGGATAAGAGCGAACTGAATTTTATCGATCACTTCAGCAGCATAGGCGCAAAGCTGTCGCGGCTGGAAACCTCTGAAACCATCACCACGCAGCAAATCGCCGCCGTGGAGCCATTGATCTCTAATGAAACCGACGTGGACCTAGCCGATACCCTCGTCCGCCTTAACGAAGTTCAAAACGCCTACACCGCGGCCCTCCAGTCCGGAAGCATGCTCCTGCGAACCTCCTTGCTGGATTACCTGCGATAACCGATATTGAATTAATTCCCATGCCAATTCCCATCCAAATGGCAACGATGAGCCAAAACCACCTCGCGGTGGAACAGCTCGCGCAGAACAATAAGTTGACCGAAGCCGAGAAAATTGGTGAGGTGGCAAAGCATTTTGAGGCCATGCTTCTCCGGCAATTTCTCAACGAAGGCACCCGCCCTATGTTGAGCCAAAGCGAAGGCATGAATCCCGCCCAAAAGAGCATTTATCAGGACATGATCACCAAGACGCTGGCCGAAACCATCAGCCAATCCGGCGACTTCGGACTGGCTCAGGCCTTCCGCCACCAGCTCATGCCCCGCAATCTCGCTGAAGCTGAAGCGCAAACCAAAGCCCAGGCCGATCAACCAAATCATGAATGAGGAACTCAACAACCTGATTACTGCCCTGCGCGAAGAACTCACGCAGTACGGTGAAGTGTTGGCCCTCATGCAGGAACAGCAGGAGCTGATCATCAACCGCGCCGCCAACGAGTTACTCATCAATCTCAACACCGTCAACTCCCAGATGGAACAGGTAGCTCTAGCCCGGCAACAACGCGAGCTGGCCCGGCAACAATTGATCGCCTCCCTGGGGGGCACCGAGGAGACCACTTTCCGACAAATGACCGAGATGCTCCCGCCCGAAGTGCAACCTTTGGTCGATGCACTTGTGCAGGAAATCAACCAGATATTGCAAAACGTTCAGAAATGGCTCCGGCAAAATCACATCTTGCTAAAGCGCTCATTGGACCTGATGCAGACCATCATGAAAAACATGTTCCCAAGCTCCAGTGCCATAGCCGGCACCTACGGGCGCAGCGGACAGGTTTCCCCAGTCAACCCGCCTCCCAGCTCATTGTACGAGGGAATCATCTGATGCAATCTTACCGCCCAATAACCTTGGCCTTGACCACGCTGCTGGCGATGAACTTGGTGTCCGCAGAGATGGACCGGCCCCGCGGCGGTCTCAAGCTCAGTTCGCTCACCATCACCCAAGCCCAAGCCAAGCCCGGGTACCTGAACGAAGGCGAACCCTTTGCCTTGCGCAAGGCCCCGCAACTGCGTCCGCCG
>Ga0315320_10000650_pt1 | contig 28596 bp, 27 predicted proteins | sample M140m21515metaG_FD_203458 | JGI IMG/M metagenome (GOLD analysis project Ga0315320, IMG submission 203458) | Ammonia-oxidizing marine archaeal communities from Monterey Bay, California, United States - M1 40m 21515 | ecosystem: Environmental > Aquatic > Marine > Coastal | place: USA: California... | reverse complement strand
AAACAAGGAACGAGGGTCCGGTTCATCAAGCATTCCGGCAGCTACTCTGCAGTAGTCAGCGAAAGTGGGGTGCGAGCCTATCTTTCGACAGCATCCTTGAAACCAATTTCACCAGAACGGGAATGAGTTGCATCTCTCCTTACTTGCTTACTTGCAATATCCTTCACAACCCAAAACGGCATCGAACCAGTGAATCGATTCATTCCATCAAAACGGGATTTCCTTCGCGCGACGGGTGTCGTAGCGGCATCGACCATCCTGCCCTGCACAGCCATGTCGGCCCTCAAAGCATTAGACCGGCCCATCAAACTCGGCATCATCACAGACCTGCATCAGGACATCATGCACGATGGTCCGGCACGGCTAAAAGTTTTCCTCGATGCCATGGCTGATGAAAAGCCCGACGCTTTACTGCAGCTCGGCGACTTCGCCTATCCAACCAAAGGCAACGAAGTCGTGACCCAAGCGTTCCAGCAAGCGCATCCACGAACCTTGCATGTGCTTGGCAATCACGAGATTGATGGAGGACATACTTTTGATGAGGTTGCCAAGCTGTGGGGAATGAAAGGGAGGTACTACAAGGAAAATGTGAACGGGCTGAATCTGATCGTCCTTGATGGCAATGAAAAAGCAGCAGATCACACCAGCGGCTATCCTTCGCACATGGGACAGGAACAGCTGAAATGGCTTGCCACACAATTGAAGACGCTCAGCGGCCCAATCATTGTCTTCAGCCATCAGCCACTGGCAGGCCCATCATCGATCGATAATGCGAAAGCCGTCCAGAAGCTACTCAACTCTGCCGCTGACAAAGTTCTCCTGGCTGTCAACGGACACACACACATCGACGAGGTCGTACGCGTTGACAACATTTCGTACCTGCACATCAACTCTGCGTCCTACAAATGGGTCGGCGGTTCCTACCGCAACCAAAGCTATCCAGCAGCGATCCACTCAAAATTCCGCTGGATCGAATACACGTGCCCCTACCGCGATAGTCTTTTTACAACGCTAACCATCGACCCAGACACTGGTCAGATTGACGTTCAGGGTCGTGAAAGTGAGTGGGTCGGTAAATCACCTGCGCAGCTTGGAATCGAGGCCAAACCAAACCTTGTCGATGGAAAACAGATTTGCCCGAGCATACGCAGTCGCCAAATTTCCAAAACGTAGATCAAAACAAATATCAAAATCTGCTTCGATTGGCCTGTGCCCGCACATGGCCAACTCAGCACATGCGAGTCATTAGTCCAAGCTGAGCTTCGATGCTCCCTGATGATGCTCCCTGATGATGCTCCCTGATGATGCTCCCTGATGATGCTCCCTGATGATGCTCCCTGATGATGCTCCCTGATGATGCTCCCTGATGATGCTCCCTGATGATGCTCCCTGACCCAAGACTGAGTGCACTAGCTCTTACGATACCGATGTGCCCCACCGTAACGGCGAGCCACCCCTTGCCACATGCAATGCAGGAGACAACATCATGCCGCGTTTCGGACCACCCTGCAGCAACAAAGAAGTACCAAGTGCAAGGTTCTGAGCAAGACCACGGTTTCCCGAAACCGGGCAGTTTCTGACCTCAAACGATGGTCGGCCCCCCGTACAATGCAGCTGAATTGAGTCTTGACCCGTCGCACCCCCTATCGCTGTAGCCAGCCAAAGGCTGTAAGAGCAACTCCCCAGCATTGAGTACAAGGCCGGATCCGGGGGCGGCGACAGCAAACGCACTTGTTGTGCATCTGCAACAATCTCCCTTTTTTTTAACTCTAGCAGTTGACGAACCATTTGATTGGGATCATCGTAGGGTTGTTAGGGAATTCCTGATCTGAAGCCATCTCGTGCCGATCAAGCCGTAGTTGAATGACTTTGTTGCAAAGAACACTACCGAGCATCCTGTGCTGTGTGATTGCCGTTGGCTACGCACCAGCGTGGTTGCACGTGAGCGTTTGCCACGATCATCACGCTGTCGGATCGGACGGTGGCAATGCTGACCTGCCTTGCCTCCATCGCTGCGGTCATTCGCACAGCGATGCAACTGGGATCCCGGGCGACGAAGCGTTAACGGATACGGACGAACAACCGTCCGGGCACGGGCACGACTCCGAAACTTGCTTCGTATGTCAGTCTCTTGGCAACGCCAATGGTCTGACTTTGCAATGGAATATGCCACTCCAAAGCACTCGCCTCTGCGAGCCAGTCTTCACCCCCGGTGAGTTTGCTCTCGTTGGCCCTTCTCTTTCGATCGCACAACCGCGCGGTCCACCTGCTCGGGTTTAAAGCTCTTTGATTGGCGGCACGCGGAATGTGCACCTGACGCCAGTCATGTGGGTTGCTCTTAGCAGAGCCGGAGGCCTGATCAACTTGACAAGGCCAAGCTGAACATCACTGCTTCATTGATTTGCATGATGTTCGGTTGGTACCGTTTCGAAGTTCGTTCCACCACGTGTAACGCAACCGGTCAACGGTCCGACCAAACCCGATCGTTAGTATTCACGTGGTGGGACTCCATTTAGCAAACCGAAGCTTCACGCAAAAAAGCTCAAGCCCTAAGCAGGCTCGCTGCCGTGAACTCATAAAACAATCGTGTGCGGTATCAGCGTCGCCGCCCCACACGGCCTGCATTGGTCATGCGGAACCTTTGTTCAAGCGGCACAATTTTTTTTAACCTCTCGTTTTTCAAAAGGAAAAATATCATGCGTAAGTTTTTGAGTAATAAAAAGGGCCAAGGCCTTGTTGAGTACGGTTTGATCATCGCCGGCGTCGCATTGATTTCCGCCGCAGCGATCTCCTTGTTCGGCCACAAGACTGCCGATTTGGTCGCTGCAACCGCAGCCGTCCTTCCTGGCGCCCACACAGACGATAATGGACCAATCGTAACCGGCAAGTTGATCGAAACAGCTCAGGACGGAACCACCAGCGTGATCAACCTCGGCACAGGTGCTATCATTGCAGCCAACGGTGCAGAGCGACTCGGACCCAACCTGGGCATTGCTGCAACAGGTGTTGATGGCAGCGGTTTCGGTGGTTTGGTTCTGGAAGCTGAGTGAACCGTTTCTTAACCGACTGATAGACACATTGACCACTCTTGGCATGTCAGAGTGCCACGAGTGGTTTTTGTGATCTCATCAGTGAATTGAATGGCACTACCGTGTTGGATTTAACACTTACCGTTGCCTTGTTGTTATTGCTGATCGCGACCGTTTGCGACTTTCGCACACGCGAGATTCCCGATTGGATCTCGGTAGCGATCGCTTTGCTTGCGATCGTCGCATCAAGTGCTGGTTGGCTTGGGATCGGATTTCCACTGATCATCGCCGGTGGAGCTTTGGGTTTTTTGGTTGGCTACAGCTTGTTTCGATTTGCTCAACTAGGAGGCGGCGACGCAAAGTTGATTGCAGCCTTGGGGCTGTTAGTAGGTCCCGTAGGCCTTCTGATCGTATTATTTGGCATGGCAATCGCGGGAGGTATCCTGTCACTCATTGCGATATGGCGCAAAGAAAAAGATTACGCTTACGTACCAGCAATTGCTGCTGGATTCATTTGGTATCTTGGACTCGTTTCTCAGATTTGAGTCCATGCCAACAAGTTGGCGATGCGGGGAAAGAGTTTAAGACGAAGAGCGGCTTGCAATTATCCTGCCACGGGGCTCGCCGTCACAGAACGAAAGCACACAACAGTCGCGAAACCCAACCCACGTTTTCAACGTACATCAGCAGAATGAACCAGTTCCACCGCAAGCAACGATCAGGACAAGCACTCATCGAGTTTGCACTCGTCGCGTTGGTGTTGTATTTAATCGTGGGTGCAGCGCTCACCTTCGGGATTTGGATCTATGCAGCGGGTCAAATTCAACAGGCGGCCAACGTCGGAGCGAGGGAATTGTCCCAGACACCGCTTCCTTTTGATTCAACTTTCGAGAGCGCGTTGGACACTTCAGTCGTCCGTCAGCGGATTTACGATGACCGCTGGCTAGTGATTGACCTTGGCCAGTTGGAAGCTGCCAACCCGAACTACAACTTTTTTAGAGATGTGGTCCCTGAGATGCCGCTGTTGAATCAACAGCTAGCATCGTTATACATCGTCGACAGTTTTGATCACGACAATAATTCTGGGACGGATGATGTTCGATTGATGCGTTATCCAGGGGCCCTGCTGACACGGGACGAGGCGATTTCCAGCCCTGCACTGACCAGTAAACCCTGGGTTGCCCAGCAGTACACCGTGCAGATTCCCATCGTGGTCGAGCGTGCAGCGGGTCACAACGGTGGCGGCGGTGGCGAGAGTATTCGATGGGTCAACGTTGTCGAAGAGATTGATACAGAAGAGTTACCGGACGACGACCTGGGCGAGAATCCCGATCCCTTCTCGCTTGAAAACACCAACACGGAGATGCGTGGTGTGGTCGCTCTGAGAATTCACTACCCTGCCCAATCGGCTTGGCTAAGCAGCTATCAGGATCGTGGCCCCTTCGTCCCCAACGCAGACGATCCCAACGTGGCAGACGATTCGGCAGTCACAACCATCAACAGCAGTAGCCAAGCGGGAAGTTTGATTGAGCGACCGCTGGTCGGGACCAATCACATTGGTGAAAGCATTTACACAGGCACTTACGGGGGTAAGTATGGACTGGGAATTCATGGAGCAATGACCAGCCCTCAGTTGACTGGCAGCGGAAGCGGCATTCGTCCTTACCGACGTGTGCTGGTTTCGCATGCAATTTTTCGTAGAGAAGTTTTTACATCCAACTCGCCGTAATATCTGAAACACAGCTCTGACTCATTATGCAAAAGCAAAGATCACCTTTCGTTTTCGTCAAGATTCTGCTGACATTCATGCTCGCCATCGTGATCATCGGTGGCGGCATCGTTGCCACGCTGTGGGCTGCCGGCGTGCCGATTGAAAAAGTTGCTTTCTGGAACACTGAGCCCGAACGAGTTGCTGCCATCACGCTACCGATGAACTGGAAGCCGATTCAAGCCTATACCAAAGTCAAACGTGACGACCTGCAAGACCCGCGTACCGGCGAAATCAACCGCATCGAAGTCCCCCTTACGGCGGTGAAGGGGATGAGCGCCTCGATCGTAGGCCCCGACGGAGAACTTGCAAGCCAGCCTGTAAAGATGGCTGAGAAAACGGAATCTGGCATCATTCTACAACTCCAGGATGGGACGGCCATCACGCAGCAGCAACTGGTCAAGCTGGGAGGCGCCTTCACTCAATCCAGCGATATCATCGGACGTGTGGTCAAGACGGATAAATCAGCTGGCTTCGCCTTTTCCGAGAACAACTTTTTTGAGCAGGGAACACCCTCTGGCTTGGCAGGGGCCACGCCAAGCGGCATGCGAGCGATGACTCTGGAGGCCGACCAGCTTGCCGGTGTTCATCGAATCAGCATGGGCGAGCAAATCGATCTGGTCGCCAATATCCCGCTCCAAAAGCTCAATCGCTTTGAACTTTCTACCGGCAGCCGATTGCCGGGCGCGGAGCTGGTCGTGGATACGGCGTCCTCTGGCCGGAATCAAGAAAAAGAGACCACAGCAAGGCTGGTTGCAAGGCAAGCGATCGTACTGACCCCTGTGGTGAAACGGGTGAGTACTGAAACATCCTCTTCATTATCACAAGGTAAAAAATTGCTGAGCGTGCCAGTGGAGGAAGTCGTTCTGGCTGTGGCAGCAGAAGATGTTGCGGCGGTCACCGCTGCACTCGAGCTTGGAGCAACGGTCAATGTTCTGGTTCGAAGCGGTCGTTTGGAATCAGACGAGGTCTCGCCCACAGTCTCCGAGGGCATGGTAGCGGTTCCCATCCCAGGCCAGATGTTACTTGCGTACCAGACCATCCGGACAGGCAGCTTTGAAGATCCAGCGACTGCTTATGTACGAACGATCAATGTCCCGTCACAGACCGCCGAAACCTCGAACTGGATCACTGACTTATCAAACCTTGTAGGGCGTGTGCCACGACATGACCTGCCCGCGACCGTACCGATTCGCGAGGAGGATTTGATGCCATTCGGGACCACGCCTGGTTTGTCAGGAGCGACCCCGCCGGGGCGAGTGCTTTTCTTTCTGGAGCCTGAAGGCCTGGTCGGTGCCCACGCATTTGAGTTCGGTCAACATCTGGATTTGGTTGCCAGTCGAATCACGGACGAGTCTTCAAGTCGCAACCGCGGTGGATTCGCCAATGTTACACTGAGCAGAGCGCAACGAACTCGCGTTGAGCCCATCGCAGATGACGTGGTCGTCGTGATGCCGGTTCATTCACCTGCCAATCCAACGTTGAACAAGAGCAACCTCAGCAAAGAGCCAGCGTCAGCCCAGTTGATTGTCGCCGTTCATCCTGACCAAGTTACCAAACTGGAGCATGCGGTCACGATCGGATCCGGTCTTCGCGCGACGGTCCGTTCGCGCATCACTGCTACGGAAGAGAAAGAACTCTCCGAAACTCCGACAGACAGTTTAGAAATGAGAAGATACGATCCGTTGTCAGAAGCCACACGCACCGATATTTTCATCGGTGGCTCACACGAGTCCCAATTATTCGGAGTAAATCGATGATAGATTCCCCGGTCAAAGAACCACGCAGGGGGGGGATCTTGATTTTGGTAGTAATGCTGTTATTTGTCATGTTTGCGCTCGCCGCATTGTTAATCGATGTTGGAATGGCACGGCTAACACAGGCGCGGATGCAATCAGTCACTGATGCTGCAGCATTAGATGGTGGCTGGCAGATGGCACTGGGAAGTGATGAAACCACGATTCGTGATGCCGTTGCAAACCGCACCGATGAACTATTTGAAACATGGAGTCCCAAACGCCTAGAATTTGACGGTGGCTACGACTTGGATGGTGATGGGATTTTAGAGAGTTCCCAAACCATCAATACCAATACAATCGGCGAATTGATTCGTCCTTCAGTCAACCGCAATATCAACAACGAGCCTGCAGGCGACATTGTCCTTGGCAACTACGACCAGGCCTTGATTCCTAATGGACTGCCGGGCTTGCCCATTGGATATGACCGTAGCCCGAGTTTCATTCCAGATGCGACTGACCCGAATTCGGTTCTGGTTCGTCTTCGTCGGACCGATGAGCAGTCCATCCCGGGCGGTACATCCGACGGCAACCTTCCCTACCTTTGGTCCCGAGGCTCACTGCTGGGTTTTGGTCTCAAAGGTCAAGGGATCGCTGTTCGCAGTGAAACGATTGCGAAACTGTCCCCAGCGACAGCGGTGGGCAGTGCCACCAACGCGTTGCTTCCTCCGGTGCTCTCAGCGGCAATCCCACAGACGGAGGTTATTTCCGAGACATTCAGTCGTGCCTCACTGATGACTTTTGCCGATTCCCCCCAGATCGGTGCAACCGTCATCGACGCGCCGACCGCAGCACTGACGGGAATCGGCTACCTGCCCATTGCCAAACAAATGTCCTCGGGACAATGGCAAGTGATCGGTTTCATGTTCGCCAACATCACCGTTGACAACATTGTCCCGTCGACACCTGCAGAGAGTGGTTTCTCCTACGCCAACATCACATCCAACTTGGCCAATCTTCCGGGATTGTCGGATGAACTGGTGGAAGCTAACCAAGCACTCAGCGGAGCCTACATCGCCCAAGCCCCCACGCTGGCCAGAAGCCAACAGATCAATGGAGTTTCACCATGACCCAGATCCTCGCTGTGATCCAATCCGATGCACTTGAGGTCGAACTCAATGCTGCCGTTTCAGCTCTGAGTGAACAGACCACCCTCAACAGATGCCCTGACCTGGCGTCGTCGGTCTCACGTTTACGTCACGATGCCCCCGACATGCTCATCGTTGAACTGTGCGAAGGATCCGAGCAGGTTCGCGAATGGCAGCATGCCATTGAAGTGCACGAAATCGCGTGCCCTATCATCGGCATTCTGGATGATGAGTCTGAGGGAACCGATGAGTTGCTGGTCGAAGCCATCCGGGTTGGATTCCGTGATTTCCTTCGTCGACCTGCCAGTGCCGGCGAATTAGCGGGAGTCATTCGACGTATTGATAAGGCTAAACCCGAGGTGGGTAGCCGCGGACGTCTGCTGGCTGTCGTGAGCACCAAAGGTGGTGTGGGAAAATCCACTATCGCGATCAATACCGCAGTTCATGCAGCAGCGACAACGAACCAACGAGTACTACTGGTTGACGCGTCACTGCAACTGGGGGTCTCTGCTTCGCTTTTGAACCTGACGCCCACGATCACCATTGCTGACTTAGCCAGCATGCAGGATCGACTCGATGCAACCATGCTGCGTGAAGTGACAACCCAGCACGAATCGGGACTGCACGTCTTACCGGCACCACCGACACCTGCCGAAGCTTCAGAGGTCGACGACACTTGCATGTCCGTCATTCTCGGGGTAGCAAAATCGGCGTACGACCTTGTGATCGTTGATTCATTCCCGCTGCTTGATGCTACTACGCTGGCGATCCTCGACCGCGCTGACCATGTATGCGTGGTCACAGAAAACGTTGTCCCTACCCTCACTGGAACAGCAGCGATGCTCAAAACCTTGGACCAACTGGATGTCGGGACAAGCAATCGCACGCTGGTTCTCAATCGCCATCAACGCTGTGCCGGAAGTCTGTCCGCTTCGGAAGTTGAGCAGCAAATGGGCGAACCGGCCGCAGCGGTCATCAAGCATGACCGCAGAGTTCTGGAGGCTGCCAACCTCGGCCGTCCCATAATCTTGTCAAGAAACAAAATGGGCGTGGCCAGAGCCATGCGGACGATGGCGAACGGCCTGCTCGCCAAGGTGTCAGCAGGAGTAGCCAACACCACACCATCAAATTCGCAAACGCTCATGCAGTCAGAAACTGATCACGCATCTCTTTCTGAGGATCAGCCCTTCACACAAACGGTGGGGGAGTGATCGATGAGTGAATCAACGCCCGAATCTGAGTTACGTACACAGCTGGGTAAAATTGGCCGTCCCACCCGCCTGCAGCGTGAAAAGAACCAACCTGATCGGCTTGTCCAGACCCAGCCCAGCGAAGCCGACACAAGTGCTCGCCGTGGCCGGGCGGTGACCGTCAAGGGTCGCCTGCACGGTCAATTACTTGATGACTTGGACCGTCGCGGACTCCTCAGTGCAGACAGCGAGCAGTTACAAGGGGAAGTGGATGCCTTTGTTGCTGAAATCGCTGCCAGTGAACAACTTCCACTCAATGAAGCCGAGCGTTCTCGTTTGTCGGCCGACTTGCTAGAAGAAACGCTAGGACTGGGCCCCCTTGCTTCCTTGATGGCAGACCCGTCAGTGACCGACATTCTGGTGAACGGCCCGCACCACGTTTTCGTGGAAAGATACGGTAATCTGGAATTGACCAATGTCGAATTTCGAGATTCTGATCATTTGACCCGAATCATTCAACGGATCGCATCACGTGTGGGAAGACGCATCGACGAGTCCGTGCCGATGGTGGACGCTCGCCTGCCTGATGGCAGCCGCGTCAATGCGACCTTACCCCCTGTGACGCTCGATGGTCCCACACTTTCCATTCGACGATTTGGCAAACGCAGACTTAGACGCGACGAACTCCATCGACTGGGAATGTTCAACGATAGCATGGCGGAATTCTTTTCGGTCGTGGTTCGATCGCGACTGAACATTCTGGTCAGCGGAGGTACAGGTAGCGGCAAGAGTACTTTTCTGGGAGCAATCTGCGAGAGTATTCCCGACAGCGAACGCATTGTCACCATCGAAGATGCCGCCGAACTGGTGCTTGATCAATTGCACGTGGTACGCATGGAAACCCGCCCAGCCAACGTGGAAGGAACTGGCAGGATCGCGGCCCGTGATTTAGTCATCAATGCACTGCGAATGCGGCCGGACCGGATCATTGTCGGAGAGGTCCGAGCAGGGGAGTGCTTGGACATGCTACAAGCAATGAACACGGGGCACGACGGCTCACTTACCACAGCACACGCAAACAGTCCTCGTGATGCCATTTCCCGTCTGTCGACCATGGTACTGATGAGCGGCATGGAACTGCCGGCTTCTGCGATTCGCGAACAGATCGTGTCGGCGATTGACTTGATCATTCATGTGCGGCGTTTCGAAGATGGAATCCGGCGAGTAGAGTCGGTTGACGAATTGGTCGGTCTTGAGGGAAACACACCGCAACTGCAACAGATCTTTCGCTTTGATGTCACCGGGCGCAAAGGCAAACGCTTGCAAGGCAAGCACGTCGCCACGGGCACAGTGCCTCGGTTGGTCGAGAAACTGCGAGCACGCTCGATCGACGCGCCCACGTCATGGTTCGAGAAGGAAACAGGGCCGACTCGATGACAACAACGGCCCTGATCATTCTGGCAGTCACGCTGCTTGCACTCGCGTGCGCAGCCCTCGTCTTACGTCGGTCGCTTGCCGGCGCGACCGCTGGTAATCGTCTTGGGGAAAGCATCGCGTTTCTTTCTCCGTCGAACACCGACTCGCAAACTCGCGACCAGGCGAGCACAAAGCCCAATCGGCAAACCACCAATCCCCTTTCGCGTCCCCTGCGTTTTGCACCATGGGCCTTGGGATTCGTATTTTCGCTCACCCTGTTCCCGCTGACATCGTTTCCCAGCACGATCTCGATCGCCATCGGTTTTGTTGTTGCCCTGATTCTTGCTCAGCTTGAAAGCGCTTGGTACGAATGGCGTATCAGTCGCCTCGAGCGACAACTCATTGACTTACTTGACATGATGATTCCCATGCTGCGGAGTGGCGCCGGCGTATCGATTGCACTTGCGACAGCAGCCGAATCGACAGGATCACCCCTACGTGAGCAAATTGACTGGTGCGTCCAGCGAATCCAATTTGGTGATTCAGGAAGCGCTGTTTTCCAAAGGCTTTCCCAACGCATCCCGATCGATGTGATGGAACTATTTGCCACCACGATGAGCGTCCACTGGGAAACAGGGGGATCTCTGGCTCCCGTACTCGTATCGGTGACACGGGTGGCTCGTGATCGCCAAGAGGTCGCACGTCGAATTCGTAGTAACATTGCGCAAAGCCAATTTTCAACGATTGCTGTGATATTGCTGATCTACTTTGTCGCGTTGGTACTTTGGCTGGACCGACCCGAACCGATGGAAGAATTCGCAACTAATTCGATCGGTTCGGCGGCCATTGCCGTAACCATCGTTCTGCAAGCGATCGGAATTGTCTGGATGAACGCAATCAGCAAGCCAAAAACATGAGCACCTCACTGCGGATCCTAGTCGTCGTATTACTGTGGGCAGCGATTGTAGCTGTGGGTTATATCGTGCTGCGTCGATTGCGGCAGCGAAACGATGCCTTGTTGCGATTTCAGCGCGACACGACACCCGCGGACGATTCCACCCGCGATGGCGCAAGCTTTGGCTGGTTGCAACGCCAAATGATGCTGGCTGGATTCTCCCGTCCAAAAGCGGGATTCTTGTTGATTGTGATTTCAGGGTTGATGTTGATCGTGGGAGCGGCATGTGCGTTAGTATTCCGCTGGTCAGGTCTGCAGCAACAAGTGCTCGAGGGCATTGAACTCATCCCGGGTGGTTTGTCAGGGATATTGACTCCGGTCGCAATTCTATCGCCTTGGCTAATTACCATTCTTGCAGCCTCCACGCCACTGCTGATCGTACGAGCGTCGCGTCGCAAACGGATCATTGAGGTATCACGAGATTTGCCATTAGCGTTGGATCTATGGGCTACACTTTCCGAAGGTGGCATGGGCTTTGATGCGGCACTGGACCGATGGCAAAAGACTCAACAACCAGGTCGCGCATTGGCAGATAACTGCCGAACGTTCCAACGCGACCTGATCGGTGGCATGCGACGCAGTCTCGCCTACCGTCGCATGGCAGACCGACTTGAGATTCCAGCACTTTCCCGATTCACAGCATCCATGATCCAATCCGAACAAATGGGTAGCAGTGTTGCAGGAACGTTGAGGTTACAGGCGGAAGATGTTCGCGCTGAGCGGAGGGAAAAGTCCATGACCTTCGCACAATCACTGGCGACCAAACGTGTGATTCCGTTAGTCATCTGTTTTTTACCAGGGCTCTTTGTTTGGCCATTAGGCCCCTTCTTGATTCAACTGCTTCGAATCGTTGACTCGCTGACCGGCGCGGGCACATGAAGCAGTTGATCGAGGTAGAAAGCGGTGCGGTATTGCTACCATCGGTGGAGACCGCAGACAGTTTCTGGACGCGTTTCCGGGGCCTACAATTTCGCAGCTCGTTTCCCGAGGACAGGGGGCTGTTTCTGGCCCCATGTTCGTCGCTGCACACCTGTTTCATGCGTTTCCCGATCGACGTGCTCATGCTCGATGCCAACCTGATTGTGCTGGAGCATCGTCGAAACATTCAGCCATGGCGACTCGTTTTCTGCCCAAAACAGACAGCAAGCGTGCTTGAAACACGAGTTGACGCCTTGCCTGACATGACCGGGAAACACGTGCGCTGGCAGTAAGAAGAACTGGGCAAAAGCTACCAACTTTGGCAACTTTTGCATCAAGGCGGGTACCGGATATGACGATTGTAAGGTTTGTCCTGTGGTCGGACCTACACCCGATAGCATTGCCCACCTTCTGTATGTGGGTGGCTGATCGTTCTTTCCATCCGCTCAAGGGTACTTGCCATGTCGTCTCAGCCGGCACCGCCGCTGACTTACTCTCAGTGCATATGCATGACCAGGTGCATAAGCATAGCCCTGTGGCTCCCGGTTATCCTGCTGCCCGCTTCTTTGCTTGCGCAGGACACCATTCCGTTACAGTCGCAAATTCCACCAGACATTAGCGTTGACCAATCGGTGCAGACGCCAAATGCGCCCATTGTGCCCCCGGTGGAACTACTTCCCGGCAAGCCAGCGAGCAACTTGCCCACTCTCGGCCCCTCAAGGATTCAGCCAAATTTTCCTGCCGAGTTAATCTTACCACCACCCAGCGATGCAACGCGACGTAAAGCAAGCCGTTTTGTGGAATCACAAATTGAGCCTGAACTTCCTTTGCCGCTCGTGCTCGGTCGCCCAAAGATTTTGCGATTGGCTGACACGCCAACACGGATCTACATCCCTGATGACGAAACCATTCGAACCGAGGTCATTGATCAGGAAACCGGTCGGGAGCTTGCTGTAACCGGAGTGCGTCCCGGCACCACGACGCTGATGCTCTGGTTCAACGACGAAGATGCACCGAGCGGCCAGTCAGTCATAAGCTATCTGGTTCGTGTGTATGCAGACCCTCTTTTGACGCGGCCCGTTGGTGACCTGGAAGTCGAGCTGAACAAGAAGTTTCCCAACAGCCTGGTCGAACTTGACGAGATTGCAGATCGCCTGATCGTGCGGGGACAAGCACCTGACGTGATCGAGATGTCACAAATTCTGCAAGTTCTTGTGGGTGCACGTGGAGTTCGTCCTGGGCTAGCTCGCCCACTGAATGGCCCCACCGTAGCCGCCTCGTATAACTTTCTAGCTCGCGAGGAGACACTGGAATCGGAGGCGACTGCTGCTGAGCGACGACGGGTGATCGACCCCCTGGCACTCGCCCAGGCGGGAATCATCAACCAGATGAAAATCGTGGGCGAGCAGCAGGTCATGCTGAAAGTCACCGTCGCCGAAGTCAACCGCAGTGCGGCTCGAAGTATCGGACTCAATTTTGGCGTTGATAACTCAAGCGGAATGACTGTCTTTCAGTCGTTGACTGGCAGTCTAAGCGGAGGCGGCACCGGCACTGGTAATCAGGGCGGACCCAACATTCTGGCCTCTCTCGACATGGGGCAGGTTCGCTTAGCGATTGATGCACTACGCAAGCTGAATCTTTCACGCACGCTAGCCGAGCCGAATCTGGTGGCGATGAACGGTCAGTCAGCGGATTTCCGCGCCGGTGGCCAATTCCCGATCCCGATCATCAGTTCAGGTGGTGTAGGCAATAACCTGCAAGGCGTGTCATTCGTTCCGTTTGGTGTATCACTGGAGTTTACCCCCTTCCTTCAGGACCGCGATGTCATTCGCCTGCAGATGAATGCATCAGTGAGCACACGTGACGAATCACTCGGAACCAGCATTGGCGGTGGCGGAGGTGGCACCTCGGTCGCAGGATTGAACAGTCGCGACTTCTCCACCACGGTTCAACTACGGAGTGGGCAAACAATCGCAGTCGCCGGACTATTGCAAACTAACTATGGAGCAAGCACTGACCGAGTTCCCTTTTGGGGAGACTTACCCATCATCGGTGCAACGGGCGGTGCCAATCGAACAAGTAGCGGCGAGCAGGAGTTGGTAATTCTTGTCACTCCCCATCTCGTTGCACCGGTCGATGGCTGTGAACCACTGCCGCTTCCCGGTGATGATGTTCACGAACCAACGGATATCGAGTTCTTCATTGCCAATCGTCTGGAAAGTCGCCGTTCCAAGGACTACCGGGCTACGGTCCGCACCGACCATGCACGACAAAAACGGGCTGAACACTGCTGCCCCGAAATATTCATGATCGGCGATGTTGGTCCCACGGATCGTTGTTGCCCTCAGTCAAATCATACCCCGCACGCGGCAATTTCCACCAACCCCCAACCCGCGACGCCAGCCACTTCGGCTCAATCCAAGCACTTAACGGACTTGATTGACTCAAGCGAGCAAACCATCACGGATCAAGACACATCGTTACGCAGAATGATCAAGCGAGGCCCCAATGTTAACTAAAACAAACATCGCAAGCCTTACGACAAGTTGTCTGGCCATTGCGTTGATCACAACTTCTGGTTGTGCATCCCGAGGCGGCATTTTCGGAGTTGATCGGTGTGCAGATATTCCTGCGGGCGCGATCCCTGAGCCGGCAGGCGTCAAAGCTTGCAACTGGCAAACTGCTGAAATTTCTGGGGCGGAAGGTGACCAAACCGTATTTTACAAATGCGATTTCATTGGCAACAGCGCAAAGATCGCACCGGAGGCAATCAATCGCATTGCACGAACGGCCACCAGTGGCCTGGCCGGATCTCAGCCTTCCATCATTGAACCCTCTGGTGACGATGCTCTGGATGCAGCGAGAGTCACCGCCGTGAGTCTGCAATTAGCCTCGTACGGAATACCACAACCCATCGTCGCAGTAGCGACCCCAGCTGCACTTGGCATGCAGGGCATTCGAGCTGAACAAATCGCTGATGGACTTGGAAATTTCGGCAACAATGGCGTCGGAAACGGAGGACGTGGCTACCAGGGCATGGGCGGTTCGTTTGGCAACACATTCCCCGGGGCAACTTACTGATGATCACGGCGCTAACGTTCAGAAAACGACTATCCTGCCTACCTCTGGTGGGGCTCATTCTGCTGTCATCTGGTTGTGGCAGCTTCGGCAAAGACAAGCAGACAGATTTTCTGAAACCGTTTGGACCTGTTGGACCACAGAATGCAGGAGCATACTCGCAACCAATGCCCAGCGAGTACACTTTGTGTGTTGAGACGGCAAAAACGGTTGCAAATCAGGGTCATGCCGTAGAAGCGATCAAGCTTTATGAGCGGGCCGAAGCCCTGAACCCGACGGCTCTAGCGCTCGATTCAAATCTGGCACCGCTTTACGCCAGCACCGGAAATCACTCGGCCGCAATCGAGCGTTATCAACGCTGTACCGAGCAATCTCCTCAAGACGTTGAACTCTGCAACAACTTCGCATGGACCCTCATGGAAGCAGGACAATTTACAGAAGCAGTAGCGGAAGCAATGCGCGGGTTACAACTTGATGGCGATAATGCACGACTTCAAGGAACGCTCGCCATGATCCACTACCGGCAAGGCGACCACCTCAAAGCCCTTCGGGGGTTTGAAAAAGCTCATGGACCGGTTGCTGCCCACCACAACCTGTCGCTCCTTGAAATCGATTCAGGCAATCTCGAATCTGCAAAGGCGCACCTGAAAATTGCTAATCAGGTGACTGAGTCCAACCCGAAAGCCAAAGTGCTGTTAACCGCACTTGAGACGCAGACGTCCACGCGTTGATCGTCTCATCTTTACTGCCTTCTTCCAGACTTGAATTCTAGTCCTTTCGTCAAAATGCGTTAGGGCATGGTTAACGCACGGGGTTAGCACAAACGCATCATGGACGAATCCGCAGGGGTTCAACGACACGCTACTCGTCATTGGGCCACCGCTACCTCTGAATAACTTTGACCTTGGCTAAATGGGGCTCTGTCGAATCACGATGTTGCACCTTCTAATCACGATGTTGCACCTCGCTTTCTAATCACGCGGTGCTGAACCTTGATGACCAACCACGGTCCTGCACTTCCGTGCATGAGGACGGGTCTGCACTTCAGCGTATGATCAGATGGAGACCAATCTGTCCAGAGAGCGACGGCAGCCTATTCGGGAGAAGTCAGCGCACTACCCAACACCCTGAAGACTGATTTTGCTTGTGGTGACAAGCGAAATTTTTCCGTTCACGACCTGAGCCCACTATTTCACTGGTGAGCAGTCTCCTGACAAGCCACTTCGCGGCGATCACCGTTTTCAGCATCAGACGCATCGCAAATTTGATATGCTGGCGACATTCGTGGGCCTCTTGATAATCGACCGTCAGGCTGTCCGGGCGCAAGCCGAACGTCGCTCATCGTCGCTTATCATGGACCAAGATATGATGCGCTCCCTTCTCTCAATCGCATGCATTACCGTTTCCACGTGCTTTCTGCCTCACCTGCCAGCGGCGAAAAGCAAGCCATTCAAACCGCTCATGATTGGGGATGAGTTACCTGCCATTGGAAAGCGGGTGACGTGGCTCAAAGGAAAGCAAGTCGAGTCTTTTGCCAAGGGCAAGGTCTACGTCATCGACCTCTGGGCGACATGGTGCGCACCATGCATTGAAATGATGCCGCACACGAGCGATATCGCTGACAGGTATACCAAGCATGGCGTCCAAATCATCGGCCTGGCGTTGGCCCCCGGAAGTGCCACTCCAACCATTGATTTTGTCAAAGCAAACACCGACAAGATGCGGTACGTGATCTGCGAGGACATCGGTGGTCAAATGAAGGCGGAGTACATGACGCGAACAGCAACTGCGGGAATCCCAACTGTTCTGATCGTCAATCAAGAGGGCATCCTTGCCTGGCGGGGACACCCAAAGAACATGGGAGGTCCACTGGCAGAGATTGTGCTGAACACCTACGACCTGGCTGCTGCAAAGAAAAAACTCAATCGCCCCTCTGACGCACATGCGAGCGTCAGCAACAGACCTGCCCAGACCGGGAAGGACAGCAATCCTCAGCCCGTAAAAGGCTTCGACCGCGACAAACTAAGCAACATCTTTGAAAAAAAGGATGGTGACGCCATGGTCAAACTGGCCAACTCGATGATGGGCGACAACGCTCGGATGGTCAACGCGTTGGGGATCAAAGGCAAAGGCCTGTATCACCAGGGAAAATTCGAGGAAGCCAAGTCAACCTTCCATTCGATCTGCAATGAATCCGGACACTTTAAAACACAAGTGTTGTGCGGTGCCGCGGAGTTTCTGGTTTCAGAATACCAAGACAACCCCGATCGTAATCTCACACTGGCGATCTTCCTGGCTGAAGCAGCCGTTGCAAATCGGCAAGGACAACAATGGCCCGCCACTGGAACGCTGGTCTTCGTGATGGACGTGGTCGAATTCCACACACAGGGGAATAAGCAAGCGGACGTGAAGTCACATAAGCTGTTCGCACAAAAACTCGGAGAACACAGCAAACTGAGACTCTCAAAGCCCCGAGAGAGTCATTTGACCACTGTGAATCGCCGAAAAGTTCTGGGTCAGTAAACACACGATGAACTCATGATCTTTGCCCACCGATGAATCTGAGCGTGAGCAACACGCTTCCGCATGTGCTTTCGTTCGTGTTCAGAGCATTTGCAGTGTGATTCCCAGCACCCTGCACGGGATTCCCCAATGCAGCGCAAGCAAGACGCACCGTATCAGACGTCAAATTCAGTCCACTGGACTCCAACGCCACAGCGTAAGCTGGAAATCACGCTTTGTGAGTGTGCGATCGTCGAGAGCAGTCGCATCAACCAACGAAGCAGCAGCAAGAATTATTGGAAGGTTTGTTTTTTCTGTAAGTAATTCACCATGACGAGTCACTAGTTAGGTTGAAATGATCGATAGGACAAAGCCAGACCATTGCTCCCTCTGCTCGCATCGAATCCCACTTCGAAATCGCAACCGCAGCTCTGATTGCCGGCCTGACGAATGTCATCACCTTGCGCCCGGACACACTGGGGGTGAAGTACACGGAACTCGGGCTCTCCAATTCCGTCCACGCCCTCGGTCACTTGCAGGAGAATACTGCCTCCAATGGATGGACAGGGCACCAGGCGCGGATGGAAATTGAAAAACTGCAGCTCAAACAGATCGCAAATATGGCGCAGAAGTTCGACAGCATTCCGGAAGGAAACGGAACCATGCTCGACAACACCATGATCGTCTACATGTCCTGCTCATCCAGTGATCATCACTGCGCAGGGCACGATTGGCCGTTCGTCTTGCTAGGTGGGATGGACGGCAAACTGACCGCGGGCCGCTATCTCGAGTACCCAAAGTATGGCGACCAAGGTCACCGCACCGTTGACAGTCTGTAGCTCTCACTGATGCATGCTGCCGGCATGCAAAATCCGGACACCTTTGGGCAACCTGACTCCAGTCTGAAGCATCTCGGTCTTACCGGCCCCCTTGAGCAGTTGATGGCATGAACGAGCAGTGGACTTCGCGTCAGCTTGATGCCGAGATGCCGGGCCAACGACAGCCGCCAAGCGTTGCATTCCCTGAGATCATGGTTGACGCAAATCGTACAGCAGAGGCCTATTTGCGGAGTCTTTGAGCAGATGGACTATGCCTGATGAACTCAACCTTATCCAGATAAAGAACCTGCCCTCTGGAACCTACATCCAGTTCAAGACGCACATCCATTTCAGTTTTCGCATTGTGCGTATAATGCCGCGTGTAAGTACGTGGTTCTTTACCAACTTCAATCCACGCATGTTCAGTTTGGTGGCTGTCGTAAAGCGTGTCCCCGGTTTTGGCATTCTTGAGCATTAGTTTGATCCGACCGATACCATTTTCACTGGCTGCAATGAAACTTATCAAATAGGTTTGCCCTTTGATCAGGTGCAGCAACGTCCTGGCGGGGGCCCCCATGTACTCGTTTTTTCCTTTGTACGTCTGCAAGTACAACTGTCCTTGCACGCCATCAGGGATGCTCAGCTTCAGCATGCTGGAACCACTGAAAGCTTGCTTGCCATGAATGTATTCTCGTTTGATTTTTTCCGAGGTCACAAGCCATGCATGATCTGGCGTAAAAAATTCGCCATTGATTATCTGGGAAACTGCTGGAAGCACGGTTGGTTTCGCACCGGTAAGCTTGTCCAACACGGTCTGGTTCCAGCCCAGTTCAGAATCAAATATTCCAAATGACCTCTGGTTATTCTGTATTCCCGTGTACCACATGTTACCCACGTTGTAGGCCCTGAAACTGGACATGTGGTAATCCAGCCATTGCGATAATTCCTGCTCTGAACGCTGCGGGAACTGCCAACAGCCCCACTCAGTCGTGATGATCGGGATGTTGACTCGGATCCTGTCTCTCCATTTCGCCGCATTGGTTATCTCGGTCAAAATGGGAGACTTCCAATCTTTGCCTTTGAGAGACTGTGTCCACATGGCAAAATTCAAACCATCTTTATGCTTTGGACTATAAAAATGGATAGCTACCCCCGTGTTGGTGTCCTCGTAAAATCCCTTGCCATCATCGAACGTATAGGTCAGGTATTTGTCAGTAACATACGGGTCCAGAAACTCTGAATCGTTCGAACCAGGCGAGCCAATCAAGATGGGGCGATCGGGATCAACATCTCGAATTGCTTGCGCGGCGGCGTTGTACAACGGCATTACTTTCTCAGCGCCGTTCGTCTTCATGAACCCGATTCCTTGAGGCTCGTTGAGTATCTCAAACACAAGATCGTTTGGAAACACTTTCCACGCTTCGGCCAATTTCCTCCACTTATCTGCTATCTGCTGCTGACCCAATTGCGGATTTACGGACCACGCAGGCGATCCCCACATGCAGACAACGATGGCCAGATCATTCGAGAATGCATCCTTGATCTGTTTCTGGATAGACTCGTAATTAGCGTTAAACGGAATCATGACCCGAACGGAATCGAAGCCGGCGTCGGCGGCAGCTTGGAAGTGAGCGCGATCATGTTGAATCTTCGGCCATACTCCCGCGTCCGGATATGCAGTGTCGATATTAATACCCTTGGCCAGCTTTTTGAAAACCGGTGCATTGATACGCGATCGTTTCACTGAAAAATCGTTTGATATTCCGGGCGTTGAAGCACACAAGAAGATGGCGATAGCGGCAAGACACTTATTCACGACCTCGTGATCCTTCTGCTCGTTTCATTTGGTTGCGATTCCCTCTGATCTGTCACGATAATAGCAGTTATCGAATGCGAACATGGAACTCCTGAGTCTGGTAGTATTTGCCGTCAGCGAACCGGAATGCTTGCGGAACACTGGAAATTCAAACATTGGTAGGACAGTAGCGTGCCTTGTAAATTTTTTTTGATTCTGATGGCGATGCTCACCGTGGGACTGCGTGAAACGGCGGCTCAGTATGGTGACTGGAAAAACTCAGGCTCGATGTACATCGTTACAACGCCCAACGGCGCGAACTTGCCTGCGTCTGCGTCAGAAAAAGACTTCCCGCTACTGGTCCGTTTGCACAAGGACTTTTTCGACTTCAGCCAGGCGAATCCCCACGGCGAGGACATCCGTTTCTCCGCCAAAGGCAAACCACTGGCCTACCAGATTGAACGCTGGGATGCGTCGGCAGGCAATGCCGCGATCTGGGTTCGGGTCCCGACCATCAAGGGCAATGATCAGCAGGCGATCAAGATGCATTGGGGCAACGCCAAGGCTTCCAGCGAAGGCAACGGCGAGCAGGTATTCCAGACCTCGCAAGGGTTTGCCGGTGTCTGGCACTTGGGCGATAACCTGCAGGACGCTACTTCCAACAATCTTGACGCATTCAACAGACCCGACAAGCCAACCACCAATACCAGCGGCATCATCGGTGACGCCCAGGAGTTTGGCGTTAACAAATTTCTTGTCGTCCGCCCTACCGGCTCCCAACGCGATCGACGGGTGACCTGCATGCCTTCGGGGAACGCCGACCGGACGATGTCCGCATGGATAAATCCCAAAAACTTCGAAAGCCACAACTGGGCTCAGGCGTCGATTGGTGGCTGGGGTGAACCGGAACGCGGACAGAAGCCGAACATGGGTTTGTCGTATTTCACGATGACGGGCAGAGGGCAGCCGCGTTTTCATCTCTACGGCTTTGACCCACGATGCGCCACTACCCTGCCACGTAACCAATGGCGGCATATCGCGCTGAGCGTGTCGGAGAACATGGTTCGCTTTTATGTTGATGGCGTACTCAACAGAACAATTGATAACAACAGCAAGGTGGTTAGCAAACTCGGCACCTTGAGCACCCCCGCATCAACGCCAGTCGATCTCGGTGATCATGGGAACGGACGTGGACCATTCAATGGAACCATGGACGAGGTACGCTTCGAGTCCGTAGCCCGCTCGTCCAACTGGCTGAAACTCTGTGTCGAGAACCAAAAGCCTTTGCATTCGCTGGTTGGTCCACTGGTTCAGGATGGGAATATCTTCTCGGTTTCGGAGTCAAACTTGGTGATGAAGGAGGGGTCCGCAATCGCCCTGTCAGCAAAAGCGGGAGGAGCCAGAAAGGTCTACTGGGTTTTGCAGGATGGAGAGAAGGAGGAAATACTCGTTGTCGACCGCTTCAACTATGAGTTCAACTCAGGAAGGGTTGCCGAAAGCAAAACGGTCAACTTGCTTTTCAAAGCGGTGTTGGAGTCTGGTGTGAAGACGCACACCCTCCCAATTACCATCCGGGAACGCATCCCAAATCCTGTTTACACGCTCGAAGTTCCCCAGACGTGGAATGGAAGGGATGAACTGGAGATCTCGCCCTCAATCGTCAACCTTGCAGAGATGAAATCTGAGGGTGTTGGCGACCTGAACTACTCATGGAAAATTTCGGGAATGGCCACGGTCAGCGAAACAGACGCGGGCAAACTGGTCTTGAAGCGAGCCCAGAACAGCGGCACGCTGACAGTCGCACTCGCCCTCGACAATGGCGGTGACGCAATTTCACATTCTGCCAGCATCATCGTTACCGAACCGAATCATGATCCATGGGTTGTGCGTACCGCTGACATCGATGAAAAGCCAGTGGACCACCAGTTCTACGCTCGCGACGATCGTGGTCAAGGAACCCTTCACTACAAAGGCACGCTGAAAGAACCAGCGGATTCCGTTTTTCTGAAACTCTATGCCGGTGACCAACTGCTCGACACGCAGCGGCAAGCGGTCAGCTCCGAAAACAAATATTCCCTTGCCGTAAATTTGCAGGCGGGCCTGACCGCCTATCGCACCGAGTTTGGCATCACGCGTGATGGAGTAGAAACCGTACTCGAAAAGGCGAATGACCTGGTCTGCGGTGACGTCTTTGTCATTCAGGGTCAATCCAATGCCGAAGCATGGACAGACCAACGCGTCGTCCATCCCTTCAGAAGTCCGTGGTTGCGCAGCTTTGGTACACCCACGACAAACAAAGACCGAGCCCGAGACGTGGTCTGGGGCAATGCCTTGTCTTTCAACGGCGGTCAGAACCACCATCATTTACAGATTGGCTATTGGGGTGTCGAACTGGGCAAGCTGCTCATCGAAAAACACAAAATCCCCATCTGTATAATCAATGGTGCCCAAGGGGGAACACGCGTTGACCAGCACCAACGCAACGAGGCTGATCCGACAGATGTGGCCACCATCTACGGCCGACTGCTGTGGCGTTTACAGCAAGCAAGACTGACGCATGGCGTTCGTGCCGTGCTATGGCATCAGGGAGAAAATGACCAAGGAGAGTCAGGGGCAACCGGCACATTTGGCTGGGTAAATTACCAGGACTACTTCCTTCGCATGACGGCAGCCTGGAAGAAAGACTACCCGAACATCAAACACTACTACATTCATCAGATCTGGCCGGGAGCATGTGGCAGTCGGTCGGTGGAAAACGACAGGCTGCGTGAGCAGCAGAGACAATTGCCCGGGCAGTTCTCCAACATGAGCATCATGTCGACTCTCGGGATTCGACCAGGAGGCGGCTGCCACTTCCTGGCGGAAGGCTATGCGGCGATGGCAAGGCAGTTATTTCCGCTGGTCAATCAATTCAACTACGGTGTGGAAACGAGAACACCTGTCACGCCGCCGGATATTCAGAGTGTTTCGTATGTCGACGCTGCAAAAGATGCAATCAAACTCGTTTTTGATCAGGATGTAAAATGGGACGAGGAAATCCTGGGACGTTTTTATCTCGATGACCTTTCCGCTGAACTGATCTCTGTTTCCGGCAACGGCAGAATCCTCACTTTGAAACTGGCCGAACCTTCAACGGCGAAGACCCTCTCCTACGTCAGAGGTGGGAAGTGGAGACAGGAGGATTCGATCATCCGTGGCGCAAACGACATCGCAGCACTGACCTTCTGTGAACTCCCAATACGACCTGCAAGATCACTCAATGATTGAGGTGTGCAGCAGGTTTTCTCTCAGCAGCCCGCGGCAAACAGCTGCTCTGCCAAATCCAGCTAGAAATGTCGAGCACCTTCCTTCATTAAGCAGACCTGCTGCCAAACGAAGGACCGAATGCGCAGCCGTGGTAGAGAGAATGTAAGTGTCAGCAGTCAATTTCCTCTGGATTCATCAGTGCACAGGAAAATGCCCGAACCAATCGCTCCTGTAAGATTTGTTCTCAAGAATCGATTTGCCGTTGTACCCATCGCCCAACACCTCAATGAGTGCGACTCCATTCTGCGAATTTTTCCAATCAGGCACGCTTTTTGGGTAAATTCCGCACATTCTGTAAGAAACCCGAGGGTTCGGATCACAAGTTAAGCTGAAATGATCCACACAATGAAACCACGAGAGCAGCAGCGAATTTTCGAGGAATGGCTTACCCAGCACAGGGGCCTACTGTTCAAGGTTTTGCGTGCCTACGCATTCACTCCCCATGACCAGGACGACCTGTTTCAGGAAATCACGACCCAAGTTTGGAATTCGATTCCGAATTATCGTGGCGACTCTGCTGTCACCACGTGGATCTATCGTGTTGCCCTCTACTGCGCCATGGCATGGTCAAAGAAAGAGCGACGACACCGTGAAAATCACCAGTCAATCACGGCCGATGATCGGCCACTGCTACAACGTGCCAACGTTGAGAATCCACAACTGGACTGGCTTTACGAAAAGATTTCACAGCTTGATGAAATTGATCGTTCACTGACGCTTTTGATGCTTGACGGTTTCAGTTACAGGGAGATCGGTGACACGATGGGCATTTCACAAAACTACGTTGGTGTGAAGTTGAACCGCATCAAAAAACGGCTTACAGAACAGTGCACAAAGGAAGACAAACATGGAATTTGAAGACCTACAGGTCATATGGAATTCACAACACGACGAACCTTTATACGGAGTGAATGAAGAAGGTTTACACAACACCCTAAGAAACAAAAGCAAGCAATTTCGACGGGTAATCTTTTGGCAGCACCTCCAGACTTTCTGCGGTTGCACGATCGCGATCACGGCAATCGCTGGCCTGCTTCTTCTCAACGCATTTGGCGTGCTTGGAAATATTGGCTCGTCACGTGCTTTGTACGGATGGGAACTCGCGGCATTGCTGGTTGCGTTGATCTGCTGGTTGCAATTTGGGCTGTCGGTTTATCTCGGGAACAGACAACAGAAAAATCGAGAGAAGCACGACACGACGTCGCTTCGTGATGATCTCGACAAGGAGATCAATCGCACCAAATATCAGATCAACACGCGAGCACACATCATGTTGGGGTTCGCCCCACCCTATCTTGGCTCGAGCCTGTGGATCATCATTGTGTTTGGCATCAGTGGCATTTCTTACTGGGCAATGCTTCCGGTCGTCCTGGTGATGGCTACCGCTCTCATCATCGAGTCCCGATGCCAACAACGATTCGTTGAGCGGGAAATCGTCCCGAGACTTCGCGAACTGGAGACTCTGCGTGAAAAGCTGACGACGGCCCCGAACCCCGAGTCCGTTTCACAGGGCGGCAACAACCTCCAATAACTTTTATTCAACCAGGCGTTTGCAAGTCACCATGCCTACTGAGATGTTCCTCGTGAAGCCCCGTGCCACACCAACCTGCAACCGACTCTCTCAAAAAGCACACGCTCTTAACAAGCACACTGGCGAGCCTCTTACCATCCACGCACGATAGTGCCATTGAACCAAGATCAGGTCGCACTGGGTCGGCATGCATGCTAGTTTCCTGAGCAAGCTCAAGAAACGAAATTCTCTGCTATTGATTGAACGGGCCGTTGGGCATATTTGCAAACTGCGCAGCGACTCCAATGATCGCAAGGATCGTGTACATAACCAGTGAAATGATTCCCATGATTAGTCCCGCGATCGCCATGCCCTTACCCCCTCGTCCCTGATTCCCGAAGTGGACACCGAATCCGCCTGTCACAACCGCAGTCAGTCCGAGCGGAATGTGCAACCAACAGCAGCACCCCAGTGTCAACGACAAGATTCCGAAGACCAGAGACACAATGGCAACTGGGTGAGCTTGGTTCGTTGCGGTCACTGGGGCGAGTCGTTGCGCCCCTGCAGGGTTTCCACTACTACCGGGTGCCGGAGGGGCATAGGGTGAATTTTGCGAAAAGGGGTTGGGCGCCGCCGTGGGTTCCGCACCAGGCAAGTCATCGAATGCATTCGACTCCAGGCCTCCCGAAGCGGACGTGCCCACTCCCGAGCCAGTTCCACTGGCTGCAGGATTCGTCGCTGCAGCACCCGCCTGTCCATCTGCTGTACCCGCAGGCGCTGCCGGCGCCCGCAGCTGTTTTCCGCACGGACATTTGACGACTTTTCCAGCCGCACCGGCTGGGACATTCAAAACAGCTTCGCACGAGGGGCATTTGATCTTCATTGTGGTCGCCAAAATTAGCAATGTTCAAGGTCGAAATTACTGATACCGGTTAAGAGTATACAACATCGGAATCAAGGCTTGTGCGTTGTAATAGCCCAAGAACTACTGCAGGGACGAAGCCGTTTGCTTGACAATCTGCATCGAACGGCACACTCGAGCCTCTCCAACGCACTGGCATCTCTATCACTTGATCTGACAGCCCATCCTGTGTTCGAGTGCCGAAGCTTCCAGGAAGAACATTGACGCACTGCCTATTAGTGAGAGCAAGGCGAGGTTCTGTCAGCCATGGCGACCAGCACAAATGGTCAGCACAATTCGCCTTGGTTGGCTCAACCTCATCCGACTTTTCCGGATCCTTGGGAATACTCAGAATCACGAATTCAAGCGTGCATTCGGGTCCAGCACCTGCGTGAGCGTAATGGGGCGTGCCCACTCACCCGTTCGTAACAGCCCACTTTACCAACCATGCATTCCACAGCTGACTGCGAATGCTTTACGCCTATCCACTGTCAAAGCCTTCATTTTTTCTGCATCCCCTCGGAAGCGTCCCAGTGAAAAATGGAATGCCGCCAGACATTCGCAGACCGGATTTGATTGCTGAGCAGGCCGATTTTCGACGAGCTGATCCGTTCACATGAGTTTGACACCACAAAAACCATTACCAATCCGTCCAACCTTGGAGTGCCTTTTCTCCATTCTGCTGGTACGCCACATTGATCATTTCCATCCAAAACCGAGCCAGCGATTACTGGCTTCAGCAACGTAAACGTCTGGCCTGCAACACCACTAACACAGACGCTCAGCCAGTTGCGGACCAACCGTTATGCACATATTTAGAAACGATGTGCTTCGCCCATGATCCAGCGAACGAGTGCTGTAACAGCGAACCCACTTACCATGATGAGAAAACAATGGGGGCTCCTGCAGTACTCTATCATCGGTGCGGACTTCAGCTCATGAAGGGTCCCCATGTAGAGAAACGTGCCTGCTCCCAAGGCTAGAACACAAGCCTTGAACATGGGCAGCCAATCTGGGTGCAATTCACGTGTCACCCCGCCTAAAACTAAACCAGCAGGGGTCATCATGGCAAACGCGATGAGCAACAGGGCTGCCTGCCGCCGCGTAAGCGAACTACGGACCATGTTCATCGCTAACGCAAAACCAGCAGTTCCCTTGTGCAGTATGATCGCAACGAAAATCAATCTTGCCTGCGTCCCATCGCTGACTCCCAACGCCATTCCGAGAAAGAACGAGGGAGCTGCGATCATGCCGGTCAGCAACAGGGGAATGATCGCCGGTGCAAGCTCAGTCTCGGAAGTTTCCGGAGCACTGCCCTGCTCAAAAACCACTTTCCCAGCCTGATGCTCGATTGCCAGCAGTGCTAAAAACGCGACAACTGCAATCACCGACGCAATGGGGTATTCGATACTTGGCAGCACTTGACGAAAGATGGAAAACGCTGAGGGCAACATCATCAAAAGTGACAGTGCCAGAAAAACGCCAGAGGCAAATGCCTCTCCCCTCGGGAAACCACCTGTGCCTCCAACCCGATTCGGTTTTGCAAGCGGCATAAAGCCCCCCGCCAAAGCGCTGAGAAGAATGGCGATCAGATAAAACATCTGTGTGATTGTTAACACGATAGCTTGTCCACTGCATTTCGAACGATAAACAGAAAGCACGCAGCAAGCACGGCCAACGCGTGCTGCAGCTTTCAAAATTTTTCCGCAGATGCCCGCCCAACTCAGGTTACCAAGCCCCAATGAGCCCTTTGCGTCTTACAAGTTGAAAGGCACAACGTCTTAAAGCTCTGAGAGCTTGCTAAAGTGACAATCGCGAAAGCTACTGCAGGCCACGTGTCTGAGTGAATACCACCCCCCACTTGCTTCACCTGCAACCCAAAACAACACTTCAAGACCGCCGACAGGTCAACAGTCACAATTCGCCTTTACCTCAAAGTAGCAACATGTCGCTACTGCTTGCACAGACGAACCCACCATGAAGATAGTTATCTCATCTCTCGCCTGTGGCGCACATGGGCTTGCCATAGCTGCGGTCTAATTTCGCTGCGGCCTAATCTCATCGAACAGAGCTCGATTGAGACATTAGGAAAGCTGCAAGGAATCGTCACATTACGAACCGAACAGTTCGTGACAAACGGTCATTGGAAGAATCTGGCCGCATCCCTGCCAAGCCGAGCACCCAAAGACCAACTCAAGGGAATAATTCTCTGCTGTATTGCAGTAGCCAGTCAGATGCGTTCAACCAGCGGGGGGGTGAATTTCCCCTGAAAGTGCGTCATGCAACGAACGCGAAACGCGACAGCCTGTTTCGAAATATTCACCCTGTTGCCACCACTCGACCAGCCAACTCGACCTGCCCCGTGCGGCGGGGTAGCTCAAAGAGAACAGAGGCAGCCAAGCACACCAACGAAACGCCGCAGGTTGGGGGGGGCGGACTGACCAGAATGCAGATGGGTACTAGCACACGTAGACAACCATAAAATCAACTGACCAATCAAGGATCGCCTCGACGCCTGAAAATGTA